>Ga0209450_10001107_pt1 | contig 13457 bp, 18 predicted proteins | sample FrelakmetLWP11LW_FD_187149 | JGI IMG/M metagenome (GOLD analysis project Ga0209450, IMG submission 187149) | Freshwater lake sediment microbial communities from the University of Notre Dame, USA, for methane emissions studies - LWP11 LW (SPAdes)... | ecosystem: Environmental > Aquatic >... | reverse complement strand
AACCCATGTCGTTAAACCACATGAGGGCAAGGCGACCCGCTTTCAAATCGCAGATCCCTTGCCCTCAGCGGTTTGTTACGCCTTCAGATAGCCAAAGTGCAGAGGGGTTATCCATTTTAGGATAACCCCTTGATTTTATTGGCGCGCCCTCTAGGGCTCGAACCTAGGACCTTTGGATTCGTAGTAAGCTCAAATCCATCCTGAAGCCCCTCCCGAAAGAATCTCATTGCATCAATTCCCCGACTCCATTAGAGCTTCCTGCCTGGGCGGATATATGGCCCTCTCGCAGCATCGGCGATTTTCTGCCCCCTCGTTAGCTAAAGATTAGCTAAAAATGGCAAGGAAGAAAGCAGCAAGCTCCAAGGCCTATCGCAAGGCAAGCCCCATCCAAGGGGTCTATCTCCGCAAGTCCTCCCGAAGGATCATCAAAGGCAAGCCCGATGTCTGCTTCGATATCTCCTATCAGATTGGCAATCGGCTCATCTGGGAGAAGGTGGGCTGGAAATCGGAAGGCTGCTCATTGGAGATGGCCCAGGCCGTTCGGGCCGAAAGGATGAAAGCCATTCGCCATGGGGCCGGAATCTTGACAGGCCAGAAAAAAGCCCCCTTCCATGAAGATGCCAGAATCTTGACAGGCCCGAAAAAGGCCCCTTTGTTCTCGGAAATCGCCGAGCAATATCTCGTCTGGGCAAAGGACAATAAAGCCCAAGGGGCAAGGGATGATCATAGCCGCTATAAGAAGCATTTGGCCCCTCGCTTCAATAAAATGCCCCTGAATGAAATTACGGCCTTCAATCTGGAGCAGATGAAGCGGGAGCTTCGAAGGGAGGGCCTTTCCCTTGGCTCCATCGAGCATTGCCTGAAGCTCTTTAGGCAAATAATAAACAAGGCAAAGCTCTGGGGCTTCTATGAAGGGGAGAATCCCATCAAAGGGGTTAAAATCCCCAATGCCCAGAATGGAAGGATCCGCTTCCTGTCCTATGATGAGGCAAAAAAGCTTCTCGAAGAGTTGAAGAAGGTTTCCCATCAAGTGCATGATATGGCCTTGATCGGCCTTCATACCGGGATGAGGGCCGGGGAGATCTTCAATATGAAAAATTATGATATCGACTTGGAAAATGGGATCATCGATATCCCGGACTCGAAGAATAAGCAAAGCCAGAAGGCCTTCATGACGGAAGGGGTCAAAGCCATTCTCAGGGAAAGGGCCAAGGGGAAGCCGATGGAATTTATCTTCAATTCAAGCAAGGGGGGAAAGGTGATGGAGGTATCGGATTCTTATGCTCGGGTCGTTGAGAGGCTGGGCTTCAATGAGGGCATCAAGGACAGGCGCTATAAGATCACTTTTCATTCCCTTCGGCACACCTTTGCTTCCTGGCTTGCCCTACAGGGGGAGCCGATCCTCACCATAAAGGAGCTTCTGGGGCATAAGACGTTGGAGATGACCCTGAGATATGCCCATCTCGTGCCCGATCAGAAGCGGGAGGCGGTGGCGCGGATGGAGAAAGCTTTGGGAAGGGCTCAAAATTATCAAAATGAATCAGGGAGTCTTGTATAGTTCATATCCCGTGATATGTATTGTTTCAATATTTTGATCATCTATCTCTCTTTGAAGCTTAATTTTCATTTGCATCTTTCCTTTAAATGAAAAAAGCAATCTTGATAAATCATCAAAGGCAGATTTGCTAAGAGCGATTATCATATAGAAATCATTTAAATCTGTATCATGTTCATAAGCAGCGATATGCCCTATTGCCCATTTATCATCATTGATTTTAGTGTCGGACCAATCATCGTTTGGCATTTTCCCGATAATAATTCTTCCGGGATGTTTTCCTGTCGTAGTAAATTCATAAGATAAATGAGCTAATGGCTTTTCAGTCCTGCGATGCTTATCGCCTCTGACTTGGTGTTTAATTTCAAAGCTGGAAAATTCAAAAGAAAGGCTTCTTTCGCCGCTTGACGTCCATTCTCCTCGTTTAAGCTTCTCCCCTTCTTTTAATTCCAAATCCCAATCATGGAGAAATTTATCCATCTTTTCGCTCATTGAGCCTCCATTCTAATGCCGACGATAGTCAGAAATATTTCTTGAATAAACCCTTCTCCCATGTTTCATATTCTGTAATTTATATCACTTTTTTTAATAAGACACCATGATCAGCTACTACCAAGAGATTACTGTCGCTCTGACTATCCCTTGGACATTGGAGGGGCTCAGGAAAGAATAGGCTATAATGAAAATTGACCGAAAGAAATGCACTGCCCAATTAAGGCAGCGGGTTGGGGAAAGCAGGATCAGCAGCGCCCTAGAATATATCAGAAGGAAAAAGGGCCACGCTGGAGACACGCATGCACCTTATGACATTAACCCCTTCATTCATCGAATCATTTTATCCGGCTCCCGCCGATGCTGCGAAGGCAGCTACCAAAGACTATCGGATGCATTCGGAGGCTTCATACCAGATCCAACCTTCAAACCCGATGAAAGAATGCCCAAATATGAATCCAAATGGATAAGAACGACTAATGACTTTCAGATTAACGCTTTCACAAACCCTTCGAAGCCGTTCCTTCCCTTTTTGATGCTCGATATCAATACGCGCGAAGCATCACCTGAAGAACTTAAAACATTTCTAATTTCTATTGATGGCAAATTACCCGGCCTCTTGGCAAGCTCAGCTGACTACACGCTTGATATTTTCTGCAACGATAGCCTTGCCGCCCAATGCCTTTTTGCGGAATTTATGCGGCATCTCTTCATCCCTTATCAGAGGGGAGGCGAACTGACTGGCGACAACCTCATGGAATGGGGAAGCAATGCACGGATGAATGCTGCTTTCAGAATAGGAAATGCCCAATTCTATGAAAGAGGCCCTGACAAGAAAAGGGAAGGAAAAGCTTGGCATATCATAGACGTTGATAGAGTTAGGCTCGAATACACGGCACGAAGAAGAATATTTCACGAGCACGGCATTTCAACTCTGCGGGATTTCATTAGAAGACCGAAATTCTATGACATCAACAATGGGCTTTACAATTTCCGGCACTTTATTCACTCGCGAAAGCTTCCTAAATTCTTCGAAGACTATAAACATGCGAGCGAAAATACCTCCCTTGAATCACTCCTTTTGGAGATGAAGCACCATCGCGGAAAAATAAAGGGCCTCAACCAATACCTTGCGGATATGCCTGAATTCAAACCCTTGAAGAAGGACCTACTGAACACAATGAAGAGCTTTGACCGGGACTGGAAGGCCTTCGCATGAATCAATGCCCAATCTATATATATTATACCTGAAGGAAAGGAAGGGAAAGGAAGGAAAAGGCAGGACGGAAGAATAAATCAAGAAAGCTACTTCTAAGCCTTTCTCTTTCCCCGGCCACATGACATGGCATTCTGAAGCCCCTTTCTTTACACCTTCCCCACACCATTACGGCCATTCTCACTCCCTACACCGGAAAGAAAACCCTTCTACGGGCAAACACTAAGGCCACGGGGGCAACGAGGAAGGGCTGCTTGACCTCATCTATTGGCTTTCTCGCCCCCCCCCACCCATAACCCCGAAGGGGGAACTGGAAGGGGGAAGGACCAAGGGAAGGATACAGCGAAAAGGAAGAGGATACACCTTCGGCAAGGGGCAAGGCCCTTCGCCTTCCACGCACCACAATAATCTTCCCTTGGAAAGCTCTGGACAGAAAGGCAGCAAACAGGATAAAGAAGGCACGCAGAAGCGACATGGGGCGAGCGAAGGGCGCCTTTGGAGGGGCTTTCCTATCTTTTCTTTGGGGGAGGAAGCCCTTCGCTATTTTTAAGCCCTGATTATCCGCTTTCCCTTCTGGCCTTTCCCTCCACCCATTCATCACCTCTTCTCCATGATGAAGGGATAGGATAGGACTTCTTCAGAAAAACCGCTTGATGATCTCTTGCAGGCTCCAAACAAGCTGACCGCGACCCTCTTCGATATAGATACCGATCTGGGCAATGAGCTTCCATGCAAAAGCAAACTGCGCCAGAGCAAATCCAGCAATCGCAAACTGGCTGATACTGACTACACCTATCCCGAACTGGGAGATATTGATGATACCGCAGCCAAACTGGCCAATGGATATCACCCCCTTAGCAACAACGGGGACTTTATTGGGACGATATTTGAAGGAGACATGCAGAAGGGGAAGGCCTAGGAAATTGGCCTCTGATTTATATTCGAAGCCCCAGCCATCCCACTTTGCTTTGGCGGGATAGGGCGCACCGCAATGGGGGCAGGACATCGCTTGCTCGGAGATTTCATGACGACATTCCCGGCAGGGCTTCATAATTCCACTGATGATGCTTCTGGATATTTTCGCACTAGCTGTTTTTGATGCCGATCTTTTCCCTAATCAGCATGACCAGCTTCTTCAACTCGGCTTCTTCAAGCTTCGAAAGGAAATCGAGATTCTCTTTGCCACCCAGAAGCCTCTTCAATATGGCTATGAGCTTACTCTTTTCCATCTTCCTTCCGCCTTTTTGGCCTGATATCCTTAGATATTGCAATATCGATGCCTTGAAAGGGCAGATCATGCTTGAGAGAGAATGGACATTCACTCGGCTTTCTTCTCCGCAAGGAGATATTAGCAACTCTTTGGCCAAGGCCTTACCCAAATCTGCCCAACACTTTGCCCCAGGAACGGCAAAGAAGGAAGATTGGGCCAGAGACATGCCCGAAAAGGAAAAACCCTTCCTGGGCCATTCAGGGGCATTTCACGGGAAGGGAAAATAGAAGACGAACAAGGAAAACCATCGATGAAAAAACAGGCAAGGAAAAGAGAAGGGGAGAGAGCAATCCCCTCTTCCCTTCATGGACATCAATATGAATCAGCACCGACATCCCAGAAGAGGACAGGGGGCTCTAGCTTTTGGATATTCTTATTTAGCCATTCCCAAGCCTTCAAATCATATATCGGATGGCAAGGAAAAGGGCACTCGCACTTGGCCTCTTGCTCATATTCATAATCCGAATTGAGCAATTCGAAATTGGAGGGAGGGAGAGCGGGACCGGCATTCTTGACAATCTCATCCCTCATCTCCCCCAACTTGCCCGCCTCAAGATGCTTTACCATGATGGCATAAAGACGGCTTTCTTCGGGCAGCGCCTTGAGAATGCCAGAGCACATCATTCCGCTTCCGACGCAGACGACGATGGATTTGAACCTTTCCAGTTTGGATAATTTTGCCTCATTGGCAACTTCGACTACAGTTTCGGGAAATTTCAAGCCGATGGGAAGCATGACGGCTTTCCCCTTGAAATTTTCTTTTAGATACTTCGCTCCCGCATATCCGAGGATAGTTTGCTTGGTGGCATAGAGAGGGACAACATCGGCCCCGAACTCTTGCCATTTCTTGATATGAAAGGCCAATTTCGGGGGAAGAACTTTGAAATTATGATGGAAGATGACAGCCTTCATGCCCAAGGCTTTAGCAACAGCCGAGACACCCCAGCCCGCCATTGAAATCTTATTATCGGGATATGCAATGACTTCGATTCCCTTGGCTTTGAGCTTCCGCACATGGGCCTGCAAGCCTCTTATTTTGGCAAAACGGGGCCAATTCGAGCCTTCTGAGATACAGAGATCTTCTCTTTTGACATAGACAGTAGACTTGCCGATTCGAACTTCTTGGATAGGGGTGCTGCTCTGGATCATGAGGATCTCCCGACAGGGCTAGGATTTATCCGCTGGCTTCTTTTCCGCGACAGCATGCACAACATCTAGAAGCTTATCTTTATCCTCAAAGAATTTTCTCAAATGAATTTCATCAAGATTATTTAAATCATTTTCAAATAAAAATTTTGAAATATATGCGGCATTTAGAATGTTGGCTTCTAAAGTGGCAATCGCAACTCCTCTCCCTTTTGAAGCCGCATACTTAGCAAAATCAATGCTTCCCTTCCAATTTTCAATACCAGCATTGAACGCTAGCGATGAAATATGCTTGCGCAATTCTGCTTTCTGATTCATTCGATTAATTATGATTGAGCCAAGAATTCCCAAAGCCGCGCCAAGTAGAGTTCCAATTACGGGGAGGCATTGCTTCAATAGATCATAAAATTGAGGATCCATATCCTCCTCCTTTAAAGTGGGATGGACAGAGAATTATCACACTGCATGAAAAACTCGAAATATAAAATACTTTTTCTATTGACTTTCCTCCCCGCAAACCCCTCTCTCCCCTTGATTTCGGCCCCAATCCAGCCCTAATACTCAATATAAAAGTTTGCCCCTCCCCGGAATGCCCCCCCAATATCCCCCTCAGCGCCCCCGGCCTTCTTCTCAGAATTGAAAATCACTTCGGGGATAATCCCTGCCACACGAATTATCAGGAGAACACATGGATAGGATAATGAGAGGAAGCAGGAAAAGTTTGATCTAAAGAATTCTTAAAACAAGCCGATCTTGCGAACAAGGAGACCGCACGGCGCCTGTACGAGGAAACGAGGCGCCAGCGATATATACCCCCCCTTATTACGGCCTCATTCAGTATCCTCCTCTGCTGGATGAGGCTTTTTTTGCTTTTCTAGGCTATCCAAAATATTTTTCCCGATATCCAAAAATTCTCCTCTATTTTCCTGAAAAAATACATTACACAAAGCCTGCAATATCAACAACTTGAATCTCATTTATCGGATAAAAATGCCAGCAAACCCAATGAGGAAAAGGAACTCAAGAAAACAAGAAAGGAGGAAGCCCCATGAGAAGCAAAGCCCACATTCTGCCCTTCCCAAAGCCCGGAAGGAAGGACGAAGGCCCTAGAAGGAAAGCAAGGCCCCCGAGGACAACGGATACCATCAAATACTTTTCCCGAAACCAGATCAAACTTCTCCGAAGAACAGCAAGGGAGCAAGCAGAATTAGATACCCAGAAGGGGAAGATCACGGGCATCCGGGAATGGATGGCGATAGACCTTCTGACTTCCACCGGCTTGAGAGTTTCAGAAGCCGCGAACTTGAAATGCGGCGACCTGAAAATAGGCTACTCGGAAAGCAAGATTTTCATTCACAACGGCAAGGGAAGCATCTCCGGCCACATCATCATTCACGAAGCATTAAAGAAGCACCTGAAGCAATTCCTGGCCTTTAAACAGGGCAACGGGGAAGGGACAGGGGAAGATGATTTCCTTTTCTTAGGGCAAAGGGGGAAATGGACCAGCCAGGCCATTCAGCAGCTCATAAAAAAATACCTGAAAGCACTGAACCTCTATGAAAAAGGAAAATCCGCCCATGCCCTTCGGCACTCCTATGGAGTGGAGCTTTATTCGAAAGAAAAGGACCTGCGAGCCGTCCAGAAGCAGCTAAGACATATCTCAATTCAATCAACTCTCATCTACGCGGACGTGACAGAAGAAGCGATAGCCAGCCAGCTCAAAGGGCTTTGGCAATAAAAGAAGAGAAAGGAGAAAGTCATGAAAGAAGCAAAGAAGGGAAGGAAGAAGGGGCAAGCGGAAGGGAAGGAGAAGAAAGCCCCCGCAAAGGCCATCCAGCAGCCCAAGGAGCGAAGGACCTTCATCGGCTCACTTATCAATGCCGATTTATGGCAGAGGATGAAGATGCTCTCGCTCAAGGAAGGGAAGGCGGCGGGGAAGCTCTTGGATCACGCCATGGAGGATTTCTTGAAGAGGAAGGAAGGGAATCGGGAAAATTCCCATCTGCAATGAAAAGGACCGTCTAAAAGTAGAATAAAGGGGCTTTGGGGGGATGAAGGAAGGGGGAGCGGGAAGGAAAGGGAATCGTCGTCTTCAATTCATGGGGAAGGGGCAAGAAATCATGAGGGCCAGAGTTATCAGAGGGAAGAAGGGAAACAGGGCCAATATCATAATCGTCTATTATGGCTTCGCTGGGGCGGACGGAAACGGACTTTTTAATTTTTAAAAAGAATTTACTTGACAAAACCCTCAATTATAGTATCTATAGCACTATAGATACTATAGACAGGAGGGCTGAGATATGTACACGATTGAGATTGATTTCGATGTTTTCAAGGAAATTACATCCCGTAGAACCTCTGAATCTATAACCCCCAATGATGTTCTTCGCGAGCTTTTCGGATTGAAGAAGAAGGAACAACCTCCGCCTCCACTGGAAGAGAAAGGGAAAACCCCTTGGATAACGAAAGGGATTACTTTTCCCCATGGCACAGAATTTCGAGCTACACATAAAGGCAAAATTTATTATGCTGTTGTTCAGGAAGGAGCTTTGCTGCTTGATGGGAAAAAGTATTATTCTTCTTCAAATGCTGCTGGGGCAATTACGGGGAATGCAGTCAATGGATGGATTTTTTGGGAATGCAAATTGCCGGGAAGTAAAGAATGGAAACTTATTAAACTCTTGCGGCCTCGCTAGTCGACTCTTAGTCAAGCAAAAGAGGGGCTGCGGTGAAATGGCGTTGATGTTGATGTGATTTGCTAAAGGATCTTGATTTAAACTTACTTGGGATTCGGGGATAACAATAGTTCTGGAGGATGCTATGTGGCTCTACACCAAGCTGGGGTTCTTCTCTATCGTTCACAAACCACCCTGCAAAAAGGGTGAACTCCTCATCAGGGCTAGGAGCAGGGAGGATATCGAGGCGCTGTCCAAGAAGCTTTCCAATGTCAGCATTTTTACCGGGACGATCATCGAATCGAGGGATTCTGACTATGCATACCGAATGGTGGTCCCCAGATCGACCCTGGCGACTTTTATGGTAGGCCTAATGGATGAACTCGACTATGGAAACTTCAAGGCGACTATTCCCTATAGTGACCACCTCAGGCACGACGCTTATTTCAAATGCTGGAGAGCAATGGATGAGTGGCAAAGGAAGGAGTTGTCGAAGGAGTCAAAGAACTAATCTGCTGTTAGCAATGCGTTAGCAAGAATGATGAAGCGGGTGGATACAGTTGAGTAATCTAAAGAAGCCTCTTTACTGCTACATCATTCAAAATACTCCCATCTAGAACTACACGTTTGAATCCTCGGGTCGTTTCACGTGCGTATTTATAAATTACTTCATGAGGGATTTCCCACATCTCTTTCGGCTCAAAATTGGGCGATAGTATTATAGCAAGGCAGGAATCGAATAATGTTTCCTCAAGGTCTCGAAATCCCCCTAGCTGCCTTGACGGATTTCCGGGTGTGGGTCTTCTGGTTTTAACTTGATATTTCTTGCCTTGACTGTCGATTAAATCGAATCCTTTTGCGGATTTTGGAGCTCTAGTCAAGTGAAGCATCTTTTCAGCTATATATTCACCATAATCACCGACAGGATTATTCTTGCTCCTAATAATGCCCAGCGTTTCCAATTCAGATAGCACATTATTATAGGTGTTGAAGAGCTCATAGATATTTGAATCAATATGGTCAATCTGTGTTCTTCTCTCTTTTTGAGGAGGACTGGTGGCTGCATGCGAACTTGGTTCCTGCGTCTTTTCCAATTTCATCATCGAATCGCAACTAGCTATGATATCTTTCACTTTCATGAACCATAAATGCTTATTTCTCTCTGCAGCAGGCTCCCTTTTGAGCTTATCAAATTTGATTTTCTTAATTTCGTATATCTGAAAGATATTATGATCAGTTCCTATAACAGCATAAATGGCATTCAATTCTGGGAGCATTGATTTTAGAACACCGATATAAGAATTACCCTTACTCGCAGTTTTTATGAGACATACACCATTCGCACCGATGCATTTATTGCTTGAAGGGTGTCCCGTGAATTGAAGCCCTAATTTATCCGCCACAAGCTTTGCCATTTTATGGCCAAGCGCATTGGCTCCTCGACCAGATTCTTCATCCTGTGGCATATGCTTCTAAAACCTTCTTCTTTCATCTCGCGAGCATCAAGGGGTCGAACCTAAGACCCGGGCGAGAGCAATTTGTAAATCTGTCTCCTTTTGACATCACTATTTAGCACCTCTTTTATATGCCAGCGAAACAGCTATTTTTCTCCCCCCTAACATGCTTTCATTCAAAGTATTTATTGCTCTGGTCGCCTCAACTTTATTTTCGAATGTAATGAAGGCAAATCCTCTAGGTCTTTCGGTCTCATAATTGACTGGTACATGTATATCTATGATATTGCCGTATGAACTAAATATTTCATAGAGATCCTTTTGACCTATAGAATATGGAAGATTCATTACAAAGATTCTCGTTTCTTCATATGTAGGTTCACAATATTTTTCAGTCTTTCGTGCTTGGCCACGCATACTCGGTTTAATAATTTTATATCGTTTCAATTGCTTAAATGGAATGCTTCGCTTTTTTGCGGCTGCTTTGGCTTTCAAATTGTTGCCATATATACCAGCCAAAATACCTTTCTCCTGCAAAGCATGAACTACTTTCCTATAGTCTTCAGTATCTACTATTCCCAAAGTGTCCCAGATATCCTGAGCAGAAAAGACATTATTATTATAGCCTAACAGAACTATAGACTTCTCATCTGGGCTCAAATTATCTTTTGTAAATTCATCTAACCATAATTTCTGCTCTGTCGTGTAAACAGACTTATGATGAAGCTCAATTATAAAGGAATCATTTTGGGATTTTAAAATTGGAGGGCTCAGCTCTTTTTTTCTGAATAAATCATATATGCGACGCATTCCCTCCCCTAATTCTTGAATATAACCTCTTTCCCTCAGGACTCTTGCAATCAAAGCATTTCTTGATTCGTGAGCACCTTTAAGTCCCCTTATATCCTCTAATGAGATTGTTGATAAGAGCATTCCAGGGCTTTTTACTTCTAATCTGTCATCAAATATGTATATTTCAATTCCTCTTCCCTCAATACTGTAGTCTCTGTGAGCAATGGCATTTATTATAGCCTCTCGACATGCCAACTCAGGATACATTGTTTTGATCTCGAAGATCGCGCCAGAGGATAATTTTTTTTGTACTAAATAGGGTCTCAACTTTTCCCAAGTATCCTCAATTATGGATAGAATGTTACCGCTTATCAGTTCCGGCTCAGTAGCATTATAATCATTTCCCGATTTAAGTTCAGTTCCCGCTACTTTGATAAATCTAACTTGAACGCGAGTATGCCATCTAGAAATATTATTTGAGAATAAGAGTAATGCTGCTCTTTTCAATTTCAAACCTGCAGGAGTATATTCAGCTAGATCGAGATGTTGAAGAACTTTTTCCGGACTGAGACCCTTGCAGATATCATCACCAAACTGTTCTATAAGTTGCGTATCCAAGTCTGAAATTGATGCGGCATCCACGAATTCTCTATCGTATTGACGTGATCTCTTTTCTTGTCTCTCAAAGCTTATTTGTGAAGGTGGTATCGGAATCGTCTCCCTGTCTTGGCGCTGTAAGCATCTACCATCCGCCGTCAAATGAATCATTTCCGCTGATTTTTCCGTTTGGAAATACAATAATATTTTATCGTCTAGTGATAATTTAAAATGTCTGACGTTCTTAAGGGGCGTTTTAGAATGTATATGAGTCTGTGATGCATTCGACATCTTTGTTATGTCATCTATTTTGTGAGGAATGCCTGATATCGTGGAATCATTTTCAATTCCGATTAGAAGCTCGCCCCCATCTGCATTAGCGAATCCGACTAAAGTTTCAGATATATCTTTGCAAATATCCTTAACGGAACGCGGTGTTTCTCTACCACCTTCTCGATCAATTGCGCTTTTGAATTCTCTAAAATGACTTTCTCCAATTGCAAGTGCAATCCGTACTCTTTCCTGTATCAAAAGTATTTGATTTTCCATTATTTTGTATCCCTTCAGTTCATAAAAGGATTGTTACGATTACCTGAAGAAAATGTTGCTTTTGCGGGAATCTTTCGATTTGAAAGGGATTATTGAACTAGAAACGCGCCGCTTGAGTTATTCTAATAGCTGATAAAAAAGATGGAAAAGCTATTTGCATATATGATGGCTGACAAGTTTCGTCAAGGGATTTTGCCCTTCCTCTAGTTAGCCACCTCTTAGCCAAAACAAGAAAAAGGGGTTATCCATTTTAGGATAACCCCTTGATTTTATGCCCTTCCTTTTTCCCTGATTGACATAAATATATAGCCGTGTACTATTCAACCATACGTTCTCTTGCAATGGGGGTGCAGGAGAGAGGCCTTGAGAATCCATTTCCCTTAGAAAATCATTTCCTTCTCGTTTTCAAATCTCTGATCATTTTTCGATTCCCCAGACTAAGAATATTTAAGGCTCTGAAGCTCAATCCTTAGGTGTTTATTGGGGAGAGTATCATGAATTGGAATATCCGGAAGTTTCTCACGTGCCGCCCTCCAGAGGGTCTAAGGCGTTTCCCTTAGCACCTCTCGGGGGCATTCGTGAAGGGTTCTCTTATAGACCTTCAGAAAGGGGGGAACGGACATGGATATCAGAGAGGAAAGATATAGTGACTTTATTGCCATGCTCCTTGTCAGCATTCTGCTTCTTGGGCTGACGCTCTTCGAGTTAGCCATTGTGCTAAGCAGAAACGTCCAAGGATAGGGTCGTTCCTTTTATGCTTCATGGAGGCCTTATTGAAGGGTTCTAATATAGACCTTCAGAAAGGGGGAAGCGAATATGGTTATCAAAGAAGAAAAGCAAACTGCAGAGAAGCGTAGTGATTTGTTTATTTGGGTTATTGCCTGCGTTCTCATGGCCTGGATTATGGTTATCGGTTTTGTCACCCAGGTCAGATAGAAACGCATGAGGCCAGTTTTGGCAATAGACGAGTATATTTACATAAATATGGGGATAAGGCTAAATGGAGAGGGAAATAATTCCCCAACATACAACCATGCCTTTTCCCCCTGTCAACCTTATCGAACCAAACGATTGGACAATCGAAGAAAGGAGGGAGCTATGGCAACCTGGAATAAACTCAGGATTATCATTCTGGTTATTTTTGGAGTTTTTCTTTCATCCTCTGTCTGGGCACAATACAGTCCTAGTGGACCTGCCATCCCACAGGGCGATCAGCCGGCAATTAAGGATACGAGAGGTCAGAAAGGAGCCACGCCGATTGAAATCCCTGGTCCGCGAAAAATGCAGGAAAGCCCATCTTCCAAGGCTGGGCAGCCAGTGGTTAAGGACGAGAGGGGGCAAACAGGTGCAACACCAATTGAGATTCCCGGTCCTCGGAAGATGAAAGAAGCTGCACCACCAAAGCCAGGGGAGATGGAAGTAAAGGACACCAGAGGCCAGAAGGGAGCCACGCCGATTGAAATCCCGGGCCCTCGAAAGTAGTCGGAAAGCTCGGAATGGCAAGCGAACCGAACGACATTAGCCACACGTTAGCCAAAACAAGAAAAAGGGGTTATCCATTTTAGGATAACCCCTTGATTTTATTGGCGCGCCCTCTAGGGCTCGAATGTACTAATCGGGAGAAACTGGGACATCGTGGGATAACGAAAGATAGTAAAATATCGAGTAGTTATCCCACTCGCCTGTTTTTAGGAAACTTAGGGAAATGCAG
>Ga0209450_10001106_pt1 | contig 13460 bp, 11 predicted proteins | sample FrelakmetLWP11LW_FD_187149 | JGI IMG/M metagenome (GOLD analysis project Ga0209450, IMG submission 187149) | Freshwater lake sediment microbial communities from the University of Notre Dame, USA, for methane emissions studies - LWP11 LW (SPAdes)... | ecosystem: Environmental > Aquatic >... | reverse complement strand
CGCCATCGCCAGATCGCAGGCGGGGTCGCCGATGCAACACAGGCCGAAGTCGATGATCGCCGCCAGCCGGCCAGCGCGGAGCAGCAGATTGCCCGTAGCGATGTCGCCGTGAACCCAGACCGGCGGCTGCTCCCACACCGACGCCAAGCCGGCGTCCCATACGCTGAGCGCGGCTTCAACGTCGATCCGGCCGCGCAGGACCGCAAACGCCGTGCGGGCCTCCGCGTCATAGACCTCGAGCGCGCCGCCGCGATGAAAGTTGTCCTCGCCGGCAGCCGGCCCGTCCGCCGCTGCAACGGCCCGCAGAGCGTTAAGAAATTGCGCCAAGTCCGTTGCGAACCGGTGCATGTCGCTCGGCGGCCGGCTCGCCACGGTGTCGCCGTCGATCCAGCGGTAAACCGACCACGCGAACGGATACCCGCCGCCCGGCCGACCTTGCGCCAACGGCTGCGGGATCTCGTACGGCAAGTGCCGGCGCAGGTACGGCAGCCAGCGCTGCTCGCGTGGCACCTGCGCCGCGTAGGCCGGCGCGCTCGGCAGCCGCAGCACCATGCCGCTCCCGAGCATGAAGCTCCGGTTGTCCCAGCCTGGCGTCGGCACCGCACGCACCGGCAAGTCCGCCCAGCGCTGAAACTGCTCCGCGACCAGGGCACGGACGAGCGGTTCGTCGATTTGCGGCGGCTGCTGCTGCATCGGCCAGGTTGCTTCTGCGCGCGCTCGGCAGCGGACCTCAGCCCGCCGCCGACCGCTCCAACGCCCGATTCTGCCGATCCTGCACGCGGCCGAGCGCGAGCAACGCGGCCACCGCGACGAGCAGTGTCCGGGTGCTGGGCGTAGGGTTGATGGCTGGCATGGGAAGAGTGAACAGGGGTCACCCAGTGCGTAGTGGCACAGATTACCCGCCGTTTCCGTCTTAAGTCGCCGTTAAGAATCGGCGCGTAGCTTTCGCTTCATAGGTTGACGGCTTTCCCAAAAAGCCGGCTTCCTCACTCGACTTCAAGCGCCGCCCCGTGCGGCGCTTTTCTTTTGGTGCGGCCCACGCTGCGTAGACTGCGCGCCTCTCTGCTTCCCCTGCCGCGCGCCATGAACTACCGCCGACTCGGCCCCTCCGGCCTGCTCGTCCCCGAACTGTCTCTGGGCTCCTGGGTCACCTACGCCAACCAGGTCGACACCCGCGCCGCCCGCGAGTTAATGGCTGTCGCGTACGACGCCGGCGTCACCTTCTTCGACAACGCCGAGATCTACGCCAACGGCGAGAGCGAACGCATCATGGGCGCGGTGTTGAAGGAACTCGCCTGGCCGCGCATCAACTACGTGGTCTCGACCAAGTTCTACTGGGGCCTGCGCGGTGGCGTGTACGACAACAACACGCTGAGCCGCAAGTACCTGCTGCATGCGATCGACGGGTCGCTTGCGCGCCTGCAACTGGACTACGTGGACCTCGTCTACTGCCACCGCCCCGACGAAAACACGCCGGTCGAAGAAACGGTGTGGGCGATGCACGACATCATCAGTCGCGGCAAGGCGCTCTACTGGGGCACCAGCGAGTGGAGCGCGCAACAGATCGCTGCTGCCTGCGCGGCGGCCGACCGCCACCACCTGCACCGGCCCATCGTCGAGCAGCCGCAGTACAACCTGTTTCACCGCAAGCGGGTGGAGCAGGAGTACGCGCCGCTGTACCGCGAGCCGGGGCTGGGGCTGACCACCTGGAGCCCGCTCGCCTCGGGCCTGCTGACCGGCAAGTACCGCGCCGGCATCCCCGCCGGCTCGCGCGGCACGCTCGCCAACTACGGTTTTCTGCGCGAGGGGCTGACCGACGCGGCGCGTAACGCCAAGGTGGCGCAGTTAAGCGCCATCGCCGCCGACCTCGGTGCGACCACCGGCCAGCTCGCGCTTGCCTGGTGCCTCGCGAACCCCAACGTCAGCAGCGTGATCACCGGCGCGACCAGTGTCGCGCAACTGCGCGAGAACCTGCGTGCCGGCGAACTTGCCGCCCGGCTGACCCCCGAGGTGCTGGCGCGGATCGATGCGGTCATCGGCGACGAGTACGACTGACGGGCCGCGGCCTGCCAAGCGCGCCGCGTAGCCCGTCGCGCAAGACCGTGGCTTGTCGCGCAGCCGCGTGGCCGGTCGGGAATGACTTTCCCGCAGCGCTTTGGCGCGGCATGCTGCGCCAACAGCCCAAGCGAGAACCCCATGGACACTGTCGACGCCCTCACCCGACGACGCTACGCGCGCCTGGCCGGCGGCGTGTACCTGCTGCTGACCCCGCTCTTTCTGACGGGCATCGTCATCCACAACCAGCTGATCGGCGACGGCGGCTTTGCGGAGGCGGCGCGCTCGGTCGCCGCGCAGGCGACTTTGTATCGCTTTGGACTGTGGTTGCAGTTGCTGAGTTCGGCCGGGACCGTGGTGCTCGCCTATGCGCTGTACGTCGTGCTGCGGCCGGTCGATGCGCTGCTGGCCCAGCAGGCGCTGCTGTGGCGGCTCGCGGAAGCGGTGGAGGGCGCGGGGGCCACGGTCATTGCTTTTGGCCGGCCGGCGCTGTACGTGGCGACGGCGCAGGGCGCGGCGCTGAGCCCGGAGCAGGGCACCGCCGCGGTGGCCGCACTGCGCGCTATGCATGCCAGCGGCTTTGCCGCCGGCATCTTGTTCTTCAGCGTCGGCTCGACGCTGTTTTTCCTTCTCTTCCGCCGCACCGATTGGCTGCCGCGCTGGCTGTCGGGCCTGGGCGTCTTTGCCTCGGTGCTGACGGCCTTCGTCGCCACGGGCCTGTTGATCGCGCCGGACGCGCATTGGGTCGAAGTCGGCTGGCTGCCGATCTTCGTCGCCGAGATCCTGACCGGCCTGTGGCTGCTGGCCGCGCGCGGGGACGCGGGCGCGCAGCCGGCGGCCGCGCCGGTCGCACCCGTGCGAGCCGTGTCGAACAAACGCCGTTATGCAACGCGGTTCGCCGTGGCCTTGATCGGCGGGGTGCCCTTTGCGCTGCTCGTCAGCATCCAATCGCCCGTCCCACTGTCGATCTGGTTCGTCCGCGTCTGGTTCGTCTCGTTTGCGGCGGTGCTTGCCTACAGCCTGTGCGAGCGCTGGCCGGCACGACTGCCGCCTTGGCAGGCGCGCTGGGTGTACACGCTGCTGGGTGTCGTGGCCGTGATCCCGCTGGCCGCCTACGCGGGTTACTGGGTAACCACCGGTGAGTTCGCCTTTTGGCAGAGCGAACCGAAGCGGCTGGAAGGCTTCCTCTCACTGACCTTCGCCGGCGTGCTGTTCGCGCCGTGGATCGCTCTCGCCGCGATGGTGCGTACGCGCGAGGCGCTGGCGCACGAGCAGGCGCTCGCCTTCGCGCTGGAGCGCAGTCAGTTGGAGCGCCAGGCGCTCGACGCGCGGCTGCGGCTGCTGCAAGCGCAGGTGCAGCCGCACTTCTTGTTCAACACGCTGGCCAACGTGCGCGCGCTGGTCGGTGCAGGCTCGCCGCAGGCGCCGGCCGTGCTCGACAGCCTGATCGCCTACCTGCGCGCCGCGGTGCCGAAGCTGGACGCACCCGCGGCCACGGTCGGCGACGAGTTGAAGCTCGTCCGTGCCTATCTGGAACTGATGCAACTGCGCATGCCCGACCGCTTGCGCTACGCAATCGACGCCGAGCCCGCGGCGCTCGCCGTGGCCTGCCCGCCGCTGACGCTGCTGACGCTCGTCGAAAACGCCGTGCGCCACGGCATCGACCCCGGCGAGCGGGGCGGCGCCATCGAGGTTGCGGCCCGCGTGCGCGACGGGCGCTGTACGCTGCGCGTCGTCGATACCGGTGTGGGCCTGTCGCCGGGCGGCGGCAGCGCCGGCACCGGGCTCGCCAATCTGCGCGAACGGCTGCACCTGACCTACGGCGACGGCGCCGCGCTGCGCCTGACCGAGATCGCGCCCAACGGTGTTGCCGCCGAAGTCGAGTTTCCCGTTCAACCACCGCCCCGATGACGACCCGCCCGCCGACCGCGCTGATCGCCGACGACGAACCGCTTCTGCGCGCCGAACTGGCGCAGATGCTGGCGCAGGCCTGGCCCGCGTTGCAGGTGGTTGCGCAGGCGCGCAACGGGCGCGAGGCGGTCGAGCAGTTCGAGGCGCTGCGGCCCGACCTGTGTTTTCTCGACGTGCAGATGCCGGGGCTGTCCGGCGTGGATGCGGCGCAGGCGATCGGCCGGCGCGCGCATCTGGTGTTCGTCACTGCGTACGACCAGTACGCGCTCAAGGCTTTCGAGACCGGCGCGCTCGACTATCTGGTCAAGCCGGTCGAGCCGGCGCGGCTGGCCGACACCGTCGCCCGCGTGCAGGAGCGGCTGCGCAGCGCGCAGCCGGCCGCCGCCACTGACGCGCTGCTGCGCGAATTGGCCGAGCAGTTGCAGCGCCGCAGCGCGCCGGGGCAGGCGCCGCTGCGCTGGCTGCGCGCCTCGGTCGGGCCAACCGTGCGGCTGATCGCGGTGGACGACATCGACTTTCTGCGCTCCGACGAGAAGTACACCTTGATCGCCTGGCGCGGCGACGACGGCCAGCCCGCCGAAGCGCTGATCCGCACGCCGCTGAAGGAGCTCGCCGCGCAACTGGACGCGAGCCAGTTTGCGCAGGTGCATCGCTCGGTGGTGGTCAACCTGCGCGCGGTGAGCCACATCACGCGCGGCGAAAACGAGACCGCCGACATCCATCTGAAGGGCCGGCGCGAGGTGCTGCCGGTCAGCCGCAGCTACCTGCATCTGTTCAAGCAGATGTAGGGGGCGGTGCTACAGCACCTGCTGCACCCTTGGCAGCCGCAACACCAAATCGGCCAGCAACCAGCACACCACGCAGCCTGCCGCACCGACGACCGCGAACTTGACGAGCGGCGCCGCAGCCCAGCCGCCGAGCATCAGCGCCAGCGCCACCAGCAACGGCGGATGGATCACGTAGACGGCGTAGGCCCGGCGCGCCAACCACAGGGATGCCGGCGTCGCGTCGTTCCAGCGCAGGCGGAACTGCCACAGCAGCCCGAGGATGATTCCCCACGCCACCAGCGGCTCCCAAAACGCGTAGACGATTGCCGGCAGGCTCAAACCGCCAGCGACCCCGGTCGCCGCGCCCAGCGCACCACCCAGGACGACCGCCGCCGGCAGCGCAGGCAGCGCGAGCGCGGCGACGATCAACCACGGCCGCGCCAAGCGGCCGTCCACGCGCTCCAGCCAGCGCGGCGCCGCCGCCACGCAGCCGACCACGAACAACAGGATGTACGACGCGAAGTAGCCCAACTGCAAGCCGAAGACTTCGTCCCCGGTCGGCACCCACTGTCGGATCAGCAGTGCCACCGCCCCGGTGCCGAGCGCGGCGGCGAGCAGCGTGCGGCTGCGCGGCAGCGGCGCGTCTGTCGGCAGTGCGGCGGCCGGTCGCAGCCGGCGCCACAGCACCCACGCGGCGCTGAAGATCAGCAGCGCCTGCGCGAACCACAGCGGGCCGTTGAGAAAGATGCCGCGGCTCGTCAGCGCCCACCAGGTGTCGAGCAGCGGCTTGCCGCGCGCGGTCTGCGCCAGTGCGTAGGTGAACGGCCCGAGCACGAAGCCGTAGACGAGCAAGGGCAGGCCCAGCCGCAACGCGCGCTCGGCGAGGAAGCCCGCCGCTCCGCGCCGCGCCAGCGCCGCCGGCGTGAAGTAGCCGGCAATCAGGAAGAACATGCCCATGAAGTAGGCCTGATTGACGCCGCAGAAAAGGCTCAGCGCAATGCTCTGCGGCGCATCGGACGGCAGGACTTCATGCAGATACCAGCCGCCGGTCGCGCCGTAGGTGATTGCCGTGTGGTGGAACAGCACCAGCGCGGTCAACACCACGCGCAGGTGGTCGAGAAAGGCCAGGCGGGCGGCGGGCGCGGCGGGGGCGTTCATGTCTGCGGCTACGAACCGTCGAACAGCGCGGCCGTACCTTCGCGCTTGAGGGTCAGCGTGTACTCCGGCGAGGATTCGTAAACCATCACGCCGTCGGGCCGCACCCACGATTCCTTGATCGGCTTGCCGTCGGCACCGGTGGTGACGATCGTGCACACGGCAAGCGTCTGCGCGCCGAGCTGGCGCGGGCCGAACTCGCGCACCGTGCTGTGCACGGTGACCGGCGTGCCGCTGCGTGGCACCAGCAGGCGCAGGCTGCTGCGGTTGCCCACCTGCGCCGCGCCGCAGGGCCGCGCAAAGCGCAGGCCGAACAGCGTCAGGTCGAAGGCCGCCGTGTCGATCTCCTTGCGCGTCGCCGCGGCGGCAGCGCCGATCGTCACGGCAATCCGCCGCCCATCGGCGGAGCGCTCGCCGGAGACTGTCGTCTTGACGCCGTTGTCGTCCTCGTCGATCCGGTAGGTGCGCAGACCGGCGCGGTCGTAGCTCACGGTATCGACCGCCTCGTAGATCGGACGCTTGCCGAAGACACCGCCGGCGCCGATGACAAAGCGCCCGCGCAGGGTGTAGGTCGGCTCGGCACCATCGCGTGCGGTTTGCAGTGCGACGACGTAGCTGCCGACGCGTCGACCGGCGACGACGATGTCGTACTCGTAACCGTGGTCGAGCGGGCCGGCGACCGTGAACTGCTCGCCCGCAGCAGGTTCGGTGGCGATCGAAGCGAGTAGCGCGCACAACACGACTTGCGCCGCGGCCCGCGCGCGGGCCGACATGCGCTTCGTGCGGCTCATGCCAACCGCCGCCACACGAGTTCTGCCAGCGCCACGTCCTCCAGTCCCACGCCGACCGACTTGTAGACGACGATGTCGCCCGCCGCGCGCCGGTAGTGCGTGCCGCCGACCAGCAGCTTGCCCAGCTCGACCACGCGCGCGGGGTCGATGGTGCCGGGGGCGGCGCGGACGAACTCGCCGGCTTCCTGCTGCGCGGCGGGCAGCCACTCGACGACGATCCGCTCGGCGCGCGCGAGCAGCGTGTCGTCCAGTTCGCGCGCTGCCGGCTTGCTCGACCCCACCGCCGCGACGAAGGCGCCCGGCTTGACCAGCGCACCGTCGAACAGCGGCTCGCTGGCGCGCGTGCAGGTGGCGACGACATCCGCTTCGCGCGCGGCCTGCGCGGCGTCCACCGCGGTGGCGGGCACGCCGAACTCGGTGCCGATCCACTGCGCAAACGCCTCGGCGCCGCTGCGTGCTGAAACGAGCACACGCTCGAACGGCACGGTCAGTAAGAAAGCCTCGGCATGGGCGCGCGCCTGCACGCCGGTGCCGAACACGGCCAGCGTGCGCGGGTGCGGCGGCGCGAGCGCGCGCAACGCCGCGGCACTGGCCGCCGCGGTGCGAAAGCGCGTCAACTCATTGGCGGCAATGGCCGCGAGCGGTGCGCCGGTCACCGCGGAGAACAACACGATCACGAAGTCGAAGCGCCCGTCGATGGTCGAGTAGACCTTGGCGCCAACGACACCCGCCGCCGGCAGCGCCGCGCCCATCGCGGCAATCGCCGCGGTGTGTGCGTTGTGGGTGGCGGCGGCGCGCACGCGCGGGGCGATGGCGCCGGCGCCGTTGCCGTACTGCTCGAAGGCAGCGGTCATCGCAGCGATGGCGTCGCGCATGTTGAGGGTGGCGGCGACTTCGGCGTCGGAGATCAGGCGCATGGCTGGGGTATCGCGTGAATGTTGCCGCAAGGTTAACCCTGGGCGATGATGCGCTCGCCATGCGCGCCCGCCTTGCCCCGCTTTGCCTGTCTGTGCCAATTCTGGCTGCCGACGCGAGCGACGCGGCCAAGCCTCTCACGCTTGAACAGCCGCCGGGGCAGGAGTGCGTCTCGCCGGTGGTGCGCCGCTGCCCGCCGCCGACGCCGGCCGCGCCGACGGCGCCAGTCAAGTCCGATCCGCAAGCGACGCGTCAGGCGCTGGAGCGCGAGCGGCGTGCGCAGGCGGTACAGGAGCTGTCGCCGATCATCATCTACGGCGAACGGGAGCAGAAGCGGATCCAGGAGGTGTTCGACGCCAACCTCAAGCCGGGGCGCCGCGCGCTGGAAGCGTCGACCCGCAGCTTCCAGACGCCCGATGGCCGGCGCTGCACGCAGGTCGAGGGCGTGGGTTACAGCGAGTGCACGCCCAACGCCAACGCGCCGCCGCCGACCGGCTTTTCGAGCGCCTTTACCGCGGGCAAGCCGTAGCGCGAAGCGCGGGCTGCCGCCGGCGCGCGACCGGCTACTGGACGCCGCGCAGGGTCACCGGGACGAAGCCGCTGGTGACCGGGTGGACGGTGTCGGTGGCGGGTTGGGTGGCCTCTACCCTTTGCGTCGCTGCCACCAACGCGGGCGCCCGCGTCAGCCTGACCTTGAGCACCGCCCGTCCGACCGGCGTCGTGGCGACGACGACCTCGCGCTGAAACTGCACTACGTCTGTGCCGCGCGGCAGCGGTACCTCGACCACGTCGATGGCCGACCGTCCCAGTCCGGTCAGCGCGCGCGTGATGGTGAACGGCCCGCGGCACTGATGGTCGTCGCCGACGGCCACTTCGCGCTGCCAGTGGCCTGGCGGCACGGGTCGGTCGAGCGATACCGCCTCGCGGCAAACACCGCGACCGACGGCCGCGAGGTCGATGGCGGGCATCTGGAACCACAGGCGTCCGTGCTGCGCGTCGAACAGCAGTTTCGAGCCGCTCGCCGTGATCGGCACGGCATGCTCGTCCTGTGCGAACTGCGCGCGCAGGTACTGGATGCGCTCGAACTTGCCCTGGTTGGCGGCATTGCGCAGGTTGGCCGCCTCGCCTTCGACCTTGACCACGCGCCACTGCTCGTCGTGTTCTTCTTCCACCAGCGAGGTCAGCGTTCCGGGCATCTCGTCGTCCATGTGCCAGGTGATCCAGCGCTGCCGGTTGCCGGCTTCGGGGGCCAGCGCCAGCGCGGCACCGGGCGCCCAGCGCGTGTAGCGCAGTTCGCCGCGAATCTCCTGGCGGATGTTCCATTGCGTCCTGGAGCTGATCGGCGCCTGCCCCCACACCGGTTGGGCGCGGGGGTCGGGCGAGCGCTTGCCGGCGGACTCGAAGGTCAACACGTACTCTCCCACCCAACCCGAGTTCTCTTGCGCGGCGGCCAGGGGTGCGATGGCCAACCATGCTGCCGCGGCCAGCGCGCACTGCATTCGATCCGTTCTCATGATTCCGTTTCTGCGCGGGCCGGCATTGCGGCGCGGCCTCGTCGATGTGAAGTCGCCGGCACGCTAATGTCGCCTCGGCTGCGCTGAGGCGGCGGCGCTGCTGGGGTTCACAGGTCATCATGAGAAGAAAGCGACTTTCGCATCGGCGCGCAGGACGAAAGTCATGCGCGCCGATGCGCCTCGCGCCCGGCCGGGTCGTGCTCGCCGGACGCGGCTATCCCGCCGCCAGGATGACACGCGCCGCGGCGAGCGCCTCGATTTCGCCGTCGCGGTAGCCGAGCTCGCGCAGGACCTCGCGCGTGTGCGCACCCAGCGCCGGCGGGCCGCGGCGTACCGGCAGCCGCTCGCCGCCCAGCGCCAGCGGCAGCAACGCGGTACGGGTTTGGACTTCGCGGCCCGCGCCGCTCGCATCCGCCGGCACGGTCACCGGCGCCAGGCCGCCGGTGGCCGCCAGGTGCGGGTCGGCGAACAGATCGTGCGGGCGCACGATCGGCGCGTAGGGCAGGCCGTGCGCTTCGAAGCGCTGCGCCAGTTCGGCTGCGGTAGAACCGGCCAACCGCTCGCGCAGCAGCGGTAGCAGCCAGTCGCGGGCGCGCACGCGGTCGTTGTTGGTGGTGAGGCGCGCATCGGCCTTCAGCTCGGCAAAGCCGAAGGCGTCGCAGAAGCCCGCCCACTGCGTGTCGGAAACGACCGCGAGAAAAATCTGCTCGCCATCGCGCACGGTGAACACGTCGTACACCGCCCAGGCGGAAACGCGGCTCGGCATCGGCGCGGCCGGCGTGCCGCTGACCGCGTACTGCATCATGTGCTGCGCGACCAGCAGCACGCTGTTCTCGAAGAGCGCGCTGTGCACTTCCTGCCCGCGCCCGGTCGCTGCGCGTTGCAGCAGCGCGGCCAGGGCGCCCAGCGCGCCGAACATGCCGCCCATGATGTCGTTGACCGACGATCCCGCGCGCAACGGCCGGCCTTCGGGGCCGGTCATGTAGGCTAGCCCGCCCATCATCTGCACCACCTCGTCGAGCGCGGTGCGCTGCTCGTAGGGGCCGGGCAGGAAGCCCTTGTGCGAGATGTACACCAGCCGCGGGTTGAGCGTGGCGAGGCTGGCGTAATCCAGCCCCAGCCCGGCCAGCGTGCCGGCCTTGAAGTTCTCGCAGAAGACATCGGCGCCGGCGGCGAGCTTGAGCACGATCTCGCGCCCGCGCGCGTCTTTGCCGTCCACCGCCAGGCTGCGCTTGTTGCGGTTGAACATGGGGAAGAACCCCGCGCCCGAGCCGAGCAGGCGGCGCGTCGCGTCGCCGCCGACCGGCTCGACCTTGATCACGTCCGCGCCGAGGTCGCCGAGGATCATCCCGCAAGTGGGGCCCATCACCATGTGCGTGAGTTCCACCACGCGGGTGCCAGCCAGCGGCAGCGGCGCGGCGGCGGTCATGGGGCTTTCGGCGCGACGCTTGCACCGCCACCGCGCAGCAAGCGCTCGGCGACCGCGAGCAGCAGATCGCGCACCGCCTGCTGGCGCTCGGGCGCGGTCGGGCCGCAGGCGATGCGGCAGGCCCAGTCGGTCGGCGCCTCGAAGTCGCAGTGGTGCGCACCGGCGATCACTCGGTCTTCGACCAGCCCCTTGAGCGCGCCGCCCCAGGGCGCGGCGATGCTGAAGGCGTTGCAGGCCGACGGCGGCGCGCGCAGCAGCCAGGCGGGCACGGTCAACTGGCGCGCGGCGTCGAGGCCAACGCCGCTCGGCCGGTCGAACGGGTCCAGCCCGATGTAGCCGACCACCCCGGGCGCGGCAGACGCCAGCAATGCCGACAACCCGCCCGCGGAAAACCCCACCAGCACGAAGCGCTGCACTTTCGGCGCGAAGTGGCCTTCGCGCAGCTTGTCCATCAGCTCGCGCAGGGCCACCGCGTTGTCGCGCGAGTCCAGTGAATAAGGCAGATCGGGCACCACGACGACGAACCCGGCCTGCGCCAGCGCCTGCGCATGCCCGGCCATCGTCGCGCGCGTGCGGGTGAAGCCGTGCACCAGGATCACCGCGCCGCGGCCTTCGACGGGGGGCAGCGGGTCGGGTTCGTAGATCTGTACGGTCGTCGCGCGGCCGGCCAGCGTCACTTCGACCGGCCAGTCGCGTGCGGCTTGCGCCGGCGAAGCCAGGGCGAGCAGCGCGCAGAGGAGGAACAGGAGCTTGTGCATCGGCGGCACTATGGCGGGCGAGCGGTGCGCAATGTTGCCGCAAATCAACGCCGGCGTCGGCGCGGGCGCGCGGCCCGCGGCATACTGCGGGCCGATTCAACCGCCAGCCCTTGCCATGCGCCACCCGTTTCCGTTTTCCGCCATCGTCGGCCAGGACGAGATGAAGCTCGCGCTGCTGATCGCGGCGGTGGATGCCGCCATCGGCGGCGTGCTGGTCTTCGGCGATCGCGGCACCGGCAAGTCCACTGCGGTGCGCGCGCTGGCCGCGTTGCTGCCGCCGATGAAGGTCGTCGTCGGTTGCCCCTACGGCTGCGCGCCGGACGCGGCGGCGGGCCTGTGCGACGTGTGCCGCGCGGGGACGAAGCTCAAGTCTGCAACGGCGCCGGTGCCGGTCGTCGATCTGCCGCTGGGCGCGACCGAAGACCGCGTGGTCGGCGCGCTCGATCTGGAGCGCGCGCTCACACAAGGGGTCAAGGCCTTCGAGCCCGGGCTGCTGGCTCGTGCGCACCGCGGCTTTCTGTACATCGACGAAGTGAATCTGCTCGAAGATCACCTCGTCGATTTGCTGCTCGACGTGGCGGCCAGCGGCGAGAACGTCGTTGAGCGCGAGGGCATCAGCGTGCGCCACCCGGCGCAGTTCGTGCTGGTGGGCAGCGGCAACCCCGAGGAAGGCGAATTGCGCCCGCAGTTGCTCGACCGCTTTGGCCTTTCGGTCGAAGTGCGCACGCCGGAAGACCTGCCCACGCGGATCGAGGTCGTGCGCCGGCGCGATGCCTACGAGCGCGACCCGGCTGCGTATGCCGCGCGATGGGACGCCGAAGACGAAAAAATCCGCCGCCGGCTGCTGGCCGCGCGCCGTGCGCTGCCCAAGGTTCAAGTGAGCGATGACCTGCTGACCCAGGCCGCGCAGTTGTGCATCAGTCTCGGCACCGACGGGCTGCGCGGCGAACTGACGCTCATGCGTGCGGCGCGGGCACTGGCCGCGTTCGATGGCGCCAAGGCGGTGACGGTCGAGCACCTGCGCCGCGTGGCGCCGGCCGCGCTGCGCCACCGGCTGCGCCGCAACCCGCTTGACGACACCGGCTCGACCACGCGAGTGGAGCGGGCGCTGGTGGAGGCGTTTGGTGCGTGACGTAAACGTGACGCCGGCGCGGTTCTCTCAAGCTCGTCGTCCCCGCGCAAGCGGGGACCCAGGGGCCTTGCGCGCCCGCTCTGGGTCCCCGTTTGCGCGGGGACGACAGATGTAGATCGTGCCAACGAACGACGGCGCAGCGACGCAGCGCGCCCTCGACGCCGCCAGCGCCGCGGCGTTGCTCGCCGTCGCCCCGCATACGCTCGGCGGTGCGGTGCTGCGCGCTGGCGCCGCGCCGCTGCGCGAGCGGTGGCTCGCCGCGCTGCGTGCGCTGGTGCCCGATGCGCCGTGGCGCCGGCTGCCGCTGCACATCGCCGACAGCCGCTTGCTGGGCGGGCTCGACCTCGCGGCCACGCTCGCCGCCGGCCGGCCGGTGGCCGAGCGCGGTGTGCTGGCCGAGGCCGACGGCGGCTTTGCCATCGTCGCGATGGCCGAACGGCTGCCGGCGGCGCTCGCCGGCCGGTTGGTTGCCGCACTCGACCAAGGCGAAGTCGCGCTCGAACGCGATGGTTTGGCAGCGCGTCTGTCGGCGCGCATCGCGTTGCTCGCCCTCGACGAGGGCACGGAGGACGAGCGCTGCCCGGCTGCGCTGCGCGACCGCCTGGCGTTTCATCTGGAACTCGACACGCTCGGCCGCGGCGCGTCGATCGAAACCTTTGCCGACGCCGCGCAGATCGCCGCCGCGCGCGCGCGCTACCCGCAGGTGCAGGCGAGCGCCGAAGTCATCGAGGCGCTGACCGCCACCGCCGCTGCGCTGGGTGTGGATTCGCTGCGCGCGCCGCTGCTGGCGCTGGCGGCCGCGTGCGCCGCCGCCGCGCTCGACGACCGCGACGCGGTCAGCGATGACGACGCCGCGCTCGCTGCGCGGCTGGTGCTGGCGCCGCGCGCCACGCGGCTACCCGCGCCCACTGAGGAGGAACAACCCGAGCCGCCGCCGCCCGAGCCGGAGCAGGACGAAGACACCGGCTCCGCCAAGAATCAGGACTCGGTGCCCGATCTGAACGACGTGGTGCTCGCCGCCGCGGCCGCGGTG
>Ga0209450_10001105_pt1 | contig 13463 bp, 9 predicted proteins | sample FrelakmetLWP11LW_FD_187149 | JGI IMG/M metagenome (GOLD analysis project Ga0209450, IMG submission 187149) | Freshwater lake sediment microbial communities from the University of Notre Dame, USA, for methane emissions studies - LWP11 LW (SPAdes)... | ecosystem: Environmental > Aquatic >... | reverse complement strand
GGATTGCCAAGGCTCGTTTCGACAATGGCGCCACCTCGGAACTGGATGTAACTCAGGCTACAACCCTGTTAGAGAGCACTCGCGCAACGATTCCCAAGCTGCAAGCCAGTCTGCAGCAGGCACAAAATGCTTTAAGTACGCTGCTGGATCAGCCGGTCGGAGACATAAAGAAACTGCTGGACGGTGCAGCTGGCATTCCGGTCTCGCAACCCAAAGTGAATGTCAGTATGCCTGCCGAATTGTTGCGTCGGCGTCCGGATATCCGCAGTGCCGAACTGTATGCCATGTCACAATGTGCCCGCATTGGTATGGCCAAAGCCGATCTCTATCCGAGTTTTTCGCTTTTCGGTTCTGTTGGATTTCAATCCAGCAGTGATGGCGGAAGCCAATCCAACAATGCTGAATTTCACAATCTCTTTGACGGTGACAGTTTCACGTATTCTTTCGGCCCGGGATTTAATTGGCCCATTTTCAATTTTGGACGCATCGAAAATAATGTACGGGTACAAGATGCCAAATTCCAGCAATTGCTGATTAACTACCAGAACACCGTGCTCAAAGCCGCTCAGGAAGTGGAAGATTCAATGACCGGTTTCCTCAGAGCTCAGGAAGCCACCGTGTTTGACCAAAATGCTGTTAATGCCGCCAAACGGTCGTTAGAGATTGCGATGGCGCAATATAAAGAAGGCGCAGTGGATTATCAGCGGGTACTGGATGTTCAGCGTTCACTGCTGCAGGAAGAAAACAGCCTGGCTCAGACACAGTCGTCCATTGCCACGAATTTGATTGCCCTGTACAAGGCCCTCGGCGGCGGCTGGGAATTGCGTCAGGGTCAGCCGATCGTACCGGAAAGCACGCAGACCCAGATGCAGAAACGGACTAACTGGGGCAAACTGCTGCCGTCGAAACCAGCACCTGAAGCCCTGGCAGATCCGACACCGGCAGGTAAGATGCCCATGCAGACAGTGGACTGGTGAGAATTTTCAACCGGCAGGTGTTGTCGGTATTTAGACAGAAAATCGGACAGGAATTTCGGTTCTTGTCAATATGATAAAACGTTGTTTATGGTATAATATTGTTGTGAAGAATGATCGTCAGAGTATAGGCTGTGTTGCCGGTACGGACTTTTTTAACCGTTAGCTATTAGGGAGTCTTCTTATGTCCAACGATAATAACAAAAAGTCTCTCAAGACAATTATCCTCTTGGTTGTTGTGGTGGTTGCCGCGGTTGTCGGCTTTAAGATATGGAAAGCATGGCAAAACGCGCTGCCGGAGGGTATTGCATCAGGGAACGGCCGTCTGGAATCCAAACTGGTTGATGTCGCGGCCAAAGAACCGCTGCGTGTCAAGGAAATGCTCGTCAAAGAAGGCGACCTGGTCACTCCGGGCCAGGTGGTGGTGAAACTGGATACCGTGACTCTGGAATCGCAATTGGCCGAGGCCAAGGCCAGTGTCGCTGCCGCACAGGAACAGGTAGCGGCTGCAAACTCCGCCATCGTCAAACAGAAAAGTTTAGTCGAAAACGCCAAGATCGAAGTCGAACGTACCCGTAAGCTGGTCGAAGCGAACGCTGCTTCGCAGCGGGAACTGGATACCCGCAAGACACAGATAGAAACAACCGCCGCCGCCCTGGCGGAAGTGGAAGCCAAGATGCAAACCGCCAAACAGCAGGTCGAAGTCGCCCTGGCCAACGTGGCGACAGTCCAAAGCCGCATTGATGATGCGACGCTGAAGTCTCCCGTACGCGGAAGAGTGCTGTATCGGCTGGCCGAAGTCGGCGAAGTCCTTTCTGCCGGCGGAAAAGCGTTAACACTGGTGAACCTCGAAGATATCTATATGGAAATTTTCCTTCCGTCAGAACAGGCTTCCAGGTTAAAGATCGGGGCCGAAGCGAGGATTACGGTTGACCATACTCCCGGATACGCGGTTGCGGGAACTGTCAGTTTTGTATCTCCGGAAGCACAGTTCACTCCCAAGCAGGTCGAGACAAAGAGTGAGCGTGACAAGCTGATGTTCCGAGTCAAAATACAGGTTCCTGAAGAGCTTGTCGCCTCCTACATTGAACGCATCAAGACTGGCGTTCGGGGAGTCGGGTATGTCAAGCTGACCGAATCTGCGGTATGGCCCGCCAAACTGCAGAATCTGGTTAAGCCCGGGATGACGGCGGAAAATCCAACCGGCAAGCCTGCCGATCCCAAACCCGAAACAGGAACCAAATGAGAACCACAACAAAGCCGCGTGCGAGATGCAGCAGCCCGAAACAAGTTAACTACATCACTTTGGAGATATAACCATGGTGTCATCCGTGTCTCAGGAGTCTTGGGCTGTATCTGCCGGCAAGCCGGTGGTTTCGATTAAGGATGTGACCCACCACTATGGCAAGGTTAAAGCCTTAAATGGGATATCTCTGGATATTCCCAGCGGTCTTATGGTCGGTATCGTCGGCCCCGACGGCGTCGGTAAATCCACGCTCATGGCCCTGGTCGCCGGTTCCAAGAAGCTTCAGGAAGGGAAAATCACGGTTCTGGACGGCGACATTGACGACGTCGGACATCGGCGCATTGTCTGTCCGCAGATCGCGTATATGCCTCAGGGTCTTGGCAAGAACCTCTACCTGGAGCTGAGCGTTTACGACAACGTCGACTTCATGGCGCAGCTCTTCGGACTATCCCCCGCGGAGCGTCCGATTCGCATAAAGCAACTGCTCGATGCCACCGGGCTTGGTCCCTTTGACCAACGTCCCGCTGGCAAGCTCTCGGGCGGTATGAAACAAAAGGTAGGTCTTTGCGGCGCATTGGTTCACGAACCGGACCTTCTGATTCTCGACGAGCCTACCACCGGCGTCGACCCGCTTTCCAGGCAGCAGTTCTGGAAACTCATTGACGATATTCGCAAGGGGCGTCCGAGTATGAGTGTCATGATTTCCACCGCTTACATGGATGAAGCGCAGAAGTGGGACTGGATTGTCGCGATGGATGATGGCCAGGTGCTGGCGACGGGAACACCGGCAGAACTGATGCAGAAAACAGGAACCAAAGACCTGGAAAAATGCTTTATCGCTCTGCTGCCGGAAGCAAAACGCATGGGGCATACGGAGCTGATCATCCCGCCCCGCGAAGCCGGCAAATCAGAGATTGCCATTGATGCAAAGGACCTGACTCGCCGCTTCGGAAGCTTTACCGCGGTTGACCATGTCACTCTGTCAATAGAACGCGGCGAGATATTCGGTTTTCTCGGTTCCAATGGCTGCGGCAAGTCCACCACCATGAAAATGCTGACGGGACTATTGCCTCCCACCGAGGGATCTGCGACCATCTTCGGCAGCTCGGTCGAAGCAGGCAGCCTCGAAGTCCGCAAACGCCTGGGTTACATGACGCAGGCTTTTTCGCTTTACGGCGAATTGACGATTCGCCAGAACCTGGTGCTGGATGCCCGTCTTTATCATATTCCGCCCGATAAGGCCAGTGCCCGTATCGAAGAACTGGTCGATAAATTCGGACTGCGTGATCATCTGGATTCACTGGCCGAGTCGCTGCCGATGGGGTTACGCCAGCGGCTTTCGCTGGCGGTGGCGGTTCTGCATGAACCGGAAATCCTGATCCTGGATGAACCGACGTCGGGAGTTGACCCCGTTGCCCGGGACAGCTTCTGGGAACTGCTGGCCGACCTTTCACGCAAGCAGGGCGTGACGATTTTTGTCACGACACACTTTATGAATGAAGGGATGCGATGTGACCGTATCTCGCTGATGAACGCAGGCAAGGTCCTGGCCTGTGATGCCCCGCAGAAGCTGATCGAAGCCCGCGGAAAAGACAACCTGGAAGACGCCTTTATCGGCTATATGGAAGACGCCATCAAAGAGGCCGCCGCGGCCGCGGGTAAAGGCAGGGATAAAGCGCCTGTCCAGGCAGCCGCAGTCGAGAAAAAAGAAACTTCACAAACACCGTCAAAAAAACAGTCAAACCTTCAACTGGCCCTGGGCAGGATGATGGCTTACTCCCATAACGAAACCGTACAGATCCTTCGGGACCCGGTCCGCCTGGCATTTGCCTTTCTGGGGTCGGCAGTGCTGATGCTGGTTTTTGGTTTTGGAATTACGACCGATGTTGAAAACATTCGCTATGCCGCGTACGATATGGACCAGACACCGGAAAGCCGCGAGTATATTGAGCAATACGCCGCAACGGCACGTTATTTTATATCCTTATCGCCTGTTCGTTCGCCCGAGGAGGGCCTTCGGCGGATGCAATCGGATGATATTTCCATGGTGCTTGAAATTCCACCGAATTTCGGCAGGGATTTCCGCAGGGGTTCCGGGCCGGAAGTCCTGGCCCAGGTAGACGGCGCCATGACATTCCGCGGCGAAACGATCACCCAATATGTCAAGGGAGTCCACAATGGCATGCTCAAGGATCCCGCCAGCGGGCTGAAAACGTCAGAGCCTCAGAAATATACCGCCAATTTCCAGTCGCGATTCATGTATAATCCCACGTTTGAAAGTGTCTATGCGATTGTTCCCTGTATTCCGGCACTGCTGCTGGTTCTGATTCCGGCGATCCTCATGACGGTCAGCATCGTTCGTGAAAAGGAGCTTGGATCCATGATCAACTTCTATGTCACACCGACAGGCAGGATGGAGTACCTCCTGGGCAAGCAGATACCCTACATCGCGATCAGCATGCTCAACTTTTTCGTTCTGGCTGCCATGACGACTATTGTTTTCGGCGTCCCTGTGAAAGGCAGTTTCCTGATGCTGACTTTGTGTACGCTGCTTTATGTTACATCGACGACCGGTATCGGTATGGTGACATCCACCTTTACCAGCAGCCAGGTCGCGGCCGTATTTATCACCGCGATCCTGACTATGGTACCGACGGTCCAGTTTTCCGGAATGCTGCAGCCGGTTTCGACGCTCGAAGGCAACGCGAAACTCTTTGGTATGATATGGCCAACCTCTTACTACATGCACTCCAGTGTGGGAACGTATACCAAGGGAATCGGTGCGGGCCTTATGATGCAGGACATCCTGTTTCTGGCCTGCTGCATTCCGATTCTCTGGGGGATAAGCTGGGTCGGCCTCAGAAAGCAGGAGAAATAACCATGACGTCATTACTGAACATTCTTTGGCTTGGACTCAAAGAAATACGCAGCCTGGTCAGCGATGTGGTCATGGTCCTGTTCGTTGCCTACGCATTTACCGTGGCGATCTATGTGCAGGCGACGGGAACATCCAGTGAAGTCAACAATGCGTCGATCGCCTTTGTGGACGAAGACGGTTCGGCGCTGTCCAAGGAATTGATCAATTCCTTTTATCCCCCGCGTTTCCAGTACCCCAGTGTTATCACGCCCGACCAGGTCGAAGACGCGATGGACAAGGGTCAATTCATGTTCGTCGTTGTCCTTCCGTCCCGGCTGGAAAGCGACCTTCGTGCCGGCCGCAATCCCGATATCCAGGTCAATATCGACGCGACCGCCATGCAGCAGGCCGGTATCGGCGACAGCTATATCAGGAGTATCATCAGCGACCGTATCTCGAATTTTCTCAAACGCACGGATGATAAATCAAAAAGTCCCATCAACCTGGTTATTCACAAGATGTTTAATCCCAACGGCGTCTCCTCCTGGTTTACCAGCGTGGTGGCTATCATCAACCAGATATCCCTGCTGACGATCGTTTTGACGGGCGCCGCGGTGATCCGCGAACGTGAACACGGGACCCTCGAACACCTGCTTGTCATGCCGCTGACGGCATTTGAGATAGCCCTGGCCAAGGTCTGGGCCAACGGCCTTGTGATCCTTGTCGCGACAGCGGCTTCGCTTTTCCTGGTTGTCAAGATGGCACTGCATGTGCCGTTTGCCGGTTCGGTCGGCCTGTGGTTCTTCGGGGTTATCCTGTACCTGTTTTTTGCGACGGCGTTGGGGATATTTCTTGGGACGATTTCGCGTTCCATGGCTCAGTTTGCGCTGCTGATCATTCTTGTGATCATGGTACTGATGCTGCTTTCGGGCGGAAACACCCCTGTTGAGAGCCAGCCGAAATGGCTGCAATACATCACGTTTTTCCTGCCGTCGCGTCATTTTGTCAGTTTCTCGCAGATCATCATTTATCGCGGCGGCGGCCTTATCGCGGCCTGGCCTAATTTTCTGATGGTAACTGTGGTCGGTCTTGGATTTTTCGTGTACAGCCTGGCGCTGTTCCGCAAATCGATCGCGGTGACCAAGTAATCCGGCATTGTTCCGGTACGGCGCGATATTTTAAACGGTATTATGTGTAAATGTATAACCGGCTATTCAAAATATATGGAGAATGAATCGATATGGAATTACGGCTCAGGAAGAAAACGGAAATGTCTTTGTGATTCGTATCTCAGGGCTGCTTAAAAAAGCCGAATGGGATGGTTATGTGGAACTCAATTACAGTCGCGGGGGCGGTCGAGATGAATTTGGAATCGATTTACGGGCCAAGGGTCCGTACCTGGGCCTGACGATATTGTTTTAGCAGGGACTATAGTGAAAAAAGCTATTGTAATCATAGCTCTGATTGTCATAACGGCCGCAGCAGCCGGCGTTCTTTTTCTTTCCGGCGGCCAAAAGCAAGCCGATTATGGAAAACTCATCGGCGACTGGGGACGAACGGACGGCGATTATGTTATCCGCATCAGGGGTATTAATCCGGATGGAACGATTCAGGTTGTTTATTCCAATCCTAATCCAATCCATGTCGCCGTGGCAAATATTGCTTCGGAGAATAACACTGTCAAATTATTCATAGAGCTGCGTGACATGGGATATCCCGGGTCAAAATACGATCTTACTTACAATCCGGGCGAAGATATTCTGCGAGGGATGTATTTTCAGGCACAGTTACAGCGGTCGTATGATGTGGTTTTTCAAAGAATGAAATAACTAACATTTTTTTAGGAGAAAACGTATGGAAAAGGCATTCAATCGTTTCAAAGCGTGGACATCCTTAGGCGCAGGGACGGCGGTAGCCCTGGGGGCGGGAGTGATTGCTTCCTTGTCTGCGGGTGCAAAAGAGGCGTCCGGCGCGGGCAATGGTGCGGCCGAAGCGAAAGACCGAACCCATCTGCCGATGTTAAACACTGCTCGGCCCGGCCTGATTACCTATGACGCCAAGGACCCGGACACAAAGTTTCCGCCTATCGAGCAGCTTCGTCCGCCCAAGGGCGCACCCAATGTGTTGCTGATTTTGATTGATGATGCAGGATTCGGGGCATCCAGCGCTTTCGGCGGCCCCTGCAATACGCCAACGGCAGAAAAACTGGCGGCACGCGGCCTGAAGTACAATCGCTTCCACACCACGGCGCTATCCTCCCCGACACGACAGGCATTGCTGACGGGGCGCAACCACCACTCGGTTGGCATGGCCGGGATTACAGAAATCGCCACGGGTGCACCGGGCTATTGTTCAGTTCTGCCCAATTCGAAAGCCCCAGTCGCCATGACGCTCAAACTCAACGGTTACTCGACGGCACAGTTTGGCAAATGTCACGAAGTGCCGGTCTGGCAGACAAGTCCGGTCGGGCCTTTTGACGCATGGCCCACAGGCGGCGGCGGATTTGAGTATTTTTATGGCTTCATCGGCGGCGAAGCCAATCAGTGGTATCCGACTCTCTATGAGGGAACGACCCCGGTTGAAAACAAGAAACTTCCAGAGCAGGGGTATCATTTCATGGAGGATATGAGTAATAAAGCCATCAAATGGATCGGCCAGCAAAAAGCACTGACGCCGGATAAGCCCTTTTTCATGTATTTCGCACCCGGTGCCACCCATGCCCCTCACCATGTACCCAAAGAGTGGGCCGACAAGTATAAAGGTAAATTTGACCAGGGCTGGGACAAGCAGCGCGAGGAAACTTTTGCCCGTCAGAAAAAATTGGGCGTCATCCCTCAAGATTGTCAATTGACTCCGCGTCCCAAAGAAGTTCCGGCGTGGGATGATATGCCGGAGGCCTTTAAGCCGGTACTGCGGCGGGAAATGGAAGTCTATGCGGGCTTTCTGGAATACACCGACTATCATCTTGGCCGAATTGTCGAGATGCTGGAAAAGCTGGAAATTCTTGATAATACGCTCATTTATTACATTATCGGCGATAACGGCGCCTCGGCCGAAGGGTCGATCAACGGCTGCTACAACGAGATGAGCTACTTCAATATGCTGCAGTCGCTTGAGACACCTGAATATCTGACTGAACGGATCGACAAACTCGGCGGGCCGGAATCCTACAATCACTATGCGGTCGGCTGGGCACACGCGATGAACACTCCTTATCAGTGGACCAAGCAGGTCGCCTCGCACTGGGGTGGAACGCGTAATGGTACGATTGTCTGCTGGCCTGATGGCATCAAAGCCAAAGGCGAAGTCCGTTCACAGTTCCATCATGTGATTGACGTCGCACCGACGATTCTCGAAGCAGCCGGACTGCCCCAGCCGGTTTCGGTCAACGGCATCCGGCAGGACCCCATCGAGGGCGTCAGTATGCTATACTCGTTTAATCAGTCTGATGTCGCCGAGAGGCACGAAACACAATATTTTGAAATGTTTTGCAACCGCGGCATCTACCACAAGGGCTGGACTGCGGTAACCAAGCACCGGACGCCCTGGGCTCCCATGAATACGAAACTTCCGGCCTTTGATGACGATGTATGGGAACTCTACGATACAAACAAGGATTGGAGTCAGGCCAAAGATCTTTCCAAAGAAATGCCGGATAAGCTTCATCAGCTACAGCGTTTGTTTATTATTGAAGCAACTCGCTACAATGTGCTGCCCTTAGACGACCGGATGATGGAAAAGATGAACCCGGATACCGCCGGTCGGCCGTCGTTAATTCGCGGCAAAACCCAGCTTCTCTTTGAAGGCATGGGACGATTGAACGAGAATTGTGTTCTAAACATAAAGAACAAATCCCATTCCGTTACCGCTGAAATCGTGGTGCCGGAAAAGGGTGCGGAAGGGGTTATTATCTCTCAGGGTGCCAATATCGGCGGCTGGAGCCTGTATGCCAAAAATAGCAAGCTCAAGTATTGCTATAACTGGGGCGGCTTCAAGCTGTTCTTTGTCGAATCCGCCGATGTACTGCCAGCCGGTCAACATCAGGTTCGTATGGAATTCGCCTATGCTGGCGGCGGCCTGGGCAAAGGCGGCAAGGTAACCCTGTACACCGATGGCAGGCAGGTCGGCCAGGGAGAGGTTGAGGCGACGCTTCCAATAATCTTTTCTGCCGACGACGGCTGTGATGTCGGCGAAGACTCCGGCGCTCCCGTATCCCCGGATTACGGTCCGCTGGGTAACGGCTTTAATGGCGAGGTCAGAGGGGTGCAACTGTCCATCAATGACGATCCAGGTAATTTGTCACACACAGTCTTGCCGGAAGATGCCATCCGTGCTATGCTGGGACGACAGTAAGCCTGGCAAATAAGGCCTGTAGAGAAGCCTCGTAGAAGGTATTATGTCGGATTAAGTTAAGTATGACAATCAGGAAGGAAGGAGCGAAACACTCTTTCCTTCCTGTTTTCTGCTTGAGCTAAAGGAATAAACACCCAAGCTGCTGTGACAGAAACAGCCAAGACTTAAAAAGTACGATCAGGAGAGTTGAACAATGAGTGCGGTAATAATAGGTGTCATCACATTTGTGTGTGTGCTGGTCGGAATGATTGCCGGCATGCTGCTGCGCAAGACCCTGCCGGATCATCATCTCAGCGGCGATTCCAAAGACGCAGTGAAGATGGGGTCCGGCCTGGTTGCGACACTCAGCGCGCTGGTGCTGGGGCTTTTGGTCAGTTCGGCCAAAACCTCCTTTGATGAGATGAGCGATGCCATCACGGAGAGCGGCGCCAGGCTCATCATACTGGATAGAGTATTAGCCCAGTATGGTCCCCAAACTCAGGATATCCGAGGTCAACTTCGCGGCTCGATTGCCAAATGGATCAATGTGGTTTGGCCCCAAACCGGTTCGGCTGTGGATGGAATGGATATATTTGAAAAGTCGCCTGCCACTTTAGAACTTGTGGTCAATAAGCTGCGGGCGCTGGAGCCGCAGAATGAGTCCCAGCGGACATGTCAATCGGATGCGGTGGGGATTTGCAGTCAATTGCTGCAGACACGCTGGCTGATAATCGAGCAGTCACAGATATCACTGCCAATGGTGTTTGTGGTAGTGCAGATGTTCTGGCTGACTATCCTTTTCGGCACGATCGGGCTTTTTGCGCCGCCCAATAAAACGGTAATCTCGGCCCTGGTTGTCTGGGCCATGTCGGTCGGCGGCGCTATGTTTCTTATCGAAGAGATGAATAAACCGCTTAGTGGAATCGTGAAAGTCTCCAGCGCTCCGCTGGTTAAGGCGGTTGAGCACATGGGTAAGTAAATTACGGGACAATGGACTAATCGTATGTTGCTTGAGCTTAGTTCAATGATGGACTCGTTCCTGGCAATAGACACAATAAAAACAAAGAAAGGATATGCACGACAATGAAACCCTCCCCACGCAAGACTTTCGTTTACATGATGGTGCCATTGTTTTTCACATGCCTCATAGTCTTTGCACAGGACAACAGTCCAAAATATAAGGCGGATGTGGCGGCATCCGTTCAAACTCCGGATAGTGTCCGGACAGAGTTGTTAGGCATTCTGGAGTTCTTCGATGGCATGCCAACTCAGGAAACCGTCCGGAAGACCTACGACTTCCTCGATATCGCACGGGCAGCAGAAACCTTCCTCAATGGAATTCCGGCCGCTTCAACCTATGCCTTGTTGGAAGGTTTCAAGGAAGCCGGAGTAAAACCGGGTGAGCTTGGCATCTTTGAAGAACTTATGGATGCACGGTCTCTATTTTTGACAGCGAACTCGACTACGGTCTATTGTTTGACCGAAATTAACGTAAAGAATGGACCCGTTGTTGCTGAGGTTCCGCCGGGAGTGCTGGGACCGGTTGATGATGCCTTTTTCCGTTTTGTTACCGATATCGGACAAACCGGCCCGGATAAGGGGCAAGGCGGCAAATACCTTTTTGTGTATCGTGACTACAGGGGCGAAATTCCTGATGGATATTTCGTTACCAAGACGTCCACTTTCCGTAATTTATTTTTCTTTCGCGCTTTTGTGAAAGACGGCGACCGAACGGGCACTGTCGCCGCAGTTAAATCGGGGTTTCGTATGTATCCGCTCTCGCAGGCCAACAATCCTCCTGAGCCAGTATTCCATAATCTTTCCGGCAAGAAATTCAACACCGTCCATTCCAATGACTTCAAGTTCTTCGAGGAATTGAATGCCGTTGTTCAGTATGAGCCGGTAGACGCGTTTGACCCGGAATTGGTCGGTTTATTCGCTGCGATAGGCATTAAGAAGGGGCAATCCTTTGAGCCCGACGACCGGATGAAAAAGCTACTGACCGAAGGAGTTGCCATCGGCAATGCCACAGCTCGGTCGTTATCCTTCTCGCCTCGCAAGAAGAATGTGTATTTTTATGAAGACCGCCAGTGGACCTCTCCGTTTGCGGGGATGAGTTACGAGTTTATAAATAACGGGGAGCGCGTGCTGGATGACCGTATTTTCTTCCATTATCTTGCGACGGGAATCACCCCCGCAATGGCCTCACCGAAAGTTGGCAGCGGTTCTGTCTACGCTTTTACCGCGAAAGACAGCAAGGGACGTTATCTGGATGGCAGCAAGACCTACAAAGTGAATATGCCTTGTCCAATCCCAATGAACAACTTTTGGTCATTTATGGTTTATTCCGGGCAGCACCGCTCAATGCTGGAAACTGACCAGAAGTTAGCCGGCCTTGACAGCAACAATTCTTCTGTGAAGCCGAATGAAGACGGATCCTGCACGATGTGGTTCGGCCCTAAGCCGCCGAAGGGACATGAGGGCAATTGGATTCAAACAATGCCCGCTAAAAGCTTCAATGTCATTCTGCGTCTTTACGGCCCTTTGCAGCCTTGGTTTGATAAAACATGGAAACCGGGTGATTTAGAGGAGGTTCAATAAGATTGGGTGACACAGCGGTAAAAAAGGCAGAGTCTCAAAACGCATCAAAGGGTATGAAAGCAGAAAATAAACAAATTGGCAGCAAAACGCAGGGTCTCCATGTCGTGGCCAAGCCCCTCGGGCCGGTCTGCAACCTCAATTGCGAGTATTGCTTTTATCTGGAAAAGAAAGCCCTGTTTGGTGAAGGCGAAAACAACCGGATGAATGATACGGTTCTGTCTGCCTATATTACTCAATACATTACCTTTCAGCCCACACCGGTTGTCGAATTCGTCTGGCAGGGAGGAGAGCCGACACTGCTGGGTGTCGAGTTTTTCCAGCGTGTGATTGAACTGCAAAAACCCTTTTTATCACAGAAAACCATTATCAATTCACTGCAAACCAACGGCACCCTGCTGACGGATGCCTGGTGTGTTTTTCTAAAAAAACACAATTTTCTGGTGGGTATCAGCATTGACGGTCCCAAAGAGATTCATGACCACTACCGCCATGACCGCCACGGCAATGGCAGTTTTGAGAAGGCAATGGCAGGCCTGAAACTTCTGCAAAAACACTGCATTGAATACAACGTGATGGCCTGTGTGGCGAGGGATACCGCCAGATATCCGCTGGAAGTCTATCATTTTCTTAAAAAAGAAGGCGTTAAATTCATCCAGTTTTTTCCGATTATCGAACGTGCAGCGGACGATTGCTCCCGGCAATCCGGATTGCGTCTTGCTGGCCCTGCTTCATTAGACACAAAAGAACAGAATACCGAAGTCACGGAATGGACAGTGTTTCCGGAAAGCTATGGCGATTTCCTGATTGCTGTCTACGAAGAATGGATCCGCAGCGACGTCGGCAAAGTCTTTGTCATGAATTTTGAGTGGGCGCTCAATGCCTGGATCGGCAATCCGTCGCCGGTCTGTATTCATGCCGATCAATGCGGGCGTTCTCTGGTGATTGAACACAATGGCGATGTTTATGCCTGCGACCATTGTGTCTATCCGCAGTATAAGCTTGGAAATATTTTAAGTGACGACCTGTCAGGGATGATGGATAAATCCCTGCAATCGGGATTTGGGATTGCAAAAGAAACCGCCTTGCCCCGGTTGTGCCGGGAATGTGAAGTTTTAGCGGCCTGCCGGGGAGGATGCCCCAAACATCGCTTTGCCCGGACTGTCTACGATGAGCCTGGATTGCATTATTTATGCCAGGGGTATCAGAAGTTTTTCCTGCACATTCGCAGGTATCTGCGGGTAATGACCCAGTTATTAGAGCATGGCTACTCCGCGTCTATGGTGATGGATGCGATAAAAGGTCCGCTGTTAATCAATATTAATGACAAATACTAAGAAGTAAGCAGTTTATGCTACAGAATAATTTTGCCCTGCATTATAACGACCTGAAAGGCTGAATTGCGTTATTTTGCGATAAGCACAATAAAAACATGTAGCCCAAACCATTGACTTCT
>Ga0209450_10001104_pt1 | contig 13468 bp, 11 predicted proteins | sample FrelakmetLWP11LW_FD_187149 | JGI IMG/M metagenome (GOLD analysis project Ga0209450, IMG submission 187149) | Freshwater lake sediment microbial communities from the University of Notre Dame, USA, for methane emissions studies - LWP11 LW (SPAdes)... | ecosystem: Environmental > Aquatic >... | reverse complement strand
AACTCTGAGCGCAGAGCATGGAACGGGTCTGACCCGGGCGCCTCACATTGAAATGCAGCTGGGTCCGGCCATGGAAGTGATGCGCAAAATCAAGAAAGCCATGGACCCTGACAACCTTCTCAACCCTGGTAAGATGGGCCTTGAGAAAGGGGTCAAGACGGATATTTATGACTACTTCGCTTTTAAGCCTCTGGTGGAGCACCCTGAAGGACTCAATTCCTACGGGAAAGCGGTGGATGATGAGGTGCTGGCGTGCATCCATTGCGGATTCTGCCGCCTCGGTTGCCCCACCTTCAGCGTGACCCAAAAGGAATCAAGAAATGCCCGGGGCCGTAACGCCCTCGCCTTCTATCTCATGAACGGCACGATCGAGCCTTCCCGCGAGCTCTCCGAGGCTTTCTACAGCTGCACGACCTGCCAGGCCTGCACGTATTTCTGTCCGGCCCGGATCAAGGTGGATGAAATCGTGGAAGGCGTACGGAAGAAGATGTACAAGGCCGGCATGGTTCCTGAGCCGATTCTGGGCTTAAGAGATAGCATTTACAAAACAGGGAATATCTTCGCCAGTGCCAAAGCAGAGCGAACGGAGATTTATCCTCCAGCCCTCAAGGAAAAGGTGAGGAAGGGCCAGCTCAAGGCCAAGGCCAACACCCTGCTCTTCATGGGGTGTGTGCCCAGTTACCTGGACATGAAGATGGTCCCCAGCCTTCTCAAACCTCTGGACGCGGCCGGGGTGGATTACACCACGCTCGGCGCCGAGGAAGGCTGCTGTGGATTCCCGCTCTTCCTTATGGGAACCGACGAGTTTGAAGAACACGCCAAGAAGACTGCGGAGAAGATCAAAGCCACGGGCGCGAAAGAACTCGTCACTCCCTGTGCAGGCTGTTACAAGACTTTCAAGAAGATCTATCCCAAGTTCGCCGACCTGGGCCTCGAAGTTTATCACTCGGTCCAGTACCTGGAAAAGTTGATTAAAGAAGGGAAGATCAAGTTCAAAGGGAACGGCAAACAGAAGGTGACCTATCATGATCCTTGTGACCTGGGGCGCGCTTTCCAGATCTTCGAACCTCCGAGAGATATTATCAAAGCCATTCCGGGAGTGGAGTATGTGGAAATGGTTAGAAACAGGCTCCAGGCCCGATGCTGCGGAAGCGGCGGCGGCGTTCAGGCCAACATTCCTGAGATGGCCGCTGAAATGGGGGCAGAAAGAGTGCGAGATGCCTTGGCAGTTGGCGCGGAAGTGATTGTCTCCGGATGCGCAGCCTGCAAAGACAACCTGAGAAAGGGAACCAAGGCCATCCCCAAAGACCAAAGAAGCAAGCTCAAGGTCATGGACATCACGGAACTGGTTGCCTCCTCAATGGAGTAATTCACACAAACTTTAGACCTCCGGTCGCCTCGGGCCGCCGGAGATCCTGGGGATTCTGATCAATATCTTAATGAATTTAAACTGAAGGGAGGGGTTTAGAGATGTTGACGAGCAAATGGATGACTGCAGGAACCATAGTCAAGATGAACGCCATCAACTATCCGGACAAACTGGGATGGCAGGACAAGTTTCAAGAGTTTACTTTCAAACAGTGGAATGATCGGGCGTGCCGCGTGGCCAATGGTCTTCGAGATCTGGGGGTCAAGCACAAGGACGCTTTTGCCGTGATCGCCTACAACCGGGGCGAGTGGATGGACATTTATGCCGGATGCTCCAAAGGCGGGCAGGCCATTGTTCCCGTCATGTTCCGATTGGCGCCTCCTGAAATCACTTACATCGTCGGTCATTCCGAGTGCAAGGCCTTTATCGTGGAAAAGCCCTTCGTGGACCTGATCAACGGCATCAGGGATAAACTTCCTGTTCCTAAGAATGCCTATATCTATCTCGGGGACGGCCCTGCCCCGGCTGGGTATATCCACTACGAAGAATGGCTTGCCAAATCTTCGCCCAAGGAGCCGGACTATATGGTGGACGGTGCGGACTGCTGGACCATCATGTACACGTCAGGGACCACAGGCCGGCCCAAGGGCGTTATCCGGACCCAGGAGAGCTACGTGGCCCAGTATTTCCTGAACGACATCAACATGGGCGTCCGTCCCACGGACAAGATCATGCTGGTCATGCCCATGTGCCACGTCAATTCCATCTTCTACTCTTTCGCCTACACTCTCGTGAGCGCTCCGGTTTTCGTTTACAACATGGTCAGCTTCGATCCGGTTGATTTGCTCAAGACGATCGATAAATACAAGATCACCTTTACATCTCTGGTTCCGACGCATTACATCATGATGCTTGCCCTGCCGGATGATGTAAAGAACAAGATCGATGTTTCCTCCATCCGTCAGCTCTTGATTTCCTCGGCTCCTGCCAGGAAGGAGACCAAGCTCGCCATCATGGAGTACTTCAAGAATGGGGAACTCTGGGAGGCTTACGGGAGCACGGAAGGAGGATTGGTCACCCTTCTGAGACCGGAAGATCAGCTCAAGAAGCTCGGTTCCATCGGCAAAGAGATTTTCGGAACAGACAGGATCAAGATCCTGGATGAAAACAGAAAGGAAGTTCCGGACGGCGAGGTGGGCGAGTTGTTCTATCGCACACCCATGCTTTTCAAGGAATACCTCAAAGAGCCCGAGAAAAGCAAGCAGGCCTTCTTCGGCGAGTGGTCGTCTGCCGGCGACATGGTCAAGCGGGATAAGGACGGGTATTACACGCTCGTTGACAGAAAGGCGAATATGATCATCACCGGAGGGGAGAACGTATACCCCTCCGAGGTGGAAGGGGTTGTTGGCCAGCACAAGGCGGTCAGAGATGTCGCCGTCATCGGTATCCCGGATCCCAAGTGGGGCGAGATGGTCAAGGCGATTGTTGTTCTGCATCAGGGATACCAACCCAGCGAGGCACTGGCCAAAGAAATCCTTGAATCCACCAAGAACAAGATCGCAGGGTTCAAGCGGCCCAAGACAGTGGACTTCATCAAGGATGAGGAGATGCCCAGAACCCCGACCGGCAAAACCCTGCATCGGATTCTGAGAGAAAAATATGGAACCTGGAGCCAGCAAAAATAGGTTCTGCAATCAAATCATTTCGGAGGACTAACGACATGTTGACAAAAGCATTTATTCCTTACAAAGGCTACTATTCATCGCCCTTCTGCAGGTGGCAGGGCAGCATGGCCAACGAGAACGCCATCTCCCTGGGAGCCAAAACCGCGAGAAACTGGTGGCTGAAGAGAAAGCTGGACCCCACCGTGCTGGATTACATGTATTACGGCATCACTATTGCCCAGCTTCACACGTTTTACAGCCACACCTGGGCCGCTGCCATGCTGGTGGATAATGCCAAACCCCTGCCGGCCTTGATGGTGAATCAGGCCTGCACAACATCAACGACTTGCATCCATCTGGCGGCTGTCAATATTGAGGCAGGGACCTATGAGTGCGCTTATGCCCTCATGTCCGATCGGTGCTCGAACGGGCCTCACACCATCTGGCCGAATCCCATGGGTCCCGGCGGGGAGGTGATCTCCGAAAACTGGATGATGGACAACTTCAACGCAGACCCCAATGCCGGCCTCAAGATGGTGCAGACAGCGGAAAATGTGGCTAAGGAAGCGGGGATCACGAAAGAGGAGTGTGATGCCGTCACTCTCCGAAGGTACGAACAATACCAGGATGCTCTGGCCAATGACCGGGCATTCCAGAAACGATATATGTTCCCAGCGGAAGTCTCGTTGGGGAAGAAAAAAACCGCTCTCATTGAACTGGACGAAGGGATTACCCCAACGACAGCCGAGGGATTGGCCAAACTGAAAGCGGCGGAACCGGGCGGTGTCATTAGCTTTGGCGCGCAGACTCACCCCGCAGACGGAAACTGTGGTTTCATCATCACCACCCGGGATAAAGCCAAGGCCCTGAGCGCCGATCCGAAGACGGAGATCCAAATCCTCTCCTACGGTTTTTCGAGGGCTAAACGAGGATACATGGCGGCAGCCCCGGTGCCTGCCTCGGAGATGGCGCTGAAAGTCGCCGGGCTGAAGATCGGCGACATGAAGGCCATCAAAACCCATAACCCCTTCATCGTCAACGATATCAACATGGCAAAAAAAATGGGCAATGATGCGATGAAGATGAACAACTATGGATCCTCCTTGGTATACGGGCATCCGCAGGGCCCGACCGCCGGAAGGCTTATTGCAGAAATGATTGAAGAGATCGTGATGCTCGGCGGCGGATACGGCCTCTGGGCCGGATGTGCGGCAGGAGACACGGCAGCAGCCATGGTCTTAAAAGTCGGATAAGGATTTCGCCTGCATGTCTTTCACCAAACCCCCTTTGCCTTTTTTGCGAGGGTGAAGGGGGTTTTCTTTCCGCGAAAATGCCCCGAGCGTGTAAAAAGAACCGGTAGAGATTCAGAAAACATGGGATAGGGGATGAAAAGAATGGATGAAAAGGATGGAATGTGTTCTTGGCATTGATATGGGCTCTGCTTCCGCAAAGGGTGTCCTGATGGCGCGGAAAGAAATCCTTGCCCAGGTTGCGTTCCCCTCCGGGGGAGACTTCAAACTCACTGCCGACCGGATCAGGGAGGAACTTCTCTCCAAAGCCCGCATAACGGCAAAGGATATTTCTTATACGGTTGCAACAGGGTTTGGTTCGAAATCCGTAAGCTATTCGGATTCCGTCCTCACGGATATCTCCTGCCATGCCAAAGGCGTCATTCACCTCTGCCCTGCGGTTCGAACCGCTGTCGATGCTGGTGAGCTGTACAGTAAAGCTTTTAAAATGGATGAAAAGGGAAACCTTCAGAATTTTTTGCTCAGCGGCAAGTGCGCGGGCGGGAGTGCCAGGATCCTCATGGTCGTGGCTAAAGTTCTCCAACTGAATGTCGAAGAACTGGGGGACCTCGCCCTGAGATCAAAGAAGAAGGTGGAATTCAACACGGGGTGCGCGGTGTTTGCCGAATCCGAGGCGATTTCAAGAATAGCGGAAGGCGTGACCAAGGAGGATCTCCTGGCAGGCATTCACAGGGCTCTTGCCGCGCAACTCAACGCCCTGGCCGTGCGACTTGGAATCGAGAAGGACTATGCCCTTGTCGGAGGCGGAGCCCGGAATTCAGGGCTTGTGAAAGCCCTTGAAGCCATGAGCGGTTTCCCCATTGTGGTCCCTCCTGACCCGCACATGACCGGTGCGCTGGGCGCAGCCCTCATCGCCGCGGAATCCGGCCGCACTTGAGAGGGACTTTTTCTCTTGACAAAGTACGCGGGATGAACGACTCGACAAGGAGGTACGATCATTCCAAGACAGGCGGACAATGGGTTGAATAGAAGATCGCATGATCATCAGACTTTGAAAAGGAGAGGAAGCAGATGAAGGATGATGTTTTTGCAAAGGTGGATAATCAGTATACGAACTATGGGATAAGGGCGAGGGAACTCAAGAATCAGGGGCAGAAGATCATTGGCTACATCTGCTCCTTTGTTCCCTTAGAGATCATCACCGCAGCAGGATGTGTTCCTTTTCGCGTGCGAGGAGACATCCGAGAGCCTATCACCAAGGGCGACACTTTGATGGAAACCATCGTATGCCCTTTTATCCGCAGTTGTTTCGACCTTTCCGTGAAGGGCAAGTACGATTTCCTTTCAGGGATGGTCATTCCCCATGGCTGTGACAGCATGGTGAGGAGCTACAGTACCTGGAACTATTCACTGAATCTTCCCTACTTCCATTTCGTGAACACGCCCTCGGTCGTCAAGGAATCCTCTTTCGAGTTTTTTGAGGAGGAGTTGAAGGCGTACAAAAAGAGCCTCGAAAAGTTCACGGGAAAACCCATTACGGATGCCGACCTTTCGAAGGCCATCCGGTTGCACAATGAAAACCGGAATAAAGCAAGGGCGCTGTATGACTTCAAGAAATCCAACCCCCCCATGATCTCCGGGGTGGAACTGACCAAGGTCCTCACCGTCGGTTCGAGCTTGCCCGTGACGGAGTCCAATGCCCTTTTCGACGAGGTGCTTGCCGCCGTTTCGCAGCGAAAGGAACCCCCTCTCAAGAAGGGACCGCGCATCCTTCTGGACGGACCTTGCGTGGACAATATTGAGCTCATGAAGATCGTCGAGGACAGCGGCGCGAGTGTGGTCGCGGACACCACGTGCAACGGTACCAGGGACTCTTTGCCCAGGGTAGATGAAGGAGGAGATCCGTTTAAGGCCCTGGCCCGTCGATATCTGGACAAGATTAACTGTCCCAAAACGTATAGGGACAACACAGCCGGAACCTTTGAAGGAGACGCTGAGGCGCGCTTCGGCGACATCGGCGCTTATGCCAGGGAGTTCAAAGCAGACGGCGCGATCCTTTATGTCTACAAGTTCTGCGATCCCTTCGGATTCGAAGTCCCGGCAAGAAAGGCCTATTACGAGTCGATCAAGGTCCCGCTCCTCTATATAGAGGACCTTTATTCAGCGGGAACGATCGGCCAACTGAAAACAAGAATTCAGGCTTTCTTAGAGATGATCGGTTAACCAGGGAAGGAGGTTTTGGCGATGGCTGAAGAGCAAAAGAAACCGAAAAAAAGGATGACAGCAACCCAGGCGGCCGCTTCCATCGGGCCCCTGGTCAAGGAATTCATTGCCGGCGCTGTGAGGGTAAAGGCGGAAGGCAAACAAAAGCTGGCCTACACGTTTATCGTCTGCCACCACGAAGAGATCCTGCGAGCGTTGGACGTGCTGCCTGTCTGGACGGAAAACTTCGCCGGGGTTTGCGGCGCCAAAAGGGACTCGGAGAGATTTCTCCAGCGGGCGGAATCCCTCGGCCTTTCCCGCTCCCTCTGCACCTATGCGCTCTGCGGGATCGGCTTTGACCAGTGGAGGGAAGAACTGGGGCAGATGCCTCCTGAGGCGCCGTGGGGGGGAATGCCGAAACCGGATTTCATGATCTCTACAGGACAGATCCTCTGTGACCCGAGGGCCAAGTGGTATCAGGCATCCCAGCAGTATATGCCGGATGTGCCGGTCTACAACATCGACCTGCCTTATCCTTTGTTCGAGAAGGATCAGGATCACCGAGACGTGTGGGGATACTACCATAAATACATCGTCAAGGAACTGCGCGGCCTGGTCAAGTTTGTTGAAGAGCAGACCGGCAAGAAAATGGATTACGATCGGTTGAGAGAGCTCGTGGATTTGAGCGATCGCACCTGGAACCTAATCCACGAGACCTACGAGTTGCGGAAAGCCGTACCCTGCCCTATGGGCACCGGGGATGCCATGAACACCATGGTTCCCATCAACTTCATGATGGGCACCCAGGACTCCTACAACTTCTTCTTGAACTTGAACAAGGAATTGAAGGAAAAGATCGCCAAACGGGAGGGCGAAGTGGAGAACGAGAAATATCGACTTCTCTGGGGCGGCGGTCTGCCCGCCTGGTTCGCCCTGAGTGATTTCAACTACTTCAACAGCAAGGGCGCCTCCTTCCCGGCAGAGACCACGTACCGGATGATCGCCCCTCTCTACGAGATGGACCTTCCTGAAACAAAGGATCCTATTGAACATCTCGCGTGGAGATGGCTCGGATACTGGACCTTCTGGTATGACAAGGCGAGAAAAAGGCCGGGCTCCGAACCGGATGTGGAACGGTTAATCAGCTTTATCGAGAACTTCAAGATCGACGGCGTTGTGATGCACGAGGCTTTCTCTTGCAGGACCTGGCACGTGGGGCTCATCTGGCAACTTCATCAACTGGGAAAGATCTACAAGCCCATCCCGGTTTATGTGGTCACGAACGGCAAAAAGGAGAAGACCTACAGGGAACTCCCCTCTCTGATCCTGGAGAGTGACATCATTGACATCACCTCCTACTCGGAGGTGGATACCCGAAACAAGGTCGACGCGTTCATCGAGACCCTGGAGTCGATCCGGAAGAACAGGGCGGATTAGCTTTCACCACCCGCCCCACCGAATGCGGGGCTAGAGACGCAGAGGAGAACGCGACCTTTCTCCGTGTGAGCTGACTCTGTGGCCTTTGCGGGCTCTGGCGAAGGCGCGGCAGCGCCTGAGCGGGCGAGAGATAAGAATGACCGAGTACTTTGCCGGGATAGACATCGGTTCCACCATGACCAAGGCGGTCATCCTTGAAGACGGGGTGATCGCCTCGGTGATTGGTCCCACCGGTCCTGAGCAAAGAAGGCTCGCCAACAAGGTCATGGAGGTAGCCCTCCACAAAGCAGGCCTTTCTTTTGACGCCGTGACCTATATCGTGTCCACCGGGTACGGACGGATCAATGTCCCCTTTGCTGACAAGCAGGTCACGGAGATCAGCTGCCACGCCAGAGGGGTCAGCAGCCTCTTCCCTCAGGCAAGAACGATCGTTGACATCGGCGGCCAGGACAGCAAAGCCATTACCATCGACAGCCATGGAAGGGTCACCAATTTCATCATGAACGACAAGTGCGCTGCGGGAAGCGGCCGATTTGTCGAGGTGATCGCGGATACCCTCGGTCTAAAGTTGGAACAAATGGGCGAGGTCTCCCTTCAGAGTACCCATCCGGCTCAGATCAGCAGCATCTGCACCATCTGGGCCCAGCAGGAGGTGGCCTCCAGATTGGCAGAAGGCATTCCCGTACCCGATCTGATCGCCGGGGTCCACAGATCTCTTGCAGACAGGGTGGCCAGGATGGTGAAGAGGCTTAAGCTTCAGAAAGAGGTCATCCTCACAGGCGGAGGAGGAAAAAACAAGGGCCTGATAAAGGCTCTCTCTGAACAGCTGGATTGTGAAATCCTGGTGCCTCAGGAGCCGTTAATCACCGGAGCCCTCGGAGCTGCATTGCTCGGAAAGGACCTCTACGAGAAATCTCTGAACAAGAACCGTCCCCTCGAAACAAAGCCTCGCGTGCTCGAAACCGTCCAGCTCCTTTAAATAGGGGACTGCCTTGAGTGCATAGGTGAGGACCGAGAGTCGCCGTCGCAATCGTCTAGCATATCGTTTGACCTGATCGGGCATTCAGCTTGGTATCTTACGTATAGCATTTGAAATTGTTGAAAAAGCCTCCGAGCAGATTTCTTTATAAGATGCGAGGAAAAGAAGCTTCAGAAATCATTCCAGCTGAAACCGCACCGGCACCTTAACCCACATGTCCACATTCTCTTCTCCTCGCGTCCCAGGATCGAAAAGCCAGGTTTTCACGCTCGCCAATGCAGCCTGATCCAAAACCTCATATCCACTGGATGCGGAAAGGCGCAAGTCTGAGACCTTGCCTTCCCGGCTTACGAGCACGTCGATGATCACGGTCCCTTGGTAGCCTCGCTTGCGGCCGACCAAGGGATAATCGGGGACAGGGTTCTGCCGGTAGAGAGGGGTGGCTTCACGCACAACCGTTGACCTCGACTCCCGGCCTCCTCCAAGGGAAGTTAGAGGAGGTGAAGAGAACTTCTCAGGGGTTGCAGTCCCGGGAACTTCCTCTACAGCGAGCCCGGCGGCGCCGGGAGAGGGGCCCACCTGTTCCTGGTGCGGTAGAAGAGCAGGATCCATCCCTTTGGGCGATTTTCCAGGTTTTCTGATCTTTCTTTGTGGCGCCTTCTCCTCCTTAGGTTGAGGGCGGTAGAAGCGCGGTGGATCTTGTGGCTCGGGCATTCTAGATACCGCAAGGGAGGGAAGCGGTTCGGTCGGTCCCTGAGCCAGCGAAAGGGTGAGCGGCCTTGGGGGTTGGATGAGCTTTGCCTTCGGCCCCTCAAACCGTATGGTGAAGAGCAGGCTGTGGAGGGCAAGAGCCAAAGCGGCCGCTATAAGGAGGCGTCTCACCTCACCTCCGCCTGAAGCGACACCTGACTGAGACCGGCCAAACGAATGAGATCAAGCACCGTGTGCAGTTTGTGATAGGGAAGGTCTCTATCCGCAAAGAGAAGGACTCCTGTTTCCGTGTTTTCTGAGGCCCGGAGTTTCAAGGTCTCCCCAAGATTTTCAAAAGTCATAGGCTCTTTGTCCAGGAACACGGCCCCGTCTGATTGAATGCTGAGGGTCAGAGTAAGTTGTTTTTCGATCTTCGCCGTAGAGGAGAGGGGCAGAGCTACCGGGACCCCCCGGTGCACGGACATGAAGAAGACGCCGTAAACAAAGGAGACAAGAATCAGAAACATGAGATCTATGAGAGGGATCATTTCAATGCGTGGTCTTCTTTTGACTTGAAAGCTGACTTTCATGAGGATGCCCCTTACTCTTTTTCCTGCGCCTGAGTGAGCTTTTCATAGACGATCTCGAGGCTCGTGGCATATTTCTCGATGTTGAGCGCTGCGTACTCTGCGCGGGAATTGAAATAGTTGAAAGGAATGATCGAGGGGATGGCAATGAAAAGCCCAGCTGCAGTGGTGATCAGGGCTTCGGCGATTCCGGCGGTGGCCAACTGGGGTTGCTCGATCCCGGCTGTTCCCAACAGATTAAAGGCCGTGATGATTCCTGTGACGGTCCCCAGGATCCCAAGCAGAGGCGCCACGGTAATCATGGTGTCAAGAACGCCGAGAAACCTACGCATCCTCTTCATTTCATCAGCGGCGGCGGTCTCCATGGCCTTGGTCATGGAAAATTCACGGTGAAGAATGCCGTTGACGAGAATGCGAATCACATAGTCCTTGGACCCCTTCACTTTTTCGCGAACGGCGCCCCAGTCGCCTCTTTGGCAGAGCTCAAGCACATCGTCCACAAGAGGTTGATTGCGTCGCATGTCTTCGCGAACCCAGAACAGGATTCGCTCGATCACAACGGTGAGGGCGATGACGGAGCAAGCCAGCAACGGATACATGACCGCCCCCCCCTTGATAAAGAACTCGACCATAGAACCTCCTTAACCCTAACGCACCGAATTCAAAGCACGAAACTCGAAATTCACCAGCCTGAGGCTGGCAAGAATTCAAAATAGGAAATTAGAATGCTTCAAACAGATTATAGAAGTCAACCGCCGGCAGGTTATCCATCATGGTTTTAGGCTGACTCTCGGTTTTCCGGTGATTGCGTTTCTGTCGACCAGAACGGCACACTCATAAACCGATTCGATGCTTGCTGCGTCGATGACCTGATCCGGGATTCCGGTCAGGTGCAGAGCCGGCTGCTTGAGCATCACGATCCGATGACAATACTGAGACACGAGGTCGATGTCATGAGAAACGACGACCAAGGCCAGCCCCTTTTCACTGGTCAGGCCGGCGATCAAATCAAAGATCTCCTTCTTGTACTTGAGATCCAGGAAGGAGGTGGGTTCGTCGAGAAGAATCACTCCAGGCTCCAAACTGGATGATATTGTGAACTGGGTGAGAGAACACGTAAGACCGAGGGTGGCGTGATGACCAGCGCCGTTGAAAAGGTCATAGCAGCCGGTGGAAGCGATTCTGGCCGGGGAGATGGATCCCTCTACACGGCTTCGGAGAATCTTGTCCTTCCCAAGCTCGGCTGCAACTCTCCCCCTCAAAAGCTGCAATGCTTCAGTCCTCTGCTCTGTTAGAAGGTCTCAACCTCTTCCACAGTTACCTAAACCACGTTTCTTACCTTCATGTTCCTGCTGGCCTACTCGGCCACGGTGTTGTCGAAGAGTTCGCCTGAGTTGAACACCTCGCCCTTTCCCCAAATCCGGCAGCCTTTACGCGCTGCAGCATCCAGGCAGATGGCAGCGACCTGCGGATTCTCCTTGATATTGGCGATAGTGCATGGAGAAGCAATGTCAGCAAACAGGACATGTTCATCATCCAGAACACGTAGCGAGCCCTTTGCCGAGACATTTGGCTTGCCGGTCTTACTTGCGGTAGCCACGAGTGATGGGCGGATTGCTCCGATTGCCTTCTTTGCTTCTTCTGTGAGCTTTGCCATGATGACCTCCTTGTAGACTTTGTTTATTTCACTGATACGATTGTATGCTACTGGTTCTTCAACCACAAGGGGTATCTCACCACAGCCAACCTTACAATACGTCATTTTGTGTAACGCCGCACAAGAACCAGGAGATTGCTTCTCCCCTAACCTCTGCCGCCTTGCTAGATGATTCTGTCTCCCTTATTTCGCTGAACGAAAGATGACTTTTCTTGCTTTTCCCTTGCAGGTAGATATCATGGTTTCATCGTTTTTGCCTCTCAAAACCCTCTGAGATCGAGGAAGCGCAAGATACCAAGGACGGTTCTCATCAAAATATGAAATCCGAGTATGTGATACCCTATCTCCCCCTTTTCGATTATTCGGCATGAAAGCGCCGCTCCTGCAGTCAAAGGAAATCAATGCTGCGCAGTCGCCGGTCTGGGTAACTTGCGGAAGCATTTGCATAATCTCCTGTCCGATCCAGTCAGGGCAGAGTTTTGTCAAGGCAAGGTCAGGGTGCCGGAAATAAATCAGGGGGCCCGAAGGCCCCCTGCTGACCTCAACATCGCTGCGTTTTGATACGCTTAAAACAATCCCTTCACCTTGCCCGTTTTCACATCCACATCGACTCTGCGGAATGCAGGGTCAGACGATGTTCCTGGCATCAGGGTGATCGTCCCGGCGACCGGGCAAAGGAACTTGGCTCCGGAGTAGATGAGCACGTCCCTCACCGGCAGGGTCCATCCCTTGGGAACCCCCTTGAGCGTTGGATCATGAGTGAGGCTAAGGTGGGTCTTCACCATCATGGTCGCGAAATCGTCAAACTTGGGATCGCCCTCAAGCATCTTTGCTTTGGCTTCTGCTTCGGGTGACCAACTCACACCATTCGCTCCGTAGACCGTCTTCGCGATCTTGTCCACTCTTTCCCTGAGTTTCGTTTCGATGGGATAGAGGAACTTGAACTTGGGCTTTTCTGCACACGCCTCTTTGACTGCCTCGGCAAGCTCGATCGCTCCTTCACCGCCTTTTGCCCAGTGCTCTGACACCGCGCAACGGGCGCCGGCTTCCTCAGCGTACTTCCTCACCATGGCGATCTCCGCCTTGGTGTCCGTATGGAAGCAGTTGATGCAGACCACCGGGTTGATGCCCGCCTTGCGGATGGTGTTGATGTGGTGAACCATGTTGGGAACGCCTGCCTCAAGAAGCTTCAGGTCTTCCTTGGTGTAAGCGGGATCAAGCGCGATTCCGGCCACGACCTTGGGTCCGCCGCCGTGCATCTTGAGAGCGCGAATCGTGGTGGTGAGCACGGACACATGGGGCGTCAGGCCGCTGTACCGGCACTTCACGTTCCAGAACTTCTCGAATCCGATGTCCGCCCCGAAACCGCTTTCCGTCACATGGTAGTCAAAGAGCTTGAGACCAACGCGGTCCGCGATGATGGAGGATTGCCCCACGGCGATGTTCGCAAAAGGACCGGCGTGGATAAAGCAGGGTTGGTACTCAGCGGTGCAGAGCAGAGTCGGGTTAATGGTGTTGCGCATCCAGGCGGTCATGGCGCCATCCACTTCCAGGTCAGCGGTGGTGATCGGTTTGCCGGCTTTGTTGAACGCCACCGTGATCTCTCCGAGTCGCTTTCTCAGGTCCGGGAGAT
>Ga0209450_10001103_pt1 | contig 13469 bp, 11 predicted proteins | sample FrelakmetLWP11LW_FD_187149 | JGI IMG/M metagenome (GOLD analysis project Ga0209450, IMG submission 187149) | Freshwater lake sediment microbial communities from the University of Notre Dame, USA, for methane emissions studies - LWP11 LW (SPAdes)... | ecosystem: Environmental > Aquatic >... | reverse complement strand
GGCATGTTGCGATCGGATGTTGATCCGGTCGGCAATGCTCGTTACTCCCAGGTCGAGGTTTCCGTTCTTCACCAGCACGTCCAGGTTTTTCCCGGAAAAATCCCGGATGCGCGTATCGGCATACGCATTCTCGACCACGATGCTTCCGGCCGACGCATGGTTCAGGTCGATCGTACTGGAGAGGCCCGAGAACCGCATGTCCCCGCCTACGTATTCAAGGGTCATGGTGCCGTATTTGTCGGAAACGGCCACGCCGTCCCTGATGTTCCTGGCATTGATATCGCTGTGCCGGGCCTTGATTTCGACCTTTCCTGCCCCATCCAGGACCAGCTTCCCGAAGGCATGCTCGATGACGACGTCCTTTTCAATGCTCTTCACTGTGCAGTCCCCATGCCGGCCGGCAAGCCGCAGGGAAACGGCGCTTTCAACAGAAATACTCCCATGGGAAATGTCGATCTCAACATGATCGGCGATTCCCTTAAGACGCGCATTGCATTTCCTGAGCCGCAAATCGATCCGGGAGCGAATGTTTTCCAGGAACAGTTTGCCGCTCTCCTGGCTGATGTTGAGCTCTTTGCCCGCATCCTTGATGATCACGTCTCCTTCCTGGTTGGAAAGGGCCAATATTGTATCTTCGGGCACCCGCAGGTGGAAATGCGCCCGCAGGCGTCGATAAGGAAAAGGGGAAGAATAGTGAAGCGCGATCTTCAGTTCGCCGTCGTTGAAATCGGCCGTGACCCGGACTCTTTGGCGCAGCGTCTCCACATCGCTTCTGTCGGCGTAATACACTCGCAAAAAATGGGCCAGATGCACCTGGCCGTCATCGGAGCGGTTGATGATGATCTCGCCGGCCGGGTTGTCAATGGTGACCTTCCTGACGTTGGCGAACAGTTTTTCCGGCTCAGGGAATTCGGCGAAGCGGCTTCCCTTCAGTTTCCGCGCATCCGAATAAAAAGAAAAATCACTGGCAAATCGTACTTTGCCCTTTTCGACAGCCTGATAAATGACGCCGAATAGAACCAGGGCAAAGACCAGAAAAATCTCTCTCTTTTTCATTTATTCTTCTTCAAGTATACAACGATGTTCTTCAGGCCGATGTAGACCAGAATCAGGGGCCAGTACTTCCCGAGCAGATGCCAGACATCGATCGCCAACCCGAAATTCTTCAGAAGAAAAAGCGTCCCCAGGACCAGGATAATCGTCCCCCAGAAGAGTGATTCTTTCTTAGTGTTTGCCATTGCGGTTTTCCCCTTGCTTGAAATAATTGAACACGATCTTGATGCCGAAAGCGATCAGGGCCAGCGGCCAAAGCCGGCTGACCTGGCGGAATGTCAGCACGTCGAAATTGGCCAGTTGAAAAAGGACGCCGACGGCCAGAACGACAATGGCCGACAGCAAGGAAAGGTTCTCCCTGCCTTCGGCTGGAGCCCCCTCAGGGGATGGGCTCCGGCTCAGCCTGCTGGCCTCGTTGTAGCTGTCGATGATCTGAAAAACATAAAAACCGGCGATCATCAGGGCAAAAACGACGACATCGGGATCTTGGGCATTGCTGGTCAGCACAATCAAGACGGCAAAGATCATGATGAACGTGACGCCCTTAAGCAGGTTGCCGTTATACATTGCCCCCATCCCGGGGAAAATTGCCAGGAAAGCCGCCAAAGACGGGTTCTTCTCCTTTGGACCCTTGCCCGAATCCAAGGAATTATCCATTTTTGCCTCCTTTTTCTCCAGTCACCTCATGGCCCCTGCTGCTGCTTTTGGCTTCAGCCGATTTTTTATTGAATAAAGTGAAAAACAACAGTTCTTTTGACTCTTTGATCCTCTCAATCCAACCGCCTGATTTGACAACGATTTTTTCCACGGAAGAGACGAACGAATGGAGCGTGCGGTTGCCTGGGGGGAAAATATTGGTGAAATAGAACAGATTAAGGAAAAGGATGATTGTCCCGATCGCAGCGGCCAGCCACTTGGGAAAAACCAGAAGCTTGACCGGGGCCCGCTTTTCAATAATCTCCGGAATATTGTAGAGCCTGTTTTTCAAAAAGAACGGCACTTCCTCCTGCAGATCGGAGAGCCGGGAGATGAGTTCCTCGATTTTTTCTTTCTTGGCCAGGCAATCGGGACAATTGCCGAGGTGCTCGGAAATGCCCGCGGCTTCCTCCCTGGACAATTCATTTTCCACATATGCCGAGAGCAGGAGCTCGATTTCCCTGCATTTCTTGCTCATGCGTCCCCCTGCATGTAAGCCTGAGCCAATTTCAGCCGGGCGCGATTGATGCGCGACTTGACCGTACCCTCGGGGATGGAAAACCTTTCAGCAATCTCCTGGTAGGAAAGATCTTGGATGTCCCTCAGGATAATGGCCAAACGCAATTCGGGCTCCAATCTGGCCAATTTCTTCCTTAATCCATCAATTTCCGATTCCCGAATCAGGTTTTCCTCGGGAGTCGGCTGGCCTGCCTTGATATTATCGTCCAATTCCTGCCTGTTTATCATATATTTCTTGTTTTTTCGCCAATAATCAATGCAATAATTCCTTGAAATGGCAAAAATCCATGAGGAAAAGTTCTTTTCTTCCTTATATTTATTTAAATTGTGATAAACCTTAATAAAAATTTCTTGAGTTACATCAGAAGCGATGTCCCTTTCAGCAAAAAAGTTCAAGGCGATATTGTACACCGACTTGGAATAAGCATTAATCAACATATTCCAGGCCTCCTGCTCGCCGTCCCTGCATCTCGACAAGATATCTGCTATGTCCATACACACCAATAAACGACCAAAATTGAAAAAAGTTCCCCGGCTCCCTCCTTATTACGCCGCATACTATTCAATAATCCTGGGGATCAGCGGGTTGATCCGAGCCAAAACCTCATAATTGATAGTCCCGGACCACTCGGCCAGCATGTCGGCATCGATCCGCTCATGCCCGGCGCATCCCAGGAGAGTCACCGGATCGCCGACCTTCACCCTTTTGAGGTGCGTCACGTCCGCCATGAACATGTTCATGCAGATCCGCCCGCGAACAGGGGCCTTGGCCCCATTGACCAGGACTTGCGAAGCATTGGAGAGCTTCCGGTCATAGCCATCGTAATAGCCGACCGGGACGACAATGATCCTTGCCTTGCTGAATGTTTTGTAGGTCAGGCCATATCCGATCGCCGCCCCTTTTTCCAACTGCTTGACCTGGGCCACTTTCGCATGCCAGCTCAGGACCGGCTTCAATTCAATGGCACGCTTGTTCTTCTGCAGGTACAAGGCATGGGTCTGGCGCGACGGCCAATAACCATAGGCCGAGATACCGACGCGGGCAATGTCAAAGAACGTCTCGGGAAAAAGCAGGCTCGCTGCTGAGCTGGAGAAGTGGCGCTGAATCTGTGGCCAGGAGAAATGGGGCAGCACCGATCGAAACAAGGCCAGTTGCTTGCGGGCAAATGCCGGATCGGTCGTGTCCTCGATGTTGGCGAAATGGGAATAGACGCCGCGAACCTCCAGCTTCTTTTTGTCAAGCCCCTTGAGCAGGGATACGGCCTTATCCGGATCGATACCGAGGCGGTTGGTCCCTGTCTCGATCTTCAAGTGCACCCGTGCCCTGCGCCCGGACCCGGCAGCGATGCTCCGCACCATCCGCAGGTGCTCTTCCGAAGGGACCACGGTCTCGAAGCCGCGGGCGACCAGCTCCTCCAGCTCCTCCCGGTCGGTCCAGCCGAGCACCAGGACCGGCGTCTTCCGCTGCAGGGCATGAACGGCCAGGGCTTCGTCCAGCGAGTCGACGGCATAGTAGCCGATGGCGGGCGAGGTGCGGGTGATGCCAATGACCTCACGCAGACCATGGCCGTAGGCATTGGCCTTGACTACGAACATGACCGGCTTGCCGGTAATGCGCTTGAAAAGCAGCAGGTTGTGCAGCAGATTCCCGGCATTGATGCGGATGTGCTCCTTCATGGTCTTTCCTTTTCAAAGGAACGGTTTTCCAGATTTTTCTTTGCGCGCACCCATATTTTATACCAAAAAAAGTATTTGAGACAACCGGTTTGAATATTTATCTATATTTATGTTATTTTCATAGGCAAGGGGATGCAAATGACAAAAAACATTGCGATCCTGATTGGCGCCATTTTGTTAAGCCAGACTGTTTTCGGCCAGGTATCGCAGCGGATCAACTACCTGCCGCGCATTGACAAGCAGCCTGATCAGGTCGTCATACAGATCGTGCCGCCCAAAGCCAAGGGGACCTACTATATCCACTACCGCACCGAGGGGATGGAGGGTTTCCAGGTGCGGCGGATGAAGGCCGATCCCTCGGGCGCATTCATTCATCGCATCGCCACCGCCAACCTCTATGGGAGAAACATCGAATACTACGTGGTCGAAAAGAGGGCGAACGGCTCTTCGGCCGCTTCGCTCACCCATACGGTCGTCGATTTCACCCGCAGCCATTCGCCGGAAATTTACTTCCAGGAAGGCGCTGCCGCTGCCGCGCCAAAGCGCCCCTGGCAGCCGCCGCTCAACGTCAATGCCTCGCTGTCGACCTCGACCAAGCTGTCCGAAAAAAACGATAGCGGCATTTTCCAGCAGAACTACACCGCCAACGGCAACCTGCGCATCTTTCGCAACATCGCCAAGAATGACTACCAGATCGATTTTGACACCAATTTCGCCCACATCGACCCGCGCAACGAGGCGATTGAAAAGCGCATCAATCTTACCAGCATGATGGTCCGCTTCAAAAAGGGTGACATGCAGATCGAAGCGGGCGATGTCAGCGTGAACCAGACCGAGTTCACCACCTCCTACCTGAACCGTCGGGGCCTGCGCTTTGAGTATGCCGGGAAAGCCCTCTACCTGAATTCATTCTTCACCAACTCCCAGCAGAAGACCGGCTTTGACGGCTTTGCCATCCCCGATACCGATGCCGGTATCTTTGGCGCCGTGGCCGGGCTGAACCTGAAGAACTCCCTGAAAGTCCGCGGCATGTTCATGACCGGCAAGGACAATATCGACAGCAAGACCTTGTCCAGCAGCGAAACGGCCAGCCGCCAGGGCGACATGTTCTCGCTGTGGAGCGAACTGAACCTGTTCCAGAACAGCTTGCTGATCGCGGGCGAGATCGCCGCCAGCAGGTTCGGCAAGGCCGCCAGCGATGAGAAAATGAAAAAAACGAACGACAGCGCCTGGAGGGCCGGCCTGAAGTACAACCGCGGCATCCTCTCCTTTTCCGCGGATTACGAGGATATCGGCGACCATTTCAACTCGATCGCCAACCTCTTTTTGCAGAACGACCGTGAGGGCTTCAGCACCAACTTCGGGCTGAACCTCAAGTCCTTCTCCTGGAATGCGTCCTATGTCGACAAGAAGAATTACATGAACAATCCCCTGCAGGACATGCTCCACCAGAAACGGGCCGGCACCAGCCTCAGCTGGGGGCTCGGCAAGCATTTCCGCATCGGCGCCGATCTGTCGCGCGACAACTTGGACTACGATGCCTCAACCGGCCTGCAGTCCGCATCCTCCGACATGATCACCGACACCTACAGCACCTCATTGGCCTACATGGCCGGCGCGACCGCGATCACCATCAATGTGGGCAAGACCGAGTCGCTGCGCTTCACCTCCAACCTGAATGCCTCGCTGGGCCTGAGTCTCCGCTTTGGCCGCTTCATGAACCTGAACCCGACCCTCAGCTACCAGGAGAACGAGACGCTGAGCGACGGCAGCAAGACGACATTGTACAACCTCTACCTGAATTCCGAGATCACCTTGATCCCGCAGTACTTCACCCTGACATTCTCCGCTTCCTACATGAACAGCGAAGGCCCCCTCAGCAAAAGCAACAGCTGGACTGCGGGCTGCAATCTGAATCTCTTTGCCTCCAGGATCTTCAAGGACAAGATCCGGCCTTCCCTTTCCCTCAGGTCCATGTTCCAAGGGGCAGATTACAACGGCCTCAAGTCCGATTCGGCTGTCTTCCATCTCCAGGCCGATATTGCCTTCTAGGAGCCAAGATGAAAAAAATGTTCTTGTTTTTTTCCGTCATGACCATCCTGATGGCGAACCTGTCGGCCACCATATTTACCAACCCCTCCTCCGGAACAACCAACGTGGGGGCCAGCATGGGCTTTCGCCAGGATTGCACCGAAATAAACGGCGTGCTGGCCTCATGGGACTGGGGAGACGGGCAGATGCTGTCCGGCGTTCCGGCCAACACCGCCTGGGTATACCACGCCTACCGCAACCCCGGCTCCTACACGGTCCATGCGCACCGCTACAATTTCATTGTGACCCCATCCTGCGCCCCCTCCTACACGGACGAATACGTTACCGTGAGCATACTGGAGAACCGGGCGATCAGCCCCTCGCCGGCCAGCCCGAAGGTCGGCCAGACCGTCACCTTCACGGCCGGCAATTTCAACACTCCGTCCAACATCACCTGGTTCTTCGGCGACGGCTCCACCCTGGCCCATGCCGGCAGCAGCGTCACCCATGCCTATGCCGCCGCCGGCACATATACGGTCCGGGCCTATGACTGGGATGGCGACACATCGACCACGGCAGTGACGCGGGTACTGACCGTCTCGGCCGACAACCGGGTGATCAGCGCCTCGCCGGCCAACCCGACGGCCGGCCAGACCGTCACCTTCACGGCCAGCAACTTCAACACCCCGTCCGACATCACCTGGTTCTTCGGCGACGGCTCCACCCTGGCCCATGCCGGCAGCAGCGTCACCCACGCCTACGCCGCGGCCGGCACCTACACCATCCAGGCCTACGACGGGGGGGGGAATTTCAATGTGGCGCCGGTGACGCTCGTCCTGACCGTTTCGCAGCCGGTCCGGAGCATTACCTTCAGCCCGCAAAATCCCCGAGTGGACCAATTGGTAACCATTCAAGCCATTAACTTCCAGTCAAACTCGATTGACTGGAATTTCGGAGACGGCAGCCCGGTACAAACACTTGCCAGAACCGTAAGCCACCGCTACGCCAATCCCGGGACATTCACCATCACCGGCAAGGAGCACGACCTGAGCCTGCCTGTCGTGAGCAAAGCCATCACCATTCTTCCCGAGAATCGCTCCCTGACATTGTCCGTGCCGGAAGCCCAGAGCAACGAGCCGGTGACAGTGAAAGCTCTGAATTTCCGCGGACCGCTGGTCCTCTGGAATTTCGGAGACGGCAGCAGCGAATCCGGACCAACCACCATTACCCATTCCTACAAACTGCCGGGCAGTTATACCATCAGCGCCCGCGACGAGAACGGCGCCAGCCAGAAGATCTTCCAGGCCGTCATCCTCATCATCGGCATCAGCGACACGGTGAACCTGGAGATCGCTGAAATTACCCTGGACAACGGCAAGTACTACAAGGTCGTTCCCAAAAATTCCCGGAACATCCGGGCGCATCTGCGGATGAAGCTGCGCGGCACCGGCATCGTCTCGGGCTACTGGATTGTGGACGGCCAGCCGCACCAATTCTTTAATGAGACAGTCTTCCAGGGCCAGATCAAGACGATCCTCACCCCCGAAGTCCCCGGCCTGCCCGTAATCGATCCCGGCATGCACACCATCACCATGAAGCTGACCCGCCCCGCCGGCAAGATGGCCGTCTTCCCCACCCTGCGCTACTATGTCCTGCCCTACGAGAACGAGATTGCGGTTCTGGCCCCCGTGGACGGGGCCGTTATCAAGGAGGACGCGGTGGCGACGTTCGCCTGGGAGAACGCCCTGGGTGGCTCCTACTACCAGATCGCCTTCGCCTCCAGCTTCTTCTCGCTGCTGCACAACGACGAAAAGTTGCTATGGCACGACTGCCCGGAGCGGAATCGCTTCACGCCCGACGCCGCAGCCTGGGGTTCGATCCGGCGCAACGAATGGACGTACTGGAAAGTGCGGGCTACGGACAGTGGCGGCGGTGTCGTGGCCGAGAGCGGGATCATGGAGATGAAGATCATCATCCCCGGTGCCCAAGTCGGCATCCGCAGGATCACCGACATGGACGGCCGCGACATCGCCATCGGCAGCGCCTTCACCGCATCCAATTCCGAACAAGTTCTGATCCAGGGCGGCCTCGTCTATCCGGCCATGGCCGAGTACCTGGTTCTGCGCGTCTATGCCAACGGCGTCCTGGTCGACCAGCTGCTTTTCCGCAACGTCAGGAAAAACGAGAACCGGCCGTTCGAAACCTCGGTGCCGAACACGGCCAACGAGTGCCGCGTCGTCTTCGAGGTCCTGAAATCCTCCTCCCCCGCGGTCCTTGTCGGCTATGCGGAGTTGAAGCTGAAGCGGGAATAACCCGCTCAATCGATCTTTTTCAACTGGGCGACCAACAGCAGCAGGAAGAAGGGCGCGCCCAGCAGTGAGGCCACGATTCCGACCGGGATATCGACGGGCGGGGCCAGCGAGCGGGCCAGAAGATCGGCTGCCAGCAAAAGGCCGCCGCCCAGCAGCAGGGTGAACGCGACCGTCGCCGGGAAACGGCCACCGCCCCAAGAGCGAGAAACATGCGGGACGACCAGGGCCACAAAGCCGATCGGGCCGCAGATAGAGACCACGGAGCCGACAAAGACCGCCAGACCCAGGAAGGAATAGAGCCGGAAGGCGGCAACATTCAGCCCCCGGCTGCGGGCGAAATCCTCTCCTGCCGCCACCATGAGGAATTCCTTATTGAAGACCAAGATCAGAACCAGGAACAGGACGAGCAGGGGCAAGAGGAACAGGACCTCCCCGTAACCGGAAACCGCGATCCCGCCCATCAGCCAGCGAAGCAAGGAGAACGTGTCCGAGAGATCGAAGAGGTACTGAAAAAAAACGATAACCGAGGAATAAAAGAAATTGATCGCGAGCCCCGACATCAGGAACGTATACAGGCTGGCGTTCTTGATCAGCCTGGCGACGATATAAATGAAAAGGATCGCCGAGAGCGCCCCCAAAAAGGAAAAGACTGCCGCCCCCCTGGCTCCCAGGAAGGAAAAGGCGATATTGAACTTTAGGGCGATTACCGCCCCGGCCGCTGCCCCCGAGGAGATCCCCAGCAGGTCGGGCGTGGCCAGGTCGTTTTTGAAAAGATTCTGGCAGACCAGGCCGGCCAAAGCCAGAATGGCACCCGCCACAAATCCCAGCAGGGCGCGAGGTACGCGCAGTTGCCAGAAAACAAACTGGGCCGGGCTGGCGGAAAAAACGTCGCGGAGCTTGACGGGGACAATGCCCAGGAATGGCGTAATGACGAGCAAACAGCCGACCAGGACGGCGAGCAGGATGATCTTCTTATTCGTCGACAAAGAGGATCTCCTTTTTCCCGGCATAGGCTCTCTGAAAAGCGACACCATATACTTCCTGGAGCAGTTCGCGAGAAAACTCCCTGCTCCCGAAATAACACTGCCGGCCGTTTTTCAGCGCCAGGATTTTGTTGGCGTGAGGGAAGAACTGGGCCACGTCATGGGAGACGACCACGATTGTCTTGCCTCGGCCGCGCAGGCCGGCCAGTCTTCTAACCAGGTGGGACGCGCTGCCCGGATCGAGGAAACTCAACGGCTCATCCAGCAGGAGAAGCGGGACATCCTGGATCAAGGCGCTGGCCAGGAGCACTTTTTTCCTTTCGCCACCGCTCAGGGTCTGCATGTTCCGCCCCAACAATCCCTGCAGGCCGAATTCCTCCACTCCGCCGGCAACGGCTTCCCGGTCGACGGGCGAGAATTTCTTGAAGAGCGAGCGGTAGGGATACCGGCCGGCCTGCAATATGTCCTCGACCAGGATCGGCAGGGTGAACTCGTCAGATTGGGGAAAATAGCAAAGCCGGGTCGCCAGTTCCCTCTTGGAGTAGAACGCCAGGCTCTTGCCGTCGAGCCAGACGTCTCCCCTCTCCGGCTGCAGCAGACCGGCCAGGACGCGCAGGAGGGTCGATTTGCCCGCGCCATTCGGGCCGAAAACCAGGACGAAATCGCTTTTCTCGACCAGCAAATTGATTTCCTGCAGCAGCGGACGCTTGCCTACGAAATAAGCCAGGCCCCGGCTTTCAATCATGCACGGCTCGCGCCGGATCCCCGGGTTCATGCAGCATGCTGGCCAGCGCCGCGGCGATCTGCCCCACCCGCGGACCGGGACGCAACCAGAAGGAATCCCGGATGACCCGGATCTGTCGCTTGGCCACAGCCGTTACCATCATGCAGGGCCGCCAGAGTTCGAGGATCTTCGCTTCAGGGATCCCCTCGTGATAGGCCGAAACCTCAAGGATGAATTCGGGGTTGAGGAAGACCGCCGCCTCCAGGGAGATGCTCGGGTAGGGGACGGCTCCTGTATAGGCATTCACCCCGCCGGCAATGGCCAGCAGGTCGTTGAGAAAATCACCCCGGCCGATGATGAACATGTTCTTCAATTCGCCGCTGCTGCGGCCGGCGACCAGAAGGACGCGGATTTTTTCCCGGCCCGCCACCCGTCGGGAAATTTCACGCAGCGTGCTGTTGAGGGAATCCGCCAGCCGCTCCGCCTGAATTTCCGCGCCCAGCACCCGGCCGATCTCGGGAATGGAGCGCAGCAGGTCGGACAGGCTCTTGTGTCCCACCAATACCGTTCTAATTTGCCCGGGCAGCAACCGCAGCTTGCCGGCATGCTCGGGATAGCCGACCACGATGTCGGGCGTTAGGGCAATGAGCGCCTCCAGGTTGAAATCCAGGAAGCCACCGACCTTGGCGACGCTTTTTGCGCTTGGCGGGAAGTCGCAGAACTTCGTCACCCCGACCAGAGTGTCCCCGCGGCCAACGGCAAAAATTATCTCGGTCAAGCCCGGAGCCAGGGAAACGACGCGCTGGGTGAAACCCAGGGCCGCGGCAAATAGGAAGGCCAGGAACAGGAGTGCTTTTTCCCCAGCGGCGGACGGCAGCGGCGCGGAATTCAATCGCCCACCCCATAGCTGGCCCCCAGCATGAAGCGGCGCAAGGGCGCCGGATAACCGAGCACTTCTTCAAATCGGGAATTGAGGGCATTGTCCATGCGGCAAAAGGCAATCATGTTTTTCAGTAGCGGAAAATGCAGCGCCAGGGCGATATGGTTGAAGGATCGGCTTTCCGCGATTGTCCAAAGCAGCTCGTCGTAATCCAGGCGCTTGCCTACAAAGACCATTTCGCAGGAAACAGTGAACGCCGAAGCGCGGTACAGGAGGGAGGTGCTAAGTACATGGCGGGGACGGCGCAGCAATTCCCGCTCGTATTGCACATCCTGGGTATGCAGGTACGTATAGGCGGTGCGCCAGTGGAGCCCCTTGAAGATCTCCCAATCGCAGTTCAACTCCGCCCCGCGGATCACCGCCTGGTTGATATTGGCGAACCGGGAGGTCAGCGGACTGAAACCGATCAGGTTCCGGTAGACAGAGTCGAATACGGTGAATCCCCACTCCAGCGCGGCGACATAAAAGTCGGCGCCCACTTCGAGCGCTCGCCCGGTTTCAGGGAGCAGCCCCGGGTTGCCCCAGTAGGGATTGAGCATCTCCGGCAGGGCCGGGGCGCGAAAACTCCGCGATAACGAAGCCCGCAGCTTGAAGACAGGGCTCAGGCTGAATGAGGCGCCGACATGGGGCGAGAAAACGCCAGCCAATCCGTGGTATTTATCGTAGCGCAGCGATGCCGCCAGCAGCAGGCGTCCCAGGTCTGCCTGCAGATCGGTATAGAACGATGCGACTTCCCGTCTGGCGCGCGGCAGCAGGGCCTCATCGTTGCTCGTATTGGCGATCCGTTGCCATGAGAGATCGCCCCCGGCGACCAGGTTCAATTTTTTAAAAATGCGGCTGGTGAATTTCACCTGAGCTTCCGCCATGAAGGAATCGTTGGCGAATTGCGGGTTCCAGGTATCGTCGGGGTCGGAAAAATCGTAGCGATTCCAGTGGAGAGACCCGGAGATGTCCAGGCGCCCCTGCTGGCCGATGCGCGCATTCAGCGGCAGGGAAACGATGAAATTGTCCTGTTCATAGCCGCGCCGGATGGTCGCCGCCCCCAGGTTCCAGGGAATCCCCGCATCCAGCAGCGTGCCAAAAAAAGAAAGCCCAAGGGAAAGGCCGTTTTTTTCATAGCCCGAATGGAGGGAAAAGCTTTGGCGCTCAAAGCGATCGTTAACCAGGCGCTCGTCGTAATTCAACAGGTCGCCGTTGAAAAAGAGATGTACATTCCCCAGGCGCTTGCCGAAATGGATACTGCTTGCCAACGTCCCGTGGCTGCCAGCGGAGAGCGAGCACTGCAGCCCTTCCCTCTTGCGGGTAATGAGATTGACCACTCCGCCCATGGCGCTCGAACCGTAGAGGCTGCTCAAGGGGCCGCGGACGACCTCGACTTTTTCAATGAGCTGGGGAGCCAAGAACGAATAGTTGCCAGCGATGGCCGATGAGGGATCGTGCAATTTGACACCATCGACCAGGTAAAGCATCTGGTTGACCGAGGCGCCGCGGGCAAAACTGTAGGAGAACTGGGCCGGGTTGCCGGCATTGAGAACCAGCATGCCCGGGCTCTGGTTCAGGAGTCCGCTCAAGCTGTCGGGCCTGAAAGCGCGGATCCATTCCGCGTCCAGGACCAAAACGCTTTGCATGGCGCGCTGCAGCGGCACATGGCCAATGACCTCGACGCGCTCCTCCAGATCCGGTTTCTTGTTTTCTTCAGCGGGCCAGACGCTCTGAAATACGGCAAAGAAGACAATGACCGTCACGCTCAGGTGCTTCATGATGCTCTCCAAAATTCTTGGTTACGTCATCATCCTTATCTGCCCTCCGCAGATAATGGCAATTTGGCTGATACCTGATAGGTCTTCCGACTTCCGGAATCTTTAAAAAGCCTTCCCGCCCATTTGGGCAGTGGCTGAGACTTTTAAAGATGCTTCCTGCAGACCAGGTCCGGTCACGGCAGCGGGGGCTGTGGGGTTAACCCTCTTCCCTTGAATCAAGCCTCAAGATGTATCCTACTAAACGCCGACGGACTTGTCAATGGGCCCGTACGACGCGATTGAAAAACGCCGCGGATTGTGCTACGTTCATGCCGATGAAAAAAGCAATCGCCTCCGTCCTGTTCCTGCTGTTGGCCCACGCCCTGGCGGCCAGCGAGATCAAGGGCCTGATCGGGATCAACTGGAGCAAATATCTGCTCGCCGCTGGCGCCACCGACCTCGAGCTGCGAAATCAGATCGGTTCCCGCATCGGCCTGGGATGGGCTCTTGACCTGAACCCGCAGCTGGGGGTGGAGATCGATGCCGTGATCGGCAAGCGGGGGGCGAAGACCGAGCTCACCTATGCCCCTGGCCAATCGATTCCCGGCAACTACACCCTAACCGCCATCAGCGTGCCGATCCTGTTCAAGTTCACGCTGAAGCGGGGCGCGTCGCCATACGCGGCCCTTGGCCCCGAATTCGCCTTCATCCTCTCCCATCGCCTGCAGCTGCCCGACAGCCAAGAGAGCTTCGATCTTTCCGATAAAACAAAAAGCTTCATGCTGGGTTTCGAGG
>Ga0209450_10001102_pt1 | contig 13473 bp, 11 predicted proteins | sample FrelakmetLWP11LW_FD_187149 | JGI IMG/M metagenome (GOLD analysis project Ga0209450, IMG submission 187149) | Freshwater lake sediment microbial communities from the University of Notre Dame, USA, for methane emissions studies - LWP11 LW (SPAdes)... | ecosystem: Environmental > Aquatic >... | reverse complement strand
CCGACTCATCGAACTGGAAATCCGCGATCGCCTGCTGCAGGCATTTCCGGACCACCGCATCGTGGGCGAGGAACATGGTTCGCAGGGCGACGGCCCGGCCTGCTGGTACATCGACCCGATCGACGGCACCCGGGCATTCATCAGCGGCATGCCCACCTGGGGCATCCTGCTCGGACTCGTGGTGGACGATCGGCCGCTGGTGGGTATCGTGCACCAGCCGTTCACGCGCGAGACCTGGTACGCGGCTGAGGGCGTCGGGGCCTGGTTGCGGGTCGGCCCGGAGGAATCACCCTTGCGCGCGCGTGCAGACGCTTCGCTCGAGGACGCGGTGCTCTACAGCACGCATCCCTCGATGTTCCAGGATCCCGGCTTGCGCCGGCGCTACGACCACCTCGCCGGACGTTGTCGCCTGCAGCGCTGGGGCGGGGACTGCTACGCGTTTGCGCTGGTGGCGCAGGGCGGCATCGACCTGATGGTGGACAGCGGCCTGATGCCCTACGACATCGTGCCGCTGGTGCCGATCATCGAGGGCGCCGGTGGCGTGGTGACCGACCTGCAGGGCCGAATCCCGCTCGCCGGCGGCACGGTCATCGCCGCCGCGAATCGCTCGCTGCACGCCGCAGCGCTGCAGATCCTGACCGAAGGAGCCTGACCCGTGATCGACCGTCAGATGCTTGCACGCGCGATCTTCCCGTATGCCGAACAGTACGGCGTCGTCGCGCGCCTGCCGGAGCATGGCCTCGAACCAGACGCGATCCTCGGGCAGCTGCGTGCGATGGCGCAACGCGAGGACGGTGCATGGGAGGACGGCAAGTGCTCCGGCACGATGTACTGCGGTGACCACGCCCACTACGCCTTTCTGAACGAGGCCTTCGGCCTGTTCAGCCATGTGAATGCGCTGCAGCGCGACCTGTGCCCGAGCATGAGTCGCTTCGAAAGCGAAATCGTGGCGATGACGCTCGACATGCTGCACGGTGGCGCCGTGCATCAGCACGACCCGTCGCAGCGCGCCTGCGGCGTGCTCGGGTTCGGCGGCACCGAGAGCATCCTGAACGCGATGCTGGCCTACCGGGATTACGCGCGGGCACACCGGGGCGTCACGCGTCCCAACATGATCTGGCCGGACACGGCGCACCCGGCGTTCACCAAGGCGGCCCATCTGTTCGGCATCGAGGTGGTCGTGGCGCCGACGCACCCCGAGACGACCCAGGTCGACGTGGACTTCGTCCGCGACGCGATCACCGACCAGACGGTGGTCGTGATCGGCTCTGCGGGCAACTATCCGTACGGCACGATCGATCCGATCGCCGACCTGTCCGCAGTCGTGCTCGACAAGGGCGTGGGGCTGCACGTCGATGGCTGCCTCGGCGGGTGGATCCTGCCGTGGGGCCAGGCGCTGGGTTATCCCGACATTCCCGTGTTTGATTTCCGCCTCCCCGGAGTCACCTCGATCTCCGCGGACACCCACAAGTACGGCTATGGGCTCAAGGGCACGTCGGTGCTCGCCTGGCGTGACGCGTCCTACCGCCGCCACCACTACTTCATGCGCCCGGACTGGAAGGGTGGGGCTTACGCGTCGCCGGGCCTGGCCGGCAGCCGATCGGGTGGCCTGATTGCCGCGACCTGGGCTTCGATGATGCGTCTCGGTCGCCAGGGCTACATCGAACGGGCCCGCAGGATCTTCGACACCGCTTTCGCGATGCAGGCGTCGGTGAAGCGACACGGGGAGCTGCGGTTGATGGGACGCCCGACCTTCTGCTTCTCGTTCCGCTCCGCGGAGTTCGACGTCTACCACGTGAACGACTTCATGAAGACCCGCAGCTGGCGCTTCAACGGCCAGCAGCACCCAGCCGCCATTCACATGTGCGTCACCGGGCCGCAGACGCAGCCGGGCGTCGTCGAGGCGTTCGACCGGGACCTGGCCGAGGCGGTCGCCTACGCGCGGAACCCGCCGCAGCCCGTGCCGCGCAGCGCAGGCATCTACGGCGGTGGAGGGGTGGCGCTCAGTGGCCCTGCGGCCATCGAGGCGTTCTTCCTGCAGGTGATGGACGCTCTGACGGACGGTCCCGCGTGAACGCCAGGCCGCCCAGGCTGGGCCTCGTGCCGCAGATCATGATCGGCGTGGTGCTCGGTGCCATCGCCGGGGTGCTGGCGCCGGGTGTGGCGCAGCAGCTGGGCCTGCTTGGGCAGCTGTTCGTCGCCATGCTCAAGGCGGTGGCGCCCCTGCTGGTGCTGGTGCTGGTCATGTCGGCCATCGCCAACCGCCACGAGTCGGGCCTGGACGGACGCAAGGTAGTCCTGACCCTGGCGTTGTACGCGCTCGGGACGTTGTCGGCGGCGGTACTCGCGCTGCTCATGAGCGAGGCCTTTCCCCAGACAATTGCACTGCATCAGGCCGCCGAGGGCAGTCCGCCGCTGGCGGTGACCGCCGTGCTGGCCGACGTGCTCTTCAAGCTGGTCGACAACCCGGTCAACGCGCTGCTGACAGGGAATTTCCTGGGTTGCCTCACCTGGGCCGTGCTGCTCGGCGTCGGCTTCCGCAAGGCGCCGGAGAATTTCCGCCGCCACTTGCAGACGCTGGCCGACGGCGTGAGCGAGATCGTGCGCTACGTGATCCGGCTCGCGCCGGTGGGCATCTTCGGCCTGGTGTGCTTCACCGTGGCGACGGTGGGCATCGGGGCGCTCGCCGGATACGCGAGCCTCGCAGCGCTGCTCGTCGGCACCATGCTGCTGATGGCTCTGGTGGTCAACCCGCTCATCGTGTTCGCCGTCACGCGCCGCAACCCGTATCCCGTCGTGCTGCGTTGCCTCGAGGAGTCGGGCATCACGGCGTTCTTCACCCGCAGCTCGGCCGCCAACATCCCGGTCAACCTCACGCTGGCAAAGAAGCTCGGTATCAGCGAGGAGTTGTATGCGGTGACCATCCCGGTGGGCGCGACCGTGAACATGGCGGGGGCCGCGATCACGATCAGCGTACTGGCGCTGACAGCGGCCAACACGCTCGGCATCGAGGTGTCCGCCGGTAGCGCCGTCGTGCTGTGCGTCGTTTCGGCACTGGCCGCGGCGGGCGCCAGTGGCGTGCCATCCGGGAGCCTGCTGCTGGTGCCGCTGGCCTGCTCGCTGTTCGGGATTTCCTACGACGTCTCGATGCAGGTCGTCGCCGTGGGCTTCATCATCAGCGTCGTGCAGGACTCTTTCGAGACAGCGCTCAACTCCAGCACGGACGTCGTGTACACATACGCGGCCGACCAGGTCGGCCGCGTACGTTGAGCCGTGCGACTCCGGGCGCGACCTCAGCGCATCAGCTTGCCTGCCATGCCGAGGATGTCGTCGAGCGGGTTGCCGTCGCCGTCGAGGTCGAGCAGCGAGCCGAGTCCCGCGGGGCCGCCGGTGGGCGTGCGCTGACCGCCGGCCAAACCCCCGAGCAGGTCGTCCAGTCCGCCGCCGGGACGCTGCGCCGTGGGCGCGGTGCCCTGCCTGGACATGTAGCCGGCGACCAGCATCGCCAGCATGGGCAGCATCTTCTTCAGCAGCGCCGGGTCCAGGCCCGACTGCGAGCCGGCGTGCTGGGCGACGGTCCGGCTCACCTCCCGTGAGCCGAAGATCTGCCCGAGTACGTCGTTGCCGCGCCCGACGTTCGTCGGTTGCGGCGCCAGCACGTCTTCCAGCAGGCTCCCTCCACCGAGACCACCGAGCAGGCCCGCCAGCCCCTCGAGACCGGCGGGCTGCGCCCCTGCCTGCCTCTTGAAGCCGCCGAGGATCGCCGGCACCAAGGCCTCGGCCCCGGCTGCAGCCTGGGCCTCATCGATGCCGAGTTCGCGCGCCATCGACTGCAATCCGCCCACCTGACGGAGGATTTCGGTGATGTCCATGTCAGTCCAGCAGCTCTTTCGGCACGTTGCCGCCGTTCTCGGCGATCCTCTTCAGCACGGTCTTGTGCAACCACATGTTCATTTTTGCGGAGTCGCCCATCAGGTCGGCCGGGCAGCCGAGTTCCACGGCGAGTTCCTTGCGCGCCCCGAAGCTGCTGTCGATGTCGAGCAGCTTGAGCAGGTCGACGATCGAGACCTTCCAGTTCAGCTTCTGTGGGTTGGCGGCCGCGAGTTTTTCGAGCTGCGCAACCACGTCCACGACTTCGATGGGTTTCGGCGGGGGCGGCGGTGGCGGGGGGCTCGGTGCACGTGTGACGCTCGGCGGGGGCGCCGTCGGCGCCGGCGCCGGCTCGGCCTTTGCAGTCTTGAAGCCGAGTTTCTCGAGGATCTTGCCGAAAAAGCTCATGCTGACCTCCTGGGGGTCGACCGTGATTGGACAGAGTTCATTCCACCACATGTCGAGGCCGTTTCGTATCCGGAATAGCGGAGGTTGCACGAGGCCGGCCAGGGATCTGGCCGGCCCCCCCGGCGCTGGCCTATAGTCGTGCCGACGAGGGGGATCGACCATGGCCTACCGCAAGCCGCTCAATCTGCTCGACCTGAGCTTCGTGCTCATGGAGACGCGCCAGACGCCAATGCACGTCGCCGGGCTGCAGACGTTCCTGCCGCCGCCCGATGCGCCGCGCGATTTTCCGCGCCAGGTCTACGACTACCTGCGCGGCTTCCCGGTCAGCGCACCGCCGTTTAACTACCGCCTGCGTGGGGTGGGGCCGGGCCACTTGCTGCCGAGTTTCGAGGAGGTCGAGAAGGTCGATCTCGACTACCACTTGCGGCACTCGGCGCTGCCCTATCCGGGAGGCGAGCGCGAGCTCGGCGTGCTGGTCTCGCGCCTGCACTCGAATCCGATGGATTTCGACCGCCCCCTCTGGGAGATCCACCTGATCGAGGGCCTGCACGGCGGCCGCTTCGCCATGTACGGCAAGCTGCACCACTCGCTGGCAGACGGCGTGTCGGGCGTCGGGCTGCTTAATTTCTCCGAGGACCCGAAGAAGAGCCGCACGCCGCCGATCTGGGCGCAGGAGCGAGCCCGCAAGGCTCGCGCGGGCAAGCCTGCCGGAGCGTTCGACCTCCTGCCTTCGGTGCTGGCGAGCCAGGCGCGCGCGCTGCCGAGCCTGCTTAAAGGGCTCGCCGGATCCGCGACCGCCGCGATCGGCCTGAGGGGCGATCCCGATTTCGCGTCGCTCGCGGAGGCGCCGCGCACCATCCTGAACAGCAACATCACCCCGCAGCGCCGCGTCGCGACGCAGGCCACGAGCCTCGCGCGCATGAAGGCGATCGGCGAGGCCGCTGGCGGCAGCGTCAACGACGTGCTGCTCGCCGCGTGCAGCGCTGCGCTGCGCCGCTACCTCGCGGAGGTCGACGCGCTGCCTCGCAAGACGCTCATCGCCTCGATCCCGGTGGCGCTGCCGCGGGACGCCAGCGAGGCGGGCGGCAACGCGATCAGCTTCGCCAACGTCAGGCTCGGCACCGACCTCGAGGACGTGCGCGAGCGATTCGACCTGATCCGGCGCAGCAGCGCGGCCGGCCGTGCCTACTTGAAGCAGATGACCGGGCCGGCACTGATAGATTACACGGTGCTGATCAGCTCGCCACAGATGCTTACGCGCCTGCCGGGAATCGGTTCGCGGGTGCCGCCGATCTACAACGTAATCATCTCGAACGTGCCGGGGCCGCGCGGCAAGCTGTATTTCCTGGGCGCCGAGATGGAAGCCTATTACCCGATCTCGGCGCTCGCGCACGGCCAGGCGCTCAACATCACCGTGATGAGCTACGCGGGCGGGCTGTACTTCGGGTTCACTGCCTGCCACGACCGCGTGCCGCACATGCAGCGCCTGGCGGTGTACATGGGCGAGGCGCTCGATGAACTCGAACACGTGTTCGTGAAGGGAGCCGGGCCCAAGGTACCGAAGGGCAGGGCGCCGCTGGCCGCGTCGACGGGCCGCAAGCGCACGGCCGCGGCGCGCAAGGCGAAGCAGGGTGCCGCGAAGGCGTCGCCGGCGAAGGGCGCACGTCGCTCGTCCAGCGCGCGGGCCTGACGTTGTCGGCGGCATTGGAACGGAACGCCGGAGCGTTGCCCCGGCAAGTGGAAGTCGCGATCGTCGGCGCCGGCTTCGGCGGCCTGTGTCTCGCGATCAAGCTGCTCGAGGCAGGCATCCGCGACTTCGTGATCCTCGAGAAGGACGGGGAGGTCGGCGGCACCTGGCGCGACAACCAGTACCCGGGCGCGGAGTGCGACGTGCAGTCGCACCTGTACTCGTATTCGTTCGCAGGCAAGCCCGACTGGAGCCAGCGCTATGCCGGCTGGCGGGAGATCCAGCAGTACATCCTCGACACCACCGAGAAGTACGGTCTGCGGCCTTACATCCGCTTTGGGCAGCAGGTGGACGGCGCCCATTTCGACCAGACGACTGTGCGCTGGACCGTGCGCCTGCGTTCGGGCGAGATGCTGGAGGCGCGCCACTTCGTGATGGCCACCGGCCCGCTGCATGTGCCCCAGATGCCTGACATCAAGGGCCTCGACCGCTTCAGGGGCAAAGTGTTCCACTCGGCGCGCTGGGATCACTCCTACGACCTCACGGGCAAGCGCGTGGCGTCGATCGGCACCGGCGGCAGCGCCATCCAGTACTGCCCGGAGATCGCGCCCAGGGTGCAGAGGCTGTACGTGTTCCAGCGCACTGCGGCGTGGGTGACCCCGCGCGACACCCGCGTGTACAGCGAGGGCGCGAAGCGACGATTCGCCCGCCATCCGTGGTGGCGCAAGCTGCATCGCGCCCGCCTGTACTGGACCAACGAGTCGCGCGTGTGGCCGGTCTTCCACGCCGGCCTGTCGCGGTGGTTCGAGGCCTTCGCGCGTCATCACATGCGTCGCCAGGTCAGGGACCCGGACCTGCTCAGCCGCCTCACGCCCGACTACCGCATCGGCTGCAAGCGCGTGCTGCTCTCGAATGCCTGGTTTCCGATGTTCAACCGCCCCAACGTGGAACTCGTCACGGACGGCATCCGCGAGGTGACGCCCACCGGCATCGTCACCGAGGATGGCGTCGAGCGACCGGTGGACTGCATCGTCCTCGGCACGGGCTTCGTCGTGGACCCGCGCATCTACATGCGCGATTTCCCGGTCAAGGGCCTGCCGGGCCACGTGCTTGCGCAGGACTGGAAGGCCGGCGCCGAGGCGTACTACGGGATCTCGGTTACCGGCTATCCGAACTTCTTCCAGCTGGCCGGGCCCAACACGGGGCTCGGCCACAACTCACTCGTCTTCATGATCGAGGCCCAGGTGCACTACCTGCTGCAGTGCATCCGGGAGCTGCAGGCCCGCGGTGCGGACTATCTCGATGTCGATCCGGCCGAGCAGGCGCGCTTCAACGAGCGCGTGCAGGCCGCGCTGCAGGGCACGGTGTGGAGTTCGGGCTGCAGGAGCTGGTACCAGTCCGCCGACGGCCGGAATTTCACCATCTGGCCGTGGTCGACCTGGCGTTACTGGCTCGAGACGCGCAGGGTGCACGCCGAGCGGTACCGGTTCATGCGGGCCGGCGGGTAGGCAGCGGATCAGCGCGTGTCACCACGAGCGCGAAGTGCTAGCTTGGCGACCTCGATCGTCGGGAGAATGGTCATGAAGGGATTGCATTCCGCCGTGGTGTCTGGTGTTGCGAAGCTGGGGGTCGGCCTTGCCTCGATGCTGGTCCTGGTCGGTGCGACGGCGGCGACGGAGGGCCCGCGCCAGGAGCAGGTGCAGTTCGCGAAAGGTGCGTCGTCGGCTGTCATCAAGGGCCAGCTCAAGGGCGACGCGATGGTCGACTACGTCGTGCGGGCCGCGGCCGGCCAGACGCTGAGTGTGAAGCTGCAGGAGAGCAATCCGCAGAACTATTTCAACGTCATGCCACCGGGCTCGAAGGGCAGCGCGATGTTCGTCGGCGATACCGGCGAGGACTATGCCGGAATGCTGCCGGCCGACGGCGACTACGTCGTGCGAGTCTACCTGATGCGGCCGGCAGCGCGCCGCGGTGAGTCGAGCGACTACACGGTGACCATCGGCGTAACTGGCAAGCCGCTTGCTGCCATCCCCGCAAGCAAGGATGCCCTGGTGCCGGGCACGCAATATCATGCCGAGGCGCAGGTCAAGTGCGTGCCGGCCTACGCGACCGAAGTGAGGGATTGCGACGCTTCGGTAATTCGCCGCGGCTTCGACGGCACCGCGACGGTCGATATCGCGGGCGGTGCCGAGATCCGCAGCATCCTGTTCGTCAGGGGCAAGCCGGTCGCGTCCAACGCGTCGCGCATTGATGCGCTTTCGTCCGAGCGCAAGGGCGACGTCACGATCGTGAAGCTGGGCGATGCAGAGCGCTACGAAATTCCAGACGCACTGGTCAACGGCGGTTGACCTTGGCGGGTCCCCTGAACGGATCGGGCAGTGCAGGTTGATGCCGCCGAGTGTCGTGAGCCTGACTCGCGCGGCTCACAGGTGGTCTTCGAACAGGTGCCCGATCGACTTGCGGAAGCGCGTGATCACCGCCTCCGGGCTTTCGAACCGGGCGGCCTGCTCGGGGGTGACCTCGCGACTGTACGCCAGGTCGTTGTCGAGGAAGCGTTGCCGCAGCTGCTGCGACAGCCCAGGCTCGAGGAACACGACCGCGGTCTCGCTGTTCAGCTTTTCGCTGCGCGGGTCGAGATTGTAGGAGCCCACCAGGCTGCGCTGCCCGTCGATCACGGCGAACTTCGAGTGCATGGTGCCCTGGCTGCGCACGGCCTCGTCCGCCGACTGGCCGACCCACTCCCAGATGCGCAGGCCGGCCCCCTCGTTCGGGCACGCCTCGACCTCGGGTGAGGCATTCACGGACAGCAGGTCCTTGTAGTAGCCGCGGCCGACCAGGCTGATTTCCGGCAGGTCATTGGTCTCCGGGCTGTTCGAAATCAGCCTGACCGCGACGCAGCGCCGGGCCGCATCCGCGAGGGCCCGTGACATCGACGGTGTCGGTACGAAATAGGCGTTGGCGATCAGCACTTCGCCGCGGGCCCGTTCGATCAGCTTGATGTAGGCCTGCTGGATGTAGGATTCGCGCAAGCGCGGCCGGTTCTGGATGAAGCGGCAGGTGGAGGGCCGGAAGTCGAGCGCTGGCTGGCGCGCCTCGACGGCCGCAACCTTAGCCACGATCGCCGGGGCCGTCTCGTACGAAATCGGCACCTTGCCGGTCTTGTCGAGCAGCTTGCGAGTCGCGTCCCAGTACAAGTTGGTATTGAAGGCACCACGGCTTTGCTTCACGCCAACGAAGTACGCGAAATTCCGGTCGAACGCCGTCACGAGGTCGCGGACGACTGCGCCGCGCAGCACGACGTCCTGGTCGCGCCAGAAGCTGTCCGGGTGGCCGGGGTCAGTGCGGAAGTACTCGTTGCCGATGTTCAGGCCGCCGGTGACGGCGATCGCGTCGTCGGTCTCGCCGTCGACGATCCACATCTTTTCGTGAAAGCGCTTGTCGGGCTGCGCCGGATCGTAGTGGGGCGTGAGGGCGGGAACGGGGACTTCGTTCAGCCACTGCAGTGCCATGGCCTCGTAGCCTTCGACCTCGATGCCGTGCTGCTTGAGGTCGAAGAACAGCCACTGCGTCTGCAACCAGGGGTTGGAAAATGCGTCGACGATGACGCGCACGTCGAGGCCCGCCGCCTTTTTCTCCTTGAGCACCTCGGCGATGCGCAGCCCGGCTTCGTCGCCCTTGAAGACCAGCGCCTGGATGCGGATCGACTGCCGGGCCGCCTTCAGCGTAGCCATGCGCGCCGCGAATGAGTCCTCACCGTTCGGCAGGACGGCGACCTCGCACCCGTCGGGTCCGTGCACCGGGAACAGGCCACTGAGGCCGACGTCGGGGTACGGGCTGCCGATGAAGCTCGCTTCGGAACCCAGCACAGACGTGGCACTGGCGGTCGCCACGAACTCCTCCAGCTCGGGTCCTGCATCGCGGTCCGGAGCCGGCGTGGTGGCGGCACATCCCGCAACCAGGGCGAGGGTGGCTGCGACGGACCCGCACCGGGCGCGGGGTCGGCGAGTCCCGACGCCCTTGCAGCGCCGCTGTTGTCCGCGAGTCTTGTACATCGGCTAGAGTCTACGAAAATGTGCCCCGTGCCGGACACCCCCGTGAAGCCCTTGACCAACGCAAGCGTGCTCCTCGCGGCCTTGTTCGTGCTCGGCGGCTGTGCGGCCACTCCGGATGTCCGCGACCGGCTGACGGTGCCCGTTGAGCTCCGGAGCCTCGAGGGTGCGCCACCCGTGGAGGACGGCCGCGCGCTGTTTCGCGCGATCTTCTGCTCGACCCTGCGTGCCGACGGGCTGGCGGCGAGCGACGATGCTGCCTGCGGCGACAGGCTTTGGCGGCTGCCGGATGAACCGGCTGCCAATGGCGCGGACGTTGCCACGCCCGCAGCCCTGAATCGTCTGAAGGTCATCCTGGTCACGGGTGCCTTCAGCGAATGCGTTGCCGAGGCGTCCCGTCCGTTCGCGGCCGGCGCGGCACGATTAGGCGCGGGCGGTGCGGAAGTCAGGACCATCGTCGTCGGTGGCCGATCCGGCACCGGCCACAACGCACGGCAGATCGCGGCGGCGCTCGACGAGGCACAGTTCGATCCCGGTGATACCGTGATCGCCATCGGCTATTCCAAGGGCGGGCTCGACTTGCTGCGCTTCCTGGTCGACTTTCCCGAGGCCGCGCAGCGAGTGGATGCGGTGGTGAGCGTCGCGACCCCGGTGTTCGGCACCCCATTGGCGGACCTGGCTGCGCCGGCCTACGCGGCGCTCGCTGCCCGGCTCCCCTACCGGAAATGTCCGCCCGGCGACGGTGACGTGATCCGCAGCCTGCAGCCCGAGGTGGCGCGGCAATGGCTCGCTGAGCACCCGTTGCCCGACAGCGTGCGCTATTACTCGCTGGCCGGATACACCACGAGCGAGCACGTGGCCCGCGCGCTGCGGCCGTTCTGGAAGCACCTCAGCGACATCGATCTTCGCAACGACGGCCAGATCGTGGCGGGGGACGCCGTCATTCCCGGCGGGACGCTGCTCGGGTACGCGAATGCCGATCACTGGGGCATTGCGCAGACGATCGAGTCCGTCCACCCGGTGCTGGCCGCAAGGCCCGACCCGGCATTGTTCCCGCTCGAACAGTTGTTCCTGGCGATCGTCGCGTTCGTCTATGACGACCTGCGGCAGCGTCCTGCCATTGCCCGCTGAGCGGGACGTTGGCTACAGTTCGCTTTTCGGATAGCGCCTGTCGCCGAATGACGTTACTTAGGACAACTTTGTCGCAGGAGTCCCGCCCGATGATCGCACGCTGGCTGACGGCCGTCCTCTGGGTCCTCATGTCGTACACCGCGCAGGCGGTGCCGTTCTGGGGCGCAAAGGAGTCGCGGCCGCCCGAAACGCCGACCGAGGAACTCAAGCCCGGTGAGTTCATCTGGAATGCCGCGGCAGCTCCCGATGGGCCGATCGTCGTGCTCGTGAGCCTCAGCGAGCAGCGCTCGTACGTCTACCGCAACGGTGTCGAAATCGGCGTCAGCACGATCAGCAGCGGCAAGGCGGGTCACCAGACGCCGACCGGCGTATTCGTCATCCTGCAGAAGGACAAGGACCACCGCTCGAGCAAATACAACAGCGCGCCGATGCCGTACACGGAGCGCCTGACCTGGGACGGTGTTGCGCTGCATGCCGGCGGCCTGCCTGGGTATCCATCGTCGCACGGGTGCGTGCACCTGCCGTCGAAGTTCGCCGAAGAACTCTTTGCGGTGTCGCCGATGGGCATGACGGTGGTCGTGGTCGACGAGAAGACGGCGCCGGACCACATCGTGCACCCGCCGGCGTTCGCACCGATCGATCCGGTGAGCGGTGCGCCGGTCGCGGCGGACCGGCTCGCCGCCGACCAGGAATTTCGCCTGGAACCGGAGAAGTCGCCGCACGGCCCGGTGTCCATCGTGATGAGCGGGGCCGACCGGCGCGTGCTGGTGATGCGCAACGGCGTCGAGATCGGCCGGGCCCGGATCAGCATTCGTGATCCCGGGGCGCCTCTGGGTACCCACGCCTTCGTCATGACGGCCGACCTGCTGGACGCCGAGAACCCGCTGGTCCCCGGTGCAAAGCTGCCGAAATGGACGTCGATCGCGATGCCGGGTCATTTCGATGACGCTGGTCGCGATCTCTCCCGCGAGGCAATCGAGCGCGTCAGCATGCCGCCTGGGTTCGCGCGTGCGGTGCATACACTGCTCGCGCCGGGGACCGCGTTGTTCGTCACCGACGCCCCCATACTGGCCGAGAATACGCATGCCGATTTCACGGTATTGGCCAGCGGCGAGCCCGGCGCGACCGGCATGTAGCGATGAGGTCGTGCTGCGGCAGCGACCTATTCGCCGGCAGGCGGGTCGGATGGGGTCAGCGCCTCCAGGGTCGAAATCCGATCGACATACATGGCCCGAAGGCAGGCCGCGTGCGCGTCGGCGAATGCGCACAGGCTGCGGCGTCGGAACCACGACGGCTGCGACTCGACATCGCGGCGTGCCGCGGCCACCGCTTCGAGATCGAGTTGGGCGAGGAGGCTGCGCATCCGGCGATCGAGTTCGAGAAGTTCCGGGTCGTGGCAGACGAGTTGGTCGCTCGCGTACGTCGGGGCGTCGCAATCCGCTGCCACCTGCTCCGGTGGCGGCGGAACCGCAATGGCCTCGCCGGGTGCGAGCCACGCGATCGACAGCAGCACGCCGACCAGTACCCGGCGGATCAGCGTGCTTCCAGTCACGTGCGCCAGGCGCCTGCTCAGCCCCGGACGGCGGCGAGGATCTGCTCGAGGGCGGACGGGTCCTCGATCGTGGTCAGGTCGCCCGGATCCTGGCCCTCGCACAGCGCCCGGATCGAGCGCCTGAGCAGCTTGCCAGAGCGCGTCTTTGGCAACGCCGTCACGAAGTGCACGCGGGACGGCCGCGCTACGGCGCCGAGCTGGGTGTCAACCACCTTCATCACGTCGGCTTCGTGCGCGAGGCGCTTGGCGGGCGTGTCGATCAGGTTCGTGTCCTTCACGATCGCGAACGCCATCGCGACCTGGCCCTTGAGCTGATCCGCCACGCCCACCACCGCGACCTCGGCGATGTTCGGGTGCGAGGAGATCGATTCCTCGATTTCGCGCGTGCCGAGACGGTGGCCCGCCACGTTGATCACGTCGTCGGTGCGGCCGAGGATGAAGTAGTAACCGTCCCGGTCGCGGATACCCCAGTCGAACGTCGAGTAGACCTGCTGCCCGGGCACGCTCTTCCAGTATGTCCCGACGAAGCGTTCATCGTCGCCCCACACCGTGGTCATGCAGCCGGGGGGCAGCGGGCCGCGGATCGCGACGACGCCCTTGGTGTCGGTGCCGACCTCCTCGCCCGAGTTGGCATCGTAGAGGCGCACGTCGTAGCCGTAGACCGGCACGCCCGGCGAGCCGTACTTGCTCGGCAGCGGCTCGATCCCCGGCTGGATCGCGAGAATCGGCCAGCCGGTCTCGGTCTGCCAGTAGTTGTCCACCACCGGCTTGCCGAG
>Ga0209450_10001101_pt1 | contig 13474 bp, 11 predicted proteins | sample FrelakmetLWP11LW_FD_187149 | JGI IMG/M metagenome (GOLD analysis project Ga0209450, IMG submission 187149) | Freshwater lake sediment microbial communities from the University of Notre Dame, USA, for methane emissions studies - LWP11 LW (SPAdes)... | ecosystem: Environmental > Aquatic >... | reverse complement strand
CCGCAGTTCGACGCCGGCATCCTGCGTCTTCAGCGTGGCCATCACCTGCTCGGCCTGCGCGCCGGCGCTCATGCCGGGCCGCACCGGCAGCCGGATCAGCACATCGCGCGAGGTGCCGAAGCTCTGAACCTGGAACTCGCCCCAGTTCTTGCCCTCGATCGCGGTGCGGATCTTTGCCAGGTCCGCCGCCTGCGGGTAGGCGATTTCCATCACCGTGCCGCCGGTGAACTCGACCGACAGGTTCAGGCCGCGGGTGAAGATCGCGCCGATGGCGATGACGAAGGTGATGACCGAGATCGCGTTCAGGATGCGCGAATAGCGCATGAACGGAATCGTGCGGCTGATGCGGAAGAACTCCATCTACCTGCCTCTTAGTCTTTCTGTTTCCATCCCTGTCAGGCCTGTGCGTCGGCCGTGCCGCCGCCCTTCCAAATCTGGCCGACCGAGAGCGTCGCCAGCCGGCGCCGTGACCCGTAGACGAGGTTGACGATGCCGCGCGAGACGAACACCGCCGAGAAGATCGAGGTCAGGATGCCGAGGCAGTGCACGACCGCGAAGCCGCGAATCGGCCCCGAGCCGAGCATGAACAGGAACACGCCGGCGATCAGCGTCGTGACGTTCGAGTCGAGGATCGTCGCGAAGGCCCGGTCGTAGCCCTGGGTGATCGCCTGCTGCGCCGTGGCGCCGCGGCGCAGTTCCTCGCGCACCCGCTCGTTGATCAGCACGTTGGCGTCGATCGCCATGCCGAGCGTCAGCGCCACCGCGGCGATGCCGGGCAGCGTCAGCGTGGCCTGCAGCAGCGACAGCAGCCCGACCAGCAGGCCGACGTTGACCGTCAGCCCGACCACCGAGATCAGACCGAACACGCGGTAGTAGAAGATCATGAACACGGCGATGGCGAGGAAGCCGTACGCGGTGGCGCGGAAGCCGCGGTCGATGTTCTCCTTGCCGAGGCTCGGGCCGATCGTGCGTTCCTCGACGATGTCCATCGGCGCGGCAAGGGCGCCGGCGCGCAGCAGCAGCGCCAGGTCGTTGGCCATCTGCGTGCTTTCCAGCCCGGTGATGCGGAAGCGGGAGCCGAGTTCGTCCTGGATCGTGGCCACCGTCAGCACCTCGCCGCGGCCCTTCTCGAACAGCACGATCGCCATCGGCTTCTTGATGTTCTCGCGCGAGACCTTGCGCAGGTGGCGGCCGGCCGATTCGTTCAGGTCGATCGATACCGCCGGGCGCTGGTTCTCGTCGAAGGTCGCCTGCGCGCCCTGCAGCTGCTGGCCGGAGAAGATCACGTCCTTCTTCAGCACCACCGGCGCGCCGCGGCCGATGGTGAAGCGCTCGGAGCCGAACGGCACCGGCGAGCTGCCGGTCACCGCGGCCTGCCCCTCGGCGCTGAGGTCGACCAGCCGGCCCTCGAGCGTTGCCGTGCGGCCGATGATGTCCTTGGCGCGCGCGGTGTCCTGCACGCCGGGCAGCTGGACCACGACGCGGTCGGCACCCTGCTGCTGAATCACCGGCTCGGCGACGCCGAGCTCGTTGATCCGGTTGTGCAGGGTGTTGATGTTCTGCTTCAGCGCGCCGTCGGCCACCGCCTTGGCGGCGGCCGGGGTCAGCGTCGCCACCAGCAGCAGGTCGCCGCCGCTTGCATCCTCGCGCAGGGCGAGTTCCGTAGTGTAGGCGTCGCGGATCACGCCTACGGCCTTGGCGCGTATGTCCGCTTCCCGGAAGCGGATCTCGATGCGGTCACCGGCGCGCGCGATGCCGGCATGGCGGACGTCCTTCTCGCGCAGCAACCCGCGAAGGTCGCCGACCAGCGCGTCGAGCCGTTTCGTCACTACCTCGGCCGTGTTCACCTGCATCAGGAAGTGCACGCCGCCGCGCAGGTCGAGGCCGAGGTACATCGGCAGCGCACCGAGGCTGGCCAGCCAGCGCGGGGAACGCGACAGCAGGTTCAGCGCCACCACATAGGTCGGGTCCTTGGGATCCGGATTCAGCGCCGCCTCGAGCGCGTCGCGGGCACGGATCTGCATGTCGGTGTCGGACAGGCGCACACGCGCGGTGACGTTCAGCCCGACCGTTTCGGCGTAGGCGGCTTCATAAGCCACGCCGGCCGAGTTCAGCGTCGTCTCGATGCGCGTCAGCAAGCCTGCGTCGACCTTGACCGTCGGCCGCTGCGACGAGACCTGCACCGCCGGCGCCTCGCCGAAGAAGTTCGGCGCGGTATAGATCGCGCCGAACAGCAGCGCGATCCCGATGATGATGTACTTCCAGAAGGGGTAGCGGTTCATTCGGTAGTGTCGTCCTCGTGTATGCGCCGCTGCGCGGCGCATATGCACTCGGCCGAGAAGGGTTCGTGCGCCGGCTCCCCGTTCACGGCCGGGGGCAGGCTCCGGGCGGCCGGCGGGACGGCGCGATTACAAAGGCAACGCAATTGCACTTGCGACAGCATTGGCGCGCGTCACAGGCTCTTCATCGTGCCCTTGGGCAGCAGCGTCTGCACCGCGGAACGCTGCATCGAGATCTCGACCGGCTTGCCGTCGACGGCGGCGATCTGCAGCGTGACGTACTGGTCGGACATCTCGGTGATCTTGCCGATGATGCCGCCGGCGGTCATCACCTCGTCGCCCTTGTTCAGGGCGTCGACCATCGCCTTGTGCTCCTTCTGCCGCTTGGCCTGGGGCCGGATCAGCAGGAAGTAGAAGACGGCGAAGATCAGGACCATGAAGATGATCGAGGTCCAGGCGCCTTCGCCGCCAGGGGCTGACGGCGCGGTCTGCGCCAGGGCGTCGGAAATGAAGAACATGTGGTCTCCGGGGCGTCAGGGCCGGCGGGCCGGCCGGTTACATCGGCGATGAGGTGGAAAGTTCCGGCGGCCGCGCGGCGCTGTCTGCAGCGCCTTGCCTGCAAGGGTGGTGGCCGGCCGAAGAAGGGCGGATTATATCCAGCGGGCCCGCCAGCACGCGGCGCCGCGCTCGATCGGCGTTCAGCCGGGACCGGCCGCGCGACGGCGGCGCAGCGCCGTCACGAGCTCGCCGAACTGCCCGGCCTCGATCGCGGCCCGCGAGCGGCGCATCAGCTCAAGGTAGAAGTGCAGGTTGTGGATCGTGTTCAGGCGCGCACCGAGGATCTCGTTGACCCGCTGCAGGTGGTGCAGATACGCGCGGCTGAAGTTGCGGCAGGTGTAGCAGGTGCATTCCGGGTCGAGCGGCCGGGTGTCGTCCTTGTGCCGGCTGTTGCGCATCTTGATGTCGCCGTTTTCCGTGAACAGCCAGCCGTTGCGGGCGTTGCGAGTCGGCAGCACGCAGTCGAACATGTCGATGCCGGCGGCGATGCCGGCAAGCAGGTCCTCCGGCGTGCCCACGCCCATCAGGTAGCGCGGCCGCTGCGCCGGCAGCCTTGGCGCGGTGTGGGCCAGGACGCGCAGCATCTCTTCCTTTGGCTCGCCGACCGAAAGTCCGCCGATCGCGTAGCCATCGAAGCCGATGTCGAGGAGGCCGGCCAGCGATTCGTCACGCAGATCCTCGTGCATGCCGCCCTGCACGATGCCGAATAGCGCGTTGCGGTTGTCGAGGCGATCGAACTCGGCCCGGCTTCGCTTCGCCCAGCGCAGCGACAGACGCATCGAATCGGCCGCGTGCTCGCGCGTGGCCGGCGTGCCGTCGACCTCGTACGGCGTGCATTCGTCGAACACCATCGCGATGTCGGAATCGAGCACGCCCTGGATGCGCATCGACTCCTCAGGCGTCAGGAACAGGCGATCGCCGTTGACCGGCGAGGCGAAGCGCACCCCTTCCTCGCTGATCTTGCGCAGTTGCCCGAGCGAGAACACCTGGAAGCCGCCGCTGTCGGTGAGGATCGGCCGCTGCCAGCCCATGAAGCGGTGCAGCCCGCCGTGCTTGCCGATCACTTCCAGCCCGGGGCGCAGCCAGAGATGGAAGGTGTTGCCGAGCACGATCTGGCTGCCCAGTTCCTCCAGTTCGCGCGGCGTCATCGCCTTCACCGTGCCGTAGGTGCCCACCGGCATGAAGGCGGGCGTGTCGACATGGCCGTGCGCCAGCTGCAGGCGGCCGCGGCGCGCCGCGCCGTCATGGCCGGTGAGTTCGAAGGCGAGGCTCATGGGCCGTTCCTTTCCAGCAGCATCGCGTCGCCGTAGCTGAAGAAGCGGTAGCGCCGTGCGATGGCATGGGCATAGGCATGGCGGATCCGCTCGATGCCGGCAAAGGCCGAGACCAGCATCAGCAGCGTCGACTTCGGCAAGTGGAAGTTGGTGATCAGACGGTCGACGACGCGGAACGTGTGGCCCGGCGCGATGAAGAGCCGCGTTTCGCCGCTGCCGGCGGCGACGTCGCCGTCCCGCGCGGCGGACTCGAGCGCGCGCAGGCTGGTCGTGCCCACCGCCGTCACCGGCCGTCCGGCTGCCCGGGCGGCATTGACGGCCTGCGCCGTCGCGGCCGGAATCTCGTAGCGCTCGGCGTGCATCCGGTGTTCGGCGATGCGCTCGGTGCGGACCGGCTGGAAGGTGCCGGCGCCGACGTGCAGCGTGACGAACACACACCGTGCGCCGCACTCGCGCAGCGCCGCCATCAGTTGCGTCGTGACGTGCAGGCCGGCGGTGGGCGCGGCCACTGCGCCGGCGCGGTTCGCATACACGGTCTGGTAGCGGCTGGCATCTTCCGCGTCGTCGCCGTGCGTGATGTAGGGCGGCAAAGGCACGTGGCCGAAGCGGTCGAGCGTCGCCAGGACGTCGTGGGAGAACGCAAGTTCGAAGAAATCGTCGTGCCGACCGACGACGGTGGCGGTGACGGGGTCATCTTCGGCTCCGAAGACGATCCGTGTGCCGGCCTTCGGGCTGTGGCTGGTGCGCAGCAGCGCCAACGCGCGCCGGCTGTCGAGCACGCGCTCGACCAATGCCTCGACCCGGCCGCCGCTCGGCTTGTGGCCGTACAGGCGCGCCTTGATCACCCGCGTGTCGTTAAAGACGAGCACCTCGCCGGGTGTGATCAAGCGCGGCAGATCGGCGAAGTGCAGGTCGGCCAGCGCCTGCCGCTGAACATGCAGCAGGCGGCTCGCCGCGCGATCGGCGAGCGGATGCTGCGCGATCAGTTCGGCGGGGAGATCGAAGTCGAAGTCGGCGAGCGTGAGCCCGACCGAATCGTCCACGGCTTGACCGGCCATGAGCGTGATGGGATGTCAGTTGGTGCCGGAAGAGGGAATCGAACCCACACTCTGTTGCCAGAACCGGATTTTGAGTCCGGCGCGTCTACCAGTTCCGCCATTCCGGCGCGGGACGCGAATTATGTCCGAACGGGCCGGCGCGCACCAACCGCGCGTCGCCTCAGGTCTCGAGGTTGTCGATCAGCCTCGTCGCGCCGAGCTTGGCGGCGGCAAGGACCACCAGGGGGTCGCCACCGGCGACCTGTTCGACAGTCGGTGCCTTCAGGTTCATCTGGCGACGCACCGAGACGTAGTCCACCTTCCAGCCGGCGGCAGCCAGTTCGCGTTGCGCATCGTGCTCGATGGCCGGCACGTCGGTCTCGCTGGCGCGCAGTCGGTCGCGCACTTCGTTAAGCACGCGGAACAGCCGCGGCGCCTCCTTGCGCTCGGTCTGCGACAGGAAGCGGTTGCGCGACGACATGGCCAGGCCGTCGGGATCGCGCACCGTCTCGTGGGCGACGATCTCGGTCGGCAGCGCGAACTGCCGGCACATGTTGCGCACGATCATCAGCTGCTGGTAATCCTTCTTGCCGAACACCGCCACCCGCGGCTGTACGCAGGAGAAGAGCTTCAGCACCACGGTCGACACGCCGACGAAGAAGCCTGGCCGGAACTCGCCTTCCAGGATGTCGCCGAGGTCGTGCGGCGGGCTGACGCGGTAGCTCTGCGGCTCCGGATACATCTCGCCTTCCGTCGGCGCGAAGAGCGCGTAGACCTCGTTCTGCTTCTGCAGCTTGTCGATGTCCTCCTGCAGGGTGCGCGGGTACTTGTCGAAGTCCTCGTTGGGTCCGAACTGGAGCCGGTTGACGAAGATCGACGCCACCACCGGGTCGCCGTGCTGGTGCGCCATCTGCATCAGCGACAGGTGCGCCGCGTGCAGGTTGCCCATCGTCGGCACGAAGGCGATGCGATTCTGCCCGCGCAGCTGGTCGCGCAGTTCTTCGATCGTTCGGACAACCTTCATCGCTCTTGATCCCGGCGGCGGTGCGCGGCGGATATTAGCGGGGAATGAATGGCACCGCCCCGCCGATTCAGGCCGCGAGGCTGAAGTACTCGCGGCGCCCGCGCATCTTCTCGATCTGCGAGACCAGCAGCGCGTAGTCCTCGTCGCGCCCGATCGGGTTCAGGTGCTCGGCGTTGATCACCAGCAGCGGCGCAGCGTCGTAATGGTGGAAGAAGTCGGCGTAGCTGTCGGCGAGCCGGCGCAGGTACTCGCCGCTGATTCTCGCTTCGGATGCGATACCGCGCCGGGCGACCCGCTCGATCAGCGTCTCGGCCGGCGCCTGCAGGTAGATGACCAGGTCCGGCGGCGGCGCGCTCGGCGCCAGCTGGGCGTACAGCTGCTCGTAGAGCTTCAGTTCGTCGTCGGCCAGCGTCAGCCGGGCGAACAGCGGGTCCTTGTCGAGCAGGAAGTCGGCGACGACGTGGGTGCGGAACAGGTCGAGCTGTCGCAACTCGGCCAGCTGCTGGATGCGCTGGAACAGGAAGAACATCTGCGTGGCCAGCGCGTGGTGCGCCGGCTCGCGGTAGAAGCGCTCGAGGAACGGGTTCGCCTCCGGCTGCTCCAGCAGCAGGTGCGCGCCGATCGATGCGCCGAGCCGGCGCGCCAGCGAAGTCTTGCCGACTCCGATCGGCCCCTCGACGACGATGTGCCGGAAGCGCGTGGCGACCGCGCTCATATGCCGCGGTTCAGGCTTCGGGGTCGATGCGCTCGACCCGCTGATGCAGCAGGGCGCCGAGCAGCCGCGCCGCCGGGCCGTAACTGGGCAGCTCGACGTCCGGGGACAGGTCGAGCAGCGGCCGCAGCACGAAGGCACGCTCGTGCATGCGCGGGTGGGGCAGCGTCAGCGGCGTGCTGCGCATCAGCAGAGAGCCGTGCAGCAGCAGGTCGAGATCGACGCGCCGCGACGACTTGATCTTTGGGTCGGCGCCGCGCCGCTTGCGGCCGAGACGCAGCTCGATGTCGAGCAGGGCGAGCAACAGCGCGTAGGGCTCCATGACGGTGTCGAGCGCGACCACTGCGTTGGTGTAGTCGGGGCCCTCGGCGTCGACAGGCGCGCTGCGGTAGTAGGCGGAAACGCCGACGAATTCGCACTGCTGCAGCGAGCGCAGCGCCTCGACCGCGGCGTCTAGCGTCGCGATCACGTCGCCTTCGTTGGCGCCCAGCCCGATGTATGCCCGTTGTCCAGCCATGGCAGGTGTTCAGGAAGGAGTGGCGTCGCCGCCCGCGCCGGCCGAATCGCCACCGGATTTCGGTCGCCGCCGGCGTCGACGGCGCGTGCCCTCGCCCTGGCGCGGCGCGGGGGCGGCCGACAGGAGGCGGGCGCGGCCGTTCTCATCGGCGTGCATGAACTCGTGCCACCACGTCACCAGTTCCGCCGGGGCTTCCTCCGCGGCGCCGCGCAGGGCGAGGAAGTCGTAGCCGGCGCGCAGCCGCAGGTGGGAAAGCAGCGCCAGCGGCGCGCGTCCGCTGCGCCGTTCGAAGCGGGGCTGCATCATCCAGATGTCGCGCATGTCGGCCACGAAGCGGCGCTGGATCGCCAGCTTCTCCGTCTGCCGGTTGAGCACCTCGTCGATGGCTGCGTCGAGCGCCGGGATCCGGTGCGCTCCCGCCGCCTGCAGTTCCTTCCATCGCTTGAGCACCTCGTGCCACAGCAGGCAGGCGAACAGGAAGCCGATCGCGATGTGCTTGCCGGCGCGCACGCGCTCGTCGGTGCGCGAAAGTGCCAGCATCACGAAGCGCTCGCCCTCCGGTTGCTCGAGGATGACGTCGAGCAGCGGCAGCAGCCCGTGGTGCAGCCCCTCGGCGCGCAGGCGAAGGATGCAGGCCACCGAATGGCCGCTGGTGAGCAGCTTCAGCATCTCGTCGAAGACGCGCGCCGGCGGCACGTTTTCGAGCAGGCCGGCCAGGCGCGCGATCGGCGCGCGCGTGGCCTCGTCGATCTCGAAGCCGAGCTTGGCGGCGAAGCGCACCGCGCGCAGCATCCGGACCGGATCCTCGCGGTAGCGAGCCTCCGGATCGCCGATCATGCGCAGCCGGCGGCGCTTGATGTCCTTCACGCCGTCGTGATAGTCGATCACCGTCTCGGACGACGGGTCGTAGTAAAGGGCGTTGATGGTGAAGTCGCGCCGCGCTGCGTCGTCGGTCTGATTGCCGAACACGTTGTCGGCGAGCATGCGGCCGTGCGCATCGACCGCCTGCTCGCCGTTGGCCGCGGCGCGGTAGGTCGACACCTCGATCGTCTCCGAGCCAAACATCACGTGCACCAGCCGGAAGCGGCGGCCGATGATGATGGCGCGGCGGAAATGCGGCTTGATCTGCTCGGGCGTGGCGTCGGTGGCGACGTCGAAGTCCTTCGGTGTCACGCCGATCAGCAGGTCGCGCACGGCGCCGCCGACGATGTAGGCATGGTGCCCGGCCTTCTGCAGCGTCTCGCACACCCGCAGCGCCGACCGTGGCACCCGGTCGCGCTGGATGCCGTGCTCGGCGACCGGCACCTGTCGCGCCTTGTGCGCGCGCCGGCGCCGCGTGAACAGCGTCTGCACTTTCTCGACAAGGCGCTTGATCATCGGGCCTTGCCCGCCGCCTCGGTCGGCAGCAGGTGGTGCAGGAAAGGTGTCGTGACCCTCATCACTGGCGGATTCTACGTTTCGTCCGCCGCCAGCCATTGCCGCACCAGCGGCAAGGTCAGCGACCGCTTGTGCGACAGGCCGAAGCAGTCGAGCGCATCCAGCGCCGCGGCCAGCGTCCGCATGTCGCGCGGCAGGTGGGTGAGCAGGTAGTCGATCACGTCGTTGCCGATGGCGAGGCCGCGCGCGGCGGCGTGGACCCGCAGTGCCTCCACTTTCTCGGCATCGGCGAGCGGATGCAACTGGTAGACGAGGCCCCACGCCAGCCGGGTGCGCAGGTCCTCGCGCAACGGCAACTGCGCCGGCGGCACGCTGCCGGAGGCGACGCAGGCAGAGTCGGCGCGTGCCCGCACGGCATTGAGGCGGTTGAAGAGCCGAATCTGTGCCGTTTCGTCGAGCCGCTCGACGTCGTCGACCAGCGTCAGGCCGGCGGCGTCGGGTGCGTCTTCCGCCTGCCAGAAACGGGCGCCCGCCACGGCGGCGAGCGCCTGCAGCAGATGGCTGCGGCCGCTGCCGCGCTCGCCCCACAGGTAGACGATGCGCTCGCCGGCGCCGGCGGCCAGTCGCCGCAGCGTCTCGACGGCCTCGGCATTGCTTCCGGCGACGAAGTTCTCCAGCGTGGGCGCAGCCGGCTGCAGCAGGTCGAGCACCAGTTGGCGGGGTGCGTTCACGTCGCTCCGGTCGGGTCAGATCTCCGCGCAAGTGTACGTAGTGCCGGTCGCGCTCGGCCCGTGGTGGTCGGCTGGCAAGGCGGATCCCGGATTGCTTGACCCGCTAGAGTTGCTCGGGGCAGCATTCGCGATCGGCCGAGCGCAGCCGGGCGGTGGCGGGCGGCTCTTCGAAAGGTAGACTGGCTGGCCATGGGCGGCGCAGCCGAAGCAGGATTGCCTGACCCAGGGCACGATTCGTCAACACGGAGGAGACAACATGCGTCGATTTCTGACTGCCGCAGTCGCGGCCATTTGCACCGGGCTGTCCGCGACAGCGCTGGCACAGAACATTTCGATCGGCACCGGCGGCACCGGCGGCGTCTATTACCCCATGGGCGGCGGCATCGCCTCGGTGCTTTCCAAGTACGTGCCGGGGATGCAGGCCACCGCTGAAGTGACAGGCGGCTCGGTCGACAACCTGAAGCTGATCGCCACCGGCAAGCCTTATGTCGGCTTTTCGATGACCGACGCGGCGCAGGACGCGTTCAAGGGCGAGGACAAGTTCAAGGGCACCAAGGTGCCGCTGCGCACACTGATGATCCTGTACCCGAACCGCATGCACGTGGTGACGGTCGAAGGCACCGGGATCAGCAAGATCGCCGACCTGAAGGGCAAGCGGGTCTCGACGGGCTCGCCGGGCAGCGCCACCGAAGTGATGGCATTCCGCGTCATCGAGGCCGCGGGCCTGGACAAGGACAAGGACATGAAGCGCGAGCGACTGGGCGTGGCCGAGTCGGTCAACGCGATGAAGGATCGGAAGATCGATGCCTTTTTCTGGGTCGGCGGGCTGCCGACTGCCGCCGTGACCGACCTGGCGAACACGCCGGGCACGAAGATCAAGATGATCGACCACGCGGAACTCGTGGCGGCGATGAACGCGAAGTGGGGCGACCTGTACGTCCAGGACGCGATTCCCAAGGACACCTACAAGGGCATGGACGCCGACAACAAGCAGGCGACGGTGATGAACATCCTGGTCGCGCACGAGAACATGGACGAGAAGACGGCCTACAACATCGTCAAGACGATCTTCGACAAGCGCGACGACATCATCGCCGTGCACAAGGAGGCGACCAACTTCAAGCTCGAGAACCAGAAGGCCTCCGCCACGCCGGTGCCGTTTCATCCGGGTGCCCTGAAGTATTTCGCCGAGAAGGGCGTCAAGGTCAACTGAGGACCGTTTCGGAAACGACGGGCCCCGCCGGCCGGCGTGCAGAGGACTGGCTTCTGCGCGGCGGACATGCGGGGCCTTTTTCTTGCAGGACCCGACAGAGGTCGATGTGAGCAACGAACACGCGCACCTGCAGCACCCGCCGGATGCAGCGATCAGCGAAGAGGCACTCGCCCGAGCCGAGGAATTCATCGAGGAGGAAGAGGGTCACGCCAACCGGCTGAAGGGGGCGCTGGGCGTGTTCATCACGCTGGCCGCGGTGGCCATGTCGATCTTCCACCTGTATACGGCCTATGAGATCGTGCCGACGCAGACGCTGCGGCCGCTGCACGTGGCGATGGTGCTGGTGCTGTGCTTCCTCGTCTTCCCGGTGGCCGGGCGCTTCCGCCACCGCATCATGTGGTGGGACTGGCTGGCCGCGCTGGTCTCGATCGCCATCGTTGCCTACCTGATCCACGGCGGCGACGACTTCACCGATCGCAACACGCTGCCGAACCCGACCGACATCGCGTTCGGCATCGCGCTGATCCTGCTCGTGATGGAGGCGATGAGGCGGACCAACGGCTGGATCATGCCGTTCATCACGGCCTGTTTCATCGCCTACGCGCTGTTTGGCCCCTATCTGCCGCCGCCGTGGACGCACAAGGGCTACGAGGTCGGCCGCCTGATCGGCCACATGTACATGACGCTGGAAGGCATCTACGGCGTGGCCGTGGACGTGTCCTCCTCGCTGATCATCCTGTTCACGATCTTCGGCGCCTTCCTGCAGTTCTCCGGCGCCGGCAAGTTCTTCATCGACTTCTCCTTCTCGGCGATGGGCGGCAAGCCGACCGGGGCGGGCCGCACGGTCGTGCTGTCGTCGTTCCTGCTCGGCGGTCCGTCGGGCTCGGGCGTGGCCACCACCGTGACGCTGGGTTCGGTGGCCTATCCGATGCTCGCCAAGGTGGGCTACGAGAAGAACGCCGCCGGGGGCCTGCTCGCGGCCGGCGGGCTGGGCGCGATCATCTCGCCGCCCGTGCTGGGCGCCGCCGCCTTCCTGATCGCCGAATTCCTGAAGATCTCCTATCTCGACGTCATCCTGATGGCGACGATCCCGACCCTGCTGTTCTACCTGGCGCTGCTGCTGATGGTCGAGATCGACGCGCGCAAGTACGGCATGGGCGGCGCCACCTTCGCCAAGGTCGACACGGTGTGGAACCTGACCCGGCAGTACGGCTTCCACTTCCTGTCGCTGGTGTCGATCGTCGTCTTCATGATGATGGGCTACTCGCCGGTACTGTCGGTGTTCTGGGCCACCGTGGTGGCGTTCTTCACCAGCTTCCTGCACCGCGACTGCGCGCTGATTCCCTACGACGTGCTGCGCGGGCGCGTGCCGCCGCTGCGCGGCCTTTACGGCTCGGGCCTCATGAAGGCGCTGGAAGGCGGCTCGATCGGGGTGGTGAACGTCGCTGCGACCTGCGCCGGCGCCGGGATCATCGTCGGCGTGGTCACGCTGACCGGACTGGGGCTGAAGTTCAGCAGCATCGTGATCGACTACGCCGGCGGCTCGCTGCTGCTCACGGCGGTGTTCACCGCGATGGTGGTGTGGATCGTCGGCCTGGCGGTGCCGGTGACCGCGTCGTACATCATCTGTGCAGTGATCACCGCGCCGGCGCTGACGAAACTCGGCGTACCCGACTTTGCGGCACACATGTTCATCTTCTATTACGCGGTGCTGTCCGAAGTGTCGCCGCCGACTGCACTGTCGCCGTTTGCGGCCGCTGCGATCACCGGCGGTGATCCGTACAGGACGACGCTGCAGTGCTGGAAGTACACGGTGCCCGCGTTCCTGCTGCCGTTCATGTTCGTGCTCGACCCGGCCGGGCAGGGACTGCTGCTGATGGGTTCGATGAAGAACCTGGCCAGCGCCGACTGGGGCTCGATCGCCTGGATCACCTTTACCGCGGCGGTCGGCATCGCGGCAATCGCCGCCGGTTTCCAGGGCTGGGCGCTGAAGCGGACCACGCTGCCGGAACGTGTGCTGTTCATCGTCGCGGGCTTTGCCCTGGTGCTGCCGGGTGCGACTACCGACCTCATCGGTTTCGGCTGCGTCGCCACGGCGCTCGCCCTGCAGGGCTTGCGGCGCAAGCGGCCGGCGTGACAGCGGCGGGGAAGTCCAGCCACTCGCGCCGTGTCAGCTCATGATGCCGATCTGCCAGGGCACGAATTCATGATCGCCGAGACCGAGCAGTTCGCTCTTCGAGCGCTCGCCTGACGCCGTGCGCAGCATCAGGTCGAAGATGCGCTTGCCCATATCGTCGATCGACGCCGTGCCGTCGAGGACCTCGCCGCAGTTGATGTCCATGTCCTCCTCGAGGCGACGGAACATCGGCGTGTTCGTCGCCAGTTTGAGCGACGGCACCGGCTTGGCGCCGAACATCGAGCCGCGGCCGGTCGTGAACGCGATCAGGTTCGCACCGCCGGCGATCTGGCCGGTCGCCGAGACCGGGTCGTAGCCCGGCGTGTCCATGAACACCAGGCCCTTCGCCGTTACTGGCTCGGCGTACCGGTAGACCTCCATCAGCGGGCCGGTGCCGCCCTTCATCGACGAGCCCAGCGACTTCTCGAATATGTTGGCGAGCCCCCCCGCCTGGTTGCCCGGGCTGACGCGGCCATTGATCTGCACGTCGCGTCCGACCGAGTACTCGTCCTTCCACCAGCGGATCCGCTCGACGAGCTTCTCGCCGACCTCGCGCGAGACGGCGCGCCGGGTCAG
>Ga0209450_10001100_pt1 | contig 13474 bp, 11 predicted proteins | sample FrelakmetLWP11LW_FD_187149 | JGI IMG/M metagenome (GOLD analysis project Ga0209450, IMG submission 187149) | Freshwater lake sediment microbial communities from the University of Notre Dame, USA, for methane emissions studies - LWP11 LW (SPAdes)... | ecosystem: Environmental > Aquatic >... | reverse complement strand
GAGCATGTGTGCCCTCCCTTTCTTGGGCGGGATATATTTTTCCACCCTGTCGGAGAAGAGCATAAGCCCCACTTTGTCGTTATTTACGATTACCGAATATGAAAGCACAGCGGCAATCTCTGTCATAACCTCGCGCTTGGTAGCGGCAAGGGTACCGAAGTCACCTGAGCGGCTTACGTCAACGAGAAGCATGACTGTCAGTTCCCGTTCCTCTTCGAAGACCTTGACATACGGATGTCCGAAGCGGGCTGTGACGTTCCAGTCGATGCTGCGTATCTCGTCACCGAACTGGTACTCACGCACCTCGCTGAAGGCCATGCCTCTTCCGCGAAAGGCACTGTGATACTGCCCTGCAAAGATCTGCCGTGTAAGGCCCCGCGACCTTATCTCGATCTTTCTTACCTTCTTAAGCAGTTCTGTCGTCTCCACTCCTATCCTTATGTTGTGCCACCTTATATGTTACAGTGAAAAACCACTTCTCATCCTTCAGGTCAATATCTATGAGCTTGCCACGTGACCTGTAGACCCAGCTGTCAGTTCCCTCACTCTTATGCAGCCTGTTGAGCTCGCCTCTCTTTTCTTCGATACTGCTTTTTTCGTACGTGATTCTGACGCCGTTGCAGATACCTTTTTCATCAAGGAAAATAATCCATGTTTCTCCCTCTTCTCCCGAGGTATACTTAAGATACCTGTAAATATCGTTCTTAACCTTGTCATTAATAATCAAAGCAGGTCTCTCATCTGCCATAAGGACTTTTATTCTCGGTTCGTTAAGACCGATGAGGTCCTGCGCGCCGGCAGCACTGAGTGTGAAGAGAGCAAGCAATATGAGAATCGTTCTGCTCATTATGGCTATGGTACTTCTACGGTATTGAGTATCTCTGTAATGATCTGATCCTGTGTGATATTTTCGGCCTCAGCTTCGTATGTCAGACCGATGCGGTGTCTCAGTACGTCACCGCAGAGGTACCGTATGTCTTCGGGAACTACAAATCCTCTTCTCCTGATGAAGGCATTGGCTTTGGCTGCAATTGCCAGGCTTATTCCTGCCCTGGGAGATGCGCCGTAAGCAATTAGCGGGGAGAATTTCGCCAGTCCGAACCTGGCTGGCTCCCTGGTCGCAAAGACAATGTCAAGTATATAGTTTTCAATCTTCTCGTCAAGATAAACCTCCCTGACAACCCTGCGAGCCCTCAGTATGTCATCCGGCTTGAGAATTGTCTTTGCCACGGGGAATTCACTTGCCAGGTTCTCGCGGATGATCATCCTCTCCTCCTCCTTCTCCGGGTACGTAATGACAACTTTAAGCATGAACCGGTCTACCTGTGCTTCGGGAAGCGGATAGGTACCCTCCTGCTCGATCGGGTTTTGCGTGGCCAGCACCATGAAAGGTTCGTCAAGTTTATAGGTGTGGTCACCTATTGTGACCTGCCTCTCCTGCATTGCTTCAAGCAGTGCGCTCTGCACCTTTGCCGGCGAACGGTTGATCTCATCGGCAAGTATGAAGTTGGCAAAGACAGGCCCCTTTCGTACGACGAACTCTTCCTTCTTCTGGCTGTATATCATCGTTCCGATGAGGTCAGCCGGAAGCAGGTCAGGTGTAAATTGAATCCTGCTGAATTTAGTATCAATGATTGAGGCCAGCGTCTTTATTGCCAGCGTCTTTGCAAGACCGGGTACACCCTCCAGAAGTATGTGTCCGTTCGAGAGAAGACCGATGAGAAGAGAGTCAGTCAGGTGACGCTGACCGACGATGACCTTGTTCATTTCCTGCCTAAGCAGATCAACAAAGGAACTCTCCTTTTCGATCTTTTCATTCAAAAGCCTGATATCGGTTGTATGTTCCATATTATTATGTGTTATTTCTGCATTGCGAAAAGCATGCGCAAAGATCATCTCTGATATCGAAAAAAGGTGTTAAATGTTGTTAAAGAAGTGTTAAAGCGTCTTCCCGAACTCACAATGTCTGAAGAGTCTGACCATGATAATGAGAACAAGTGGAATAAGTGCAGGATTAATGCCCTGTCCTGCAATCAGGGAGGCAGGGATCCAAAGCGCTGATATTGAAAGTGCAATCCTGCTCAGGTAAACCGCTTTCCGCTGCATCAGAACATAAACAAGCAGAACAGGGATGAGCGGATTTATTCCAAGTATCATCAGATTGAAGTGAAGTGCATCGTGCTCCGAGAGGAAATTGGTGAAAACAAGTATGACAGCAATGAATGAATAGACAATATACAGAATGATATCGGTAAATCTGCCCAGCAATGGCCAGCCAAGCACAAACGTGACCATGATAACTAAAAGCAGTATAGCATAGAAAACTATCTGAGGCATTAATGTATTTAGCTTCCTGGCAGGCGACGGCGGGAAATCGGCAACTGTCAATACATCTCCCAGCAGCGGTTCACTGATGCCGTCATGTATGATTGAAGAAGACGTAAGGTTCTCTTTAAGGAAGAGTGGCAGGAACATCTCATCGGCAGAGGTGGCTTTACGGTCAGCCTGCAGTCCCAGAAGCATATCTGCCCCGAAGTCGAGCCATGGCAGCACCTTCTGGAGCGGGTCTATCAGCTCCCTGAAGCTCAGCCTCGCCCTCCTCTCCTTCACCGGAAAGATCACGGTATCTGTTGCGGAGGCTGCCAGTATGTCACGGACGCGCGTGGCACAGTTGTCAAAGAAAAAATCGTATCTGTATTTAATATTCTCAGGCTTCAGGTTCTCATTTATAAGTACGAACAGCCTTTCCTTTTCTGCAGAGGTCAGATTTACCTGCTGTGACCATACTGATCTTCCTTCAGATATGTACTCATTCACAAACCGTTCGTAGCTGTATGCCCCCAGCATATAGTCAAGCCTTCCCTTTGCAAAGCGGTAGGTGAAGTTGGGTGTCGAGAAGTCGAATATGCCCCAGTTGTATGCCATGTCAAAATCCTGCCCGCGGATGACGATACGGAGTGCCGTATGGCCATAAATGGAGTAACTTTCCGTTCCCGGAGCACATGTAATGAGGTAGACATCAGTGCTGTCGGCGATTATCCTGCTGTGAGACTGACCGGAAAGAAGGATTACTGCTGCGAGTACTAATATGATCCTTTTCATACCACTGTTTTGTGTCGTAAACGTAGCCAAAATTTCAAGACAGTGGATGGGAATTATATGGATAGCTTCAAATCTGTTTAAATTGGAGTAGCTACTTTGAGTTCCATGAAATATCTTTGAAGGAATAAAGGAAGCCTGAATCAAAGATGGAGGATATACTTGAAAAGCTGCATAACGCGGTTGAACTTGGCAAGGTGGACAGGAAGTCACCCTACCCGCCACAGCTGAGAGACCACGACGGTGCATATGAGATTACTGCAATGGCTCTTGATGCCGGACTTGGGCCACAGCAAATACTTGAGGAAGCTCTTATACCGGCAATGGCAAAGGTAGGAAAGAAATTTTCCGACAGACAGATATTTGTTCCCCAGATGCTTCTCTCTGCAAAAGCCATGGGAGCATCAATGATCTTGTTGAAGCCATTTTTCGCATCTGGGGCGTTAAGGTCGAACGGGACTTTCATCATTGGCACTGTCAGGGGCGATCTGCATGACATAGGAAAGAACCTCGTTTCAATGATGGTTGAAGGAGGCGGCTGGCAGGTTGTCGACCTTGGCGTTGATGCAGGATCGGACCGTTTTATTGAGACACTTGAAAAGCATCCCGGCGCGGTCATAGGATTGTCAGCCCTGCTGACCACCACCATGGAGAACATGAAACAGACGGTTGAAGACATCAGGGCGGTTTCATCTTCAACCAGGATACTCATTGGCGGCGCGCCTGTGACACAGGATTTCTGTGACAGGATAGGTGCAGATTTTTATTCCCCAAACGGGCAGGAGGCAGTGAATTACCTTAAAACCCTTGCCGGAAACTGAAGCTATGAAGACGGTATTATCAGGGAGCTATGCAGAAGTCATCATTGACACCGAAGGACCGGTAAGGATAATTGGCGAGAGCATCAACCCCACCAGGAGAAAGAAGCTTATCAGCACACTGCAGGCGGGTAGCTTTGACTATGTCCTTCAGCTCGCAGCCTCACAGATTGCCTCCGGTGCAGAGATTCTCGATGTCAATGTGGGATATCCGGGAGTTGATGATGTGAAATTGCTACCGGAGACTGTCAGGGCGCTGCAGGACAAATTCGATATTCCGTTATGCCTCGATTCACCCAACCCCCTAGCCATTGAGGCTGCGCTGCGTGCAGCAAAAGGGAAGTGCATCATCAACTCAGTCAACGGTGAAGAACGCTCTCTCAGGGCAATTCTTCCAATTGCCAGGGAATATGGTTCGGCTGTTATAGCCCTGGTAATGGATGATGATGGGATCACACATGATCCGGAGAAAAGGCTGGCCATTGCTGAAAAGATCGTCGGGAGGGCAATAAGAGAGGGTATCAGGGAAGAAGATGTGATCATCGACCCTCTTGCAATGGCAGTAAGCGCTGACCAGAATGCCTGTCTCGTCACACTGGAGACCATCAGGCTGGTGAGGCAGAAACTGGGGCTGAATATAACCATGGGGGCAAGCAATATTTCATTCGGTCTTCCGAACAGGGAGGCACTCAATGCTGCATTTACGACGCTGGCTATATATAACGGACTAACCTGTCCGATAGCGAATCCTGAACATATCACAATATCTCTGCTCGCCACCGACCTTGTCCTGGGGAGAGACCCGTGGGCTATCCGTTTTGTAGAAAATTATCAGAACACTCTTAAATCCTTATAAATCAAAGTATAATTCCATTGCACCGCTTATGTCAGCAATAAAACCATCAGTGAGGTGGCAGCCTGCATTTTATCCTTTCAAAAAGGAACGGGCAGCGAAAAGATTACTGGCCAGGACAGAGCTCCTGATCAAGGGACCACTCTTCGGATGCCGCATGTGCGGTAACTGCCTGTTACAGGAGACTGCCTTCATCTGTCCGATGGAGTGCCCCAAGGGGATGAGAAACGGCCCTTGCGGAGGCACCACACCTGAACTGAGATGTTACATCGACGAAACCCGTCCCTGCATCTGGAACCGGATATACCGGAGGGCAGAGAAGCTTGGCAGGGAGGCGATGCTGTTGGAGGTCCTTCCTCCTCTCGACTGGCAAAAAGCCGGTACTGAAACATGGGGTGAGGTTGTCAGCCTTATCCGCAAGAGAGGGACGATGACCTTCCTTGGTGCAATGTTCTCGAAAGACCGGGAGAAGAAAGAAAAGGTATGGGACGGGGTATTTAAGACAATACGTCAGCCTGCATGGTGGCAGGGTGATGCTGACTATCATGCTCCCCTGTATGATGAGCCGGTCTCGGAACTTGAGAGAGAGTTCCGGAGCGGAAGATTTGTCATAGCAACAGAAGTCACTCCTCCGCTCAGCGCTGACAGTGAAAAACTGATTAGTGACATTGAGCTCGTTAAGCCCTTTGTGACAGCCATAAACTTTACCGATTCCTCTTCTGCGAGGCCAAGAATGTCAAGCATCGCCTGCAGCAAGGTAGCTGTTGAGTGCAAGGCTGAACCGGTGTTTCAGATCTCCGCCCGTGACACTACCCGTACAGGACTGCAGGCCGACGCTATCGGACTTAACGCCCTGGGAATATATAATGTCCTCTGTCTTACAGGTGACAGTTCAAAGGTAGGCCCTTCACCGATGAGCAACATGAACATGCTTGATATAGATTCAATACAGATGTTGTGGATACTGAGGCGGATGCGTGACGAGGGGATATACCTCGACGGGAGGAAGATGAAGAAGCCTCCAAAGCTGTTTCTCGGTGCAGCCACCTCACCGTTTGCCTCAGAGCCTCACCTGCAGGCACTGAGAGACCATAAGAAAATCAATGCCGGAGCACAGTTTATGCAGACCAACCTTATTTTTGAACCTGAGAGGCTTGACCCATGGCTGGAGGCGCTCGACAGGAGAAACATCCTCGGCAAGGTGTACATCCTGATCGGAATTGCCCCCCTTAAGAGCTACAAGGTGGCCGAGTATCTACATACAAAGGTACCGGGGGTTACCATACCTGCCAGGATCCTTGAGAGGATGAAACGGGCAGGAGAAGCGGCGCCCGAGGAGGGTTTCCGGATTGCCCTCGAGCTGACAGATGCAATAAAGAAGAAACAGGGTATAAACGGCATGCATATTATGTCGCTTGGATGGGAAGCCATAGTTCCAAGGATCATAGCAGAATCAGGACTCCCGGTGAAACAGAACACGGTTTTGTGATTGGTACAGGGTAAAAAAAAAGTCCCACCGGATGGCGGGACTCAGGTCATTAATTGCTGTATATTGTTAACTATGCAAGTCTTACATTAACGGCATTTAAACCTTTTTTCCCTTCCTGCAGATCAAACGTTACTTCGTCATTCTCACGGATCCTGTCTTTAAGACCTGATGAATGTACAAAATACTCTTTTGATGAGTTGGCATCCTTGATGAATCCGAATCCTTTTGATTCATTGAAAAACTTAACAATTCCTTTATTCATTACAAATTAATTTGATTATGGCGCAAAGGTAAAGTCTATTCTTTAATTTCCAACCTTTTGCAGCTATTATTATTGATTTTTATTATTTTTTTGATTTGCATGGCCTGTCTGAGAGAACTCAATTCTTCCAGAACGACCTTGTAAACAATGCAAGAATCGTGAAAATTTCAAGACGCCCGATCAGCATAAGGATCATCATGGTAACTTTGGCTACAGGATTAAAATGGCTGAAGTTTCCCATATTGCCTGATGCACCAAGCCCTGGTCCAATTCCAGCCATAGATGTTGCGCTGGCACCGGCTGATTCAACAATTGAGATACCTGATATCTGCATGATGAGGCTACCGGCAAGAAAGATAATCAGGTAAAGGGAGATGAACACCGTCATCAGGTTTACCATTTCGTCCGGAACCAGCCTGCCGTTGAGCCTGATGGGTATTACTGCATTCGGATGCTTAAGCCTTACAAAAGTGTTCCTGAGGTTTTTCAGTGAAATGAGGTGCCTGGCCATTTTAATACTCCCGGTTGTAGATCCGGTACTTCCTCCAGCAAACATGATAAGGAACATGAAGAACCACCCTATCTGAGGCCACACCATATAGTCAGTGGTGGCAAAACCGGTACACGATATCTGTGAAATGACCTGGAAAAAAGCATGTCTGAATGAAGGTTCAAACTCCCATCCGGTACCGAAATAAAGTGTAAGAGTAACAAATACAACACTTGCAGTAACAAAGAAAATGTAGAACCATAATTCATCATTCCTTTTTACCTTGGTGTAATAGCCCTTAACAAGGTAGTAGAAAACCACGTAACTGGTGGCGGCCAGGAACATGAAGATACCTGCAACATACTGAATATAAGGTGAATAATTAGCCAGACTTGTATTTTTGGTAGAGAAACCTCCGGTCGCCACCGAACCGAACGAATGGCAGATGCTGTCAAAGAGATCCATCCCTCCTATTGTCAGCAGAATGACTTCAGCGGCAGTAAGACTCAGGTAAGTCAGCAGTACCGTCTTTGCGATAGCTTTTGTCTTGGGAAGGATTTTTTCCTTCAATGAAGACTCAAGTGTAAAAAGCCCGTAACCTCCTACCTTCAATGTGGGGAGGATAATTATTACCAGAAGGATTATCCCAATTCCCCCTATCCAGTGAGTCATGCTCCGCCAGAATAGAATTGATTTGGGAAGCGCTTCCACGTCACTCAGTATCGAGGCTCCCGTTGTGGTGAATCCAGATGCCGTTTCAAACAGAACGTTAACGAATCCTGGAATTTCCCGGCTGTAGAGATAAGGCAGTGTCCCTGCGAAAATAAGAGTAATCCAGCCCAGTGTCACGCTGAAATATCCCTCCTTCATTGAGACCTTATTATCAATTGACTTTCTGAGAAGAAGAAAAAGGATTAATCCCGGGATGAGCGTAGTCAGCGTCGAAAAGATGAATGGAGCTACAGGTTCCGAGTAGATAATTGCAATCGGGATACAAAGCAGGAATGAGGCCGAAATTATTATCAGTATAATACCGACAATATTGAGAACCGAAGAGACCGTAAAATATTTCATTCAAGCCAGTTAATCATAGCCCAATGATATTTAACAGGTTACAGACTGTTAATCTCATCTATTTATCCGGAGGCATAAATTACACCTCCTGATCATGTGATTCCGGAGCGACTCGAACGCTCGACCCACAGCTTAGAAGGCTGTTGCTCTATCCAACTGAGCTACGGAACCGGTCATGCGGTTTTTAAAAACCGCCGCAAATATAATCACATTTTTTCGTTTCCCAACAGAGAATGCAACTCAGAGACAGGGTCAGGCTGACTTCATCCAGTTCACCAGCCCCTTCTTTTCAATTATCTGTTTAAGTTCAGGAGGCAACGGTTCAAACCTGAACCTTTTTTTTCCTATCAGCAGCTTCCCTTTGTCGAAATCGATTTCAACCTTGTCTCCCGGAGAGTAAGCCTCGACAGCCTCGCGGTGAACAATGAGCGGCAGCCCCTGGTTTATCGAAGAGCGATAGAAGATACGATTCACTGATTTGATTATCACTGCCTTAATACCCAGCGCTGCGAGTCCCACGGATGGGTGTTCTCGCGAGCTTCCGCAGCCGAAGTTGTCTCCTGATATGATTATGTCACCTGCCGCTGCGTTTTTGCTGAACGACGGATCAAAATCGCTGAAGAGGAGTGGCAGTATGGCCTGTGCATCGGAGCTCATGACGCTGTAAGTGTGCTTCCCGGCAAACATCTGGTCGGTATTGAGATTGTCAACATCGGCATAGTGCCATACGTTGCCCAGTTTCCTGTTTTCTCCCTCCTTAATCACGTTTGTCTTACTCTGTGGAGCACTGAACGGAAAGACCTCCTCGCCCTTTGTCATCCTGGGGTCTGTGATGACACCAGCAATGGCAGAGGCTGCTACGGTAGCCGGTGAGGCGAGATAAATTGAAGCGTCCTTGTTCCCCATCCTCCCCAGGAAGTTACGGTTGGCTGTCGAGATGACTCTATGCCCGTTGGCCGGTATTCCCTGTCCGGTACCCAGGCACGGTCCGCATGACGGGCTGAGGATGTTTGCACCTGCCTCTATCAGATCGGTTATAATCCCCTCCCTTATAGCCTGGAGGTAAATCTCCTTTGAGGCAGGGATGATATGAAGCTGAAAACCGGACTTTACTTTCTCTCCATTAAGCACTGAGGCGGCGATGCGGAGGTCTTCAATCCTGCCGTTCGTGCAGGTGCCGATGAGACCCTCGTGCACTACCGTGCCTGCAACAGATGCCACTGACCTGATGTTGTCAACATGGTGAGGGGCCGCAACAAGAGGAAACACTTTTGACAGATCGATTGTGATACGGCAATGGTATTCGGCCTCTTCATCAGCCCATACTCCTGAAGTATTCTCCCCTGTAAACTTCCGCAGAACATCGTCGCACGGGAAGACCGCATTTTTAGCACCCATCTCCGATGCAAGGTTGGCGACGGTCATTCTCTCGCTTATGGAGAGTGATGCCACCCCATCACCGTGGAATTCGATAGACATGTAATTGGCTCCGTCAGAACCAAGCATGCCTATTATCCACAGCGACAGGTCTTTTGCGCTGACCCCTGGCCGCAGTCGCCCCTTAAGATCGATTCTCATCGATGGAGGGACCAGGAACCATGTCTCACCACGCTTCCAGATGCCTGCTGCCTCGGTGCGGTCAATACCTGCCGCCAGAGCATTGAAAGCACCTGCGGTGCATGTGTGGCTGTCGGAGCCTACGATTATCATCCCGGGTCGTGCATGATATGACATCATCTGGTGGCATATGCCCATCCCTGAATCATAAAAGCGCTTTATCCCCTGCTCGGCAACAATATTCCTTACATCCTGGTACTGAGTGGCAAGCTTTGCATCTGCCGGCGGGGCATTATGATCAAGCACCACAACCATCTGAGAGGGATCGCTGACCTTATCCCCTCCCATCTTCCTGAAGGTCTGGTAAATGCTTGATGTGTTATCGTGTGTCAGGATGATATCAGGCTTTCTGAACACAACCGCTCCCTCCGGAGCATCCATAATCTTTTCAACAAATGTTCTTGGTTTCATGATCTTTAATGAAGTTATTGCATTCTGCCGAGCAGTCCGCCCTTTACGTAAATTTCATACTGTGCATCATAGAACGGATTGACAGTTGTTCTGAGACCGTTCCGTTCATTGGTCACGTCGCCTGTGACAAGGTTAACCGTTATTATGTCCTTGTCTTTAAGGTCTATATCTGCGAATGAATTGTATGTCAGTACCGGGAAAGCTGCGTTGATGGCATTACGTTCGTAAATTGCCCCGAATGAGCGGGCGATGATGGCCTGTATCCCGAGTGAGATGAAGCAGTCCACAGCCTGCTGGCGTGAGCTTCCGCTCCCGAAGTTTTTTCCCGTGACAATGATATCTCCGGGTTGGGCCATTTTGGCAAAATCGCGGTATCCCTCGAGGTTATCGAAAGCATACTGACCCATCTCCCCGGTTTCGGTTATGGCGAGGTAGCGGTTATGGAAGATCATGTCAGTGTCGATATTGTCGCGCTCAATGATCCATACCCTGCCCCTGACAATGGTGGCCCTTTCTCCTGCGGCACTGTGAGGCTTGCCTGTTGCCTGGATCTGCTGAGGCTTCGTTTTCACAAACTCAACCGGAGCCGCGGGTATTTTATCAGGGGTTGTAATATAGCCTGCCACCGACGAAGCAGCAACGACGGCGGGTGAAGCAAGGTATACGTTTCCCTGTCCCTGTTTGCCCGGGAAGTTACGGTTGCCAGTGCTTACCGTTATCTCGCCTTTGCCGTTCTGCCCCACCTGTCCTGCTGCGCACCCTGCACAACCTGCGTTGGAGACAAGTGCACCTGCACTTTTGAATACCTCCAGAAGCCCTTCAGCAAGACACTCGTTCCATACAACATCTGTTGCAGGGACGATCTTAAGAACTACCCCTGGGGCGACTTTCTTTCCTCTGAGTATCGCGGCCGTCATCCGCATATCCTCAATGCGCCCGTTGGTACAGCTGCCGATGAAAGCCGAGTCTATCCGCGTCAGGGGAAGGTCGCTGACAGATACCGCATCATGAGGTTCGCCGGGGCGTGAGGCCATAGGCCTGAATGTTGTCACATCAATATCAGCAGTCAACTCATAGATCGCATCACCGTCGGCAAAGACAGGCTCAAAAGGCTTGAGGGCCCTGCTGCGGCAATAGCTTATGATCTCCTCTGAAGGGGGGAAGAGTATTATAATAGCTCCCATCTCCGTTGCCATGGAAGCAATGGTGATCCGCTCGTCGAGTGTCATTCTCTCTGCTGATTTTCCGTAGAGCTCGATGCTGTAGCCCAGCAGAGTATTGGCCCCATAGATACTGAGGAGGTTCAGAATGACATCCTTGGCACTCACCTCAGCGGGGAGCTCTCCGTTGAGGTTTATCCTGACAGAGGCCGGAACCTTGAACCATACTTTGCCTTTGTTCCATGCAGCAGCTATGTCCATGTCACCCATCCCCTGTCCGAATGCCCCCACTGCTCCCAGGATGTTGGCATGTGAGTCTGTTGAGACAGCAGTGGCGCCCGGCCAGACATAGCCTTCATCAATCAGCAGGTGGGTGCCTATCCCGGCATTGATATCATAGACCCTGATATCATTGGCGCGGGCATACTGCCTGCAGATATGCTGGTTGACAGCATATTTCTGGTCAGAGCCGGTCGGATTGCAGTCAAAGGTAAAGAGGGTCCTTGCAGGGTCATCGACCCTGAGACCGAAGTCGTTCAGGTTCTTGACGACATTGGCGCCGCCAAAGTCCCTTGCAGCACGGGCATCAATGACTATATCAACTATGTCGCCGGGCTTAACGGTCTCATATTTCGAGTGAGATGCAATTATCTTTTCAGTTATCGTCATTCCCATAATCAGAGTGTTGTTTTATTGATAGCATGACAAATTTAGCATTACAATTCCTTTTTAAGGATGCCAAAAATCATATCCCCGTCAAATGATTCTGCAGGCAACCCCTGCTGTTCAGTGCCGGGAGGGAAGCTGATACAGAGACGATCTATGAGAGATACTGGGCCCGGTAGTCTCGGGCTGACATCCCGGCGTGTTTGCGAAACTGTTTATTGAAGTTCGATACTGTGGCAAAACCGCACTCAAATACAATTTCATTTATCTGGTGGTCTGTCTCGCGAAGGAGGTAGCACGCCTTGTTGGTCCTCACCTGGTTGACATAATCAACGAAGCCGCTGCCGGTATTGCGCGAAAAGAAGCGGCTGAATGAATGCGGGCTCATCTTTGCTATTTCTGCAACCTCTGTCACTGGGATATGCCTGTAAAAGTTCTCCCTGACGAAGGTGCACACATCGGTCAGCCGGCTGTCTTTTATCTCCCTCGCTCCGGCAGAGATCTCCCCGGAGAGAAACTCATACTTGTCTGCCGAGCACAGAACCTCAAGGAGCTGGAAGAGGCTGACCATCTTTTTCATTCCGGTTGCGGTGAGCATGCTTCTCATCGGCCACTCCGCAGCGCGCCCGGTCTCTGCCGTGAAGGCAATGCCGCGGGAGGCATCGTCGAGAAGCTTCCTGAGCTTTGCCGTTTCAAACTGTGAGAGAAGAGGTTCGCCAATCGATTCACGCCTGAAATGGCACATAATGGCATGTTTGCCATTTGCCTGATCCTCATCACGGTAGAAGTTCCACAAATGTTTGAGATCAGGGCCGAACACAACCATGTCATAGTGATCGAAGAGCTCAACAGAGTCGCCCGCCACCCGTGTACCGTTGCCTGTAATATTTAAGACGATCTCATATTCAGGATGAAGATGGAGAAAACTGCTCTCATTGTCGACCCATTCGACCCTGAAGCCTGACCCGTCGTCATGCCTGATGCTGATAATTTCAGGTATCATAGTAGAAAAATATTAGTCCTTTTCCGAAAAACTCCGATAATCTCAATAAAAATAGAAAATCCCGTGGATTATTACTAATATAGGGATCATAAATGATTTAAAATGAAAGGATATTTAATTTTTGCCCTGATTGCGACACTGACACTTATGACATCATGCCGGGGAAACCCGAAGGTAGTGATTGAAACCTCTATGGGCGACATCGAGGCGGAGTTGTTTCACAAGGAGGCGCCTGCCACCGTTGCCAACTTCCTCTTTTATGTCGATAACGGGCTGTTTGATAACAGCTGTTTTTACAGGGTGGTAAGAGATGACAACCAGCCAAATGACAGCATAAGGATTGCGGTAATACAGGGTGGCAGATACAATGAAGAGACAGACACCATCGCTCCGGTAGTGCATGAGAGGACAGATGTCACAGGCATAAGACACCTTGACGGAACCATTTCGATGGCGCGATGGCATCCGGGTACGGCCACGTCAGAGTTCTTCATCACTGTCGGAGACCAGCCGGCGCTGGATGCAGGAGGTT
>Ga0209450_10001099_pt1 | contig 13475 bp, 8 predicted proteins | sample FrelakmetLWP11LW_FD_187149 | JGI IMG/M metagenome (GOLD analysis project Ga0209450, IMG submission 187149) | Freshwater lake sediment microbial communities from the University of Notre Dame, USA, for methane emissions studies - LWP11 LW (SPAdes)... | ecosystem: Environmental > Aquatic >... | reverse complement strand
ACCCGCTGTCTTTGACGAGATAAGCGAAGAGATAAAGGGTGCTGTCGATTATGTATGCCTATGGAGACAGGATGACCGAAGCAGGGCCGCAGCCTCTTCGGTCATCAAAATATCCGCGAACGGAGTTATAAAAATCCTCCGGCAGTGATTACTTCGTGCGTACCTTCCCCGAACCGGAGATGGCAGCGTCGATCTTCGGATTGCCTGAGTAATAGATGCTGCCGCTTCCTGAGATGGATGCCCTGAGCATATCCCTTACCACACAGTCGCAGCTCCCGCTGCCTGAAATACGGGCCTCAAGAGTGCCGACGGAGGTTGACTCGCCCTTATAGTCTCCCGATCCCGAGATGCTTATTTCAAGGTTCCCTACACTCCCGCTTCCGGCAATGAGAAGATTCCCTGACCCTGAGATGCTGCACTCCACATCCCTGAGATCCACATCCATAAGGTTAATGGTGCCGCTGCCGCTGACAGCTATGTCAAGCTCGTCACCCTTCAGCGGGTTAGTGACATAAACCTTTCCTGATCCCGAAACGGATATGCCGTCGAGGGAGGGCATGGTGACCCGTACTGTCACTTTCTTGTTTCCGGTGTCATACCATTTGTCCCTTTTGATCTCAAGCCTGTCGCCCGATACCTTTGTCTCTATCTCGGTGATATAATCCTTATCTCCCTCAAGGACAACCTTATATCCATCGCCGATGGTGATATACAGTTCCCCTGAGACAGCAAAGCCTATCTCATTGAATCCCGTTACATTGCGTGTTTCGCTGTATGCTGTCTGTGCCTGCGCGGCTGATACAAGAAGCAGCACCAGTGCTGCAAGCGTGATTGTTCTTTTCATGACTGCTCTGTTATTCGTTGGTTGATTACACTGAAAAGACGTCACCGATTCCTGTATGTTGCACAGGTGAAAAGAAAAATGATCATAAATTAATGTCGGTCAGCCCTTCGGGGAGCGACATCTCTACTGTCCTGTTCTCAGGGTCTATACATATTATCAGGTCAGCGTGGAGCGGAATCAGTATCTGACCATGTGCAGCAATGACGACGGCAAGAAGCTGCCCGGGATTTTTTTCAATGCCGGCAATCACTCCGCTGAAGCCACTCTTTTTATCAAAGATGGTATACCCTTTAATATCTGAAAGGTCATCCTGCTCTTCGGGCTCCTCCCCTGTTCTTACCTCGCATCCCTTCAGCCGGGCAACTGACTGTGGAGTCAGATAATCATCAAATGAAATCACAAGAGTATCACGTGATGCAGTGAATGCCTCGCGTGTAAAAAAGGGAACCGGTAATCCGTCTATTACAACGAATACCGGTTCTCCCTGTTCAGGTTCCCTGGTGATGCCGCTTTCACTTCTCACAACCACGGCTCCGTCGAAGCCGTGTGTCTTGGTTATAATACCTATGGTTCTCACAGGCCTGTTGCGGCTCGGAGTGACTACTCCACGGTCTTTTCAGACTCTTCGGCAGTCTCTTCCTTTACCTCGTCTGCGGGTGCTTCGGCGACCGCTGCTGTCTCAGGCGTGCCTGCTGCCTCTGCTGCAGCTGCCTTTGCTGCTGCCTCAGCCTCAGCTGCCTGCGCCGCGATCTTCTTCGCATACTCGGCTGCCCTGGCCTCTTTTATCGCCTTCTCAGCCTCGAGACGCTGCTTGCGTGTCTCTTCACTCTTCTTCTCAAGGCCTGATTTCTTAGCCTCGATCTTATCTTCCTTGCCCTTAAGCCACTCATTAAAACGGCGATCGGCTTCCGCCTCGTCAAAGGCTCCCTTCTTAACACCGTCAAGAAGGTGTTTCTTCATCAGCACTCCCTTGTATGAAAGGATTGCCTTGCATGTTTCCGTAGGTTGCGCACCGTTCTGCAGCCAACCCAATGCCTTCTCGAAGTTGATGTCGATGGTTGCCGGGTCAGTGATCGGGTTGTAAACTCCGATCTTTTCAATGAATCTGCCATCACGTGGCGACCTGCTATCTGCTACCACTATGTGGTAGAAAGCCTGCTTCTTGCGGCCCTTCCTAGCTAATCTGATTTTTACTGACATTTAAAATTCTACGGTTTAATTTATACCTCTTTTTTGATTGAGGGTGCAAATATATTACAATAAATCGAGGTTACAAAAATATTCAATGAGATCATGTTAATAAATAATTTGAGCCGGAAAACAGCTTTTACTTATTTTTGTTACCTGTGCCTTTGCTGGCAAATCTTCCGGAAATCATGTCTTCATTCGTCCATTTACACGTACACACGCAATATTCCATCCTTGACGGGGCATCAGGTGTCAAATCCCTTATAAAAAGAGCCGGGGAGCTGGGCATGGAGGCCCTGGCAATTACAGATCACGGCAACATGTTCGGAGTCAAGGAGTTTCACGATGCAGCCACAGCCGCAAAGATAAAGCCGATCATTGGCTGCGAGATATATGTGGCCCGCGGCACACTCGAGGAAAAAACCTCCAAAGAAGACCGTTCGGGTGACCACCTGATACTGCTTGCAAAAAACCTGACCGGATACCGCAATCTTGTGAAGCTTGTGTCACATGCCTGGATCAAGGGATTCTATTACAAGCCACGTATTGACAAGGCGCTGCTCCGCCTCCATCATGAGGGTATCATAGCATCATCTGCATGCCTGGCGGGAGAGACGGCACAGGAGGTCCTTTCCGGGAATATGAAAGGGGCCGGGGAAGCAATACTTTCATATCAGGAGATATTCGGCGACGACTATTATCTTGAGATACAGAGACATGAGACAGCCGATCCGACAGCAGACATCACGGTCTTTCCCGAGCAGCAGAGGGTCATAGCAGCGTACCGCGAACTGGCTGTAAAATACGGCGTCAAGATCATCGCTTCAAATGACGTTCATTTCATCATGGCTGACGAGGCGGAAGCACATGACAGGCTTATCTGCATCAATACCGCTGCCGACATCGACGATCCGAAAAGACTCCGGTACACCAAGGAGGAATATCTGAAGAGCGAGGAGGAGATGCTATCTGTCTTTGCAGACATGCCTGAGACGGTTTTCAATACAAAGGAAATAGCAGACAAGGTCGAATATTATTCTCTTGGCAGTGAACCTATCATGCCTGAGTTTTCTATTCCGGCCGATTTCAAAGACAAGGATGAATATCTGCGTCACCTGACAATGAAAGGTGCGGCAGAACGGTGGGGGGAGAGCACCCCTGAGCTGGAGGCGCGTATTGACTTCGAGCTGTCGGTAATAAAAAACATGGGCTTCCCGGGGTACTTCCTCATTGTACAGGACTTTCTCAGGGCTGCCCGTGAAATGGGTGTCTGGGTGGGCCCCGGCAGAGGCTCCGCGGCAGGCAGCGCTGTCGCATATGCGCTGAGGATCACGGATATCGACCCTGTGAAATATAACCTGCTCTTCGAGAGGTTCCTTAATCCTGACCGTATCTCAATGCCTGATATCGACATCGACTTTGATGAAGACGGCAGGGAGAAGGTGCTCAAATATGTTGTTGACAAATACGGTCACGACAGGGTAGCACATATTATCACCTTCGGGACGATGGCAGCCAAGATGGCCATCAGGGATGTCGCCAGGGTACAGAAGCTGCCACTGCCGGAGGCTATCAGGCTGACGAAGCTTGTCCCCGAACGGCCGGGCATTACTCTCGCTGCAGCGTACGAAGAGGTACCTGAGTTGCTGAAAGAGAGAGAGTCAAAGGAGCAGCTCGTAGCCCAGACACTCAAATATGCCGAGGTGCTTGAGGGAAGCATCAGGCAGACAGGAGTGCATGCATGCGGAATCATTATCAGCAAGGATAATCTTTGCGAATATGTTCCCATTTGTACGGCAAAAGACACAGACCTTTATGTGACACAGTACGAAGGGAACCATGTGGAGGCCATAGGGCTGCTGAAGATGGATTTCCTGGGGCTCAAGACCCTCTCTATCCTTAAGGACGCGGTCGAAAACATTAAGAAGTCAAAGGGGATCACCATTGACCTGGAGACACTGCCTCTTGATGACGGCCACACCTATGAGCTCTTCAGCAACGGAGAGACGACAGGGGTGTTCCAGTTTGAATCCGTCGGCATGAAACGGTACCTGCGTGACCTCAAACCCAACCAGTTCGGTGACCTCATCGCCATGAACGCACTCTACAGGCCAGGCCCGATGGACTATATCCCTCAGTACATCAAACGCAAGCACGGGAGAGAGAAGATAAAATATGAGCTTCCTGCAATGGAGCGGTTGCTGCAGGAGACATACGGCATCACAGTATACCAGGAACAGGTGATGCTTCTCTCGCAGGAACTGGCAGGATTCAGCAAGGGGCAGGCAGACTCGCTTCGCAAAGCCATGGGCAAAAAGAAGCGGGACATAATGGACCGGCTCAAGGTTGAGTTTGTAGCGGGATGCCAGAAGAATGGGTATGACATCAGCATCATCAACAAGATATGGTCAGACTGGGAATCGTTCGCAGAATATGCCTTCAATAAATCGCATTCAACCTGCTATGCCCTCATCGCCTACCAGACAGGCTATCTGAAAGCCAACTACCCTGCAGAGTTCATGGCTGCCGTTCTCAGCCGCAACATAAATGACATCAAGAAGATCACCGTGATGATGGAGGAGACCCGCAGGATGGGTATTGATGTACTTGGGCCCGATGTCAATGAGAGTCTCTTACAGTTCACCGTAAACCGGGCCGGGAATATCAGGTTCGGACTCGGAGCCATAAAGGGGGTAGGTGAGAACGCGGTGCTGAACATTATAGAAGAGAGAGAGAACAACGGCCCGTACAAAGACATCTACGACCTCGCAGAACGTGTCAATCTCAACACTGTAAACAAAAGGATGCTCGAAGCGTTGGTGGTGTCAGGTGCCGTCGACGGCCTTCCGGGTATCAGCAGGGCACAGTATTTCTCGGCCGACAGCAAGGGCTCAAGCTTCCTCGAGAGTCTTATCCGTTACGGCAGCAGCGTGAAAAACCTTCGTAACAGCAGTCAGCAATCGCTCTTCGGCGAAGCAGGCGGATTCGAACTCGTGCGCCCCGAACCGGCACCATGCGCCGACTGGTCAAAACTGGAGAAACTCAATAAGGAGAAACAGGTAATTGGAATATACCTGTCATCACACCCGCTCGATGACTACCGTCTTGAAATAAACGCCTTCTGCAATGCAACACTGGCTGATCTGCAGAATCTTCATGAATTTGCAAACCGTGATGTATGTGTTGCAGGTATAGTGACCGAGACAAGAAGCGGCGTCACCAAGAACGGCAAACCCTTCGGAGGATTCACCCTGCAGGATTATACAGACTCTTTCACCTTCCTCCTGTTCGACAAGGATTATGTTACGTTCAGCAATTTCTTTGTGACTGATTATCACCTCCTTGTAAGGGGAAAGGTTCAGGGCAGACACTATAACCCCGACGAGCTCGAATTCAGGATCAGGGAGGTACACCTGCTCTCTGCCGCCAGGGATGACCTGATAAGCTCAATCACAATTAAACTTAAGACCGAGCTCGTTAATCCCGGATTCATCGACAACCTCAAAACAGTCATTTCTGAAAACCCCGGAAACAAAACAGTGAAATTTCTGTTGATAGATCATGAAGACAAGATAACACTGCCCCTCTTCTCGCGCAGCATAAAAGCCGGCATAACCAATGAGCTCATCGGCTGGCTTGAAGATAACCCCGGGCTCGACTTTAAAGTAAATTAGATATCTTTGTACTTCATTAAGTAAGAATTCATAAACTATTAATTTATTATGGCACAAGCAGTTAACGATGCAAATTTTGACGAGATCGTATTGAAATCAGATAAACCTGTAATAGTCGATTTCTGGGCTGAGTGGTGTGGCCCATGCAGGATGATAGCCCCTTTGATCGAACAGATAGGTGAGGCTTACAGTGACAAAGCCCTGGTTGTAAAGTGTGATGTAGATACTTCTCCTGATATAGCCAGGAGATTCATGATACGTAACATACCAACTGTGCTTTACTTCAAGGGTGGTCAGGTGGTTGACAAGCAGGTCGGGGCAGCTGCCAAGTCAGCTTTTGAGGCCAAGCTAACAGCACTTCTCCAGTAAATGAGGGTATGCGTTTTTGCTGCCTCCAGCAGCCGCATCGATCATGCCTATGAGACGGCAGCAGCCGAACTGGGCAGGGCTTTTGCCGAAGAGAAGGTTCATGCCGTCTTCGGTGGTGGTGGCATAGGTCTGATGGGCATCTTTGCTGATAACCTGCTTAAATCAGGCGGGTCTGTCACCGGCGTGATACCCGGTTTCATGATGTCGGAAGGATGGGGGCATGACGACGTTAAAGACATGATAATAACGGCTGACATGTCAGAGAGGAAGAAAACAATCTTCGCAATGTCTGACGCAGCGGTCGCCCTCCCCGGAGGGGTGGGGACGCTTGAGGAACTGACTGAAGTGATCACCCTGAAGCAGCTGGGGCAGTTCAACAAACCGATAATAATCGTCAACGTCAACGGTTTCTATGACCATCTCATAGAGTTCTTCGATCACATGGTCAGAGGGCATTTCATGAGGCTTGAGCATAAAGATATATGGCAGATAGTCACCGAATCCCGTGAGGTGATACCGGCAATCAGGAACTACACCGGCTGGCACGCCGACCCGAAGGTCATCGCCAGGATCTGATTCCAGAAACAAAAATTACACAGGCCTCCCCGGCGGGGCTAATAATAATCATTTCTTGAATCATACAGGCAGGACGCCAGCCGCATAGCGGCGCCCTGCCTGTAGAAACGTGACCGGGTCAAAAAACCCAGCCCTGCAGGGGCGACCTGCAAATTTCAATGACCTCGCATCTTCGGCATCATCCTGAAGTTGTCGCGGATAGCAGGACCGGCATGATTGCCACCTGACATCTTATTCATCCCGACTATCTTGTTATCGGTTCCAAGGTCAATGACATTGTCCTTCCCGTTACCAACGACCGTGCAATTTAATGAGCTCTCTCCCATCACTATATGAGCCTCAGTGGTATTCAGCCCGGTGAAGTTGTTCCCCAGGATTAAACCATTCTCTGCAGTACCCATACCAACAGGCTCCCCAGTCCATACATCATAGACCATCATGCCGTCTAAATATACACCCCTGTCTGCATTTCCGATGAATCTGTTATTCCTTATCTGGGCATCCTGGCTGTTGTTGGCAGCTATAGCCGTACCCCCTCCTCCCATGTTGAATGTGTTTCCTTTGACGTTTATCATCATGGGGAGTCTGGCTTCGGGATAAAGTATCACTGAATAATCATTACATACTATAGATGAAACGCCCGGCATATCATTGAAGTGGTTACCATAGACATTATACTGACACCGTCTGATTGGTTCGATGGTAGTATTCATTAGAAAGCCCCAGTCTGCATCTTCAAGGGTAATGTCAGTCACCGTTGAATTCATAAACTGATTGTTGGCAATCAGAATTGAAGAATTGAAATTTGCGGTAAAATAAAGCGGTGTCATGCAGGTATTCATTTTGCAACCTGAAACTTCAATTGTTGCTTCCTCTCCAAGAGAGAAGCCCTCAACGGCATCAAGAAAGTGTTCAAAACTACAGCCCCTGATCTTATAACATCCTGCCGTCAGAGGATAATCAACTCCTTCTGCCGGCCACATATAATCAACCCCTATCCAAATCGCAAGCCAAATATTATGATCAGTGACCCAGTAAGCGTCCTGGCTCATGTCAGTATTTGTTCCTCCGATGAAGCCGGTGTTTATGAATGACACATTCTGATGTGAATCATACGGATGATAATAAGTGTCATTGTAATTATTTATCATAAACATTGAATATATGTCTCTGCCCGTAAAGGGATCGACATCCTCAGTCGGGAATCCGTCAGGAGTTCTGAATGTCATACCAGAAATCACGATATCCCCGTCAATTAACCTCCACCAGCTACTTACCTGATTCTTAGCTGACTGAGAATTGATGGATATCGGAGCTTTGAGAGTGATGATTGTTTTACCCTCTCCGGCACCGATTAGCGATCCGTGGAAGTCATATATTTCCATAATACCCGTGAAATATTCGCCTTCCAGAAGCTGAATTACAGTACCAGGCTCTGCTGAAGCTATTGCCGCCAGCATTTCGTCAGTGTCATCGCCGTCTCCGCTCGGGGGGAGAACGATGACCGGAGCCTGTAAGTGGCGCGCTTTGTCAAGAGAGAGGGAGGAATCCATTTCAGGATCATACGCTGAATCCTTTGAGCACGATGCAATCAGTATGCACAATGCTCCGGCACAAAAGATAAGTGACTTCTTCATGTCAAATGATTTTAAGTTAATAATTCCCTGAAAAATTCTCATTTTAAACATCAGTGGCTGAGATAGATTATCAAAGTTACGCCAGCCGGTAATGACAATTCCACTCCATTTGTAACACAAACTTTTCGTTTTATAACATTTCGGCCATTAATTGCTGAAAAAGATCATCTGAACATATCCGGCATCTGAGAATAATCATGTAACTTTCTGATTGCATTTCATATAGTCTTCTCTCTTAAAATCATTCACCCCTGATGAGAAGGAGAGGTTTATATTGTATTCTGCTCTTGCTGGCCTTGCTGCCTTATTATTCTGCGTTATGTCAGAAGATCCTGCATCCTGAGCTGAATCCGCCTGACAAACGATTTGACAATTTCATTGTCGGGAATGGCAGATATGGCCCCGTCTCAACATGCATTTTCCAGGACAGGAAAGGATTTATCTGGTGTGGGCTGGAGTACGGATTGTCAAGATTTGACGGTATAAACTACACGACCTTTGGCGCTGGAGACAGCGACACAACCATATTGGGATATTCTGTCACCAGCATAACCGAGGATACCGGCGGAGATATTTGGGCTGGTACATACGGAGCCCTGAACAGGATAAACATGCAAACTGGCAGGATAAGACACTTTCTACCTGATTCTGCCGATGCCAACTCACCTGATAATGCAATACGACTGATAAGAGAAGACAGCAGGGGAGTGCTCTGGCTGATCACAAACAGGCATATCTTTACCTTTGATCCCGATGCGGAAACATTTACCCTCCTGCCAGTTGATTCACTCGCATGGCATAACGGTTACACCGCTACTGCATATGAGTCTCCGCGCTTCCTTGAAGATACAGAGGGTAGAGTTTGGATAGCCACTGACAACGGACTCTATCTTTACAGATTTGAAAACAGGAGCTGGAAAAAGGTTTATCCGGTGCCGGGTGATACAGATGCGGGACAAAAATACAGGATCACCTGCGTGGAACAGGACCATGCAGGAAATATCTGGGCAGGAACTGAGACAGGCGAACTGATTCATCTGGCGGACGAAGCAGAGATGATCCTCAGAGAAGAACCGCTTCTTTGTACCAATGATGTAGCAGGAGACATCAAAACAGTTACGGCCTTACATGCCGATTCAGCAGGGAAATTATGGATTTACGGCGAGAAACGGCTCCTCTGCCGTGAATCTGAAACAGGCATGTGTGCAGGTTACCTTTTTGCTGAAGATTCCTCTGTCTACCGCTACTGGCGAAACACGAAGTATACAATTGATGAAATATTTCCCGGCAGAAATGGAAGCCTGTGGCTCATCAATCTTTTTAACGGACTTGCCTTTCAGTTTTACCCGCAATTCGAAAAACTGTCACTGTACAATGTGCCAAGATACATAGTTCTAAATACATTGATGGATAATACCGGAAGCCTCTGGTTCGGAACTGTAGCCAATAACATGTACAGGCTGGTAACAGACTCACTGCCTGTTATGTCTGCCAGAATCAACAGCAACTTTTACCCAACAACGAACCGAAAAACATTGCTTGCTTCATTCGGGGACAGGGGAGTTATTATTTGTATGTCAGACGGATTTTACAGAATTGATGCCGTCGACGAAAGCTCACAAATAAAGCCTGAGAGAATAGAGACTCCGGGGGATATAATCAAACCTTCCTGCGTATTCAGGGACAGCAAAAACAATTACTGGTTAGGATGTGAGGAGGGTGTGATCCTCAGGTATAACCCCGTGGAAAACCGGTTTGTGAAGTACATGCTGCAAACAAACCAGACTTCTGAGCAATATGGCAACACCACAATAATAACCGAGGATAGTACAGGAGCCATCTGGTTTGCAACACGGAATGAAGGAATATTTCTCCTGACACCCCGCTCCGGCCAGATCAAACCCTTTCTAATGTACAATGAACTTCAAGCAGAGAATACCACAGATATCCTGAGTGATTTTATTATTGACAGTCATAATTGTCTTTGGATCTCCACCGGTACAGAGTTATTTATGGTTGACATAGCAACAAGGGAGGTGAGAGATCTGACCGGATTCGATAATACCGGCAGAAATATGGGTAGTGTCTATGGCAGAATTATTGAAGACAGCAACAGTGGCATTTGGGTTCTCAACATCACAAGCGGCGTGTACAGATTTAACCGCAATGACAATACCTTCTCCAGGCTGAATACACCCATACTCTCACAGAGTATCGCATATACCGATATGCTTTTTGATCATTACGGGAAACTATGGCTTGCGAGGTTTGACAGAATTACAGTCATAGATACCGCGGTAAAGGATGCAAGGGATATTTATCTTCCGGTAAAGGGCTTCGATGCTCAGTCCATTCGACTTTCCACCGGAACGATACTCTACATAATCGTTGACAGGTTGCTTATCATGCCTGAAATTGTCCCGATAAACAGGTATATACCGCCGTTGTACATCACCTCTCTTCAGGTAAACGGTACCGAATTCAGCAGGCTCTTCCCAGGGTCAGAACCAGTTACAGACCTGGATGAGGTTGTACTGAAACATGATCAGAATTATCTGAGCATAGGGTATGCTGCACTCAATTACACTCAGCCTGACCTGAACAGGTACCGTTACTATATGGACGGGATTGACATGGATATTATTGAGAGCGGCCCCGGGGTTTTAGCGGAATACAGGGATATGCCACCGGGCCGTTATACTTTCCGGGTCACCGGTTCAAACAATGATGGCATCTGGAATCGTAATGGAATAAGCCTGAATATCAGGATTCACCCGCCATGGTACAGGACAGCACTGGCCTGGTGCATTTATGGGATAGTTTTTCTTTCACTGCTGGCATTCTATGTAAGGCTCAGAACATATCGCCTGAGTAGGGATAAAATGAGACTTCAAGCTGAAATAGAGGTCCACACCGCCGAACTTGCCAGAAAAAATCTACAGCTTGCGGAAAACGACAGGATTAAAACCAGCTTCTTCACTGCAATATCTCATGAGATACGCACTCCCCTGACTCTTATTACCGGACCACTTGATACACTTGCAAAAGATGAGTATCTGACAGGGAAAATGGCCCGGATGGTTGACATTATGAGAAGGAATGCATCGAGGCTCATAAATCTTGTCAACCAGATACTCGACATCTCCCGCCTCGATGCCGGTAAGATGAAGATAAGCCTGGAGCAGGAGGATATTATTAAATTCCTCCGCATACTTGCTTATGAGTTCCTTTCACTCGCAGAGAGCAAGCATATTAAATACATTGCCGACCTGCCGGATAAGGAGTTCATCACATGGTTCGATAAAGACAAAGTCGAGAAGATGGTATCCAATCTTCTGACCAACGCTTTCAAATTCACTCCTCAAAACGGAACCGTGGTTCTCAGCGGAAGAATTGAAATACGGGAAGATATCTCAGTCCGCCAAGTACTCATTATTAGTGTGAAAGACACCGGGCCGGGAATAGAGAAGGAACACCAGGATAGGATTTTTGACAGGTTCTACAGGGTGGAGGATCAGCGGGGGTCAGACGATCAGGGAACAGGTGTGGGATTATCACTTGTAAAGGAGTTTGCCAGGGTACTCCATGGCGATATAACCGTCAGCAGCAAACCGGGAGAGGGGTCTGTATTTATTCTGTCTCTGCCCGTCGGAAAGGATCATCTGAGTCCTGATGAATATGTCATCCACACTGCTCCTGCTGCTCACTCCGGACAGGCAGAACGTGAGAACCTGAAAATGAAACTTACCGGGGACGATTTAAATAAAGCATCAGCCGGCAGAATGAAGATACTCATCATCGAAGACAATGATGATCTGCGCAACTATATTACTGAGAGCCTGGCCGGCGAATACTTTGCACTGGGGGCGGAGAACGGCAGGACCGGTCTGAACACAGCCATGACAATGATACCCGATCTCATCATTACAGACATTATGATGCCAGATCTGGACGGAATAACACTTTGTTCCCGCCTTAAGAATGACGAGCATACCAGTCATATACCGATAATAATGCTTACGGCAAGAGCAGCCTCGGAAGACAAGATTGCAGGACTTAAGTCAGGAGCTGATGACTATATAATTAAGCCTTTCCGTATGGATGAGCTGAAAGTCAGGATCACCAACCTCCTTGAAACACGCATAAAACTAAGGAAAAAATACAGCAGTTACCTCAAGTCTCAACTAACTGAAATTAAGACAGGGTCAGTGGATGACAGGTTCATGGTTAGGGTTATCAGGGTGATAAATGAGAATCTGACAAACTATGACTTTGATGTTGATCTGCTAAAGAAACAGCTTGGCATTAGCAGGATGCATCTGTCACGCAAGATAAAGGTCCTGACCGGATTTACACCGGCAGTCCTGATACGTAATATCAGACTTGAAAGAGCTTCAGCGTTGCTCAGGCAGAACAGTGGCAACATAACAGAGATCGCCAACAGCGTTGGTATTTCCAATCCGTCAGGATTTACCAGGGCCTTCAGGAACTACTTCGGGATATCGCCACGGGACTATGCAAGGCAAAAGGCCTCAAAGGAACTGTGATCATGGCACTCTTGTCCCGACGATCAGGATGTCGTCGATCTGGGGGACGCTGCCCATCCAGTTGCGGATAGCCCTCTCGAGGAGCCGCTTCTGATCATCTTCGGGATGACGATAGATATCTGAGAGGAGACGCCTGATGTTTATTGTCTTGAACTTTTTCTCATCGGCCCCTCCGAACTGGTCGGCATAACCGTCAGTAAAGAGATAGAGCATATCTCCCTTTCTTACATCAAGCCTGTGATTGGTGAAGTTCTTCTTCTCATGACCGTCAATCATACCGATGGGGAAGCGGTCAGCCTTGAAGATTGATACAGTTCCGTCACGAACAAGATAGAGTGACTGGTAGGCGCCGGCATACTCAATATAATGTTCGCGGGGATCATAAGAGACGATTGAAATATCCATCCCGTCACGCACTGCCTTCTCGCTGCGCTGCAGCAGTGCATGGACGACCTCAATATTCAGATGATCGAGTATTTCGGCAGGCCTGCGGATGCCGTTCTCCTTGACAACCTTATTGAGTGAATTGTGCCCTATTATCGACATGAACGCACCCGGCACACCGTGTCCGGTACAGTCAACAACGGCAATATACTGCTTGTCGCCGCTGTCATACATCCAGTAAAAATCACCGCTGACG
>Ga0209450_10001098_pt1 | contig 13486 bp, 9 predicted proteins | sample FrelakmetLWP11LW_FD_187149 | JGI IMG/M metagenome (GOLD analysis project Ga0209450, IMG submission 187149) | Freshwater lake sediment microbial communities from the University of Notre Dame, USA, for methane emissions studies - LWP11 LW (SPAdes)... | ecosystem: Environmental > Aquatic >... | reverse complement strand
CCCTATTTCACGACCAAGGAATCCCGCCGGGGCCTGGGGCTTGCCGTGAGCTACGCGATCGTTCGCAATCACGAGGGGCTGATTCGCGTGGAGTCCCGGGAAGGGCACTTTTCTGCCTTCCACATCCTGCTGCCGGCAGCGAAAGAATAGAAGTTAGGAAGCGAAGAAGATAAGAAGATAGGAAAAGACGAAAAAAACTTAAGATTCCAACAGGCCCCCTTTCGTAAAAGGGGGCTTTTTTATGCTGCAGAGCATGAAACTTGCAGGTTTTTCTTATCCGTCGGCGTGCCGGCGATCATCGATACCTATGGAAGGATTCGTTCATGTTACTTGTGGAAAAAATCATTGCAAAGAAGGCCCGGGTGGGAGTTATCGGCCTGGGCTACGTGGGCCTGCCTCTTGTCATCGAGTTCTGCCGGGCCGGCTTCACGGTCACGGGCTTCGACGTGGATGAAAAGAAGGTCGCATCCCTGCGTCGGCGGGAGAGCTATATCCGCCACATCGACTCGTCGCTTCTCAAGAAAGAGATCAACGGCAACTTCACGCCCACGTCGGACTTCAAGCTTCTCGCGGACGTCGACTGCATCCTCATCTGCGTGCCCACCCCCCTGGATCGCAACCGCGAGCCCGACATGCGGTACGTCTTCAACACGACGCGGGTCATCGCAAAGTACCTCCGGCCCGGCCAGCTCATCGTGCTGGAGTCCACCACCTACCCGGGGACGACGGACGGGGACATGCGGAAAATCCTCGAGGCCGACGGGATGAAGGCGGGCCGGGATTTTCACCTGGTCTTCTCCCCCGAGCGTGAGGACCCGAACAACAAGAATTTCGGCGTGCGCAACATCCCCAAGCTCGTGGGGGGCTACACCCCGGCTTGCCTGGAGGCGGCAAAGGCCCTCTACGAGACGATCGTGGAGCGAGTCGTCCCCGTATCCTCGCCCCGCGTGGCCGAGGCGGCAAAGCTTCTCGAGAACATCTACCGTTCCGTCAACATCGCGCTCGTCAACGAACTCAAGATCTGCTTCGAGCGGATGGGGATCGACGTGTGGGAGGTCATCGAGGCGGCGGCCACCAAGCCCTTCGGCTTCCAGGCCTTCTACCCGGGGCCGGGTCTGGGCGGGCACTGCATCCCCATCGACCCCTTCTACCTGACCTGGAAGGCGAGGGAGTTCGAGTTCAACACGCGCTTTATCGAGCTGGCCGGCGAGATCAACACATCCATGCCCGATTACGTGGTCTCGAAGGTCATGGAGGCCCTCAATGTCCAGGGAAAGCCTGTCCGGGGGTCCCGGATCCTCATCCTGGGGCTTGCATACAAGGCAAACGTGGACGACGACCGCGAGTCGCCCTCGTACCGGCTCATTGAGAAACTCGAGCATCTGGGCGCGCAGGTGAGCTACAACGATCCCTGCATTCCCGTCATTCGTCTCACGCGGGAGTACGCGAAGTATGCAGGCCGTAAATCTGCTGCGATATCAGGGGACTACGATCTGCTCCTCGTCGCCACTCCCCATGACGAATACCGGAAGATCGATTTCGCCGCCCTCGGCGTGCCTGTTGTCGACACGCGCAACGTCGTGAAGGAACAGGGCGACTGGCTCCACCGGGCCTGAAAACAAACCCTTACCCTGGTCTCCCTCTCCCTTGTTTTTCCCCCTACCCACCCTTTTGTAAAGGGGGGCAGGGGGGATTTGCTCAAGCATGTCGTCACATTTCTGACGCCACACGCCGCATCTTTTCAAGATTGGTGATCGTTCAAGGTTCTGGCGCAATTTCCTCGTTTGCAGCCTTTTCTCACGGCTCAACCCCCAGCTCTCTCAGGGCCTGGTCTCCCTCGTCGGCCGGGCCACCGGGCACTTCCGGTTTTGCCGGCGCCGCTTTGGCCTTCACCTCCGGCATCCGTCCCCCCAGTTCCTTCACGAAACGCTGGAAATCCTTGTTGCCGTATAGAAGCTTTGTCGCCACCTCGCGGAGCCTGTCTACCTGTTCCTCTTCGAGGGAGAAACTCGTCGGAACGCTGTTGAAGTAATCGCGCTCCTTCGCATCGGGCAGGGCGTCGAAGGCCACATGAACGATGTGGAAATCGATGGGCTTGTTGCCGTGGATCTCGTCCTCGTGCGTCCAGTCCCGGGCCACGTGATGCAGCAGCTCGATCGTCTCGAAGTTGTACTTGTTGATCATGATGGTGGAAGAGGCTCCAAGGATGGTCCCGATGCCAGGAACCTCGTCAAGGTGCTGCCATCGCGCCTTCTCCTCGGTCTTCGCGTCGACGATGACGATGGCGACACGCCTGGTCTTCTGGAGTCCCAGGGCCCTCAGCGATTCATGGATGCCGCCCCGTGCGATGAGGGACTCGACGATGCCCCGGACCCCGAGGTTGTCCGAAACCCCCCCGTCGATCAGGTAGATGTAGGGCTTGGTCTTCGGGTTGAGGTAGGTCTTCATCCTCAGCGCATTGTAATAGGTCCGGCTGGAGATGTCCGGGTTGGCCAGGGACTTTTCGATCCATCGCGGTGTCCGGATGTCGCACTGGCCCGCGTAGTTTTTCAGGACGACCGGCGAAAGGGCGCCCGGGAAGGCGGCCGAAGCGGCCACAGCGCGGGAGACGGGGAACTTGTCGAAATCGGAGCAAATGAGGGCGAACTGGCTCGGCGTGAACCCGAAGGAGATGCCTTCGACGGCCTCCGTTGCGAGGACGATGACCACCGGTCCAGGCTTTTTCGCGATATCCCCCAGGGTCGCGCCCTTGAAAAGCTTGTAGTCGTAGTACTCCTGGGCCATGTCGCTGCGGCCGAACCGCGGCGACCAGAGCCGCACCCAGTTGACGGGGTTGGCCAGACCCCAGAGCATGGCGCCCTGAAAGTCGCCGTAGAGAAATTCGGTCCGGAAGTCGTTGAAGATGTCGCGGCCGTGAAGGCCGAAATAGGAGGCGGTGAAACTGCCCCCCGACACGCCCGAGATCAAGTCCACCTCGTCGAGCAGGGTGTGCCTTTTGCTATCCTTCGCAGGGGGCGCCGGGACCTCCACGAGGTCGAGGGCCTCCAGGATCCCGTAGGACAGGGCGGCGGCGCGGGTGCCGCCCCCGGAGAAGGCCAGGATGAGAAGCGTGTCATGGGAACGGTCGCGGGCATTGAGCTTTACCCGGTAGGGCTCGACGCGGTCGACTTTTTCCACCCCGGGGTTCAGAGGGTACTGGGCGGTGCAGGCCGCAAAAATAAGGGCCGACAGGGCGATCAGAAAGCCCGCCGTGCCACGCCGCTTTCGGGAGTGGGGGGATAATTCTGTCATAGCGATGCCTTTTCTACCATACAATTGCCGGGATCAGCAAGGCTGCAGCAATCATGCCGCCATTTCATCGGAAACACCGTGACCGGGGTGCAGATTGCGAGGGGAGGTCATTTATGAAACAGGCTCTGGTCCAGCATTTTACGCCGTTCGGGTGCCGAAATGCGTTGACAACAGACGTTCGCTCTTCGTTAGTCTGCCGTCATCCCGAAAGGGAATCTCCCAATCAAACTGGAGGAAAATGTATGCGCTCTCTGAAACTTGCAGCAGTACTTTTTGTTCTCACCCTCTTCATTGCCGGATCGGCGTTTGCCCAGCAGATGCCCAACCCCTACGGCCCGAACATCGGCCTCGATGCGGCAAAGAAGATAGCGGCAGCGGCGGCGGCAAAAGCGAAGGAGATGAAAATCAACGTGGCCATCGCCATTGTGGACACGGGCGGACAGCTCGTCTACATGGAGCGTTTTGACGTGGTCCAGTGGGGCAGCAACGACGTGGCCATCCACAAGGCAAAGGCATCCGTCATGTACAAGCGAGCCACCCTGGCCCTCGAGAATGCCGTGAAGGCAAATATCCATTACCTGACCCTGGACGGCATCAGCGCCATCGGTGTTTCCGGCGGCTCAGGCGCGCAGGACGGCCAGATTGCCGTCGCCGGCGCAGCGGTGATCAAGTAGGCATTCATATCGGGTAACCGGTAAGAAAAGAATGGGGTTCCGAAGCAATTCGGAACCCCATTTTATTTCTGGTGGGCCGTAGGAGATTTGAACTCCTGACCAACGGATTAAAAGTCCGCTGCTCTACCAAACTGAGCTAACGGCCCATGGGCGGCCAAGGCCGCAAGAAAGTGTTTAAGTGTCTAAGTGTTTAAGTGAAGGAAGAGGATTTTTCATTCACTCCTGCACTCAGACACTCTCGCACTCAGACACTGCTGTTTATCGCCGGAAGGGATTTTCCGTGACGATCGTCTCGTTGCGGTCGGCGCCGACGGACACGAGGACCACCTTGACCCCGCAGAGATTCTCGATGGTGTCCACGTAGCGCCGCGTGTTGCGCGGCAGATCCTCGAGTCTCTTGGCACTGTGGATGTCCTCCGTCCAGCCGTCGAGTTCCATGTATACGGGCTTGCAGCGCCCGAAGACCTTCAGATCCGCCGGGACGGCCTTCGTGAACTCCTCGCCCTCGTCCGTGCGGTAGCCCACGCAGATCTTCAGTTTGTCGATGCCCGTGAGCACATCGAGCTTGGTGATGGCCAGGCCCGTGATGCCCGATACCCGGACCGACTGGCGCACGAGTACCATGTCGAGCCAGCCGCAGCGTCGCTTGCGCCCCGTCGTGGCGCCGAACTCCTGGCCCACACGCTGGATGCGCTGGCCGATTTCGTCGGTGAGTTCCGTGACGAAGGGGCCTTCGCCCACGCGGGTCGTGTAGGCCTTGACGATGCCGACCACAGAATCGATTTTCGTGGGGCCCACCCCTGCACCGCAGCAGGCGTTGCCGGCCACCGTGTTCGACGAGGTGACGAAGGGGTAGGTGCCGTAATCCACGTCGAGGTGGCAGCCCTGGGCCCCTTCGAAGAGGATCTTTTTTTTCTGCCGGATCGCCTCGTCGAGCAGAAGCGAGATGTCCGCCACGTGAGGCCTCAGGACCTCGGCATAACCCAGGTATTCCTCCACGATGGGATTCTCGTCGATGGGCTGCTCGCCGAAGAGCTTCGTCAGATAAAAATTCTTCTCCTCGACGTTGCGCCTGAGCTTCTCGACGAAAACCTCGCGATCGAGCAGGTCGCAGATGCGGATGCCCACACGGGACACCTTGTCCTCGTAGGCAGGGCCGATCCCCCGCTGGGTCGTCCCGATCTTGCCGGCACCCTTGGCAGCCTCGCGGGCCGCATCCACCCGGCGGTGGTAGGGCATGATCACGTGCGCCTTGTCGCTGATGACGAGCTTGGTGTTGGGCGGGAAGGCATTCTCCTTCTTCAGGTAGTCGATCTCCTCGATCAGCACCCTGGGGTCGATCACCATGCCGTTGCCCAGCATGCACGTCTTGTAATCGTGGAGAACCCCCGAAGGGATCAGGTGCAGGATGGTCTGCTTCCCCTTGACCACGATCGTGTGCCCTGCATTGTTTCCGCCCTGGAAGCGCACGACGGCGTCGGCGGCCTCTGCGTAGAGGTCGACGATCTTGCCCTTTCCTTCATCGCCCCACTGGGACCCTACAACGATCACGCTGGACATAGGCTGTCTCCGTGCTGGTTTACATCTCCAGCTGGGTGAGGGATATGACGTTGGGGAGGTCCCTGAGTTTTTTCAGGATGTCTTCGGGGACCACGGTATCCGTCGAGAGCACGACGAGGGCCTTGCCGTCCACGTGCTCGCGGCTCAGCTGGAAGCGCGCGATGTTGATGCCGTTGCTGCCGAGTGTTGTGCCGATGTTGCCGATGACGCCGGGTTTGTCGTTGTTGTAGAGCACGATCATGTGCCCCTCGGGGATCACCTCCATGGAAAACTTCTCGATCCGCACGATGCGGGCGTCATGCTTGCCGAAGATGGCCCCGGCGGCAAAGCTCTTCTCCTCCGTCGTCTTGATGGTGACGGAGATCATGCTCGTGAAGTCCTTCACCTCGCTGGACTTGGACTCGACGACCTTGATGTTTCGCTCCTTGGCGATGAAGGGGGCGTTGATGAAATTGATGTTCGCGTTCAGGATCGGTGTGAGCAGCCCCTTGAGCAGCGCGATCGTGAGCGGCGCCACGTTGTAGTTGATGATGTCGCCGGCATACTCGACGGCCACCTCTTCGATCCCGCCCTTCACGATCTGGGCCTCGAACGTGCCCAGCTTCTCCGCGAGCGCGAGGTAAGGCTGGATGTGGGTCAGAAGCTCCGCGCTCACCGACGGGAAGTTGATGGCGTTGCGGATCTCGCCCTTCGTCAAAAAGTCGGCGATCTGCTCGGAGATGGCAATGGCCACGTTGCGCTGGGCCTCGTCCGTCGCTGCCCCCAGGTGGGGCGTGCAGATGACGTTGGGGTGATTTACCAGCTCCGTGTTCTTCGTGGGCTCTTCGTCGAAGACGTCCAGGGCCGCGCCGGCCACCTTGCCGGATTTCAGCGCATCGAGCAGGTCCTTTTCGTTGATGATCCCGCCGCGGGCGCAGTTGACGATGAAGACGCCGTTGCGCATCTTGGCGATGGAGGCGGCATTGATGACGTTCTTCGTGTCCTTGGTCAGCGGCGTGTGGACGGAGATGAAGTGGGCGCGCTTCAGCAGCTCGTCGAGGGTGACCAGCGTGATGCCCATCTTCTCGGCCGTCTCGGGGGCCAGGAAGGGGTCGAAGGCGATGACGTTCATCTTGAGGCCCTGGGCCCGGTCGGCCACGATGGTGCCCACCCGGCCGATCCCGATAATCCCCAGCGTCTTGTTGTAAACCTCGTTGCCCATGAACTTGCTCTTCTCCCACTTGCCTGACTTCATCGAGGCCGTGGCCTGGGGGATTTGCCTGGCGAGTGCAAACATCATGGCGATGGAATGCTCGCCCGTGGTGATGGTGTTCCCGCCCGGGGTGTTCATGACGACGATGCCGCGCTTGCTTGCGGCGTTGACGTCGACGTTGTCGACGCCGATGCCTGCCCGCCCGACGACCTTGAGGTTGTCGGCCTTTTCGATGATCTCCTTGGTGACCTTGGTGGCGCTGCGGATGGCGAGGCCGTCGTAGTCCTTGATAATCCCCTTGAGCTCGTCTGGCGTGAGGCTGGTCATCACGTCCACTTCGAGACCGGGGGTGTTCTTCAGTATTTCAATCCCCTCCGGGGACAGCGTGTCGCTGATGAGTACTCGCTTCATGTTCTTCTTCCCTTTCTTGATACCGGGCATCCCGCCCTCCTTATTTCTCACTTTATCTTTTGGAGATAAACCTTCTCCAGGGCGTCGAGGGCCTGTTTCACATCGTCGGGTTCGATCGTGGGCCCGCACCAGAAGCGGAAGCCCGCGGGGGCGTCCCGGTAGGCGCTCACGTCGTGGGCCGCGCCTTCCTTGCTCAACTGGCCCGCCACGGCCTTGATGAAGTCGCCCTGCTCTTTTTCCGCCATGGCCTTGAATTTGTCGCTGACGACCTTCAGGCAGACCGATGTGTTGGAGCGGGTTCCCTTGTCCTCCGCGAGGAAAGCGACCCAGTCGCGCCTGGCGACCCAGTCCTCGATCACCTTCAGATTCGCCTCGCTGCGCTTGAAGAGGCCCGCAAGGCCGATCGCCTCGGCCCATTTCAGGGCATCGAGATAGTCCTCGACGCAGAGCATCGAGGGCGTGTTGATCGTGTCGCCGTCGAATATGGCCTTGTCCACGGCGCCTTTCTTCTTCAGGCGGAATACCTTCGGCAGGGGCCAGGGGGGATCGTAGGCCGCAATCCGGGCCACGGCGCGAGGGCTGAGCACGAGGACCCCGTGTGCCGCCTCACCGCCCAGGCATTTCTGCCACGAGTAGGTCAGGACGTCCACCTTCGACCAGTCCACGGGCATGGCGAATACGGCGCTCGTGGCGTCGCACATCGACAGGCCTTCGCGATCGGCCGGGATCCAGTCCCAGTTCGGGATCTTCACACCGCTCGTCGTGCCGTTGGCGACGAATACGACATCGCTTTTCCAGTCCACGGCCTTCAGGTCGGGGAGCTTCCCGTAGGGGGCCTCGAGGACCGTCGGTTTCAGTTTGAGTTCCTTCTGGATGTCCTTGGCCCACTCGCCGCTGAAGCTTTCCCACACCAGCACGGTGACCGGCCGGGGACCCAGCAGGGTCCACATGGCCGCCTCGAAAGCGCCCGTGTCGGAGCCGGGCAGGATCCCGAGCAGGTAATCGTCGGGGACGCCGAGAAGTTTCTTGCTGCGGGCGATCGCCTCGCCCAGTTTGGCCTTGCCCAGTGCCGAGCGGTGGGATCTTCCCACGGCGGCGGCCTTGAGGCCATCGATGTTCCATCCCGGCCTCTTGCTGCAGGGGCCGGAGCTGAAGTTGGGATTATGCGGCATAATGACTCACCTGTTGTCGAAAATCGCAAAGAGCCTCCTTATCAGAAATCGACCCTTTAGACAAGTAAATTCCGAGGGGCTCCGACAGGGTCCAACCCCCTTTGGGGTCGATGGAAACATGAATAAAAACTTTACCAAAAAGCGCGTTGCGTGTAGCGTGTCGAAAACAAGAAGCCGGCAGTCGACAGCCTACAGCCGACAGCGACAAAGACGCATCTCGCGGGCAGCGTATTTAGGATAAAAGAGGGACCGGGGTGCAGGGGGAGAATGAAAAAACAGCAGAAAACCGCCTTTTTCTGTCAGAACTGCGGGTACGAGTCGCCCAAGTGGGTCGGGAAATGCCCCGGATGCGGGGAGTGGAACCGCTTTGCCGAGGAGCCGACGAAGGCGACGGACTCCCGCGTGCCGCCGGAGTATCAACTGAACGAGAAACCCCGTTCCATCGATACCGTCGAGGCCGATGATAAGGCCCGGTTGAAAACGGGCCTCGAGGAGATGGACCGGGTCCTCGGCGGGGGCATCGTGGCCGGCTCGGCCATCCTCGTGGGAGGCGATCCGGGCATCGGCAAGTCGACCCTGCTGCTGCAGGTCCTGCACCGCCTGGCTTCGGGGGGGCGAAAGGTCCTCTATGTCACGGGCGAGGAGTCGGCCAGCCAGATCAAACTGCGGGCCGACCGGATCGGGGCCTCCTCGAAGAACATCTTTGTTCTCGTGGAAGTCGCCCTGGAGAGCATCCTGAAGTATACAAAGGAAGTCGGGCCCGCCGCTGTGGTGATCGATTCCATCCAGACCGTCTACTGCTCCCTTCTCTCCTCGGCCCCGGGGAGCGTGGGGCAGGTGAGGGAGGCCTCGGAGCGGCTCATCATATTCGCCAAGAAGACGGGGATCCCCGTCTTTCTCGTGGGCCACGTCACGAAGGACGGCTCCATCGCGGGTCCCAAGGTCCTGGAGCACATGGTCGACACGGTCCTCTACTTCGAGGGCGACTCGGGGCACTCCTACCGCATCATCCGCGGCATCAAGAACCGATTCGGCCCCACCAACGAGATCGGCGTCTTCGAGATGCGCGACCGGGGCCTCGTGGAGGTGTCGAACCCCTCGGAATACTTCCTCACGGAGCGTCCCGAGGGAATGGCCGGCTCCGTGGTGGTAGCGAGCATCGAGGGCACCCGGCCCATCCTGGTCGAGGTCCAGGCCCTGGTGGTGAGCACGAGCTTCGGCATGCCGCGGCGCACCGCCATCGGCGTCGACGTGAACCGCGTGTCGCTCCTGGTGGCGGTCCTGGACAAGATCGGCGGCCTGCACCTCGGAAACCACGACATCTTTCTCAATGTGGCGGGGGGCGTGAGGCTCTCCGAACCGGCCGCGGACCTGGGGGTCGTGGCGGCCATCGCCTCGAGCTTCCTCGACCGGCCCATCGATCCGAAGACGGTGGTCTTCGGCGAGGTGGGGCTCACGGGCGAGGTCCGAGGGATCAACCAGATGGAAGTCCGCATCCGCGAGGCGGCCCGCATGGGATTTACGCGCTGTGTCCTGCCGCGCACGCAGCTCAGGGGGCTCGACAAGGCCGGCGCAATCGAGCTGGTTCGCGTGGGGCACCTGAAGGAGTTGCTGGGCGAAATCTTTTGAGTTATTCTTGGCTTCACAGGATATGCAAGGAGTGACCGGTCATTGAAAATCCTCATCGTCGACGACGAAAAAGATATCGTGGATCTCGTTGCCTACAATCTCGAGAAGGAAGGCCACGAGGTTCTGAAGGCCTATGACGGGGAACGGGCGATCCAGAGCATCCGCTCGAAAACGCCTGACCTCGTCATCCTCGATCTCATGCTGCCCGGCATCCAGGGGCTCGAGGTCTGCAAGAGGCTGCGCCAGGATCCGTCTACGGCTTTGATCCCGATCATCATGCTGACGGCCAAGGGCGACGAGATCGACAAGGTTCTCGGTCTCGAGGTCGGCGCCGACGATTATATCACCAAGCCCTTCAGCGTGAAGGAGCTCATGGCCCGGGTGAAGGCCCTGCTGCGCAGAGCCGATGTCCGCAAGGCGCCCGACAAGGCCGAGACCTTCGAGTTCGAAGGCCTCCGGATCGATCTCAAATCCTACGAGGTCACCGTCAACGGCCGGAACGTGAACCTCAGCCCCACGGAATTCAAGCTTCTTCGCTTCCTCTCCCAGAATCCGGGCCGCGTCTTCAGCCGCGACCAGATCCTGGACCACGTCTGGGGCGACGAGTCCTACGTGGAGCCCCGCACCGTCGATGTACACATCCGGCGCCTGCGGGCCCAGATCGAACCGGACGAGAACAGCCCCAACTACATCGTCACGGTCCGGGGTGTCGGCTACAAGTTCATGGACCGCTGAGCACCCGCCTTCTCTTCAATCAATCAATTCTCCCGTTCATCCAACCGATAAAGTCTCGAGTCATCATTCTCCTCTCCCGTCAAGGAAGAGGGAAATCGAGGTCATGGTCATTCACCTGGGTAAAGAGGCTGTTTTGCGGCACCGTTTTTGCACACATGACGAGGGCGCGCAATGTCCGCAGACTCCTTCGTTTTGCAGCAAGAACGAGCCGTCTTCCCGGAGGAAATCCTTGACAAACCGGAGCGACGGAGCTATGAAATAAAAAAAGATTTCAGCGGCATTTTGAGTTGCATCATCCGAGCGCCGGATAACACGGCGTTGAAGACAGGAGGCTTCATCCTGCAATCGGATCAACCCTACGAACCCTGCCTACCGGCCCGACCTTGGCCGACTTTCGTATTAATCCAGAGGATAACTATTGCCCCTACCTGCCTGGGATGTTCCCCTGACGGGACGGGTGTGCGGGGAAGGGCATTAGACAGCCGCGGAAACGGAGGAACCTGATCCCATGGTGAAAACGTTCATACTGGACACCAACGTGCTGCTTCACAACCCGGGGGCCCTCTTTGCCTTCGAGGACAACGAGGTGGTCATCCCCATGGCCGTGATCGAGGAAATCGACAATCAAAAGAAAAGGCAGGACGAGGTCGGGCGCAACGCCCGCGTCGTGTCCCAGGAGTTGGACAAAATGCGCGAGTCGGGCTGCCTGTCGACGGGTGTGCCGCTTCCCTCGGGCGGGAGGCTGCGCATCGAGCTCAATCATCAGGACGCCGTGGGCGATTTCCCCCCCGGCTTTGATCCGCACAAGACGGACAACCGGATCCTCGCCGTGGCCTACAGCTTGAGCAAGCAGCTAGTCGGGCGGGTATTTCTGGTGTCGAAGGATCTCAACCTGCGCGTCAAGTCAGACGTCCTCGGCATCCCCGCCCAGGACTTCTACAACGACAAGGTGAACTACCACGAGCTCTACACGGGCGCAGGCGTGGTGGATGTGACGGCAGAGGAGATGGATACCTTTTTCAAGGAAGGGCGCCTCGCGATGAACGGCCGCGGACCCGGGCGGCCCCACGAGTTCTTCGTGCTGAAGAACCATGTTGTGTCCTCCCAGTCGGCGCTGTCCCGCTACTTCCGCGGGGAGCTGCGGCCGCTCGTCCACGGCGAGAGCACCAACCAGGGCATCAAGGCGCGAAACAAGGAACAGCGCTTCGCCCTGGAGCTGCTCCTCAACGACCAGATCCGCGTGGCGACCCTCGTGGGCCGAGCCGGGACGGGAAAGACGCTTCTCGCCATCGCCGTGGGCCTCGAGAAGGTCATGGAACAGAAGACCTACTCGCGCCTGCTCATCACGAGGCCCGTCATCCCCCTGGGCAACGACCTGGGCTTTCTCCCGGGCTCCAAGGAGGAGAAGCTGCGGCCCTGGATGCAGCCCATCTACGACAACCTGGAGTTCATCTTCAGCAACAACCCCGAGCCGCACCGGATCATCGAGCACCTCATGGATCGCGGCATTCTCGAGATGGAGGCCCTGGCCTACATCCGCGGCCGGAGCATCCCCAAGCAGTTCATCATCTGCGACGAGGCCCAGAACCTCACGCCGCACATGATCAAGACGCTGATCACCCGCGTGGGCGAGGGCACGAAGATCGTCTTCACGGGCGACCCCGAGCAGATCGATCACCCCTACCTCGATGCCAGCAGCAACGGCCTGACCTACGTCGTGGAGCACCTGAAGGACGAGGAGATCGCCGGCCACGTGACCCTGTTCAAGGGGGAGAGGTCTTTGGTGGCCGAGATGGGGGCAAGACTCCTCTAAGAAAGGGTACAGGGGACAGGGTCAAGGGTAAAAGGGTAAAGGCGAGAGCCAACAGCCAACAGCAAGATCCCCTTGTGTTTCTCATCGCAAATGAGAGACACGGGGGGTTTTTTTTATTTCTTCCGGCGGGATGTATTTTTCGGGACCGCGTTGGGTTCGAGGAAATCCTTCCGGATGTCCACGCTGGAGCGCTTGCCGATGTGCTTGAAGTTCTCCTCGAGCCATTGACTGGCCGTCTCGCGGCCCCGGTCGCGCAGGTCCGTGAGAAATTCCCAGCGGCTGACGAATTTGGTGGCCACGCCCAGATCCTTCAGCGCCTCGTCGGCCCGGATCGAGTGCACCAGCACGTGCTTGAGCTGCCCCCGGTACTCGTCCCGGATCCATTTTTCATCGAGCAATTTCAAGACGAAGGCGATGGCGCGGAGTTCCTTCAGAAGCGACGAGTTGAAGGTGATTTCGTTGAGGCGGTTGCCGATGTCCGTGGCGGTCATGGGGACTTCTTCGCGCACGATGGGGTTGATGTGCACGATGATCATGTCGCGGGACTGCGTGTAGTAGAAGAGGGGAAAGAGCGAGGGGTTCCCCATGTAGCCCCCGTCCCAGTAATGCTCCCCGCCGATCTCGACGGCCTGGAAGTAAAAGGGCAGGCAGGTTGACGCCAGGACGACCTCCGGCGTGATCTCCTCGTTGCGGAACACGCGGACCTGGCCCGTGCGGACGTTTGTAGTGCTGATGAAGAGCTCGACGCAGTCGCAGCGGACGAGCTCCTCGAAGTCGATGCAGTTGCAGAGCATGTCCCTCAGCGGGTTGATATCCAGCGGATTGAACTGATAGGGAGAAAAGACCCTCGTCCAGGCATCGAACAGCCAGAACGAGAAGCCCGAGGCCGCCGGCCAGACCCTCTCCAGGGGCAACTGCCGGACGGGACTGTAAAGTTCGCCGGCCTTGCTGACCTCCCGCCAGAGATCATCCAGGGCCTGCCGGGCGCCGTCGGGACCCCCCTTCATGG
>Ga0209450_10001097_pt1 | contig 13492 bp, 12 predicted proteins | sample FrelakmetLWP11LW_FD_187149 | JGI IMG/M metagenome (GOLD analysis project Ga0209450, IMG submission 187149) | Freshwater lake sediment microbial communities from the University of Notre Dame, USA, for methane emissions studies - LWP11 LW (SPAdes)... | ecosystem: Environmental > Aquatic >... | reverse complement strand
GGCCAGCCGCGCACGATCGCCAGGTACGTCTTGCGCACCCGCTGGTTCGCGAGCTGCTCCGCCAGTGCGGTCGCCGTGTCGCGATCGAGCGCGAACGCGAGCGCGCCGGACGTGCCCTTGTCGAGGCGGTGCACCGGGTGGACGCGCCGGCCGATCTGGTCGCGCAACAGCTGCACCGCAAAGCGCGTCTCGTGCCGGTCGATCGGCGAGCGATGCACGAGCAGGCCCGAAGGCTTGTTGATGACGACCAGCGCATCGTCCCGGAACAGGATCGTCAATTCGCCGGCAGGCTCCGGTGTTTCGCCGGTCACCAGGGGATCTCGCTGCCGTCCCAGGCAAGAAAGCGGCCGGTGTCCGCGGGCTGGAGACGGTCGATCACCGCAAGCAGCTGTTGCACGGTCCGCTCGGTGCTGAACAGCTTCCCGGGCGGCACGTTGGCCTGGAACGGCCGCGACAGGTCGGTGTCCGTCGTGCCGGGATGCAGCGCGACGCAGGCGACGTTGCGTCGCGAGCGCGCCCACTCGATGGCCAGTGTCCTGGTGAACATGTTCTGCGCGGCCTTGGCGCCGCGATAGGCATACCAGCCGCCGAGGCGATTGTCGCCGATGCTGCCGACACGTGCCGAGATGCTGGCGAACACGGCGCGCTCGCGATGAGCCAGCAGGCGCTCGAAGTGCTTCGCCACCAGCAGCGGGCCGAACGCATTCACGGCGAAACTGGCCGCCAGGGCGTCGGCTCGCACGTCCGCGAGCCGCTTTTCCGGGGCCAGCGCCTGCGGGCCACCGTGCAGGAGGCCGGCACAGTTCACGACGAGGTGCAGCCGGTCCGTCATGCCGGCCACGGTCCCGGCGGCCATGGCGATGCTGTCCTCGTCACTCGCGTCGAGCGTGACGAGCTGCAGGCGCCGGTCGCCCGCCGCCAGGCTGGCGAGCTCGGCGGCCTGGTCCGGCGCGCGGCAGGCCGCGAACACACGGCCGAACTGCGGCTCGGCGAGCAGCTGACGGACGAATTCGAGGCCGATGCCGCGGCTCGCGCCCGGTACCAGCGCCTGGCTGCCATCGGGGAACGAACTCAGCATGGCTCAGCCAAAGACGAACACCTTGACCAGGATGTCGCCGACGCCGACCAGCGCGGCGCCGGCGATGAGTCCGGCGCAGATCGGTTCCTGCGAGTCCACCCAGATCCGGTAGCCATTGGACTGCGGTTGCGAGCCGTACTTGCGTGCCGCGAGCCAGAACAGCGCCGCCCCCAGGAACATCATCAGCGACGAGTCCGGCGGCACCACGACGCCGAGGCCGATCGCGAGCGGCGAGAGCGGGAAGCGGTTCCGCGTGCGGATGCGCAGCACTTCCATCACCAGCGCCGCAAAGCCCGCGATGGCCATGGACCAGAGGATCGAGCTCGAGAGCAGCGCGCGGCCGCCGTCCGCGCCGAACACCGCGGTGACGAGGTCCGAGACACCCTTCCACTGCAGCGCGCCCGGGAACGAGAACTTGTCGGTCACCATCGTGTCCATCACCGACCTGCCCGCGGCGGGATCGAAGTTCGTCAGCCCGAACAGGATGAAGAACAGCGGCGTCGCGGCCAGCGCGCCGGCGACGATGCCGATCACGTGGCCGATCGCCTGCTGGCGCGGCTTGGCGCCGAGCATGTAGCCCGGCTTGATGTCCATCAGCAGGTTCGAGGCGTTGCTCGCGACCTCGGCGCTCATCACCGCGGTCATCAGGTTCGGCGCCGGCGTGCGCGGGTCGATCGCGCCGAAGGTGAATTGCGGGATCTTCGACAGCGAACTCGACGGCGTGATGCCGGTGAGCGCGGTACTGCTCGCCGCGATCAGCGCCAGCACCAGGATCAGCGGGATCGAGGCGGCGCCGAGCAGCCAGTGCACGCCGAACCACTCGTGGGCCATCCAGATGCCGACGACCCCCACGATCGGCACGCCGATCCAGGACACGGGCAGCGGCAGCTCGATGTCCTTGAGCACGTCGTCGCCGGCTGCGCTGGCCGGGAGCCGACGGGAGAGGCCGCGGAACGCCTCGACGAACACCTCGGGCCGCGCGAACAGCGCGACCATCGCGGCGACCACCATCATCGTGATGCCCCACCACAGTGCCCAGGTGTTGAGGATGTGAGCGCGGCCGAACAGCGCGGTGCCCTCGGCGATCACGCCCGCCCGCGGCTGGATTTCGCCGAGCGAGATCATGGTCGGCACGACGATCACGTAGTTGAGCGCCGCGCCCAGCAGCAGGCTGGCCGCCGTGCGGATGCCCATCAGGCCCCCGGCGCCGATCATCGCGAAGTCGAACGTGGGGGAGAGCGCGAGCTGGCGTAAGTCCACGCCCGCGAGCCTCGGCACCGGCGCGAGTCCCTTTTCGACCAGCGAGTAGTACCAGGCGTCCAGGTTGTGCGGCAGGTGCCACGAGGACTGCAGGCCCAGCCAGCGCTCCTGCACCAGGCGCATGAAATTCTCGCCCGAGATGAAGCTCACCCAGCCCGCGAGCGCGGCGGCGATGCTGAGCACCTTGGCCTTGAACATGCCGCTCGCGGCCTCGGCGCGCTCGTAGAGCGCGTCGAGCACCACCCCGCAGGCGCGACCCTCCGGGAACGGGTGCTGCTCGTCGTTGATGAAGCGGCGCTTCATCGGGAACGCGACCAGCACGCCGAGGATCGACAGCACGATGGTGAAGCAGACGATCTGCCACAGCGGCAGCACGTCGTTGGTGGCCCACATGTAGGCCGCGAGGCCCGACGTGAGCGGCATGGTCATGTAGCCCGCAGCCGTGGCGATGGACTGCACGCAGTTGTTTTCGAGGATGGTCATGTCGCGGGCGCCGAGCCGCGAGAAGATCCGGTAGAGCGCGAAGGCCAGGATCACCGAGGTCAGGCCGACGCCGAGCGTCCAGCCCGTCTTGGCGGCCACGTAGAGGTTGGTGACGCTGAGCACGCCGCCGAGGCAGAAGCCGGTGAGCGCCGAGCGCAACGTGAGCTGCGGCATGTCGCCGCGGAACACGTTCTCGAACCACCAGCGGTCCTTCTGCTCGCGCGTCCAGCTGCGGATCTGTTCGTCGGTGAGGTGCTGCAGCGCCATCTGCCTGCCGTGACGGTCCGGGGTCGCGGCAGCATACCCGCAAATGGGACCCCGTCGACCGGTCGGCCACTCGCACAGCCGGCACGGTCCCGGCTACACTCGGCGAGGGCCAGGCGCCGAGGGGGTCGCGCGATGAAACAGCACGCAGTGTGCCGCACCGACGAATTACCGAAGGGCCAGATGAAGGCCTTCACGGTGGACGGCGAGAAGATCGTCGTCTACCACCTCAAGGACGGCTTCTACGCGACGCAGGCGAGCTGCACCCATGTCTTCGCGCCGCTCGCCAGGGGCAAGATCGTGGACGGCTGCAAGGTGCAGTGCCCGTTCCACCGCGCCCGCTTCGACATCCGCACGGGCGAAGTCATCGACTGGGCCAGCTTCCCGCCGGGCATCCAGCTGCTCAACGCGCTGCGTGCCGAAAAGGCGCTCAAGACCTACAAGGTCTCCGTGCGCGACGGCCAGGTTCGCGTCAGCGTCTGAGCGGGCGCGCCGGCGCGCGCCCGACCCCGCGGAGGATTTGCCCGTGTCGCGAACGAAAAAGATCCTGGCGGGCATGGCGGCGTTGCTGGTCCTCGGGCTGGGCGCGCTGGCGATCACCGTGAGCTACGATGCACCGTGCGGCCCGGCACGGCCGTTGCCCGCGGGTACGCCTACCATGAAGGCCATCGTGCACGCCTGCTACGGCAAGGCGGACGTGCTGCGCTTCGAGGACGTCGCGCGGCCCGTGCCCGCGGAGGACGAGGTGCTGGTCGAGGTGCGCGCGGCGGCCGTGAACCCGCTCGACTGGCACTACATGACGGGTACGCCGTACATCATGCGTCTCGATGGCGGATTCGGGCGGCCCAGGTCGGATCGGCTGGGCGTGGATTTCTCGGGCCGCGTGGCCGAAGTCGGCCGCAACGTGACGCGCTTCAAGCCGGGCGATGCCGTGGTCGGCTCGCGGTTCGGCGCGTTCGCCGAGTACGTCGTCGTGCGGGAGGACCGGGCGCTGGTGCCGAAGCCGGCGAACCTGACCTACGAGCAGGCTGCAGCCATCCCGGTCGCGGCCGTCACGGCGCTGCAGGCGCTGCGCGACAAGGGCCGCGTGCAGCCCGGCGACAGGGTCTTGATCAACGGGGCGTCCGGCGGCGTCGGCACGTTTGCCGTGCAGATCGCCAAGGCACTCGGCGCGGAGGTGACCGGGGTGTGCAGCACCCGGAACGTCGAGCTGGTGCGCTCGCTGGGCGCCGACCACGTCGTCGACTACACGCAGGAAGACTTCACCCGCGGCAATCGCCGCTACGACGTGATCATCGACAACGTGGGTAACCACGCGCTCGGCGCGGTCGAGCGCGTGCTCGTGCCTGGCGGTACCTACGTGATGATCGGCGGCCCGAAGGACGACAAGTGGCTCGGCCCGGCGCTCGGCTTCGCCAAGGCGCCGCTCAAGTCGCGGTTCTCGGACCGCGAGTTCGTCGTGCTGCTCGCCGCGATGAACCCTGCCGACCTCGGCGTGCTCGGCGACATGATCACGGCGGGCAAGGTGACGCCGGTGATCGACCGGAGCTACCCGCTTCACGAGGTGCCGGAGGCGCTGACCTACCTCGAATCGCAGCGCGCCCGCGGCAAGGTGGTGATCACCCGGGAGGCGGGCGGGGCCGACTGAGTCAGGCGCCGGCCAGCGCAAATACCCAGGCGACGACCAGGGCTCCCATCGCGAGCCCGCCCGCGATCCACTGTGCCAGCGCGCCCCGGGGTACCGCGAATAATGCATGCGCGACACCGGCGAGCGCGCCCATGGCGAAGCCCGTGAGGTGCGCGAGCACGTCGGTGCGCTCGCCGCCGGCGCCCATGAAGCCGAGCAGGATCACACCCGCCACCAGCGGCGCCCATCGATATGCCCAGCGGTCGCGTTCGCCGTGCCGGCGGCGCCAGGCGTAGGCCGCGAGCAGGCCCAGCGTCGCGAATACCGCCGTGGATGCACCGACGGACGAATGCGTCATGGGCTGCAGGTGGGCGTTGAGCAGGTTGGCTGCTGCCGCCGCCGCGAGTACCGTGGCCCACGCCACGCCGGCGCCGAGCAACTGGCCCGCCAGCAGGCCGAACACGGCGCCGAATCCGAGGTTTGCCAGCAGGTGGCCGACGTCGAGGTGCAGCGTGATTGCCGTGATCGCACGCCAGTACTCCCCGGCGCGCGTCGGTGCGGAGACGAGCGCGCCCGACTCGAGCCAATCGGCACCGAAGGCGAGCCGGCCGGCGAGGTGCCCGACCGACACGATCACGAGGCCATAGGCGAGTGAACCCAGCCAGGCGCCGCGGTGCAGCGGCTCCGGCAGCGCGGCCCGGCGGCGTGGCGGGTTCTCGCGCTCGTACAGCTCGAGCTGGGCGAGGGCGGCGGAGTGTTGAGCGGCCGGCACGAGCAGCGCCCAGGCGCGCCCGAGCCACAGGACCTGGGATTCGATGCCCAGGGCATGCAGCACGAAGCCGCGTTCCTCGCAGGCACTGCGCCAGAACGAGCGGAAGACCTCCACGATCTCCGGGTCAGACGTCGAGTTCATGGGTGGGGCGTGCGTGCCGCTAGCGGCCGACCTGCAGCAGCGACGCGATCGACTCGAGCTGCGGCGCCGCCTGCGCGACGCAGGTGCGACCGATGTCGATCGCCTCACGGGCCCGGTGAAAGTCCATCAGCTGGAAGCTCATCAGGTCCGGCCGCAGCACGAGGTCCGCGGGGTCGATGGCGAGGCGGCTGCGCGTCACCCGCTCCTGCATGATGTTGACCGCGCTGCTCATGACTTCGAGCAGCCCGGGCTCGGTGCGCTTGCTGCGGAAGGACTCGACCAGTCCGTCCACCAGGCCCGACCACTTCTTCAGGATCGCCGTGCCTTCATCGCTGACTGCCGCCTCTGCACTGGCGTTCGGCAGCGAGGCGGGCGGCGGCGACTCGGAGGTGCGTTCGCGCGCGCGCATGACCACCTTGGTGACGGACCGGCTGAGGTCCACGGCGATGACCGCGTCGGCGCCGAGCGCGCGGCACAGCGACACCGGCACCGGGTTCACGACGCCGCCGTCGATGAGCCAGCGCCCCTGGTACCACGTCGGCGCGAACAGGCCGGGCACGCCGCTCGAGGCGCGTACCGCCTGCATGTACGGGCCCTCGCGCAGCCAGATTTCCTCGCCCGTGTAGAGGTCCGTGGCCACCGCGCCGAAGGCGACCGGCAGCGACTCGATCGGTGCGTCGCCGATGCACGCCGTGATCGCCTCCATCAGCCGGTTGCCGGTCATGACACCGCCGCCGCGGAAGGTCGTGTCCACGAGGCGCCAGACATCGCGCTGGGTGAGTGCACACACCCACTGCTCGAGCTCGGCGAGCCGGCTGGCCGCGCTCGCTGCGCCGACCAGCGCTCCGACCGAGGCCCCGGTCACGACGTCCGGGACGAGGCCGCGCTCGGCGAGCGCGCGTACGATGCCGATGTGCGCCCAGCCGCGCGCCGACCCGCTGCCGAGCGCGAGCCCGAGGCGCGGCCTGCTCACGGCCGCAATGCCCGGTACAGAAATGGCAGGCTCTCGTCCATGCGGTAGTCGACGTCCGAGTGGGTGTCGTCGAACTCCTCGTAGCGGTGGGCGATGCCCGCGGCGGCGAGGTGGCGCGACAGTTGCCGCGACCCGTAGTGGATGTGGTACTGGTCGCGCCACCCGCAGTCGATGTACAGGCCCTTCAGGCGGCGCAGGTTACGCGCGTGCCGGCTCACCAGCTGCACCGGGTCGTGCTCGAGCCACTGCTGCCAGCGCCGCTCGATGATCTCGCCGGTATCGAGGTGGAACGGCAACCGGAAACCGAGCGGGGCCTGCGGGTCGGGGTCGTAGGTGGCAGCCATGCACAGGTTCATGATCGCGTGCACCTCGGCGCCGCCCACCTTGTGCTTCTTCCAGAACGCGTCGAGGAAGCGGCGTACGCGGCCGTCGTCGAGTCCCGCGCGCAGGCCGCGTTCTGCGGCCGTGTCGCGCGGCGGTCGCAGTGGTCCGGCCTTCTGCGCCGGTCGTCGGTACTTCGCGAGCTCGTTGAGCGTGTTCGGCCAGTCGCAGCGGTAGATGAAGTCGAAGCCGGCATCGCCGCTGTGGTTGGCGATGGCGCCCCAGTGGCGTGCGTATTTCATGCCGTGGAGCATCGCGCCGTAGCCGCCCGAGGACTTGCCGAAGCAGCCGCGATGCTCGCGCGATGCGAGCGTGCGGAACTCGCCGTCCACGAACGGGACGATCTCCTCGACGAGGTAGTCGGCATAGCGGCCGATCGCGGAGGAGTTCACGTACTGGTTGCCGCCGAGGCTGGTGAAGCAGTCGGGAAAGACGAGGATGGCCGGCCCCATGCGGCCGGCGCGCATCAGCCGCGCGGCGCGCTCCGCGACGTTGTCGCTGAACGGCTTCCAGTTGAGGTGGGACAGGCCGGAGCCGGTGAAGCCGACGAAGTCGTAGAGCGCCGGGAAGCGTGCACCGGGGCCGCCGGAGCGCCGATCGTAGCCCGGTGGCAGCCAGACGGCGAGCTTGCGTACGTGCGGGTCGCCGAGCGGGTTGTCGGCGAGGATGGACGAGCGGTGCTCGAGCACCACGACCGTGCCGGCATCACGCAGGGGACGCTTGCGGGACATGGGCGGGATCTCCTGATCGGCGGCCCGGCGCCCGGCGGCTACTTGCGCTCGCGGATGTCGATGAACGTGAGGAACTCCGCGCGGGTGCGCGCGTCATCGCGGAACGCGCCGAGCATCTTGCTGGTGATCATGGACACGCCGCGCTTGTGCACGCCGCGGGTGGTCATGCACTCGTGCGCCGCCTCGATCACGACGCCCACGCCGCGCGGCTGCAGCACTTCGTTGATGCAACGCGCGATCTCCGCGGTCATCTTCTCCTGCACCTGGAAGCGGCGCGCGAACACGTCCACCACCCGGGCCAGCTTGCTGATGCCCACCACCTTGGTGGTCGGCAGGTAGCCCACGTGCGCCTTGCCGATGATCGGCGCCATGTGGTGCTCGCAGTGCGACTCGAACTCGATGTCGCGCAGCACCACCATCTCGTCGTAGCCCGCCATCTCCTCGAAGGTGCGCTGCAGGTAGTCGCGCGGATCGATTGCATAGCCCGAGAACCAGTCGCCGTAGGCCTCGACCACGCGCTTGGGCGTCTCGAGCAGCCCTTCGCGTGCCGGGTCCTCGCCCGCCCAGCGCAACAGGGTCCGCACGGCATCCTCGGCCTGCGCCTGGGTCACGGTGAGCGGCTTCCTGGTCATGGCGGACTCCCTGCGTCGCGCGTCGGCGAGTTAAGTGGACTGGTTCGCCCGTCGTTGCAGCGCGGTTTCATTGCGCCGGCTCACGCGCGGCTCCCGCCCTGGCGTGCCCAGTACACCAGCAGCACATAGCCGGCGGCCATGCCGCCGAGGTGGGCGAAATGAGCCACGCCGAGGCCAGAGCCGGTGATCCCGAGGTACAGCTCGAGCAGGCCGTACAGGGTGACGAACAGCCAGGCCGGCATCGGGATGGGAGGGAACAGCAGCATCAGGCGGCGCCGCGGGAAGGCCATGCCGAAGGCGAGCAGCAGGCCGAACACGCCGCCGGAGGCGCCGACTGTCGGCACGGGCGGCAGGTGCATGTTGCCGAGTACGACGAGCTGGGCGACCGCCGCGCCGACGATGCAGACCAGGTAGTAGACGAGGAATCGCCGCGACCCGAGCAACCGCTCGATCTCCCCGCCGAACATGTACAGGGCGAACATGTTGAAGAACAGGTGGGTCAGGCTGCCGTGCAGGAAGCCGTAGGTCACGAGCTGCCACAGTTCGAACTCCGGCGCGCCGCGGAACTGGGTCGAGCCGAAGGGCCACAGGGCGAAGGGGCCGATGAGAAGGTCGCCGGTGGCGAGCTGCAGGAGGAAGATCGCCACGTTGGCCATCAGCAGGGCGCGCGTGACGGGAGGGAGGCGCTGCATGATGCGCCCATCGTAGCCCAAAACGTGCTGCACAATCGCGGCGGCGGCGTGCTACGGTTGCGCGTCCCGCCGCGTACCATCGACCGGATGAACATTCGCCCGCGTTCACTGCTGCTCCTGGCGCTCGTCGGCCTGTCGGCCGCGGCCGATGCCCCGGCTGTGCGCCGTCTGGGCACGCTGGATTTCACGCCCTGCACCCTTGCGACCACGGGATCCGCCATGACCGAGTCGGCCTACTGTGCCCGGCTCGCCGTGCCGGAGAACCGCGAGGTGCCGGCCGGACGCACGATCGAACTCGCCGTGGCGTTCGTGCCGAGCCGCGCCCGGCAGCCGAAACCCGATCCCGTGTTCATGCTGGCGGGCGGACCCGGGCAGGCCGCGCGCGAGGCCTACCCGTCGGCGGCGGGCGCGTTCGGCGAAATCCTGCGCGAACGTCACGTGGTGCTCGTGGACCAGCGCGGGACCGGTGGCTCGAACCAGCTCGCCTGCGACGAGCCCGACGAAGACGAGATGTCGGCCGGCGCGGACGCCGCGGTGATGCGCGCCTTTGCCGAGCGATGCCTGCAGGGGCTCGACGCCGACGTGCGTCTCTACACGACCAGCGACGCGGTGCTCGACCTCGAGGCCGTGCGCGAGGCGATCGGCGCGCAGCAGGTGAATCTCGTCGGCATTTCCTACGGAACCCGCGTGGCGCTCGAGTACCTGCGCCGCCACCCGGCGCGCATCCGCAGCGTCGTGCTCGACGGCGTGGTGCCGCCCGAACTGGCGCTCGGTGCCGAGCACGCCCGCAACCTCGACGCGGCACTCGACGCGCATTTCGCGCTGTGCGAGCAGGACGAGACCTGCCGACGCCAGTACGGCGCGCCGCGCGCGCTGCTCGATCGCCTGCTCGCAGACCTCCGCGCCGCGCCGCGCCGCGTCCGCTACCGCGATCCGCTCACGGACGAGATCCGCGAGGATTCGCTCACGCCGTCGGTGGTCGCCGGGGTGGTGCGGCTCTATGCGTATCTGCCGCAGCTCGCGGCGATGCTGCCGCGCTCGCTCGCCGAGGCGGCCGCCGGCCGCCCCGAGGTGCTGACCGCGCAGGGCCGGATGATCGGCAGCCTGGTCGGCGAGAGAATTGCGATGGGCATGGGACTGTCGGTCAGCTGCTCTGAGGATGCCGACCGCCTGCAGGTGGACCCGGCCGATGCCGATACGGTAATGGGCACGGCATTTGTCGCCGCGATCCTGGCGCAATGCGAGGTCTGGCCGAGGGGCCGCCGGCCGGCGGACTTCAACGCGCCGGTGCGCAGCGACCAGCCGGTGCTGCTGTTGTCCGGCGAACTCGACCCGGTCACGCCGCCCCGCTACGGCGAAGCCGTGCTGCGCCACCTGCCGAACGGCCGGCACCTCGTCGCGCCCGGGACCGGCCACAATGTCAGCGTCGCCGGGTGCGCGCCGCGGCTGGTGGGCAGGTTCGTGGCCACGGCGGACGCGAAGGGACTGGACGCGACCTGCCTCGACCGGCTCGCGCCGCCGCCGCCCTTCGTCGGCTCGTTCGGCTGGGATCCTTGAGCAGGGTGCGGCGATGATCGAAGTGCAGGCATTGCGCAAGTCGTTCCAGGCCCGTGGCAGGAGCATCCGCGCCGTGGACGGGGTGAGCTTCACGGCGCGCGACGGCGAGATCACCGGCCTGCTCGGGCCCAACGGGGCCGGCAAGACCACGACGCTCAGGATGCTCTACACGCTGATGCGTCCGGACGAGGGCCGTGTGCTGGTGGACGGGCTCGACTCGTGCGCGCAGCCCGGTGACGTGCGCCGGCGCCTCGGCGTGCTGCCGGATGCCCGCGGCGTGTACAAGCGCCTCACCGCCCGGGAGAACATCGCCTATTTCGGACAGCTGCACGGCATGGACGACGCCGCGATCGCGGCTCGCGTGGAGCGCCTCGTCGCGGCGCTCGGCATGCAGGACTTCATCGACCGGCGCACGGAAGGATTCTCGCAGGGACAGCGCACCAAGACGGCCATCGCACGCGCGCTGGTGCACGCCCCACGCAATGTCGTGCTCGACGAACCGACCAACGGCCTCGACGTGATGACCACGCGCTCGATGCGCCGGTTCCTGCACGAGCTGAAGGCGGAGGGCTGCTGCGTGCTGTTTTCCAGCCACATCATGCAGGAGGTCGCCGCGCTCTGTGACCGTATCGTCGTGATCGCGCAGGGACGGGTCGTGGCGCAGGGCACGCCCGACGAGCTGCGCAGGCAGACCGGGCAGCAGAACCTCGAGGATGCGTTCGTGCAGGTGATCGGCTCGGAGGAGGGGCTGTTCGCATGAGCGCGTGGTGGACCGTGATGCGCAAGGAGTTGCTGGACGCGTTCCGGGACCGGCGCATGGTGATCGTCGCCATGGTCGTGATGCCGCTCGCCGTGCCGCTCATCATCGCCGGCATGGGCAGCATCGGCTCGAAGCGGCAGGAGGAAAAGCGCGAAGGGACGCTCGAGCTGCCGGTCATCGGCGCCGAGCATGCTCCCAACCTGCTCGCCTGGCTCGTCACCCACGACGTCAGGGTCCTCGATCCGCCGGCCGACCCCGACACCGCAGTCCGCCGGCAGGAGCACGAGGTCGTCCTGCGCATCGACGCGGACTACGGCGAAGACTGGCGGGCCGGCCGCCCGGCCGCGGTGGAGGTCATCTACGACAGCTCGCGGCCGTTGCAGTCGGGTGCGACGATTGCTCGCCTGCGCGGACTGCTGGCGTCCTACGACCGGCAGGTCGGCACGCTGCGGCTGATCGCCCGCGGCATCCATCCCGCCGTCGCACAGCCGCTGCAGGTGGGCCAACGGGACGTCGCTACGCCCGAGTCACGCTTCGACCTGGCGCAGCAGATGCTGCCGTACCTGCTGCTGCTGCTCGCGTTCATCGGTGGCATGCAGCTCGCCATCGACGCCACCGCCGGCGAGCGCGAGCGGCAGTCGCTCGAGCCCCTGCTCGCCACGCCGGCCTCGCGCGAGGCGATCATCAGCGGCAAGATCCTCGCGACCGCGACCTTCACGCTGCTGTCGCTGCTGGTCACGCTGGCCATGTACCGCATTGCCTTTGCCCTGGTGCCGGCCGGGCGCCTCGACATCAGCATGGCGGTGTCCACCGAAGCGATCGCCCGGCTGCTGGTCGTCGTCCTGCCGGTGGCGCTGCTCGGTGCGACGGTGCTCACCGCGCTCGCGGCGTTCGCGCGCAGCCACCGCGAGGCGCAGAGCTACCTGCCGTTGCTGGTGTTCCTGCCGATGCTGCCGACCATGTTCCTGATGGTGGCACCGGTGAAGACCCAGCTGTGGATGCTGGCCGTGCCGTTCCTCGGCCAGAACCAGCTCATTCTGCGCGTGCTGCGTGCCGAGCCGATTGCGCCTGGCGAGTGGGCGGTCAACCTCGGCGCCGGTCTGCTGCTCGCCGCGGTCGCGTGGTGGGTGGCGACGCGCCTGTATCACCGCGAGCACCTCGCCGCGAGCAGCTAGACCTCCAGCACCACCTTGCCGATCGTCCCGCCGCCCTGCAGCAGGCGCAGCGCTTCCGGTGCGCGGTCGAACGCGAAGGCGGCGCCGACGTACGGTGGCCGCGGTGCCAGCCGCTCCAGCGCAGCGTAGCCGGCCGGCAGGCGATCGGCGTGTTCCCAGAGCCAGATCAGGTTGAAGGCCAGCAGGCTGCGGTTGTCCGAAATCATCGCGAGCGGGTCGACGCGCGGTCGCCGCAGGTACCCGATGGCCAGCCGCAGGTAGTTCGGGCGTGCGCCGTGTGACATGAAATCCGCGGCGCCGAACAGGACGTAGCGGCCTTCGGGCCGCAGCCGGTCGAACGCGGGCCGGAAGGTCGGGCCGAGCACCGCGTCCAGCACGCAGTCGAAGCCCGCCGCGCCCGCCGCGGCCAGTGCTGCGTCGAGCTGCGAGGCGAATCGCCGCGGGTCACGGACGAGGACGGCGTCGGGCGGCAGCCCGCGGTGCTCGACCAGGAATCTCCGCTTGGCCTCGCGTCCGACGACGGCCACCGGCCGGGCGCCGAGTGCGCCGAGCATGTCGAGCGCCATCAGTCCCACACCTCCGGCGGCAGACTGCACCAGCACCACCTCGCCCGGCTGCACGCCGCCGAGCGGCACGAGCCCGTACCAGGCAGTCAGGCCCTGGACCGGCCAGGCCGCCGCCTGTGCGGCCGACCAGCCAAGCGGCACCGGCCGCAGGTAGGCGACGCCGGCGTTGAGCGCCGTGGCATAGGCACCGAAGCGCGTCAGTGCGATGACCCGGTCACCCACGGCCAGGCGGCTGTCTGACGCGGCACCCGGGCCAAGCGCCTCGACGACGCCCGCGCACTCGAGGCCGGGGATGAAGGACCCCCGCGGCGTGGCCGAGTACAGGCCCTGCGCCGCGAACAGGTCCGCGAAATTGAGCCCGATGGCCTCGACCCGCACGCGGGCCTCGCCCGGGCCGGGG
>Ga0209450_10001096_pt1 | contig 13501 bp, 18 predicted proteins | sample FrelakmetLWP11LW_FD_187149 | JGI IMG/M metagenome (GOLD analysis project Ga0209450, IMG submission 187149) | Freshwater lake sediment microbial communities from the University of Notre Dame, USA, for methane emissions studies - LWP11 LW (SPAdes)... | ecosystem: Environmental > Aquatic >... | reverse complement strand
CTATGTAAGTCAAGCGAATTTTTTTCGACGGGGGATGTAAAGCCCCTCAATCCGCATTATTATGGTATCAATCACTCCTCACTAAATCTATCCCGGGTGGCATGAAACATCCTTTTCATTCGGGGAAAATGGTTTTCCCAGGGATAGGGATATCTTTACACAAATTCTCCATTTGGGCGGCAGGGATAGGGAGGCCCCAACTTACAGAAATAGCTTTGATTTAATGATGTCCGGCCTGCCGTGCACGCTTTTTGCTCTGAAATTAAGAAATGCGCTGGAAGTCCGAGGGGGAGTTGGGAGGATTTCGAGTGCAGCGAAAGGAGGGCAACGACATGATTTGTCTTGGAGAGGCTTGCCCCAAGAGGGAATTTTTACGAAACTCCATGATATGGGTCTTCGCTTTGACGCTGGGTCTGCTGGTTTCCATTTCCGATGTCAAGCTGCCCGCCGAAACCGGCGTGCGCGCAGATCGATTGGGTCATCCCATCGGTGGGAACGCCGTTTTTGATGGTTTTGCGGATCAAGATGAGCCCAACGTGTCCGATTTGTCTGCATCGGTATATGTTCCCAAAGGTGAACCGGAGCTGCTGCCGTACGACCGGGTCATCCACGCGGCCGCCGGCCGCCACGATGTCGATTCGGAACTTATTCTGGCCATCATCATGGCAGAGTCCCAGTTAAACCCCAGGGCGAAATCGAAGAGGGGCGCCAAGGGGCTGATGCAGCTCATGCCGGTCACCGCCGACGCCCTCGACGTGGCCAATATTTACAACCCTGAAGAAAACATCAACGCCGGAACAAGACATTTTCGGGGCTTGCTGGACCGCTTCGATGGAAACGTAAAGCTGGCGCTGGCCGCTTACAATGCCGGGGAGCAAAACGTTCTGCGCTACAACGGCATTCCGCCCTATCCTGAAACCCAGGCTTACGTTGCCCGGGTTCTACATTACTACTCAGCCCTGAAACAAGACGTCATCGATTTCTAACCGTGCTTTTTTTCGCGTTGCCGCCGGACCATTTTCAGTGCTGGGAGTTGAACCGGCGGTTGCGCACCGGGGTCTGACCGTCGATCCGTAACGGCAGCGGTGCGGCAGCCAGGAAATCATCCGCGTTGTTGGGCTGCTGGGCGTGAATGTGCAGATGGGGCTCTATGGAAAGCCCTGAGTTGCCCACCTGCCCGACCCGTTCCCCGGCCTGAACCCGCTGGCCGGGTCTCACCGTAATGCTGGACTGCATCAGATGCGCGAGGAGCACTGAGCTTTCGGTGCACTCCAGCAACACGTAGTTTCCCGCCGGGTGCTGCCGGTCGTGATCGGGCGGCGTCAGGTCGGGCAGCCGGTCTTCGGTCCGCGCTACGGAGCCTGAGCACGGAGCATACACCGGTTCGCCGAAAACATAGTAGCGCGGCAAATCCGCCGGCCACCATCCGTCCGCACGCCGGCCGAAACGATCCAGTCGCACGATGTCAACGGCAAAACTCTGGGCCCGATACGCCGAGAGCGATTCCTGCTCGAGTGTTTTCATGTGGGGATTGATGAGGATGGAATACCCGCCGTTCACCACGTAAAACACCCCGTTTTTCAACGGCGAAGCCAAGTCAATCGAAGGGCCGGCCGGCGGTTCAAACCCGCTCAGCGCGAAGGCCAGCATCCCGCCGCAAAAGGCCGCCATGACCAGGTTGCAGCCGGTCCGGAAACCGGCCCACGTACGGACCGCACCAGGCGGGCCGGGTCGCATGCAACGCCGCCAGGACGCCGCGGCCGCCGCCGAAGCCAGGAGTGCGAACCCGTAGGGCAGATACCACGGCACCAGCAGCCAGATGCCCGCCACGGCGATCAAGGCCAGATAGGCCGCCGCCGAAAGGGCATTGAGAAGCCACTCCGCGCGGCTGCGGCATGCGACCCGCCAGAGCCGGATCACCAGGGCCAAGGGCAGGAGGATCTGGCCGACCACCGTGATGAACGAGAGCTCAAGCATGGCCTGTCCTGGGCGGGAGCATTTCCTTTCTCTAACAGAAAAGCGGCGGCAATTCTATTGCCCGGTCACCCCGGGGCGACGGCACGGGCTGCAGGAGTACTAAAGGGGCCGCAGAAAGGGGTCAGGGGTGTGGCGGCAGGTTCTCATCCTTGGAGCTTTCGGCAAAGACGAAAAACGCCCCTCGCAGGCGCGGCGGAATTTCCGCGAACTGGATGCCGATGGACTGGATTTTATGGCCGTTGATCACGGTGTGGCGGTTGCGGACGATCCGGCCTGAAATCGCAACCGAGAATTTGTCGGAGGGGATGGTGACACGAACGTCGCGGTTCAGAAGGTCGTCGGCGCCGCTGGGGCTGTCCGTTAGTTGTGCGCCGTTTCTTTCCGGGACGAAGGAGACCCCCGATATGGACAGATCCCTGGAATAACCCTCCATGACCATTGGCGGTTGGCCATTCCGGTTGGGAAGTACCGAGATGCTCATGCGGGTGGGGATGGAGTAGCGCTGCCCCTTGCGCACGCCGTTCGACGGAGTTTCGATTTTCTTGACGGACCGGATGCGGCACAAGCGGATGATGCCGTTTTCCACGCCGGGGTATCTGCGGCAGGCGCGCATCAGGCGCTGCCTGGAGATCATCACCACTTCAACCCGGGTGGTCGCCACGACATCCGACTGGGAAGGAACCTGCTCGGAGAAAGGGTAGATGTCTCCGAAACAGTCGGCTTCCCACAGAACACGGCTGGCATCCCGTCGGAATCTCGGTTTCTGCGAAACCATTTCGTAGCTGTTTTCCTTCAATACCCCCGCAGCCACCATGTAGAGATGGCGTGGGCAATCTCCGGCCTTGAGAATGGTTTTCCCCGCCGGTGCAACCATACGCCGGAATTGAGAAAAAACCGCCATCCGTTCGGCGGGGGCGAGACTTTTCATGAAATCATCGACCGGCGCGCCTTTGTGAGCGGTGTTCGCGACGGTGCTGTGAAACTCGAGGAGCTGCTCCAGCGACGGCCGTTGCAGGCGCCATTGAAGGATTTTAGACACCCATGCCTGAAAAAGGCGGCCCGCATCGAGGAAAAGACGCGCGGCCTGGTCATATTGCTGAATCGCCGCATCCTTGAATTTATCAGAGGCCAGCATTTCCGCGTACATCTTCAGAAGCTCCGGGCGATCGGGGAACTCCTTGAGGATGCTTCTAAAAGCATCGACGGAGTCGACGGCAATCGAGCCGTCGAGAATGTATTCAGGGACCGTTTTTTTCATTTTCCCGGAAACCTCGAGAAAAGCCGCTGCCGATCCCCGTAAAAAAAATAACGGGGTGTACTTAACAGTATCGGCCATAGCGGAATGAGGCTTTAGCCTGAAATTAACGGTTTTTCGAGCGGTTGCCATGGCAGCCAAAAGGGGCTATGTGTTGATCAGGCTGCCGGAACCGTCTCTCGATCGGCACAGGCGCCCCTATGTTTTCAGCAACGGCTGAGTCCAGCTGAGCTCGCCGAAAGTAATCATCTGGTCATCATCGATACTCGAAAAAGGAGGAAACCATGCCGAAAGAAGGATCCAAAGCACCTGCCTTCTGTCTACCCTCGACTGACAAAGACAAGGTCTGCCTGAAGGATTTCGCCGGGAAATGGGTGGTGCTTTACTTCTACCCCAAGGACAGCACCAGCGGCTGAACGGCGGAGGCTCTGGAGTTTTCAGAGCTCAAGCCGAAGTTCGAGAAACTGGGCGCCGTGATCCTGGGCGTGAGCCCGGATTCGGTCGGCTCCCACCGGAAGTTCATAGACAAGAACAAGATCGCTGTCACGCTGCTGTGCGACACCGACACCTCCGTCATCAAGGCCTATGATGCCTGGGGCACGAAAAAGATGTACGGCAAGGAATTCGAGGGGGTTGTGCGCAGCACGGTGTTAATCGACCCCAAGGGCGTGGTGGCGGCCGCCTGGCCCAAGGCCAGCTCCAAGGGCCATGCCCAAGAGGTGGTGGATGCTTTAAAAAAGCTTGCAGGATGATGGTGGCCGGTTTTTTTTGCGGGGGGACCGCTCTCAAATCGGGGCATGCTCTATAAATTATTTTGCTGGGATGCGAATAGTAACGCGGAACGGGCGTTTTCCATCAAGCATTGTTTAGACACAGCCTAATCTACGGCCGTGCCCCAGTCATACTGCCGCTTGACGTAGTTCAGGAAAAGGGAAGTCTCCGTTCGAAGCACCCCGTCGATCCGGTTGATCTGGCTAAAAATCAAGTGGTTCAATTCATCCAGGTTCTTGAGGACGAACTCCGTGTCGATGCCTGTGCCGCCGGTCGTCTGGACGATGTGCCAGAGCGCCTTGATGGTTTTCAGCTCGCGGATGATCCGGTCCATCTTTTTGATATCGGCGTGGATGCGGATGGTGCCGACGACCTCGAAGCCCAGCTTGAGCGGGTTGCTGACGGCGACAATCTGGATGCACTGCTCCTGGATCAGCCGCTGCAGACGGGTGCGGACCGTGGCCTCCGAAATGCCGATGGACTTGGCGATCACGGTGTTGGAGATTCGTCCATCTTTCTGAAGCAGCTCGATCATGCGGCAGTCGACTGCGTCAATCGTCTTCTTTCGACCCTGACCGTTGGTTCTCCCCATCCGCCCCTCCGCTCGCCTTCGGGTTTTCATTCTTATTTGTCTTATAACCAAAGTATTGGCTGTTGAATTAACCGAATTCGTTTTTTCATGTCAATATAATTATTGATTTCGTTGAAAACAGCGTAGACCGTCTTGACAACCGCTCCCGGTTCAAATAAGCTGAGCGCCATCGATCCATATCCGCAACTATCCATCAATCTATCCAAACATAAAAAAGGGGGGCCCTATGGCACTGCCGGTCATGAAAAATTACATCAACGGAGAGTGGGTGGAGTCGGATTCGAAGACCTTCGGGGACGTGTGGAACCCGGCCAAGGGCGAGAAGATCGCGCAGGTGGCCTACGGGACCAAGGCGGACGTGGACAAGGCGGTGAAGGCGGCCAAGGCGGCCTTCTGGGAATGGCGGGCGACGCCGCCGCTGAGCCGAGCGCGTTATCTGTTCCGGTTGAAAGATGCCTTCGAGAACAACTTTGAGGACATCGCCAGGGTTCTCACCCGCGAGCAGGGCAAGGTGATCGACGAATCGCGCGGGGAGGTGCGGCGGATGATCGAGAACGTGGAGCACGCCACGGGGGTGACGACGCTCATGTGCGGCTACACGCTGGAGGACATCGCCAAGGACATCGACTGCATGGGTCACCGGCAGGCGATCGGGGTCTTTGCCGCTATTGCGCCGTACAATTTTCCGGCCATGGTGCCATGGTGGTTCCTGCCGTATGCGATCGTGAGCGGCAACACCTACGTCCTCAAGCCCTCCGAGCAGGTGCCGATGACCCAGACCAAGATTTTTGAGATCGTCGATTCGGTGGGGTTTCCGGAGGGTGTCGTGAACATGGTGCACGGCTCCAAGGATGTGGTCAACGCGATATTGGATCATCCGGACATCGCGGGGGTCTCCTTTGTGGGTTCCTCGCCGACGGCGAAGTACATCTACGAGCGCTGCGGGGCGACCGGCAAGCGGGTGCAGGCACTGGGCGGGGCGAAGAACATCGTGGCGGTGATGCCGGATGCGAAGCTGGGCCCGGCGATGCCGTCGTTGATCACCTCCTATTACGGCTGCACGGGGCAGCGCTGCCTGTCGGGGTCGATCCTGGCGCCGGTGGGGGATGTGGCCGATGAGCTGATCGAAAAGTTCATGGCAGCGGCCAAGGCCGTGCGCATGGGCGACGGGCTGGATGAGAAGACGTCCATGGGCCCGGTGGTGAGCGCGGCGCACAAGCAGCGGGTGCTGGGCTACATCGATAAAGGCATCGCCGAGGGGGCGAAGCTGATCCTGGACGGCCGCAACGCCAAGGTCCCGGAGCTGCCGAACGGGTTTTTTGTCGGCCCCACCATTTTCGACCAGGTGACGCCGGAGATGACCATCGCCAAGGAGGAGATTTTCGGGCCGGTGGTGAGTGTCGTGCGCTGCAAGAACCTGAACGAGGCGATGGAGTTGATCAACACCCGCGGCTTTGCCAACGCGGCCTGCATCTACACCTCCAGCGGGGCGGCGGCGCGCGAGTTCAAGTACAAGGTCAAGCCGAGCATGATTGGGGTGAACATCGGCATTGCCGCGCCGATGTCGTTTTTCCCGTTCGGCGGGGCCGGCCAGTCCATGTACGGGGACACCAAGGGCCACGGCCAGGAGATTTTCAACTTCTTTACGGACACCAAGGTGGTGATCGAACGCTGGCTATAAGAAGAAGGGTTCCAGGGGCCAAGGGGTCCAGGGTTCGAGTGAAAACCCGGACCCCCCGGCCTGACGCAAGACCCAATTTCCTTCAATTGACCCCTTGAACCCTCATCCCCTGGAACCCCTTATATTTTTAGGAGTCTACCATGCCTTTACAGAACTTTGGAAGCATCCTGAATTTTGCCGAGGAGTTGGAGCGCCTGGACCGGCAGTTTTACGCGGCCGCCTCCGCCAACCCGGCCTGCGCCGGCTACAAGGCCCTGTTCGCGGAGCTCGAGGCCGAGGCGGCGCGCAATGTAACGACTGCGCAGCGTATCCGGCGGGAGAACGTCACCGAGATGATTCTCGAGCCCGTGAAGGACTTCACGCGGGCCCCTTTCTGTGAGGCCTGCGAGGAGGCGGCCGTGCAGAGCGCGGCGGAGGTGCTGGCGACGGCCATTCGTCTGGAAAGCCGGGCGGAGCGCTACTACGCCGAGGCCGCCGAAAAGCTCAAGGCGCTGGCCGAGGTCTCCCGCGCTCTGAAAACACTGGCTAAAAATCGCAAGGCCCATGGGGCCAAGCTTGCCTCTCTGAAATAAGGAGGACCCACCATGACGGACACAGCCAAACGAGTCCAGGAATACGCCGCTCACAGCTTCCACACCTGGAGCCGACAGAAGGGGTGGAAAGCTCCGCTGCTCGTGAACGACGCCGAGGGGATCTATTTTTACGACGACACGGGGAAAGCTTACATCGACTTCTCCTCCCAGCTCATGTGCTCCAACCTCGGCCACAAGAACAAGGCGGTCATCGAGGCCATCGTCAAACAGGCTGAAAAGCTGCCCTACATCGTGCCGAGTTTCGCCAACGAGGCCGGCATGGCAGCCGTGGAAGCGCTGCAGACGGTCATGCCGAAGGGCCTCACCCGCTTCTTTTTCTCGACGAGCGGAACCGAAGCCAACGAAGCGGCCGTCAAGATGGTTCGCCAGGCCTGCGCCCCGGCCTACAAGGTGATCTCCCGCTACAAGTCCTACCACGGCTCGACTGCCGCCAGCATCTCGCTTACCGGCGACCCACGGCGCTGGTACGCCGAGCAGGCCCGTTTTACCATCCCGGGCGTATGCTTTGCGCCGGACAGCCATTGCTATCGCTGCCCCTTCGAGCTCACCTATCCCCAGTGCGGGGTGCAGTGCGCCAAGTTCCTGGAATACATGATCCGCGAGGAAGGCAACGTGGCCGCCATCATCGTGGAGCCCATCGTCGGCACCAACGGCCGGCTGATCCCGCCGCCGGAGTACTACCCCATGCTGCGCCGGATGTGCGACGAGCACCACGTGATGCTGATCGCCGACGAGGTCATGTCCGGCTGGTTCCGCACCGGGACTGCGTTCGCCATGGAACACTGGGGCGTGACGCCGGATTTCATCACCACGGCCAAGGGCGCCAGCGCCGCCTACACCCCCGTGGCCGTCACCGCGACCTCGGAAAAGGTGGCCGGGTTCTTCGAAGACGAGGTCTTCTGCCACGGCCACACTTATGCCTTCCACCCGCTGTCGGCCGCCGCCATCCCTGCCGCCATCAGCGAACTGAAGAAACTGATGGCGTCCGGGCTGCCGCAGCGCGTCGCCGCGCACCTGAAGAAAAGGCTCTACGAACTGGCGGACAAACATATCTGCGTCGGCGATGTCCGCGGCATCGGCCATTTCTGGGGGCTTGAGCTGGTCAAGAACCGCAAGACCAAGGAGCCGTTCGACACCAAGGCCGACAAATTCAGCACCAAGGCCCTCATGACCGGCCGGGTCGCAGGCGACGCCATGCAGCGCGGCGTTTATATCAGCCCGTGGTACGACACTCTGGTGATCGCACCGCCGCTGATCATCACCGAAGCCCAAGTGGACGAGGCCCTCGCCGTTCTGGACAAATCACTTGAGATCGCCGACCGCGAGTCGATCGACACGGGAACGCCGGTATCCCACAGCACCGAGTATTTATGAACCATCGGCCGAAGCCGATGGTTCATAAATACTCCAGCAAATAAATCATCCCCGCCGCTTGCGGCGGGGATGATTTATTTTTTTCTAAATGTTTTCGCCAACCTGCCGATGATAGTGTCACAAGAATCGTTTTTCATTCCTTGACTACCGGTCATCGGTTTTCTATGATGAAAAAATGTGAGCGGCTGGTATCTGCCGGCAATAACCTGCCGAAGGCAGGCTCTCGCCCCTGAACGGTCATCGATTTTTACTGAATAACAGCGGCTTATGGCGACTATCAATCTTAAAAAGCGCGAGGTTGAAATCAAGCTTGTCTACTACGGCCCAGGCCGTTGCGGCAAGACCACCAACCTTCAGTACGTCTTCAAGAACAGCCGGAGCCATATGATCGACGAAATGGTGTCGATCAAGACCAAGGGCGACTTGACGCTCTTCTTCGACTTTGTCCCCATGGGGCTCGGCACCATCAAGGGGTGTGAAGCCCGTGTGCAGCTTTACACCGTCCCGGGCCAAACCAAATACGCCTCGACCCGGAAGCTGGTCTTGAAAGGCGCCGACGGGATCGTGTTCGTGGCGGATTCGATGCGCGTCCGGCACGAGCAGAACATCGAATCCCTCAAGGACCTGGCCCAAAACCTGAAGGACTACGGCATGAACATCTTCCAGTTCCCGCTGGTCATGCAGTGGAACAAGCGCGACCTGGCGGATGCCGGTGTGCCGCTGATGTCCGTCGAGGAGATGGACCGTCTCTACAACCGCCAACTGAAAGCGCCCACCTTTGCCGCCAGCGCCGCCACCGGCGCGGGGGTCAATGACACCCTCAAGGCCGCATTGGTCCTCACCCTGCGCTCCATCAAAAAACAAGCCGGTTGGGAATAAGGGCTTCTGGCGAAGCCCTTGTTCCCAACCAGTAAATCAGCGGGTTAACTCCGGATCACGGCACGAGGCGCGGTTTTGCACCACCCTTGCTAAAATTTTGCCGCAGCCTCTTTCAGAAGGGCCTGTGAGGCGGGTGCAAACCAGCACCCCATGAACGCACGGTTCAAGTCCTCACGAATGGCTGTGAACCTTTTTTGGATCTCCCGGGTGCGGTGCTGCTTGGTGAGGGCAAACGCCAACGGCGGCATACCGGCCACCTCCGAAACCATTTCCAGCGCGCGCGCCTCGACCTCTTCCTCTGTGCAAACCGCATCGGCGAGCCCGGCGGCCCTGGCGTCCTCCGGGCCCAGAAAGCCGCTGCGAAATTCAACCTCGACGGCCACCCGGTCCGTGACGATCTGCCTCAACATCAAATCCGCCAAGTAAGGCACCGGCACCCCGATCTTGACCTCATTCAGGGCGAACAGCCTTCTTCCTCCCGCCATAAAGCGATAGTCGCAGGCCAAGGCCAGGATGGCGCCACCGCCGGTGGCATGGCCCGCCAGAGCGCAGGCGGTGGGCAAGGGCAGCGTGTAGATGCGAAGGACGAGATCTTCAAACCGGTTCCAGAAATCCGTCATTTCATCCCGCCCCAGCATCAGAAGATGGGGGACATGGAGCCCGATGCTGAAAAATTTGGTGTTGCCGGCCAAAATCAGACCCCGATAGCGGCCTTTGATTTCGTCCACCGCTGCAGTCAACTCCTCCACCAGCGGCCGGTCAATGGGATTGGTTACACCATTGATCAACCGCAGAACCGCTGTCGATCCATGATCCTCCAGCCTCACCGTGGGCATGCGCGCTGTCCTCCTCTCATGGGGAGCCCTGGACCTTTTAAGCTAGTTTTCTTATCTCCGAAAGGAGCTCGGGGAGCACCGTTCCCGCTTTCCCTTCAAGGAAATGATCCGAGCTCGAAAAGGCCCTCTCGATGTTGACTTCGACCACCGCGGCGCCGTGCTCTTTAGCCACGTGAGGCAAGGACGCCGCCGGCTGCACCACGGCCGAGGTGCCGATCACCAGCATGACCCGGCAGGCCCCGGATTCCTGCCAGGCGGTTTCCATCGCCTGGGGCGGCAGGGACTCGCCGAAGAGCACGGTGTTGGGCTTGAGCACACCACCGCACTCGCAGAGGGGCGGCATGCCTTCGGGGATGCGGGGGGCGCGGTACTCCTTGCCGCAGCGCACACAGAAAATCTCCCTCAGGCTGCCGTGGATCTCGGTCACGCTGCGGCTGCCGGCCTTGCGGTGCAGACCGTCGATGTTCTGAGTGATCACGTGCCTTAAAAGCCCCATGGCTTCCAGTTCAGCCAAAGCGGTGTGGCCCGCATTGGGCTGATAGGCGTCGTAATTGCGGATAAACTCCCCTCGAATGCTCCAATACTTGGAAGGGTCTTTGCGAAACATCTCGATCGAGGCGTAGACGGTGGGGTCGAACTTCTCCCAGAGCCCGCCTTTCGACCGGAAGGCCGGGATGCCGCTTTCAGCCGATATGCCGGCCCCGGTGAGGGCCACACAGGGCTGCTGGCGGATGACCAGGTTGGCTACCTCTTCGCAGGCGGATCCCATTGGGGTTTGATCACTGGGCGGCTTAAATTTTTTTTCTCCCCTTGCCGCACCGGCAAGGGGAGAAAAAATACTATAGTGTTATTTTCGTCCCAAGCGCTTCCAGGAAAAGGGCGATCCACTGGGGATGTGCCGGCCAGGCGGGCGCGGTTACCAGGTTCCCGTCCCGGAAGGCCTTGTCCACGGCGATGTCCATGTACTCGCCGCCCGAGCCCCTGACATCGGGGCCGACCGCCGGGTAGGCCGAACATTTTTTTCCTTTCAGAACTCCGGCCGCCGCCAGCAGCTGGGCCCCGTGGCAGATACTGGCGATGGGCTTACCCGCTCCCGCAAAATGCTTGACGATCTCGATGACCTTCGGATTCAGGCGGATGTATTCCGGGGCCCGGCCGCCCGGGATCACCAGGGCATCGTAGCCTTCCGCCTTCACCTCGTCGAACGTGGCGTTGAGGGTGAAGTTGTGACCGCGTTTTTCACTGTAGGTCTGGTCGCCCTCGAAATCGTGAATCGCCGTGCGCACGATGTCTCCCGCCTTCTTGCCGGGGCAGGCAGCGTGCACCGTGTGCCCGACGGCCAACAGGGCCTGGAAAGGGACCATCACCTCGTAGTCCTCGACGAAGTCTCCCACCAGCATGAGAATCTTTTTTGCAGCCATAAGTACCTCCCTCATTTTGACAGGAATTCGAGCGCCCGCCGCCAATCGGTCGTTCAGCCGGTAGTAAAACCATCTTTGATCGCTCGACCGGTCGACGGGCGGACCGGCCGGCCGGATGACCGACGCGTCGTTAAAAGTCCTCCATGTGCAGCCGGGTCGTGATCTGGATGCAGCCCTTGAAGGAGCGAGCCACCGGGCAGAAGTCGGCGTGCATGTCGTGCGCTCTCTGGGCGGTCTCGCGCTGGGCGGGGTCCAACTTGAGATGGTAGTCCGCATGAATGCGCTTGATCACCAGCACCTTGCCGTCGCGTTCCACTTCGCCCCGGGCTTCCGTCACCAGCCGTCCGTCGCCGGCCGGAATTTTGCGCGCCTCCAGCGCGCCTCCGAAGGTCCCGGTCAGTCAGCCCGCGGCGGCCGCCACGACGTAGTCCAGGGTCGCGGCGTGCGGCTCGTGGACGTTGGTGTCGACCCCGTAGTGCTGAGCGATTTCCGAGTGAACCCCGAAAAACACGGGTGTGGGAACATGGGGCAGATACGCCCGGCGCAGCGGCCCCTTGATGCGTTCGATTTTGACGCGTGAGGTGTAAGCCACTTCGTCTGCCATGAAAACCTCCTTGAAAAGAGTGGGGAGAGGCTGGAGAACCGCCACCGCGTCCGGCTGCCATAATGGGCTTCGGTTGCGAGTGGCCGGTTCGGCATTATGATTACACCATATGGATTCGAAGGGCAATGGCAAGCCTCGCCAAGGGATTCGCATGATCATCCAAGCCGAAGTTGATATTCACGCACCGCTGCCGGTCGTCTGGAGGGTGTTTTCGCACCTGGACGACTGGAAGGACTGGAACACCGCCTGCAACAGCTGTCGGTTTATTGAGGGCGACGCAATTACCGATGGTGCCTGCTTCACGTTCGTGGTCAAACCCATCATTTTCCCGGTGCGGGTGGAGCCGCGGGTGGTCAGCTGCACGCCGGGCCGCGAGGTCGTCTGGGAGGGCGAGCGGCTCGGCATCCGGGCGGTGCACACGTGGCACTTCCGGGAACACGCTCAGGGGGTATTGCTCGAGAGCGTTGAGACATTTAAAGGACCTCTGCTGGCCCTGGGGCGTTTGGTCGGCGTGCCCAAGCGCCTTCACCATCTAACGGTGCTGATGCTCGACCAGATCAAGCGGCATTCCGAGGCCTGCAGCGCCGCCCCCTCATTTGAAACGACCGCATGATGCTCACCGTTTCGGGCCGCTGCACTCGCTTTGGCAACCCACGGGCGGGAATCGGTATTGACAGGGGCGGCGCCTTTCCATACTATTTTTCGAAATACCATTCCGCAGGTGGAGTCTCCACATGCCTGACATGCTCGTAAAACTCTACCAACTGCCCGATCTGGATGAACATTTGAAGCGAATTCAACCGCAGGGTGTTGTGGTCCGCCGACCGAATCCTTGGGAAAAAAGCATCCTGATGGAATGGGTTCATTACAAGTTCACATCGGCGTGGGCTTTGGAAGGCGAGGCGGCCTTTGCGGTGAAGCCGCCGAGCTGTTTCATCGCGCTTGAGAAGGACGCTTTGATCGGTTTTGCCTGCTACGACTGCACCCGCAGGAATTTCTTCGGGCCCACCGGGGTGGCCGAAGCTGCGCGCGGCAGGGGGGTCGGGTTATCACTGCTGCTTGCGTGCCTGCACGCCATGCGCGATGACGGCTACGCCTACGCCATCATCGGCGGGGTGGGCCCGGCGCAATACTATTCGAAAACGGTCGGCGCAACTCTGATCGAAGGCTCTTCCCCGGGGATCTACGATTTTGGGCTGCTGCGAAACGCGCATGCGCCCGACCGCCGCACGTGATGAGCTCCCGGCCGAGGATGCCGTTCATGAAAAGAATCCGGAAAGATGACTTTTTGATCATTTCCGGGTCATCCTGCCGTGAACTGGATGGTTTATTGTCTGCCCATGGATTTAGCCCGCATGGGCAAACATAAAATCAGGAGGATAAAGAGTATGGCTAGACGATTTCGAGTCACCCAGATCATTGCCATGGTGCTGGCGGTAGGGTTGCTGTCCACGACCGGCCTGCAGGCGGCCAAAAGCGCACCCCGGATGATCCCGGACAACTTCAGCGCCCTCGCCG
>Ga0209450_10001095_pt1 | contig 13502 bp, 12 predicted proteins | sample FrelakmetLWP11LW_FD_187149 | JGI IMG/M metagenome (GOLD analysis project Ga0209450, IMG submission 187149) | Freshwater lake sediment microbial communities from the University of Notre Dame, USA, for methane emissions studies - LWP11 LW (SPAdes)... | ecosystem: Environmental > Aquatic >... | reverse complement strand
AGGGGAAGTTAAAGTGCCCCCCCAATCTGATACACGTCTTTGGTGATTGGATCGAGCTTTCCTTTTACCACGTTGTCACCTCTTTGCTTCAATGCGCTAATGGGGATCCCTTTTCGTTCTTCTTACAACGGCGCTTGAAAGCTTAGCGGAAGCTCCTGATCTGAAATCCCCCTTGCTCGGCGGAGACTTCAATGGCCCCCACTTCATCGACCCTCAGAATCCTGCACCCCTGACCTCTGAGCCTTCCGAGGACCTCCTCGCTGGGGAAGCCGAAAGGGTTGCCTTTTCCGGAGGATATAATGCATAGTTGGGGGCTCACTGCTTCCAAAAATGCTTTTGAGCTGGAACTGTTGCTTCCATGGTGAGGAACAAGAAGGACGTCGGTTTTCAATTGAGCGCCTCTCCTTGAAACAAGCATTCGCTCTCCCGCACTCTCAAGGTCGCCGGTAAAAAGGAAAGAGGTCCCCGCGCAGGACATTCTCAAGACCAGAGAATTGTCGTTGGACTTTCTCGACATCACCCCTTCTCCGGGATGATGGATTTCAAAGGTGGCGCCCGCGATTCCTCTTCCCTCTTTGAAGTCTGCAGGAGTTTTTCTCCTGATTCCCTTTGCTGCCAGGAGCCCCATAAGTTCCTGGAATTCAGGGGATTCTACTTTCTCCCCGTTGTACCAGAACTCCTTGGGTCCAAAATGGTCTGCGATGTACAAAAGACCGCTCAGGTGATCCGCATCGGGGTGAGTCATGACGAGCGTGTCGATTCGAAGGATCTTAGATCGGAGGAGGAAAGGAGCAACCACCATCTCCCCAATGTCGAAATCGCTCCCCGGAAATCCACCTCCATCGATCAGCATTCTCTCCGAGCCTGGAAATTGGATCAGGGCCGCATTTCCCTGGCCCACATCGAGGTAAGTGATCTTCAGAGAGGGATTGAAGTGTGTCCGATAAATCCAGTAACTGACGTCTCCTGCTAGGATAAGTAATACAAACACGAAACCGAGCCTTGCCCATCGCAGGTGCTTCAGAGAAAGAAGGCAAAAGAGGAACCCATAGAAGAGCAAAATTTCCATGAAGTTCGGCCTGAACACCTGCACCTCTGTCCAGGAAAAACGACTCCAGTACTCTACATAGTCCATCATCCGGTCCAGGCCCCACGATGCAACAGCGAGGATCGAGTTGGCCAGAGCCTGAGACAGAGGCAGACAGGCGGCTGCCAGAAGTCCGATGGGGAGGATGCACACGCCCATGACGGGCAGCGCCGTCATGTTGGCCAGAAGGCTCACCAGAGAAACCCGGTGAAAATAATAGGAGGTGACGGGGAGAAGAAAGAGCATGGCAGAAATGGTCACGGACGAGAGTCCGCAAAAGTAAACGTAGAAGCGATACAAGACGCCCTTCCTGATGTCGGACGATTTGAAGGAAATCACGGAGAAGATCCCCGGCGCCAGCCAAAGAATTCCCACGACCGCCAGAAAGGAGAGCTGAAAGGAGATCGCGAAAATCGAATGGGGATCCGCGGCAAGAACGACGAGAGCGGCTAAAGCAAGCGTTGACCACACGTCTTTCTCTCTGCCCAGGATCATCGAAAAAAGAAAAATGAGAACCGTCATCATGGACCGCTGGCTGGGCACTTGGAATCCCGCAAGGCAGGTGTAAGCGACCACAGGGATGCTCGTGAAAAGAGCGGAGGTCTTTCGCACATCTATTCGAAGAGCCACTTGGTAAGACAGGGAGAGGGCTCTCTTGATCAAAGCGAAAGAAAACCAGGCCACCAGCGCCACATGAAGCCCTGAAACGGATAGCACATGCCCCAGTCCTGTAATCGTAAACAATTCCCTGAGATCGCGCCGGACGCCCTCCTGCTCACCGAGGATCAACGCTTGAAAGAGGGCCTGGTTTCTGGGAGAGAGGCGTTCGGCAAAGAACTCTCTGATGGGCTTACGCGCCCTCTCGATCAGCTCAAAAGGAAAACCGAGGTCCCCTTTTCCCAAGGGAACGATCCGTCTTCCATCTGTCACTGAAGCAGCGCACGAGAGGCCTCTGATTTTCATGGCCAGCACATAGTCGTACCGGCCCGGGTTGTTGAAATTGTTGAACGCCCTGAGCCTTGCCGGAAAGAGAATCCTGTCCCCCGGAGCAAGGGCCGTGTCCGGTTTGTAAATCGTGATCCGGATTTTTTCTCCCACTGCCTTTTCGCTCTCCAAGCCATGTAGTCGATCGACCCTCACAACAGCGCTCGTGGTCTCTTCTCGGAAGACCGCTGGCTCGAGAACCGTGCCCTCTATGGTAACTCGTTCCTGCAGCTCGGCAAGAGCAACCAGTTCCGAACTGTGGCGGTTGCTCAGCTCTAGAAGGGAACCGGCAAAGAAAAACAGAAAAAGACAAAGAGAATACTTCGCTCCATCCGGAACCACCAGGCAGAGGATCAAAAGAACCACGAATACCGCGGCAGGGACGATTCCTAAGGCGGAGTCAACGGGCAGAGTGAAAAAGCTGGCAAGCAGCCCTGCCGTGAACGCGAACAGTAGTGGAACAAGGGGACGGGAAGGCATGTTAGTCTTTTTCCCGCCATATTCTGGCCCCGAGGGATTGGAACTTCTTCTCCAGAGCCTCATATCCCCTGTCCAAATGATAGATCCTGTTTACCTCGGTCGTGCCCTCTCGCGCCACGAGTCCCGCAAGAATCAGAGACGCGCTGGCCCTTAGATCCGTCGCCATCACCGGTGCGGCCATAAGACGTTCTTTTCCTCGAACCAGGGCCTGATTCCCATGGATGGCGATGTCCGCGCCCAGGCGTATGAGTTCGCTCACGTGAATGAACCGGTTTTCAAAGATGGTCTCCCGGATGATGCTCGAGCCTTTTGCGATGCACATGAGGGACATGAACTGGGCCTGGAGATCTGTTGGAAAGCCTGGAAACGGCCTGGTTTCTATATCCACGCTTTGGACGGAGTCTGACCCCTTAACATAAACTCCTTTTTCAGTTGGGTGGATCTCTGCGCCGACGGATTGCAGCTTCTCCGTGACCGCTGCCACGTGGTCCAGTCGGCATCCCTCGATGTGGACTTCGCCCCGGGTCATGGCCGCTGCAATCATTAAGGTTCCTGATTCAATCCTGTCGGGGATGATCTCGTGCTCTTGTACGGAGGTCAGATCTTCTTGCCCCCGGATCACAATCGTGTCGGTGCCGTCCCCCTCGATCTGCGCGCCCATGGCTCTCAGCATGCTCGCGAGATCCTGAACCTCCGGTTCCTTGGCCGCGTTTCGCAGGATCGTTTCACCTCGTGCCTTTACCGCAGCCATCATGATATTCTCCGTCCCTGTGACCGTGGGGATATCGAAAAAGACCTCCGCTCCTTTGAGTCGTTGAACCTCGGCGTTGATATACCCCTTCTTGAGGAACATCTGCACGCCCATGGCGCCAAGAGCCTTGAGATGAAGATCGACTGGTCTGGCTCCGATCGCACACCCTCCCGGCAAAGAAATCCGCGCCCTGCCGAGCCTCGCCAGGAGGGGCCCCAGCAAAAGGATCGAGGCTCTCATCGTTTTGACGAGGTCGTAAGAAGCGATATACTTGTTTAGGTTCTCAGAGTTCACCGCCACCACCCCATTTTCTTCCTGGAAAACAACGCCCATTCTGGACATAATCAGCTTGATGGTGTGAACATCCTTGAGGTTGGGGATACGCTTCAGGCGGTGCCATCCCCCTGTGAGAAGGCAGGCAGCAATGACCGGCAGGGCGGCATTTTTTGCCCCGCTCACCCTTACCGTGCCCTTCAGAGGATATCCTCCTTCGATGAGAATCCGATCCATGGCTTAAGCTTTCCCCGCAGAAAAGAAGAGATGCGCCCTTGCGCTGAAGTAATCTATAATACCGCCTGTCCGCGGTCAATGGATTTGACCCATCCCCCTATGGAAGATCGGTACGTGACAGAAGCAATGTTAGGGAAACTCGCCAAATGGCTGAGGATGATGGGCTATGATGTTCTTTATCAGCGCTCGTATCGGGAAGAAGACCTTGTGCGTCTCACGGCTGGGGGAAGGAGGCTATTGTCTCGCCGCGTTAAGGCGCTAGCGCGGCACCCCGGAGCGATACTGATTCGGTCGGACCATGTCGGTGAGCAACTCAACGAACTGATGAGGCTAGGTTGCCTCAAACTGGATCGCTCGCGCTTCTTTACCAGATGTCTGCTCTGCAACATGCCTCTCGAAGATGCAGACCCTGAGAAGGCGAGGTCTGGGCTGCCGGACTATGTTTCTCACGAGAATCCTTCAGGAATTCGCTATTGCCGCGAGTGTGGACGTTTTTTCTGGCCTGGCACCCATCGGCAGAGGATGCTGAAGCAGCTGGAGGACTGGGGGCTGTAAGGTGATGAAAAAGACAAAAGGGCACCCTTCCGGCCTTGGTGCCCTTACGTCATTTTCTTACTGAATTTGAACTGGTTAGCCCTATCTTCTTTTCTTGGCCGGTTTTCTCTTGGGTCTGGCTTTCTTCTTGGCCTTTGGCTTGACCTTTTTCCCGGGTTTAGCTTTCTTGAGCTGTGCTTCTAATCCTTTGATCTTTTTCTTAATCGCTACAAGTTCTTTAAGAAATTTCGCAGATTTTTTCTTTGCTAGCTCGATTCTGTATTGGATTTGTCCAGCGGTTGCCATACTCTCTCCTTTCCTGTTGTTTTTATTAAAAACCTATCTATTGATAGAAAATATATTATAATCGATTAAAAGTCAACAAAATTTACAGGTTCAATAACAAATTAATTATAAACGATCATAAGTAACCCTAGGTGGAGTCCTCTAAAGATTGCGACGTCTATTGCTACCCCTTGACCGCAACCAAGGAATCTTCTCGCTCTTTTTCGAAGATAACCGTATGCCTTTCTGATCGTTTTTCCGGCAAAGCATAGGAGAGCATTTTAAACACCCGCAAGTGATGATGTTCCACCGAGCGCTCATTTTCCTTCAAATGCTCGTCTGCCCGGGCTCCCATATAGAGAACAAGAAGACCTCCCTCATCCACCAAGGGAGCACACCAGTCAAGGGTCTTCGAAAACTCCGCCAAAGCTCTTGCAGTGACCACGTCGTACCGAACCTCCTTCGGAAGATGCTCGATGCGGTTCTTGACGGTCTGAACCTCTCTAAGCCCGGTCAGCCGAATGACATGCTTAAGGAAACTCACTTTCTTCGAGTTCGGTTCCACCAGAAAGGCGACTCGCCTGGGACAATGAATCTTAAGGGGCAATCCCGGAAAACCCGCGCCGGAGCCCACATCCAACAGCTTCCCCTGGCCGGGCAGAAAGGGGGAAGGAAGCAGGGAATCAAGGAAAAGCTCAATCACCACCCGCTTACGATCCTTCAAACCGGTCAAATTGAACCTCCGGTTCCAGGACCACAACTCTTCCAGGTAGATTCGGAATAGATCCAGCTGGTGATCGTTCAGGTCTATTCCAAAATGCGCAGCACTCTGGAAAAAAATATGAATCTCGTCCTGTCTTGGCCTCAGACAATGACCCTCCTTTTGATGATACTCACCGCCTCCTCGGGTTTGTCCACGATGTGGAAGATGTCGAGATCGGTGGGGGAAATGGATTTGGCTCTGAGGAGGGTCGCCCTCATCCAGTCGATAAGACCTTTCCAGTATCGCGAATCCATAAGGATAACCGGAAAGGATCGAATTCTCTTGGTCTGGATCAGGGTGAGAGCCTCGAAAAGCTCATCAAGGGTGCCGAACCCTCCGGGCATGATGACATAGGCGACTGCATACTTGACGAACATGACTTTTCTGATGAAAAAGTACTTGAAGTCAAGGCGGATGTTTGCATATCTGTTCGGTTTTTGCTCCCGGGGAAGATGGATATTGAGTCCTACGGATTTGCCTCCCGCCTCCGCGGCCCCCTTGTTGGCGGCCTCCATGACACCCGGCCCTCCTCCTGAAATGACATTAAACTCGCTTTCCACAAGCAAGCGAGCTACCTTTTCTGTTGTCCTATAGACGGGGCTGTTTCGCGCAACCCTGGCTGAGCCGAAAATGCTGACCGCTGGATAGATCTCAGGCAGAACCTCAAAGCCCTCCACGAATTCCGCCATGATGTGAAACATTCTCCATGTATCGTGTTTCGTGAGCTCATCCACGATGAATTGCTTTTCCCGCGCCATATCGTCCTCTCCTTGTCCTCAGGCTCCTTGAGAATTTCGTTGATTTTTCGAGCCCTATTGATTAGCGTTTGCGCCAGGGATCATAAGCCCAGGCTCTTTTCCTGTCAAGAAAGAGGACGCCTTGGTGATCTGGCTCTTGACCGGTCGTCACAGGACATGATAACTGTAAAGAAGATCGTTGGATGTCAATGAAACAGGGGATGACCCATGACCGAAGAGAAAGACAAGAGCAAGGGATCTGAAGGCTACGATGATTTCCTTGTCCACGTTAGCCAGTTCACCAGCAGGGATGAGGAAAAAGCTTTCATGGAGAGCATCGGCCAGGAAACCCCTCAAGAAGACCTGGCGGTTAACGTGGGCGAACGGGTGAAAAGGGCCAGGGAAAAGCGAGGCCTCAGCTTACTGGATATTTCCCGGCGAACGGGCATCGAGGTTTCCTTCCTTTCCGAAATTGAAGGAGGGCAGGGCGCTCCACCCCTTGGAACGATTATCAAGCTAGCCAAGGCCCTTGAAATGAAAATGGGTTACTTCATTTCAGGGGACGAACTGAGACCCTTCACGATTGTTCGCAGAGGGGACCGCAAGATGGTCTCTCGATACGACTCGAAGAGAGACAAGCATTATGGGTATGGATATGAGTCCCTTGCCCCTTACAAGAAGGATCGCCACATGGAGCCCTTTCTGGTCACCCTGCAGCCCGCGACCACAGAAGAAGAAAGGTCTACCCATGATGGTCAGGAATTCATTTTTGTCCTGACCGGCAGCATGGAGGTTCGGCTTGGCGAGGAGATCCATGTTCTGGAGCCGGCCGATGCGATCTATTATGACTCCACGGTTCCCCATCTCGTCAAGTGCCATGGCCAAGAAACGACAAGGATCCTGGCTGTTCTTTACACGGAGAAGTAGAGATCCTCTTTCAGATGCGACGCCGGGGGGCCTGCAGAGAACAAAAGAGGGTTGAAAAAGCGGGGTAGGCTTTTTGGAGGCAATGAATTCGTGATCGTCTTCGACCTAGAATGCGGGCGTGGACATCGATTTGAGGGCTGGTTCAACAACAGCGCTTCCTTTAAAGAACAGACCCTCAAGAAGTTAGTGACATGCCCTATTTGCGGGGATATCCGGGTGCGAAGAGTGCTCTCTCCGGTCGCCACCAAGACGGCCCGGCCTGAACCGGAAAAAGCTCCCGATCCAATCGACTACGGGAGGCTTGCGAAGGAGATTGTCCACTATGTGAACACCCATTTCGAGGACGTGGGCTCCAATTTTGCAAAAGAGGCTCTGAAAATGCAGTACGGCGTCTGTGAAAAGAAGAACATCAAGGGATCCGCTACCGCCGCCGAAGAGAAGATGCTGAGAGACGAAAAAGTCGAGTTTTTCAAGCTTCCCATTCCGAGGACAGAGGACGACAAGAACAACTGAATTTGACTTTTGGCCTCGAACATTATAGAGTTGGTTTTATCTAGACCGGGACTTTGCATCAAGACGCATCTATGGGAAAACCTCAAAAGGGTAAAATCGCCGTTGTTATTGTGATCAGTCTTCTGGTCATTGGTTTTTTTCTAAGCATTTACATCACGGTGGATGAAAAAATCGCCGGAAACGCTGTGGTGGTCGTTACGATAGAGGACAAGCGGTACCATTCCATCCATTTCGATCATATCTGCGTTGCCGGCAAAACAGCCCAGACCATGAGTCTCTCCGACGCTGAAGCCAGAGGGTTTCAACCCCATTCCTACTGTGAGGAACTCGGATATTTCAGGGGCAATCGGCAATTCCTGTTTCACCATCTTTTTTCAAAGCTCGGGTTCCCCGTCAACAGCCGATGGGATAGGAATGGGAACTGGTTGTGGTAGCCCCTTCAGCACAAACTTCGTCGTAACCCCCCTAGAGAAGATGCTCCGTGGCAACGCCGGGCAGGCGGAAGAGACGACACCACCGTCACCCTGATCGCCTTGACTTAGAAAAAATGGAGAATATCGTCCATGCCGACTCTTTATATCACCACCACGTACGGCCGCATCAGCAGCTTCCAGTTGTTGAAACACGAAACCGCCATAGGCCGCAGCAAAGAAAATGACATCGTGCTGCTCGATCACACGGTTTCACGAAAGCATGCCAGGATCACCAAAACGGATCAGGGCCATCTTCTCTCGGACCTGGGAAGTGTCAACGGCACGGTCGTCAATGAGGTCTTGATTCAGAGCGTCCTCCTGAACCATCAGGACATCATTAAAATCGGTCTCAACACCTTGACCTTCTTGTCTCGACCTCAAACGGAAAAACCCTTCAAGGGAACCTTGACCTTTAGCGGTGGGACCGATTTGGGTAACGAGCCTGAACCCATCATCAAGGCCAGCTCCGAGACGTTCAGCCCTATCAGTTCACAGGATCTTCTTGCCTCAAAAGGATTTGGCGACAGCGAAAGAGCGCTGCCTTCCAAAAAAGAGAGCGAACTTCCGGAGTTCAAAAAAGAACTCTCGGCTCTCGAAAGAACCAACAAGGTTCTCTATGTCCTTTACGAAATCAGTCGACAGCTGAATTCCATCCATGACTTTGGGGAACTTCTCAACAAAATCATGGACCTCATCTTCGTCGTTATTGATGCGGACTACGGGTTCCTCATTCTTACAGGAGAAAGAGACAGGGAGGAACTCATTCCAGTCGTTGTCAAATCGAGAGAAGGCCACCCCGGCGAACAGGAGTCTCTCAAAGCCAGCCGAACGATCATCAACCGCGTCATCCGTGACGGAGTGGCTCTGCTGACATCCAATGCGATGACAGACTCCCGTTTTGACCATGCCAAGAGTCTTTTGCTCAAGCAAATCCGCTCCGCCATCTGCGTGCCGCTGTGGCAAAAAGATAAGATCATCGGAGTGATTCAACTGGAGAGCGTCCGACTGGACAACCAATTTGCTCCGGGTGATCTTGAACTGCTGAAGGCTATCGGCAGCCAAATGGCCATGGTCATTGAGCAAGCCAGTCTTAACGAGCAAATCCGGAAAGAAGAACAAATGAGGAATCGTTTGGAGAGGTTCCATTCCCCGCAGGTCATTGACATGCTCTTGAAAGGAGGCCAGGAAACCCTGGATGACATGATGGAACCCAAGGATGTGACTGCAACCATCCTCTTTGCGGACATTAACGGCTTCACGCCTTTGGCAGAGCGAATGCCCCCTAGGGAAGTCAATCTGATCCTGAACGACTTCTTTTCACGAATGACGGATATCCTCTTCAAATATGACGGCACTCTCGACAAGTACATCGGAGATGGCCTTATGGCCGTCTTCGGGGCTCCTATGGAAAAGGAGGATGACGCGGAGAGAGGGATCCGCGCAGCCCAAGAAATGATCCAGTCGCTGGCCGCCATGATGGCTGGAATGCCGGAGGAGAGGAAATTCACCATTCGCATCGGGATCAATACGGGGAAGGTGGTTGCAGGGAATATCGGTTCTCCCAAAAGAATGGATTACACGGTGATTGGAGACGCGGTCAATACGGCCTCCAGGCTTGAATCCATTGCCGACCCCAATCAGATTCTCATTGGAGAAGAAACCTACGCGCGCGTTCAGGGGAAATTCAGTATCCGCTCGGTTGGGCCCAGAAAGGTGAAAGGCAAAACCGTGGAGCTAATGGTTTACGAGGTCTTATAGAGGGACTTCCTCCAAGCCCGACCTTTCATTTTTCACCTTTGTTTCGGATAAAGTTGGCAATATTTTTTTTTAGCAGATCGTGCTCCTCGCTCAAACTTCCGAGCCTTTCCTTTGTCTCTACCGCTTCAGTCTCCGACTTCTTCAGTCGCAATGCGATATCGGTGACATTAGCATTGACCACCTCACACTCCTTCTCCCCGCCGCTGCCCGCCTGGAAAGAGTAAACCTTCGCCGCGACGTAAACAGGTCTTCCCTCCCTGTGCTGGCATCTCCAAGTCTTGGTCACGGAGGTCTCGCCCTGAAAGGCTCTGGCGATCATCTCTTCAAACAGGGGCTTGTAGCGTGCCGAAACCAAGTCGGCAGCATTTCGCCCGATCATCTGGCTGAAAGCGTATCCGAACAGCTCTTCGCACCCGCGATTCCAGGAACTGATTCTGCCTTTGGAATTGACTCGATAGGCAGGAAAAACGAAGGCTTCATTGATCTGGCTTGAATCACTCAGTGTCCCGCTTGAAGACATGCCGGGGACTTCCCGTACCGTCTGAAGGGCACCTCGCACAGCTCCCATCTCATCCGTTATGGTGCCTGCACCGATGAGCACTCGTTGCCCGTTTTTCAAATGAGGCAGAGAGAGGCCCATCTCGTACCATCCGCTATCTGATTTGGAAAGGATAGCCCCTCGAAAATGTTCTTCAACAGCGCCCGGTTCATCCAGAATGATGTCGGCCACACTTCCTTGGTGGCCCATCCTAAAGCCTTCCCACACCTCTTTGCCGAGAATCTCTCCTGGCGAAATCCCTGTCAGATCCCGGCAGGCAGGGTTCCACTGAACGACCCGGTGGTTTCGGTCAATAATGAAAGTGGGGACAGGGGATCTCTCCAGGATCTCATCGACATACTTCTTGAATTCTCGCAGGGCCTGTGCTTTACCCTCCTCACGGACTAACGCTTCCTCCCTTTCCCTCTCAAACAAAAAGGCAAACAATACCAGGAGCAGAAATCCAATCATGAACGTGCCCAAGTGATAGAGGGCCGTCATCTCCAACGGCAAGAGGTTCGGGAACTGGAAGCGAATCTGATAAAGGTAAACAATCGTTCCCACCTGCAGGAACATGATCATAGTCCAGATACTCCCATGGAGATAGCCCATGAGCAGAACCGCGAGCAGGATCAGGCTTCCGTTTAAAATCCATGTGGGGTGGATCACCCCCTCAAAACTGATGGCCCCTGTATTCCATGAAACGAGGAACAAAAAGGCCCAGAGGATGACGATGGCGGTGTGCCCTCCCAGAAACAGGCTTCTGGTCTTTCTTAGCAGGAGGAATGACAAAATCATCAGACAACCGGTGGCGATGGTCCCATAGAAGAGAATCAGGGCGCCCGCATAAAAATAAAAAAGCCCCAAAACCGGGGCCGTCATGATCACCACCAGATGAAAGGCGTTGAGGATTCTAAGCTTCCGGAGGGTCTCCGGACTGGATAAGCCTATCCCGCTGGTGAGGAGGTTGTTGAAAAGGATGTCCAGATTCATGGTGATGCACCAAACGGCTTCGCTTACCGCTACCCACCCGGGAAAATATAGGTCGCGCCTCCTTTCTCCAATCGTCCGTGCAACTCTCTGTGACCATCCTTGAAAAGCGGAAAACTGGCCCAGATAATCACATAGCACTCCTCCCCATAATTGTTTATCTGGTAATTCAGGTTGTGACCCTGTGGGATGGTAATCTTCAGGGCATTCTCCACGTCTTGAATCGCTGTACCCGGTGAACATGTCCCTTGAGAAGGAATAACTATACCTGGGCCTGCAATCGGGAAAAACTGGTTTTGATCCAAATAGTACATGATCTGACCATCCATGATCTTTTTCATCATGAGCGTGGCTTCGGACCCGTATGCTCTCTGCTGCCAGGTTTGATAGAAGGGCATCGCCGTTACGGCCAAAATCCCTACGATGGCAATCACCACCATCAATTCGATTAGAGTGAAACCTGTTTGTTTCCGCATTTAGCTTCCCCCGCCAGGAAGCGTTTCATACCGCACGCCCTTGGGCGAGATCATAATATTCATGTCGCCGGGCTTCGGATTAGCAAGGGACAGGCGATATCCCAGGCTCGGATCTTTCGTGTAGCTGACCTTATCCAGAAGGGGGATATCCTCTTTCCTCAGAGAAAGATACTTCGGAACAAGCTCGGCGAGCTGTGCTGGATACTGATTCCCTTCGTAATGGGCAAATCGTTTGAGCGCGCCGTCCACCATAAAGAGGAGCACCCTGGGCTGATTGCCGAGATCGGCTGCGCCCGCAGGAGCCTTTTGGCCTCCGAAAAGGATCACCCCCCACATGACCAGAATCATCACGGAGGAAACCATGACAAAATAGTGGAAAGGAGTTCTTTCCTTCTTTCCCTTCGCCTTCTCCCTATGCTCCGAGATTTTTTCCCGCTTTCCCTTGATCGTCGTTCCAACCGCCGACACGGAAACCAGCATGGCACACCGGAAGCAGTAATGTTCCCCAGGCTTCGTCTCCTCCGCGCAGTCCGCGCAAAGAGGAATTCGACAGCTGGAACAGAAGTGCTCCGCTCTGCGATCTGGATGGTTCTTACACTGCATGGATATGCCTCTTATTTAGAAAGCGGTCTAAGCCTTGATCCTATATGAAATCAAGGTTGGACAGTCAAGAGAAAACCTGAGAACGGTGGAATACGCCTCCCTACGTTTCAGGTTTGAGATCATTCCGGCAATAGGGACAAACGACCCATTCAGGATGAACGATACGGCTGCAACCCCTGCACGTGGGGACTAAGGGCTTTTTGCAGTATGGACAGTCCTTGAAGTCCAGACTCACCCCCTTGCCGCAGTAAGGGCAGATGGTTGTCAGCTCCTCTTTTTGCTGAACCGCTTTCAACACCTCGTCAATGGTCGTGATTCCCATTTCGATCTTTTTCATACCGCTGATCCCGAGCGTGGTCATTCCCATGGCCATGGCCGCCTCTCTCAGTTGGTCCGCGGATGCCCCGTTTTGGGTCAACTCCCTGAGTTTTCGACTCATGACCATCACTTCCTCAATCACCGTACGGCCCTTGAAGCCGAGATTCCCGCATTTGGAGCATCCTATTCCTCGATAGAACTTGAAAGGAAGCTTGTTGCGGTCCAGCCCCATCCGGCTGAGGACTTCCTGACTTGGGACGTATTCCTCCTTACAATAAGGGCAAATCACCCTGACGAGTCTCTGGGCCACGACCCCTGTCACCGAGGAAGCGATCATGTAAGGAGCCAGCCCGATGTCCATCAGCCTTGTGATGGCTGAAGGAGCGTCGTTGGTATGAAGGGTGGACAAAACCAGGTGACCGGTCAAAGAGGCCTGGAGGGCGATTTCAGCAGTATCCACGTCTCTGATCTCGCCGATCATGATCACGTTCGGATCCTGCCTCAAGATGGAGCGAAGCACATAGGGAAACGTGAGACCGACTTTTTCACTGATCTGGACCTGATTGATGCCTGCGAGTTCGTACTCCACAGGATCTTCCACCGTCACGATGTTGATTTCATCGGATTTGACGGCTTGCATGCAGGCATATAAGGTGGACGTCTTTCCGCTCCCGGTGGGCCCCGTGATCAACGTCATCCCCTGGGGCTGAGAGCTGAAATTCTGGATAATCGAAAGGCTTTTGGGACTGAATCCCAGGTCTTTGAGAGTGAGAAA
>Ga0209450_10001094_pt1 | contig 13502 bp, 12 predicted proteins | sample FrelakmetLWP11LW_FD_187149 | JGI IMG/M metagenome (GOLD analysis project Ga0209450, IMG submission 187149) | Freshwater lake sediment microbial communities from the University of Notre Dame, USA, for methane emissions studies - LWP11 LW (SPAdes)... | ecosystem: Environmental > Aquatic >... | reverse complement strand
TGCCGGCCGGCTGCGCAACCGCGCCGCCGCCGGCGCCGGACACCGCGGCGGAGTCGCCACGGGTCATGCCGTTCAACACGCTGGGACGGGAGGACGCGCCAGTCTCGATCATCGAGTTCACCGACCTGCAGTGCCCGTACTGCGCCCGCCACGCGCGCCAGACCTTCCCGCGCCTGCGCACCGACTACATCGAGACGGGCAAGGTCCGCTATGCCTCGCGCGACCTGCCGCTCGACATCCACCCCTATGCGCTGGCCGCGGCAGTCGCATCGCGCTGCGCCGGCGAGCAGGGCCGCTTCTGGGAGTACCGCGAAGCGCTGTTCGCCGCCCAGCGCACGCTGAGCTCGGAGCCGTACCTGCGCATCGCCCGCGAACTCGGCCTCGATGTCGAGCAACTCGAGGCGTGCCGTCGTGACGGCCGGCAGGAGGCGAACGTCCGCGACGACATGGCGGTCGCGCGCGCGAGCGGCATTCGTTCGACACCCGGCTTCGTGATCGGCCGCGTCGTGGACGGCCAGTTCCAGGGCGAGGCGATGACCGGTGCGCAGCCCTACGAGGTGTTCGCAGCGAAAATCGATGCGCTGCTCGACGCAGCGAACCGCTGAACCACTTCAGGCCCAGCCGGCGTACTGCGTCGCGAGGCCCGCCAGCGCCGCGAGCACCAGTAACCAGTGCAGCTCGAACCGCCGGTGCTCGAGCAGCCACCACGCACCGCCCGCAATGGTGAGCGAGGCCCAGGCGACGCCTCCGTCCAGGCCCTGAGGCAGGAGCACGACCCGCGTCAACATCAGACCGAGCGTGGCGATGATGCCGACCACCGCTGCGGTGATGGCGGCGAGGGCCGCGGCGAGGCGCGGGACGCGCGTCACGCGCTCCACGTGCGGCGCGCCGAGGAAGATGAACACGAACGACGGCAGGAAGGTGGCCCAGGCGGCCAGCAGAGCGGCGAGTACCGCGCTCGTGCCCTGCCCGAGTGCGCCCGGGTGGTTCCACCCGGCCATGAAGCCCATGAACTGCAGCACGATCACCAGCGGACCGGGCGTGGTCTCGGCCAGAGCGAGTCCGGCGACGGACTGCTCGACGGTGAGCCAGCCCAGCTCCTGCACCAGGTGCTGGGTCACGTAGCCCAGCACGGCATAGGCGCCACCGAAGGTGACCAGCGCAGCCTGCGTGAAGAACAGGTACAGCCGGCTCCAGAGCGAATCCGGCCCCAGCGCCACCGCGACGGCGAGCAGCGGGACGAGCCACAGCACCAGCCCCGCCGCAGCAACCCGCAGTGGCGCACCCTGCCGCCCGGGCGGCGAAGCGACAGGCTCCGGCCGCGGCGCGCGCCACGAGGCGGCCAGTCCCGCGAGTCCAGCCGACAGCACGATCCACGGAAACGGCACGCCGAGGAATTCGAGCGCGGCGAACGCCGTGATCGCCACCGCGACGTGCAGCGGAGTGTCGAGCGCGCGGCGCCCGATGCGCACGAGCGCCTGCAGCACGAGTGCGAGCACCGCGGCCTTGAGCCCGAGCAGCACGCCGCTCGCCACGGGCTGGCTGCCGAATCTCGCGTACAGCCACGACAGCCCGAGCAGCAGCAGGATCGCCGGGACGATGAAGCCGAGGCCCGCGACGAGCCCGCCGCGGATGCCATGCAGCTTCCAGCCGAGGTAGATCGCGAGCTGCAGGGCCTCCGGGCCGGGCAGCAGCATGCAGAAATTGAGGGCGCCGGCGAACTCGCGCTCGTCCAGCCAGCGTCGCCGCTCCACCACCTCGCGATGCAGGATGGCGATCTGGCCCGCCGGGCCACCGAACGAGACGAACCCTAGCCTGAGCCAGAAGCGCGCGGCGTCGGTGAAGGACGGCCGAGGGTTGGCCGGCGGCCGGAGCATGTCGGCAAGTATCCCGCAGCCGCGCGGCGAAATCCCGCGCTAGAACATCTCGGAAGGGTCGGCTTCCTTCGCGGCAGGCGGGCTCCGCGAGGCGATATGGTCGCCCGTGATCATCTCGTCGTAGGCCTGGCCCGGGCCGACCATCGGGTACACGCCGGCCTCGGTGTCGATGATCACCTCGAGGAACGCGGGGCCGTCGAATTCGATGAACTCCTTCACCACGCGCGGCACGTCCTCCTTGCGGTCGAGGCGCACCGCGTAGCGGAAGCCGTCGGCCTGCGCGGCCTTGACGAAGTCCTTCTTGTGCAGCGACTTGTCGCTCGCCGCGAGGCGGCCCTTGAAGAACAGCTTCTGCCACTGCCGGACCATGCCGTCGCCGAAGTTGTTCAGCACCACGACCTTCACCGGCAGGTCGTAGGTGGTCACGGTCTCGAGCTCGCCCAGGTTCATGCGGATGCTCGCGTCGCCGTCGATGTCGATCACCAGCTTGTCGCGGCAGGCGAACTGCGCACCGATGGCGGCAGGCAGGCCGAAACCCATCGTCCCCATGCTGCCCGACGTGAGCCACAACCGCGGCTCGCTGAAGTCGAAGTACTGGGCGGCCCACATCTGGTGCTGGCCGACGCCGGTGGCGATGATCGCCTTGCCCCGGGTGTGGCGGTTGAGTTCCTCGATCACGTAGTAGGGCTGGATGAGCGCGCTCTCGCGGTCGTAGTTCATCGCGTGGCGCGACTTGAGCTCGCCGAGGTGGCGGTGCCAGGCCGACCAGTCGCGCTTGAAGCCGGTCTGCCGCGCGTGCACGCCGATCGCCCCGATCGCCTGCGGCAGCAGGCCCACGTGGCTCCACTGCACGCGCTTTACCTTGTTGATCTCGGACGCGTCCACGTCGATGTGGGCGATGCGCTTCGCGTTCGGCGCGAACCGCGCCGGCACGCCGGCCACGCGGTCGTCGAAGCGGGCACCGAGCGCCACCAGGAAGTCGCAGTCGTCGACCGCGTAATTGGCGAACGCAGCGCCGTGCATGCCCAGCATGCTCATCGACAGCGGGTGCCGGGTGTCGACGGCGCCGATGCCCATCAGCGTCGTCACGACCGGGACGCCGAGGTCCGACACGAACTTGCGCAGCGCTTCGGCGGCCTCGCCGTTGATGACTCCGCCGCCCGCGTAGATGAGCGGCCGCTCGGACTCCGCGAGCATCGCGAGGAACGAGGCGCACTCGTCGTCCTTCAGGAGGTTCCGGCGCACGGCGGTCATCCGCTGCTGGTAGCCGCGCACGTCGAGGTGGCCCTCGCCCTGGAACGTTCCCTGCCAGTTCTGCACGTCCTTCGGGACGTCGATCACCACGGGACCGGGCCGGCCGGTGCGGGCGATCTCGAACGCGGTCCGCACGGTCGCCTCGAGACAGAGGGGATCGGTGACGAGGAAGCAGTGCTTGGCGACGGCGCCCATGATGTTGGGCACCGGCGCCTCCTGGAAGGCATCCGTGCCGATCGCGGCCGTGGGCACCTGGCCGCAGATCACCACGATCGGGGTGGAGTCGGCCGCGCAATCGCGTACCGGCGTCACCGTGTTGGTGGCGCCGGGCCCGGAGGTGACGAGACAGACCCCGACGCGACCGCTGGCACGCGCATAGCCGGCCGCCATGAAGCCCGCACCCTGCTCGTTCGCCGGCACGATCAGCGACATCGGCTTGCCGCCCGGACCGGACTGGTCCTGGTTCCAGCGGAAGACGGCGTCGTAGGTCGGCAGGATCGCCCCGCCGCTGTAGCCGAAGATCGTGCCCACGCCCTCGTCGGCGAGCACCTGCACGATGATTTCGGCACCGGTCATGGCCTGGCCGGCTTTCGGGTGCGGGGCGGACCCCGCGGCGGCATGGCTGTGTTTCACGACGAAATCCTGTCGGTTCGACGGCTCTTGCGTTTATGTTGCGCTGCAAACGAGACTAGCAGCAGCCTTGGGCAGCGTCCATCTGGTCGGCCTCCGCTGCTTCACCTATGCTGGGGGCCGGCTCGAGGCCCGCCCGAGCGGCCGGAAAAGTCATTATAGTCAAAGGGTTGGCGACTCACCGCGGCATCGTCCCGCAGGCAGGCTCACCGTGCGAGGCAAGCGACACATCATTTCCGTCACGCTGCAGAACGAGGTCGGCGCCCTCACCCGGGTGGCGGGACTGTTCTCCACCCGAGGCTACAACATCGAGTCCCTCAGCGTCGCGCCGACGGACGACCCGACCGTTTCGCGCCTGACGCTGGTGACGACCGGCAACGACGCGGTCATCCAGCAGATCTCCAACCAGCTGCTCAAGCTGGTGGACGTGGTCGACGTCGAGGACGTCACCCGGGAGGAGCACTTCGAGCGCGAGTTGCTGCTCGTCAAGCTCAAGGCCAAGGCCACCCAGGTCGGCAAGCTGTGGTCGGCGGCGCAGCGCGCCGGCGGCCGCGTGCTGTGGGACGCCGCGGACAGCTTCACCATCGAGCTCACCAGCAACGAGGCGGAGATCAACCGCTTCATCGCCGAGATCTCGAACTTCGGCGAGGTGCTCGAGGTGGTCCGCAGCGGCGCCCTCGCCATCCAGAAGGGCAAGGAGATCCTCGAGTCGTGAGCTACCGGCTCTACGACTACCTGCCATCGGGCAACGGCTACAAGGTGCGGCTGGTGCTGCGGCAGCTCGGGCTGCCGTACGAGCTGATCGAGCTGGACATCAAGCGCGGCGAGACGCGCACCGCCGAGTTCCTGGCGAAGAACCCGAACGGGCGCATCCCGCTGCTCGAGGTCCCGGGGCACGGCTACCTGGCCGAAAGCCACGCGATCATCAGCTTCCTTGCCGAGGAATCGCCACTGGTGCCCGCCGACCGGTTCGAGCGAGCGCGAATGTGGCAGTGGCTGTGTTTCGAGCAGTACAACCTCGAGCCGAACATCGGCACGGCCCGGTTCTGGATCGGCTCGCTGCGCAAGAGCGAGGCGGAACTCGGCGAGCGGCTCGTCGAGAAGCGGCGCAACGGCCAGGCGGCGCTCGCGGTACTGGAGCGGGCACTGACGGGACGCGAGTTCCTGGTCGGCGATCGCTACTCGCTGGCCGACATCGCGCTCTACGCCTACACGCACGTCGCGCCCGAGGGCGGCTTCGCGCTCGACCCCTACCCCGCGATCCGCGACTGGTGTGCGCGCGTCGCCGCGCAGCCCGGGCACATCCCGATCACCTCACGGTAGCGCGCCGAAGCCGACGTAGCCTTCGGCCAGCGCGGTGAGCGCTGAGCGGATCGACGGCGGCACCGGTACCGGTCGGCGCGTGACCGCATCCACGTAGACGTGCACGAAGCGGCCGATGGCCGCGGGCTCGGACTCGTCGTTGCGGAACAGGCCAATCCGGTAGACGACGCTCGAGTTGCCGAGCTTCTCGATCGCCAGCCCCGCGTGGACAGTGTCCGGGAACGACAATTCGCGCAGGAAGCGGCAGCTCGTCTCGGCGACGATGCCGATCGCCGGCAGGTCGCGGATGTCGGTGCCGCTGGCCTCGATCAGGAAACCGTTCACGGCCGTGTCGAAGTACGCGTAGTACACGACGTTGTTGACGTGGCCGTAGTGGTCGTTGTCGTGCCAGCGGGTGGTGATCCACCGCAGCACGCGGAAGTCGCTGCGGTTGGTCGGCAGGCTGGCGTCGCTGGCCGTGCTCGTGGTCATGGCCGGCACGGTAGCCTGCGCCTGGCGAGGGTGGAAGGGGGGTGGCAAGACCCGCCGTGAATCCCTCCCTGGCGGCTCGCGCGCGACGTCCATGTCGCGCGACGGTCTTGCCACCCCCCTTCCACCCTCGCCAAGCGCAGCGGTCGGCCGCAGCTCTCCGCACACCGCGAAGACGAGCGGCATTGCTGCGCTGCAGCTGACGTTTCGCGAGCGCCGGCTTCCCCAATTCCGAATGGCACGGTGCGATCCGGCGGCGCACGCTGCACGTATGGAGCCGGGCCGTCGGCCCGACCCCCCGTGCCTCGGAATTCAGCATTCGGAACCAAGGGGGATGACATGGAACGCTTCTGGCTGAAGCACTATCCGGCGGACGTCCCGGCGGACGTGAACGTCACGCAATACCGCTCGCTGCCCGAACTGCTGGAGGACTCCTTCCACAGGTTCGCGGCACGCGATGCCTTCGTCCTCATGGACCACGCGCTCACCTATGCCGAACTGGACCGTCTGTCGGCGGCATTCGGCGCCTGGCTGCAGGGAACCGGGCTCGCGCCCGGCGCGCGCGTCGCGCTGATGATGCCCAACATCCTGCAGTACCCGGTCGCGCTGGCGGGCGCGCTGCGGGCGGGCTACGTGGTCGTCAACGTGAACCCGCTCTACACGCCGCGCGAACTCGAGCACCAGATGACGGACTCCGGTGCCGAGGCGATCGTGATCCTGGAGAACTTCGCGGCGACGCTGCAGCAGGTCATTGCCCGCACGTCGATCCGGCACGTGATCGTGACCTCGCTCGGCGACCTGCTGGGCTTCCCGAAGGGCGCGGTGGTAAATTTCGCAGTGCGCCGCGTCAAGCACATGGTGCCGCCTTACTCGCTGCCCGGGCACGTGCAGTTCCACGACGTGCTGGTACAGGGACAGGGCCGCGCGCTCGAGCCGGCCACGCTCGGGCCCGACGACATCGCATTCCTGCAATACACCGGTGGCACGACGGGGGTGGCCAAGGGCGCCGTGCTCCTGCATCGCAACCTCGTCGCGAACCTGCTGCAGTGCGACGCCTGGTTCCAGCCGGCGCTGCGGGACACGAGCCGCGGGCCGGTCCCGCAGCAGTTTGTCTTCGTCTGCGCCCTGCCGCTCTATCACGCGTTCGCGCTGGTGGCGAACTGCCTGTTCGGCATCCGGCTCGGCGGGCTGAACGTTCTCATTCCCAATCCGCGCGACATCCACCAGCTGGTCAAGGACCTGCGGCACCACCCGTTCCACGTGCTACCCGCGGTGAACACGCTGCTCAACGCGCTCGCGGAAGACGATGGATTCCGCAAGCTGGACTTCTCCCAGCTGCGCATTTCGATCGGCGCCGGCATGGCCGTGCACAAGTCGGTGGCCGACAAGTGGCTCGCACTCACCGGCTGTCCGGTCGTCGAGGCCTATGGCTTGACCGAGACCGCGCCGGCCGCGACCTGCAACCCGATCCTGGCCCGCGAGTGGCACGGGACCATCGGCCTGCCGCTGCCGAGCACGGAGATCGCCATTCTCGACGACGCCGGCCAGCCGCTGCCGCTGGGCCAGCCGGGCGAGATCGCGATCCGGGGCCCGCAGGTGATGGCGGGGTACTGGCAACGACCCGACGAGACCGCCAAGGTCATGACGCCGGACGGCTTCTTCAAGTCGGGCGACATTGGCTACATGGACGAGCTCGGCCACACGCGCATCGTCGACCGCAAGAAAGACATGATCATCGTCTCGGGCTTCAATGTGTACCCGAACGAGATCGAGTCGGTCGTGACCCAGCACCCGTCGGTGCTCGAGTGCGCGGCCGTCGGCGTGCCGGACGAACGCACCGGCGAGGCGGTCAAGCTGTTCGTCGTGCGCAAGGATCCGGCGCTGACTGCCGACGGCCTGATGGAGTATTGCCGCGAGCAGTTCACCGGGTACAAGCGACCGAAGTTCATCGAGTTCCGGGACCAGCTGCCGAAGACCAACGTCGGCAAGATCCTGCGGCGTGAACTCCGGGAGACGGGGCAGAGCGGGGTGGCCAAGACCGCTTGAGCACCGGCTCGCGCCGCGGGGTATTCTGCGCCGCATGAAAGTGCGCGCAGCGGTATTGAGGGAGATCGGCCGGCCGGGACCGTACGCCGAGACGCGGCCGCTCGTCATCGAGGACGTGGAACTCGACGCGCCGGGCGAGGGCGAGGTGCTGGTGCGCATCCGCGCCGCCGGCCTGTGCCACTCCGACCTGTCGGTGATCGACGGCAACCGTCCGCGGCCGATGCCGATGGTGCTCGGCCATGAAGCCGCCGGCGTCGTCGAGGACGTCGGTCACGGCGTGGCGGGCCTCGGGCGGGGCGACCACGTGGTCGCGTCGTTCGTGCCGAGCTGCGGCCACTGCATTCCGTGCGCGACCGGCCGGCCGGCACTGTGCGAGCCCGGCTTCCAGGCGAATTCGGCGGGCACGCTGCTCTCCGGCGGGCGCCGCCTGCACGACGGCCACGGCACCGTGAACCATCACCTCGGCGTGTCGGGCTTCGCGCAGTACGCTGTGCTCGCCGCCAACTCTCTGGTGCGCGTGCCGGCCGAGCTGCCGTTTGCCGAGGCCGCGCTGTTCGGCTGCGCGGTGATCACCGGCGTCGGCGCGGTGGTCAACACCGCCCGGATGCCGCACGGGGCGTCCGCGGCAGTCGTCGGACTCGGCGGCGTCGGGCTGGCGGCACTGCTGGCGGCGCGCATGCTCGACGCCGAGCAGATCGTCGCCGTGGACATGAACGAGCGCAAGCTGGCCGTCGCCCGCGAACTCGGCGCGACCGCCACCGTGAACGCCGCCCATCCCGACGCGGTCGAGCAGATCCGCGAACTCACCCGCGGTGGCGTCGCCTGCGCCTTCGAGATGGCGGGCTCCACCCGTGCACTCGAGCTCGCCTACAGGATCACCGCGCGCGGTGGCACGACCGTGAGCGCGGGACTGCCGCACCCGCAGCAGCAGTTCAGCATCCCGCAAGTCAGCCTCGTGGCCGAGGAACGCACGCTCAAGGGCAGCTACCTCGGCAGCTGCGTGCCCGCGCGCGACATCCCGCACTACATCGACTGGTACCGCGCGGGCCGGCTGCCTGTGGACCGTTTGCTGAGCGAACGCCTGCGGCTGGACGACATCAACGCCGCCTTCGACCGCCTCGCGGCCGGCGAGACCATCCGCCAGGTGGTGGAAGTCGATTGAACCTCGCCGGGCTGCTCGTGGCCATCACCCTGCTCGATTTCGACGACGAGGCGGACGCCGCGCTCTGGCGCCCGGTGGATGACGTCGTGATGGGCGGCATCTCGAGCAGCACGTTCGAGCCCGCCGAGCCCGGCATTGCGCGATTCCGCGGCAACGTCTCGCTCGAGAACTTCGGCGGCTTCGCCTCGGTGCGCACGTCGCCGCGCGACTGGGACACCGCGGGCGCGACGGCCTTCCTGCTGCGCGTGAGCGGCGACGGCAAGACCTACAAGTTCACCGTCCGCACCAGCGACGCCTTCGACGGCATCCAGTACCAGGCGCGCTTCGCCGCGCCCGCGGGCGCGTGGACCGACGTGCGCCTGCCGGTGGACGCGTTCGTAGCGACGTTTCGCGGTCGCCGGGTGCCGTTCGCGCCCTCGCTCGATGCTGCGAAGGTGCGCGCGCTCGGTCTGATGGTGAGCGACAAGCAGGCCGGGCCGTTCGCCCTCCTCGTGGATCGCGTCGCCATCGAGCGCTGAAGAATTCGCCGCGCGCTCTGGACTCGGGCGCAACTTCTGTTACATTGCGCTCGCGCGCTCGACCTCAAGGTTGCGCGATCGCTCCGCCGCGCCGACCCTCATCACCTCAGTTGCGGGTTTAGTCCAACGGCGCGGCGGGGCGAGACCTCTCTCCCCCGCCCACCCCGCTCGTGCGAATTTGCCGCAGGTCGCGATGAGTTCGGGACCGCACATCTACGTGGATGCCGATGCCTGCCCGGTGAAGGCGGAGACCGTCAAGGTCGCCGAACGGCACGGGCTCGCCGTCGTCTTCGTCGCCAACGCGTGGATGGCCGTGCCGCGCGCGCCGCGAGTCCGCGTACAGGTCGTGTCCGGATCGTTCGACGCGGCGGATGACTGGATCGTCGAGCAGGCGAAGCCCGACGACATCGTCGTCACGGCGGACATCCCGCTTGCCGCGCGCTGCCTGAAGCTCGGCGCGCGCGTGCTCGGCCCCTCGGGCAAGCCGTTCACGGACGACAACATCGGCAATGCCCTCGCGACCCGCGAGCTCATGGCGGACCTGCGCGCCTGCGGCGTGGGCGGCGGCCCGCCGCCGTTCGGGGCGAAGGACCGATCGCGATTCCTCGAGGCGCTCGAGCTCGTCGTGCGTGAGGCGAAGAAGCGACACGCAGGGGCGGGCGCCGCCGCGCGGCGTTGATGACCGACGGCCGCGTCAGAAGCTGCGCCGCGTCGTCACCAGCAGCTGCACGCTGTCGATGTCGTCGTCGCCGTCGAGCGGAAACGCCAGGTCGACGTGCAGCACGTTGCCGAACGACGAGCGGCTCGAGCCGAGCCGCAGGCCGATGCCTACGTCACGCAGCAGTCCCAGGCTGCCGGCACCGGTGACGTCCGTGCCCCAGGTGCGCCCCGCGTCGAAGAACACGGCGGCACCGACGTGGAACAGGCGGAAGGGATACCACTTGGTGTAATAGCGCTGCTCGAGCGTGAGCAGTGCCCGCGACGTGCCGGCCTGGTAGCGCAGCGGATAGCCCCGCAGGCCGTTGTCGCCGCCGAGCGTGAGCTGGAATTCGTCGTCGAGCTGCTCGGTGACCGTACCGGCGATGGCCGCGAAGAACTTGCTCCTGCTCGACGTGGCCCAGTAGTAGCGCGCATCGGCGGTCAGCGTGCCATTGACCAATTCGCCGTCCTCGATGCGACCCGAGGCCATGAGGTCGCCGAACAGCGACATGCCGGGGCGCAGGTCGGTGCCGTCCTGCACGATGGCACTGGCGATGATCGCGTCGCGGTCGGCGCCGAATGCCTCGCTCGAGTAACCGATCCGCAGCGAGGCGCGCAGGCCGACGAGCACGTCCTCGGTGCGCAGGATCTGGTCCTGGTTGATGCGCTCCTCGTAGCCGTCCTCCACGAGCTCGAACCCGACCCAGGGATAGGCGAGGGTGCGATCCTCCGGCAGCGGACCGCCCGGCGGCTCGACCGGGTCGAGCTCGAAGCGGTCGCGCTCGTAGGTGACGCCGGCCGTCCAGCGTCGCGCCCAGCGGCCCTGCAGCCCGGCCGAGATCCCGCCGTAGGCTTCGTAGTATTCGTCGCGGTGCTGGAACTCGCCGATGTCGTCCCCGAGGACATAGCGCGTGTCGTTGCGCTCGGAGTCGAGCAGGTACACGCCAGCCGCGCGGCGCACGTCGAGCGCGTAGAACGGGCGGTCGAGCTGCAGCGCCTTCGTGCTGCCGTCGTCGGCGTCCACGTAGCTCAGGCCGAGGCGGGTGAAGCTGCGCCTGAAGTGCGGATCGAAATAGCTCACGCCGAACGACTCGCGGTCCACGTCGCTCTCCCACGAGAAGTCGAGCTCACGGCCGGTGCCGAGCAGGTTGTCCTCCTGGATCTGCGCGCCGAACGTATTCTCGCCCCCCTTGCGGCTGAAGCTGATGCCGGGATTGAGCGTCCAGACGTCGCGCGTGCGCACCTCGAGATCCACCGTTGTGCCGTCGAAGGCGACCGGCACGATCGCCGCGTCGTACAGGTAGCCGTTGGCGCGCAGGATGCGTTCGGTCTCGAGCACCAGCCGATGGCGATAGGGCTCACCGGTCCTGAACAGCAGCTGCCCGCGGATCACCGACGGCCGCGTGTTGATGTGCAGCTTGTTTGCCGTCCGGTACAGCCAGCCGTCCTCGTCCTCGAGGCTCGTGTCGAACACGTCCCCGACGACGATGTGCACCTCGCCGATGATCGCGCCGCGCGCCTCCAGTTCCTGCGGCGAGGGGACGGGCACCACCATCTCCCCGGCCAGTGCGCCGCGCCCCCCGAACAGCAGCCCCAGGGCGCAGAGCCTCCAGGCGATACCGGGACGATTGGCCACCAGGAGCGTCGCTCAGGGAATCAGCACGGTAGAACCGATCGTGCGACGCGCCTCGAGGTCGCGGTGTGCCTGGGCCACGTCCTGCAGCGCGTAGGTCTGGCCGATCTCGATGCGCACCGCACCGCGGCCGATCACCTCGAACAGCTCCCGGGCCGCACGCTCCAGGTCGGCGCGGCGCGCCACGTAGTGGAACAGCGTCGGCCGGGTGAGGAACAGCGACCCGCGCCTCGCCAGCTCGAGCGGCGCGAACGGCGGCACCGGACCGGACGCATTGCCGTAGGTCACCATCATGCCGAGCGGCCGCAGGCTGTCGAGCGAGGCGAAGAACGTGTCCTTGCCGACCGAGTCGTACACCACGTGCGCACCGAGACCGCCGGTCAGCTCGCGCACTCGCGCCGCGAGGTCGTCGCGGCCGGACAGCAGGGTGTGGTGGCAGCCATGGTCGCGCGCGACCGCCGCCTTGGTGTCGCTGCCGACCACACCGATCACCAGCGCTCCGAGATGCCGGGCCCACTGCGACAGGATGAGGCCGACGCCGCCGGCGGCCGCGTGCACCACGACCGCGTCGCCCTTGCGCACGCGGCAGGTGCGCCGCAGCAGGAACTGGGCGGTGAGGCCCTTGAGCATCGCCGCCGCCGCGAGCCGGTCGCTGACCCCGTCCGGAATTTTCACGACTCGGTCGGCCGCGATCACACGCTCTTGTGCATAGGCCCCGGGCTGTCCCGACACGTAGGCGACGCGGTCGCCGGCCGCGATGCCACGGACGCGCGGACCCAGCGCCTCGACGACCCCCGCTCCCTCGCGCCCCAATCCCATCGGCAACGCGCCGGGGTACAGGCCGGTGCGCTCGTAGACGTCAATGAAATTCAGCCCGATCGCAGTCTGGCGGATGCGCACCTCGCCGGGCCCGGGCGCGGCTGCCACGACAGTCTCCCACTGCAGGACCTCGGGTCCGCCGTAGGCGTGGATGCGGATGGCGTGCGGCATGGGAAGTGATCAGTGATCAGTGATTAGCGGTTAGTGTAGCGGCGGTACCCGCCGCGCACCTTCAATATAGACGAGGAACGCGACGCGGTGCCGCCGCGCCCCAAGTGCGCCACCTTCCTACTGACCGCTAACCGCTAAACACTGACCACTGATCACTGATCACTTCCCCAGCGGCGCCTCCGCAATCACCAGCTCCTGCACCACGCGCCCGTGCCGCAGGTGCTCGTCGACGATACGGTCGAGGTTCGCGGGCGTGCAGTCCCGGTACCAGATGCCCTCGGGATAGACGACAGCGATCGGGCCCGCGATGCAGACACGCAGGCAGTCTGCCCTGGTGCGCAGCACGCCGCCGGCGACGTCCTGCAGGCCGGCTTCGCGCAGGCGGCGCTTCAGGAGCTCCCAGCTGGCCTGGGCCTGTTCGACTGGCGCGCACTTGCCGCCCACGCACAGGAACACGTGGCGTGCCTGGGCGCCGATCTTCAGCTTGGCGACGGCGGCTTGGAGCGGATCGGGCATGCGAAGCGCGGTCCCGCATGGCAGGGACCGCGATCGTAGCGCCTCCCGGGGTGGGGCGTCAGAGCGCCTGGTCGTCCGCTTCGCCGGTGCGAATGCGGATGGCGCGCTCGAGGTCCGACACGAAGATCTTGCCGTCACCCACCTTGCCGGTGCGGGCGGCGCCGACGATGGCCTCGATCACCTGGTCCACGAGGGCGTCCTTTACGGCCACCTCGATGCGGGTCTTCGGCACGAAGTCGACCACGTACTCGGCGCCGCGGTACAGCTCGGTGTGGCCGCGCTGGCGGCCGAAGCCCTTGACCTCCGTCACCGTCATGCCGGAGACGCCGAGCTCCGACAGGGCGGCGCGCACGTCGTCCAGCTTGAAGGGTTTGATGATTGCGCTG
>Ga0209450_10001093_pt1 | contig 13508 bp, 14 predicted proteins | sample FrelakmetLWP11LW_FD_187149 | JGI IMG/M metagenome (GOLD analysis project Ga0209450, IMG submission 187149) | Freshwater lake sediment microbial communities from the University of Notre Dame, USA, for methane emissions studies - LWP11 LW (SPAdes)... | ecosystem: Environmental > Aquatic >... | reverse complement strand
CGGCCTCTGGTTTTTTTCAGTGCCATTCTCAAGAAAACCGAACGATCGTTCCGCATGGAAGAAAGTCCGGTCCGTGCGACCGCACGCGCCGGCCCCATGCCCGAGCTCCTCGACTCACGACGCACCACCCACCGAGCTGTGTCCAAATTCAACAGGGTCTCATCCTGCGGTGCTGCTTTCCAACATTTGGAAATAGTTACTATTAAAAATGCGTTTGCATTTTTACCTAAAGTTCCTCTGCGCACACGCCGATAAGTAAGTACAGGAGGGTTCCGGAATGCAGGTCAGCAGCTACCAGATGCACAACGTGCTCGAATGCTTCAGCAGGAAATTGAGCCGGATGCGCAAGAACGAAAAGCCGGCGGACGGCTTGCCGAAAAAAATCCCGGATGAGCAGGCATTTTCCCCGGAGAGCAGCCGGCAGGCCACCATGGCGAAAATTTCCCGCCAGGTGTTGGACAAGGTCACGGATGTGGTGGCGCTTTCACTCTCCCAGGAAAAGGCACCGCCGGAATCGCCTGAAAACGAGGGAGATGCCGCCGCTGCGCCGGAACCGGCTGAAACGGAATTCACCTTCAACGTGATTGACGCCATCAATCGCAAACATACCAGCCGTCTGGCCATGGGGGACCCGGCCACGTTGATCCGGCGGCTGGGCCCGATGGCAGAAAAGCCGATGGCGAGCAAAACCGATTCTTGGGTCTGAGGGAGCGGCGTCGACCGGCGGGCGGTAAACGCCCCGGTGCCGGCACCAGCGGTCGGAGCTGACTCCGGCACCGCGACGGTTGAAGCCGAAAAACCCGCTGCACGACCTGGAGATTGGCAGAAAGTCAACCCAGGAGCAAAGAGGAGGACACTATGTTTGACAGTATCGGTGATGCGGCTGTTCAGCAGATGCCCCGAACGGGCACCTTTGACAGCGGCACGGAAAAGGACGTCATCGTCCAAAAAGCCGAGCGGTTGCGGGAAGCGCGTCCGGTGGAGAAATCGAACGATGGCGAAAAGGCGAAGCTTCAGAGCAGCGAAGAAAATGGCCGCAACCGGACCCGGCTGGAGGATGGGAAGATCCTTATCGAAAAGTACGACGAGGACGGCAAACTGATCAAGCTCACGCCGCCGGGCTATCTGCCTTTTGGGAAAATTGCATAGGGCGGTATTTCACCACGCCGTGCGAACCTGAATGCCACAGCGGCTCAGGTAGGACTTGATGTCGGCCAGCGCATAGGCCCCGTAGTGGACCATCGAGGCGATGAGGGCGGCGTCCGCCCTTCCGACGGTGAGGACATCCCGCAGGTGTTCCGGCCGGCCGGCGCCACCCGAGGCGATCACCGGGATCGCCACCCGTTCGGACACCAGGGCGGTCAGGTTCAGCTCGTAGCCCTCCTGGGTCCCGTCCGCATCAATGGAGTTCAGACAGATCTCTCCGGCCCCGAGCCTCTCTGCGCGCAGCGCCCACTCCAGAGCGTCCATCCCCATGTACGTGCGTCCGCCGTTGATCACCACTTCGTAGCCGCTGGGGATGCGCTCGCTCGGGCCGACGTGCTTCACGTCCATGCCCAGGACGATACACTGGCTGCCGAAGGCCTCGGCGCCCCGCGCAATGATCTCAGGGTCACGCACGGCGGCCGAGTTGACGCTGACCTTCTCTGCGCCCGCCAGCAACACCTCCCGCATGTCTTCCAGGGACCGGACGCCCCCGCCCACTGAAAACGGGATAAAAATGGTCTCGGCCACCCGGCGGACCACGTCGATCATGATGCGGCGCCGTTCATGGGAGGCGGTGATGTCATAGAAGACGATCTCGTCGGCTCCCTGCTCGTAGTAGTAGCGGGCCATGTCGACGGGATCGCCGATGTCGATGTTGTCCTTGAAGCGGATGCCTTTGGTGGTCCGGCCGTCACGGACGTCGAGGCAGGGGATGATGCGCTTGCTCAGCATGGGAGGTTGGTGTCTATTGTTTTGTTTTTGGTTTAATTTTAGTCAATTTAGGCATTTTAGCTCATTTTAGGCATTGCCTTTAGGGGGCCCACGCGCAGAAATTCTGTAGCATGCGCAGGCCGGGACGGCCGCTCTTTTCAAGATGAAACTGAGTGGCCGCCAGGTTGCGGTAGCCGATGACCGAGGCAAAGGGGATCCCGTAGTCCGAGCAGGCCAGGATGCAGGCCGGGTCATCGGGCACGGGGTGATAGCTGTGCACGAAGTAGAATTCGTCTTCAGGCCCCAGCCCCGCGAACAGGGGGTGCGGCCGGCAAATGCGGATGCGGTTCCATCCCATGTGGGGGATTTTCAGCCGCACCCCGGATGGGTCCGCGAGCGCGGCCGGGAACCCATTCACCCGGCCCGGGACGATCCCCAGGCAGACGGTGTCGTTTTCTTCGCTGTGGCTCATGATGACCTGCGTGCCCAGGCAGATCCCCATGATGGGCGTGCCGGCGGCGAACCGCTCCTTGAGAACCGCATCGAGGCCCGTGCGCGTGAGGCTGGCCATGGCGGCACCCGCCGCGCCCACGCCGGGGATAATGATGCGCTCGGCCCCGCGGATCTCCTCGGCCTCGCGGGTGATCGTGCAGGGATATCCGAGGTGCGCCACGGCCCGCGCCACGCTGGTGAGATTGCCGGCGTTGTAATCGATGATCGCAATCATTCTTTTGACTTGACCTCTTCCCAGATGCGGTCTTTTTCGGTCTGGGGAACCTCCTCCAACGCCCGGCCGCTGCCGGCGATGATCTGCTCCATCGCCCGAAAGCGGCGCTCGAACTTCTTGATGGCCCCCGACAGCGCCGTTTCCGGATGTACCCCGCTGAAGCGGGCAATGTTGACCAGCGTGAAGAGGATATCGCCGAACTCCCGGGCCGCGTCGTCCGGGTCGGCGGCGGCCTTGAATTCCGCCAGTTCCTCATCCAGTTTTGCGAAGACCCCGGACCGATCCGCCCAATCGAAGGCTGCCGCCGCCGCCCGTTTGGATACCGCGTGGGCCCGCAGGAGCCCCGGCAGGCTGGCCGGTACGGAATCCAACACCGATCCCGGTTCGTCCGCATTTTTCTCGTTCTTTTTGATCTGCTGCCAGTTCCGGACGACCTCGGCGCTGTCGGCCACCTGAGCCGACCCGAACACGTGCGGGTGGCGGCGCTTCATCTTGGCTGCGATCATCCGGCAGACCGCGTCAAGGTCGAATTGGCCCCGTTCGGTGTACATTTTGGCCAGGAAAAGCACATGAAAGAGGACATCCCCCAGTTCTTCACACACCGGCTCCGCAGCGCTCGATTCGATGGCGTCCGCCAGCTCATAGGCCTCTTCCAGGAGGTAACGCACCATCGAGCGGGGCGTCTGCTCATGGTCCCAGGGGCACCCCGACGGCCCCCTCAGCCTCTCGATGACCTGGATCAGGTCGTCCATCGCGGCGGGCCGGGGATTCATTTCAAGAGGTTCCAGGCTTTTTTCAAGGCATCCAGTTTTGCGGAAAACTCGGACTTGATGTCGTTGGAAACCAACGCCGCCAGCTTTTCAGAAACCATTGAAATATGCGGGGCGGACATGGAATCCCTGATCAGCGGGGTACCCTTCGGGAGGAATGCGGTGAGAACCAGGAATATGACCGAAACGATCAGAACCCCCTTCACGACGCCGAACGCGACACCGCCCAGGCGGTCCAGCCAGCCGAGAAAAACAATCCTCAGCACGTACTTAATGACGACGGCCAGCAGATTGACCAGGATCACCACCACGCAGAAGATGACCATGAAGGCCAGAATGTTCCGGTACGCGGGATTCGACACCAGCCCGGACAGATAGCCCGCGGCAACGCCGTACAGGGAATAGGCGGCAAAAAAGCCGCCCAGCACCCCGATGATCGAGGCCAGTTCCTTCACCAACCCCCGGAAAAGACCGCGAATCAGGCTGTAGGACAAAATGACGGCGACGAGGATGTCGAATGCATTCATGAGACGCTCGAATGTTGTTTGGCCCAAGGTGTGCCGGGCGCGTTCATCGATCACCTAACAAAGCGCTCCCCCGTCCGTCAAGCCTAAATTACGGCCCCCCGACGCGGCGACGGACGCGGTGTTTGCATTTCACGCAAAAGCTGTGGTAAATATTTCGGGTTAAAACGTATCGGCGACGGCAAACTCCGGGCGCCGACACCACCCCTATGAGCGATCGTCACCTCATCACCATACCGTTTGCGGACAACGACCACGCCCGTCAGCTCTTCGGCGAGCACAACATCAATTTGCAGCGGCTGGCCGACATCCTCGATATCCGCATCAACACGCGCGGCACCAGCGTTTTCCTGGAGGGTGAGCGCGCCTTGGCCGAGCTGGCCCACAACCTTCTGAACCAACTCTACGGCCTGTTGGCAGAAGGCTACCCGCTTCACCCGAACGACATCGAGTACGCCGCGCGGATGCTGAGCAGCAACGACCGCCTGAACCTGAAGGACATCTTTTTAGACACGGTCTACATCACGGCGAAGAAAAGCGTCGTCACGCCCAAGACCCCGTCTCAGAAAGCCTACATCGAGGCCATCCGCACCCATGACATCGTTTTCGGCATCGGTCCGGCCGGCACCGGCAAGACCTATCTGGCCATGGCCATGGCCGTTGCCGCGTTTTCCAAAGGCCAGGTCAGCCGGATCATCCTGACACGACCGGCGGTGGAAGCCGGCGAGACCCTCGGGTTTCTGCCGGGGGACCTCGCCGAAAAGGTGGACCCCTATCTGCGCCCGCTCTACGACGCCCTGCACGACATGATGCGTTTCGAGAAGGTCTCCGCCCTGATGGAAAAAGGGGGCATCGAAGTCGCGCCCATCGCCTTCATGCGCGGCCGCACGCTCAATGATTCATTCATCATTCTCGACGAAGCGCAGAACACGACCTCCGAGCAGATGAAAATGTTCCTGACCCGGATCGGCTTCAACTCCAAGGCGGTGATCACCGGCGACATCACCCAGATCGACCTGCCTCCGGAACGCACCTCCGGCTTGATCGAAACCAAAAACATTTTGCAGGACATCGAAGGCATCAAGTTCGTTTTCTTCTCGAAGCAGGACGTCGTACGCCATCGTCTGGTGCAGGAAATCATCCGCGCCTATGAGGACCTGGACGCCAGAAAACGGGGCGGCAAGGGAGCCCCGAACGCGGGGTGAGTGAAACGTGACGCTTGATAAACTTCAAAAGAGCCGCGACTGGATCCAGGACCGGCCTCTCGGCTTTCGCCTGCTGCTCCTGACGGCGGTCACCCTCCTCTTCACGCTCATCATCCACCCGAACCTGCTGGTGACCCGTTTCCCATACGGGCTGGGCGACGTGGCTGAAAAAGACGTCAAGGCGCAACGGGACGTTCTCGTGGAGGACCAGACGGCGACGGAAATCAAGCGCCAGCAGGCGGTCCAGGACGTTCTGACGGTTTTCGACATCGACACCGAACTCGCCGGCCGGCTGGCACGCAACGTCGAGGAGGCCTTCGCCGATATGCGCGCCCTGCGCCGGACGGCGCTCGACACCCGCCCCCCGTTGCCGGCCCCCGCCCCGGAAAGCGCCGCCGCCATCGGCGCCGACAAAAAGCCCGACGCCGCCCCGCAGCCCGATGAGATGCGCAAGAACTTCGAAGACCGGCTCGGCATCCGGGTGAGCAAGGGGGCGTTCGCCGCCCTGGAAACCGAGGGCTATTCCAAGCGCATCGCCGAGGCCATCGGCGAGACCCTGCAGAAGATCACCGAGAACGGAGTGGTCTCCACCCGGGAGACGCTGCTCAAGGACTTTGAAAAAGGGGTGGTTCTGCGGGATGTTCACTCACGGGAGGAAAGGGTCGTCAGGGACTTCAAACAGTTTTACAGTCTGGAGCAGGCTCGCTCGCTGGTTCGAAACGCCGGCCAGCCTCTGCTGCGGGATCTGGACTACGCCCTGGTCAACGTGGGGGTGGACGTCTGCCAGCGCCTGATCCAGCCGAACATCACGCTCAACCGCAGCGAGACCGAGCTGCGCAAGGCCCGCGCCGCCGGAGAGATCAAGCCGGTCCTCTACAAGATCAAGCAGGGAGAGATGCTGCTGCGCGAGGGGGAACGCGTCACCGAGCTGCACCTGCTGAAGCTCAAGGCCATGGAATCCGAAGCCAAACCCGAGCAGTTTTTCCTGATGGTTCTGGGATCCGCCGCCCTGATGTTCGGTCTCATCGTGATGAGCTACGTGCTGCTCCTCCGGCGTGTCTCAAGCGATTGGGACAACCCCATCCAGAACCTCCTGCTGATGGCCTGCGTGTTCCTGGTGTTCCAGCTGATGGCGCAGATGCTGGTCTCCTTCGGCGAGGTGCTCATCCGCAACTCGCCCCACGCCGTTTCGGAGGCATCGGTGATGTTTATCGTCCCGCTGGCCGCCGCCCCCATGATTCTCTGCGTCTTCCTGGGGCTCGCCAGCGCGCTGCCGTTTGCGGTGGTGATGGCCGTGGCCGCCGCCATTGTTTTCAAGAACAGCCTGCCCATGCTCGTCTTTTTCCTGATCAGCGGCAGCATGGGGGCCTACTGGATCCGCAACTGCCGGGAACGCAAGGTCTTCGTGACGGCGGGCGCCAAGACCGGTCTGCTGGCCGTCGCCCTGGCTGCGGCGGTGAGCGCCTACACCGGCCACTTCTCCTGGGCCGACCTGATCTGGAACTCGGTTTTCGCTTTTCTGGGCGGCATGGGTTCGGGCCTTGTCGCCGCCGGGGTGGTTCCGCTCGTGGAGATCACCTTCGGGTACACGACGGACATCACGCTGCTGGAGCTTGCCAACCTGGACCGGCCGATTCTGCGCCAGCTCATGATCGAAGCCCCCGGCACGTATCACCACTCGGTGATCGTGGGCACCATGGTGGAGGCGGCGGCGGTGGAGATCGACGCCAACCCGCTGCTGGCCAAAGTGACCGGCTACTACCACGACATCGGCAAGATCAAGAAGCCGCAGTACTTCATCGAAAACCAGCGCAACGGGAAAAACAAGCACGACAAACTGGCACCGTCGATGTCAAGCCTCATCCTCGTCTCCCACATCAAGGAAGGGGTGGAAATCGCGCGCGAACACAGGCTTGCCAAAGTGATCATCGACGGCATCCGGTCGCATCACGGCACCGGCCTGATCCGCTATTTCTACGAAAAAGCCAAACTGCTCAAAGGCGGGGACGCGGTCAAGGAAGAGGATTTCCGCTACCCGGGACCCAAGCCCCGCACGCAGGAGGCCGCACTGGTCATGCTGGCGGACGCGGTGGAAGCGGCCTCCCGGACGCTTGAAAACCCGACCCCGGCACGCATCAAGGGACTCGTTAAAAATTTGATGGACCGACTTCAATCCGACGGCCAGCTCGATGAATGCGGGATCACCCTGAAGGATCTCAACACGATTGCCGTCAGCTTCAACACCATCCTCAACGGGATCCACCACCACCGCATCGAGTATCTCGACCAGCGCCAGGCATTTGATGAAACCGGCAGGGGCAAGGCCAAGAATGGACATCCAGATCGCCAACCGTCAAAAAGGGCACCCGATATCCCTGCGGCAATTGCGCCGCCGGACCCGGATCATCTTAGACGCGCTAAAGTCTCCTGAGGGCGAGATTTCCATCCTGCTCGTGGATGACTTGCAGATCGCCGCGATGAACCGGAGGTTCCTCGGCCGCGAGGGGCCCACCAACGTTATTGCATTTCCGATGCAGGAGGGTCGCTTCTCCGGCCTCAGCCCGAACCTCCTGGGGGATGTGGTCATCTCCGTCGACACCGCCCACCGAGAGGCCCGGGCGGCCGGATTGGCTCTGGACGAACGGGTCACCCAGCTGCTCGTGCACGGCATGTTGCATCTCTGCGGCTATGACCATGAACGCGACGCTGCGGAAGCCCGCCGCATGGCCGCGAAAAGCCGGGCACTTTTAGCGAAGATTCTAGCAGTTGAAAGCTGAAACAGCAGGCGCCGCTCCAGCGCGAGCAACGCGCACACGCTAAAAACACCGAACGGAGTTTTGCGATGTACCTTGTCACCGCCGCCGAAATGCAGGCCATGGACCGCACGACCATCGACGCCTTCGGCATCCCCGGCCGGGTCCTCATGGAGACCGCGGGCCGCGAAGCCACGCGGGTGTTCCTGGCCCATTTTTCCGAAGCGGCCCGCCGGGGGGTGGCGATCGCCGCCGGGAGAGGCAACAACGGCGGCGACGGCCATGTCATGGCCCGGTGCCTGGCCCAGAAGGGCTACCCGGTCACGGTCTACCTTCTGGCTTCGGCCGGCAAGGTCCAGGGGGATGCCGCCGCCAATTTGAGCCTTTTGCCCGCTCTCGGGGTGCCGGTGATCGAAGTGCCCGATGCGGAGGCGTTTGCCCGCCATCAACCCCGGATGCGGTCGGCCGCGGTGTGGATCGATGCCATTTTCGGCACCGGCCTCAACGCCGCCGTGGGCGGCTGGCTCCGCAGCGTCATCGAGTTCGTCAACCAGCTGAACCGCCCGGTGTTCGCCGTCGACATCCCCTCGGGCCTGAACGCGGACACCGGCCAGCCCTGCGGGGCGTGCATTCGCGCCGGGGTCACCGCCGCCTTCGCCTTTCCCAAAATCGGCCACGTCGTGTATCCCGGGGCGGAGGTCACGGGGCAGCTCGAAGTGGTGGACATCGGCATTCCGCCGCACATCGCCGATCGGGTCGGACCCCGGCAGTTCCTGCTCTCGGCCGAGGATATCCGCGGCGGTCTGCCCCCCCGGCCGGCGGACACTCACAAAGGCCGCACCGGGCACCTGCTGGTCGTCGCGGGCTCGCCGGGAAAAACCGGCGCGGCCGCCCTGGCCGCCATGTCGGCGCTGCGGGTGGGCGCGGGGCTGGTGACGGTGGGAGTTTCCCAAAACCTGAACCCGGTCATGGAGACGCTCATGCTGGAAGCCATGACCGCCCCCCTGCCCGAATCGGGAAACGGCATCCTGGGGCCCCCTGCCCGCGAGGGTCTCCTGTCTCTCTTGCAGGGGAAAACGTGCCTTGCCGTCGGCCCGGGTTTAGGGCCGGCGCCGGAAACCGGCGAGCTGGTGCGCGAGCTGATCCGGTCGAGCCCGCTCCCCATGGTAATCGACGCGGACGGCTTGAACCACCTGGCCGGTCACCTCGATCTCCTGAAAGGGGTTGCCGCGGCAGCGGTGCTGACGCCTCATCCCGGAGAGATGGCGCGGCTGTTGGGGACGACGGCGGCCGCCGTGCAGCAGGACCGGATCGCCTGTGCCCGGGAGCTCGCGGCCGCCGGCAGGGTTCACGTCGTGCTCAAGGGCGCGCGCACCGTCATCGCCCACCCGGACGGCAGCGTGCATGTCAACCCCACCGGGAACCCCGGCATGGCCGCGGGCGGCATGGGCGATGTGCTGACCGGGGCCATCGCCGGCCTGATCACTCAGGGAGCCCGGCCGGATCTCGCCGCCCGGGCGGCGGTCTACCTGCACGGCGCCGCCGGAGACCGTCTGGCCCGCGACCGGGGGCCGTGGGGCTTTCTAGCCGGCGAGGTCATGCACGCGCTGCCCGGCGAGATCGCCGGCGTCCTCGGGGGCACCTGAGTGGCGGCCTTCCGAGCCACACCTTCCGCACGCCTCACCTTCGACAGCCGCAGTGAGGAGGATACCCGCCGGGTGGGCGAATGCTGCGGCCGGCACGTCAACAATCCCATGGTTTTTTCCCTTATCGGTGATCTCGGCAGCGGCAAAACGATGTTTGTCCAGGGGCTGGCCCGCGGCCTCGGTGTGCCGGACGGCTGTTACGTGACGAGCCCCAGCTTCACCCTGATCAACGAATACCCCGGCCGCCTGCCGTTGGCCCACATCGACCTCTACCGCCTGGAAGCGGGCCTGGATCTTGACGACCTCGGGCTCGTCGACGTCCTGAAAAGCGACGGTGTCGCCGCCGTCGAATGGGCCGACAAATTGCCGCCCGGGGCCTTTTCGGACGCGCTGGAGATCCGCTTCGAGATCGCCGACGGCGACCGCCGCACCCTGCGCTTTTCTGCATATGGACAAGATGCATCGAGTCTGCTAAATAGCCTGAACTTATCGGCCGGCGGCCGCGGGTTCCCGGCTCCGGCCTGAAGGAACGGTAAGAACGGAGGCATGAAATGGGCGTCATCGTCCAAAAATACGGCGGCACCTCGGTGGCCAACCTGGATCGCATTCAAAACGTCGCCCGCCGGGCGGTCCGGACCTATCAGCAGGGCCACGACGTGGTGGTCATCGTGTCGGCCATGGCGGGGGTGACGGACGGACTGATCGGGCTGGCCAAAAAGGTCGACGAAACCCCGGACAAGCGCGAGCTGGATGCACTGCTGGCCACCGGTGAGCAGACCACGGCGGCGCTGCTGGCCATGATGCTCCGATCCATGGGCCACCCGGCGCAGTCCCTGCTGGGCTTTCAGGTGGAGGTCCGCACCGATTTCTGCTACGGCAACGCCCGCATCCAGGACATCCGCGTCGATCGCGTGCGCAGCCTGCTCGCGAACCGCACCATCGCGGTGGTGGCCGGCTTCCAGGGATGCGACCCCGAAGGCAACATCACCACCTTGGGCCGAGGCGGGTCCGACACCTCCGCGGTCGCCATCGCCGCCGCCCTCAAGGCGGATTCCTGCGAAATCTACACCGACGTCACCGGCGTCTTCACGGCCGACCCGAACGTGGTGGCCAAGGCGCGCAAGATTGACAGGATCTCCTACGAAGAGATGCTTGAGATGGCCAGCATCGGAGCCAAGGTCCTGCAGATCCGCTCCGTGGAGTTCGCGATGAAGTACAACGTGCCGGTGCACGTCCGATCGTCTTTTTCAGATGAGGAGGGTACCATGGTCGTAGCTGAGGAAAATGGCATGGAACGGGTGGTGGTCTCCGCGGTGACCATGAACAAGAACGACGCACGGATCACGCTGAGAAAGGTTCCCGACCGGCCCGGCATCGCCGCCAGAATTTTCACCCCCGTCGCCGCAGCGGGGATCTGTGTCGACATGATCATCCAAAACACCCGTGCCAGCGGCGCAACCGACCTGACCTTCACGGTTCCGAAGGCGGATTTCAAGACCGCCCTGGACATCGAGAAAAAGGTGGCCAAGGAGATCGAGGCCGAGGACGTGTTCGGCGACGAGAACATCGCCAAGGTCTCCATCACCGGGGTGGGGATGCGCAGCCACCCCGGCGTGGCCGCGCGCATGTTCTCGACCCTGGCCCGCGAGGGCATCAACATCATGATGATCAGCACCTCCGAAATCCGCATCTCCTGCCTGATCGAGCAGAAATACGCAGAGCTCGCCGTGCAGTGCCTGCACACGGAATTCGGCCTGGATGCTCAATGAAAAAAGGGTTCAAGGGGTCCAGTGCAACAGCGGCCTGCAACGCGCCTCACTCGACCCCTTGAACCCTTGAATCCTTGAATCCTCGAACCCTTTTTAACGCATGCCCCGATTTACGTTCCATCAACTCATCTTCGTCACTCTGGCGGCCATGATTATTCTGGGCCTGTCCGTTTACCGCATGTTTTTTCTCTATTAACAACAGCGGGCCGCTGTTGTTACATTCGTCGGACGCCGACACCGAAGCGAGCATTCGTTGCGCCCAGGGTGTCCATGTCCCGACACCAAACCACCCGACTGGTCACGACGCTGGCGACCGAAGGGTAAATCGGCTGGTCGGTCTTGACTGAAATGATTTCGCCCGGTGTGAGGGCGAAGTCGGAAAAAAGCATCATCCCACCGGCGCTGAAATTGTGCAGCTGGGCATACCCCAGTATTCCCGACCGGGGTTTCTCAATCATCACCACCGCCGAGCGCTCATAGCGGGTGCTCATTCGCAATTCGGCCCCGTTATATGCGGCCGCCGTTTCCTCACACCAGGTTGCCAGACGGGTGGGGCGCGCAGTGGAACCGGGGCTTTCAGTCGTCCCGTGCAGGGGGGCTGCCCTCGGGGCCCTTGCCGGTCCCCTGTCGGGGCGGTGTTTGGATGGACTGCAAAGCGGGCAGGCTTTGCCGGTCAGCCTGGATCGGATGGTGGCCTCCCATTCATGCCCCTGGCCGCAAATCCACCACACCGGGCCTCTGTGATGGGTCGAAACATCTCTGGCCCGGAGATCGGCATTTCGGCTGGGGTGCCACTCCTTGATCAGCTCGGGTTTTTCATCCGCCATCCTCTGGTCGCCCTGTTTGCCCAGATCCCGGCAGAACGTGCATTGCATGCCCCGGGTGCGGTCACACACCCGGGCCAGCCACCAGTGTCCCTTCTCGCAAAGCCACCACACCTGGCGGCTGGACCCCGGGGTTACGTCTTTCGGCCCCAGGCCGCCGTTCTTGGTGGGGTGCCATTGCCTGGCGAGGTCCGGCATTAATACGTAAAGATTGTAGGCTTCCGAGGGCTTGGGCACGGGACAATGCTCCTTACGCTTCAAGGCTCGCGGACCCGGGGGCGATGCCGAATCGAGGGCGGGCGCTGCATCATCAAGAGAAAACCGGACAGAAACGGCGGATGCGAGAGTGCGCGAAAATCACGAAAACAACGCAGGCGGATTCGATGATGCGGCTACAAGGTAAAGGAAGGCTTCACCCAAAGTCAACACTTTTTTCGGCCGCTCCGATCTCGGCGGCGATTCTCCGTGCCGCCGCACGCGGATCCTTGGCATCCCGGATCGGCCGACCGATCACGAGGTAGTCGGAGCCGGCTTTGACCGCAGCGGCGGGCGTGACGATGCGGACTTGATCCTCCGTGCCGGACGACTCCCCGGCGGACCGGATGCCCGGTGTCACGGCGAGGAAGTCTCGCCCGAATTTCTGTTTGATGGCCGCGACTTCGAGTCCGGAGCACACGATCCCCGCGCACCCGGCGGCCCTGGCCATCTCGGCGCGCTTCATCACCAGCCGGGGGAGGTCGGCGGCCAGGTCGTCGCGAAAGCCCGCCCCGGCGATGTCCGCCGCGGAAACGCTGGTCAACACCGTGACCCCGAGCACCCCGACGCGGCCCCCGCCGGCGGCCACCGCCGCCGCGAGCATGCGCGGGTCCTCTCCGCAGTGCACTGTGGCGAGTTTGACGCCCAGCTCGGCGACACCGGCCATGGCCCTCGATACGGTCGCGGGGATGTCGTGCAGTTTGAGGTCCAGGAACACGCCGGCCGACCCCGCCGCGTTGATGAAAGTGATGATGCCCGGCCCGCCGCGCACGAAGAGCTCCAACCCCACCTTGAACATGCCCACCACGTCGGCCAGCAGTTCCACCCAACGCTTCGCATCATCCTCCGATGGAACGTCCAATGGGAATATGATGTAGTCCTTGGCAGGCCTCATTATTACTCCGGCAAGTAAATATGTCTAATACCAGAAATGCGCGCAGAGGCGGAGCGGGGTGCCCGCCGCGGCGAGCCGCAACCCATTTTTCGCGCGGCCCTGCTACGCCCCCCAGCCGTCTCAGGGATACCGCAGACAGGCAGCGACGGCTATCGGCTCCGTGGGGGTCGGGCCTCCGGGGCTGTCCGGGTCGGCATGGAGCGGGCTGGCTGCCGTAGGCTGG
>Ga0209450_10001092_pt1 | contig 13511 bp, 13 predicted proteins | sample FrelakmetLWP11LW_FD_187149 | JGI IMG/M metagenome (GOLD analysis project Ga0209450, IMG submission 187149) | Freshwater lake sediment microbial communities from the University of Notre Dame, USA, for methane emissions studies - LWP11 LW (SPAdes)... | ecosystem: Environmental > Aquatic >... | reverse complement strand
CGTGCAGCAAGGCATCTGGGGAGCGGTGAACGGCGACCACGGGACGGCCCGCCGGGTGCATCTGAATGACATCGAGATCGCCGGAAAGACGGGCACCTCCCAAGTCGTGGGGCGCAAGGACGGCGGTGACGATTACACGCCGCCGCATCTTCGGCCGCATGCCTGGTTCGTCTGCTATGCACCGTTTGATGCCCCGAAAATAGCGATTGCCGTGGTAGTGGAAAACGGCGAACACGGCTCGAGCGCCGCCGGCCCGATCGCCCGGGAAATGGTAAAAACGTATCTGCGCAAAATGCCGCACGGCCAGAAGCTGGCCGACGACGGGGTGAAGGTCGTGGTGGGGGGGAACGGGTAGCGAAAAGGGAGTGCCTAAAATGCCTAAAGTGAGCTAAAGTGCCTAAAGTTAATTGAACGCCCAAAGTGAACTTTAGTGTCTGTAGATATGCGAAGGGCGGGGCCTTGGTTTGATTTTTCACTATAGGCACTATAGGCACTTTAGCGCACTATAGGCACTTTTATTTTCTCTTATATCCATGTTCGACCGACGATTAATTCATAACTTCGATTGGGGACTCCTTCTGGTGGTCCTCATGCTCGGCGGCATCGGGCTGACCACCGTCTACAGCGCGGTGATGGCCGATCCGCCCCCGGTGCCTTACCGGCTCCTCTTCTACAAGCAGATCGTCTGGTTTTCGTTGGGGCTCATCGTCATGGTGGCCGCGTTTTCCTTCAACTACCGGCTGCTCGACCGCTGGGCCCATCCGATCTACATCGCCTGCGTCCTGCTGCTGCTGGGCGTCGTGGTTTTCGGCAAGCTGGCGGGGGGCTCCCGCCGCTGGCTGGTGCTCGGCCCGGTTCACCTTCAGCCGTCGGAGTTGATCAAGGTCGCCGTCGTCCTGGTTCTGGCGAAGTACTACTCCAAGGATGCCACCACCCGCGGTTTCAATCTGCGGGATCTGCTGCGGCCGATCCTGCTGACCAGTCTGCCCTTCGGTCTGATCGTCATCCAGCCGGACCTCGGCACCGCCGCCCTCGTGGCGTTGATTGCGGTGACGATAACGCTGTTCGTCAAGGTGAATCTGCGCTCACTGATCCTCCTGCTCACCCCCGCTGCGGCCATGGTTCCGGTGGTCTGGTCGCTGCTCAAGGACTACCAGAAACAGCGCATCATGACCTTTCTGAACCCGGACCAGGACCCGCTGGGGGCGGGCTACCACATCATCCAGTCGAAAATCGCGATCGGCTCCGGAATGATCACCGGCAAGGGGTATTTGCAGGGGACCCAGAATGCGCTTTCCTTTCTTCCCGAGGAACACACCGATTTCATCTTCTCGGTTCTGGCGGAGGAATGGGGGGCCATCGGCTCGATCGCTCTCATCCTGCTCTTTCTGATCCTGATCCTCTGGGGGCTCAACATCGCTCACCGCTGCCGGGAACCCTTCGGGACCCTCCTCGCCGTGGGCATCACCAGTCTGCTCGCCTGGCAGGTGGTCATCAACATCGGAATGACCATGGGCATGATGCCCGTGGTGGGGGTGCCGCTGCCGCTGATCAGCTACGGCGGGTCGTCGACGCTCACGGTGGCGATCTGCATCGGGTTGCTCATGAACATCAGCATGCGCCGGTTCATGGTGGATTAAAAAAAACTTTGACAACCCCCCGGGGCGATGCTATAGACCCCGCATTTCCTGTGTTACCCCAGCAGCCGACAATCAGACCACGCAGTCTCCATTACCTGATGGAACGGAGGTTGACTCTATGGGCCCAACTGGTTTGCGCGGGAGGGTGTCTTGCGCAGCGGTGCTCTCCGCAGGGATCTTGATCCTCTTGCCTGCCTGTCCCGTGCTCGCCTCCGGTGAAGGCGGCGGGGTGACCGTCGTTCCCGACTGGTCCTTCACCCTTCAAATCGCCAACTTTCTTTTCCTCATCTTCGTCTTAAACATCCTGCTCTATCGCCCCATCCGCCGGATTCTCAAGGAACGCCGGGACAAATTCAAAGGCATGGAGTCCGCCATCCAACATGCCACCCAGACCGTTCAGGAAAAAGAAGCGGCATTCGCCAAGTCCATCAAGGATGCGCGTGCGCGGGGGTTGAAGGAGAAGGAGGGGCTCGTGCAGCAGGCCGAGGCGGAAGAGCGCCAGTTGATCGATTCCATCAGTGCCAAAGCCCAGGTCGACCTGGAGGAGATCCGCAAGGAGATCAAAGCCGACGCCGAGCGCGTCCGGCAGTCTCTGGAACAGGATGTCGGCCGCTTTGCCAACGAGATCGCGCAAAAAATATTGGGGAGGGCGGTGTGATGAGGTTTGACCTGAAACACCCGCGGGTGCGGAGCGGGATGGCCCTGCTGGCCGCCCTGATGGTTCTGGCCGGAGGCGCCGGCCTGGCGTGGGCCGCCTCCGGGGGCGAGGCCGCTCACGGCGGCTTTACTTCCACGGACTGGTTCCGGCTCATGAATTTCGCGGTGCTGGCCGGCGGTTTGTTTTTCCTGCTGCGCAAACCCATCCCCCGGGCGCTGAACGGCCGCATTCGTGGGATCGAGGACCAGCTGAAAGATCTCGAGGCGAAAAAAAGCGAGGCTGAAAAACGGCTGGCCGACTGCAACCAGAAGCTCGGGTCCATGGAAAAGGAGGCCGAGCGGATCATGGCCGATTACATCCGCCAGGGGCAGGAGGCCAAGGCCCGCATCCTCAAGGAGGCCGAATCGGCCGCCGAAAAGCTGCAGGTCCAGGCCCGGCGCAACATTGAGCACGAGTTCGAACAGACCAAGACCACGCTGCAACGCGAGATCTTCGAAAAAGCCTTGGCGAAGGCCGAGGAGTTGCTCAAGCAGAACGTCACGTCCCAGGATCAGACCCGACTGGTTGAGGAGTATCTTCAGAAGGTGGTGGCGTCATGAAGAACTTGGCGATTGCGCGGCGCTATGCCAAAGCCCTGCTGCTGATCGGCCAGCAGGACGGCCAGACCGAGCGGTACCGTAACGAACTTCAGTCGATGGCCGGTTTGGTGGCGGGAGACCGCCGCTTGGACCAGGCCATCAACAACCCCCTGTACGAAAGTGCGGCCCGCAAGCGCGTGCTGCAATCCCTCATCGCCAAGCTCGCCCTTTCCAGGGCCATGGAGTCGTTTCTGGTGCTGCTTTTCGAAAAAGGCCGTTTCGGCTTTTTGGGGCACATCAACGACTTCTATCAGAAGCTGGCGGATGATCTGAAGGGAGTGGCCCGGGCGACGCTGACCTCGGCGAGCGCGCTTTCGGCGGACGCCGTCGAACGCATCCGGGGGGGCTTGTCCCAGCGGACCGGCAAAGACATCGTTCTGGAAGTGAAGCAGGATCCGAGCCTGATCGGCGGGGTGGTCACGCAGATCGGCGATCTGGTGTTGGACGGAAGCATCAGGACGCAATTACTCAACATGAGAGAATCTATGAAAAGGGGTGAGGGTGCCTAATGGAACTTAGAGCCGAAGAAATAAGCCAGATCATCAAAGAGCAGATCACGGACTACGAAAAGAAGGTGGAGTTGAGCGAAACCGGTGTCGTCCTGTCCGTGGGCGACGGGATCGCCCGGGTCTACGGCTTGGAGAAGGTCATGGCCCTGGAACTGGTGGAGTTCCCCGGCCAAATCCTCGGGCTCGTGCTCAACCTGGAGCAGGACAACGTGGGTGTCGCCGTCATGGGCGAGGACATCCACATCAAGGAGGGGGACATCGTCAAGCGCACCGGACGCATCGCGCAGGTGCCGGTCGGCGAGGCCGTCCTGGGCCGCGTGGTCTCGGCCACGGGCGAGCCGATCGACGGCAAGGGCCCGATAGACGCCAAAGAATTCAGACGCGTGGAAATGGTGGCCCCGGGCGTCATCGCGCGCAAGAGCGTGCACGAACCCTGCTACACGGGTCTCAAGGCCGTCGACGCCATGACCCCGGTCGGACGGGGCCAGCGCGAGCTCATCATCGGCGACCGCCAGATCGGCAAGACCGCTGTCGCCATCGACGCGATTCTCGCCCAGAAGGACACCGACGTGTTCTGCATTTACGTCGCCTGCGGCCAGAAGAAATCCACCGTTGCCCAGGTGCACGCCGTTCTCGAGAAGCACGGCGCCATGGAATACACCACCATCGTCGCGGCCTGCGCCAGCGACCCGGCGTCGCTGCAGTACATTGCGCCCTATGCCGGGTGCGCCATGGGCGAATACTTCCGCGACAACGGCAAGCACGCGCTGATCATTTACGACGACTTGTCCAAGCAAGCCGTCGCCTACCGCCAGGTGTCGCTGCTGCTGCGGCGCCCCCCCGGGCGCGAAGCCTTCCCGGGCGACATTTTCTACAACCACTCCCGGTTGCTCGAGCGGGCCTCCAAGCTGAACGACGAACTCGGGGCCGGCTCCCTCACGGCGCTGCCGATCATCGAAACCCAGGCCGGCGATGTGTCGGCCTACATCCCCACCAACGTCATCTCCATCACCGACGGCCAGATCTACCTCGAACCCAGCTTGTTCTTCGCCGGGGTTCGCCCGGCCATCAACGTGGGGCTCTCGGTGTCCCGTGTCGGCGGCGCCGCGCAAGTCAAGGCCATGAAGCAGGTGGCGGGCACGCTGCGTCTGGACCTGGCCCAGTACCGTGAGCTGGAGGCTTTTGCCGCCTTCGGCAGCGACCTCGACAAGGCGACCCAGCGCCAGCTGACCCGCGGCGCGCGGCTGGTCGAGATTTTAAGACAGCCCCAGTATCAGCCGCTGCCGCTCGAAAAGCAGGTCAGCATCCTTTACGCCGGCACCCGCGGCTTTCTCGACAAGTACCCGGTGAGCGCCCTGGTCAAGTACGAAGCCGGCCTGCACAAGTTCATGGAGGACCGCTACCCCCAGGTGCTCTCCACGCTGAAGGAGAAAAAGGAAATCACCCCCGATCTGGACAAGCTGATGACCGAGGCGCTGAACGCCTACGACGAGGAGTTCAAGGACACCGTCAAGTAGGTCTCGTTCATCGGGCCGAGAAACCAGGCAGTCCGGAAAAACTGGATGTGAGGGCGGGAGCGGTATGGCAACTTTAAAAGACGTCAAGAACAAGATCAAGGCGGTTAAAAAAACCAAGCAGATCACCAAGGCCATGAACATGGTGGCCGCCTCGAAGCTGCGCAGCGCCCAAGCCAACATGGAGGCCTTCCGCCCTTATGCCCGCAAGTTCGCCGAAGTGCTCGGCAGCCTGGCGGAGCGGGCGGGCGAAGGGGCGAGCCCGCTTCTCGTTCCCCGCGAAGACGTGAAAAAGATCCATATCGTCCTGTGCACGTCGGACCGGGGGCTGTGCGGCGGTTTCAACACCAACCTGATCGAGAAGGCCGAAGCGTTCATGCGGCAGAAAGCCGGCGCCGGCGTCGAATTCTCGCTCACCGCCTTCGGCCGCAAGGGCCGGAACTGGTCCCGCAAGAGCGACGCCGCGCTGGCGGACGAGCACATCGGGATCATGGGGACCGCCATCAAGTTCAATGAAGCCTCGACGGCCGGCCGCAAACTGGTGCAGGGCTACCTGGATGGGAGCACGGACGAGGTCTACATCATATACGCCGAGTTTTTCAGCAGCGCGCGGCAGGTTCCCGTGCTGAAAAAACTGCTGCCCATTCCGCCCATCGAAAAGGCGGAGGCCGAGGGAAAGGCGGAGGCCGCCTATCTGCCCGAGCACATCTGCGAGCCGTCCGCGGCCGAACTGCTCGGCGAGATGCTGCCGCGCAACGTCTATGTCCAGATCTACCGAGCGCTGCTGGAGACATCGGCGTGCGAGCACGCCGCCCGCATGATGGCCATGGACAACGCCACCAAGGCCTGCAACGACATGATCGGCAATCTCACACTGGCTTACAACAAGGCCCGGCAGTCGGCCATCACGGCGGAGTTGATGGACATCGTCGGCGGTGCCGAGGCCCTCAAGGGATAAGTGCCTAAAACAGCGTTTACTGCGTTTTGGAATAGGGAATAGGAGGAGGTTCAATGGGAGAGAACTTCGGTAAAGTAGTTCAGGTCATGGGCCCGGTCGTCGACGTGGAATTCTCGCAGGGCAAGCTGCCGACGATCTACACGGCGCTGACCATCACCAACCCGACCATCAACGATGAAGCGGACAACCTGGTCATCGAGGTGGCCCAGCACCTGGGCGACAACGTCGTGCGCACCATCGCCATGGACGTCACCGACGGCCTGGTGCGGGGCATGCCCGTAAAGGACACCGGCCACCCGATCATGGTCCCGGTGGGCGAGGCCGCGCTGGGGCGGGTGATCAACGTCGTCGGCAAGCCCGTGGACGGGATCGACAACAACACCATCAACCGCGACAACGTCCGACCGATTCACAAACCCGCACCCGCGTTCACGGACCAGGACACCACCGTGCGCGTGCTGGAAACCGGCGTCAAGGTCATCGACCTGCTGGTGCCCTTCCCCCGCGGCGGCAAAATGGGCATGTTCGGCGGCGCCGGCGTGGGCAAGACGGTTGTCATGATGGAGATGGTCAACAACATCGCCAAGCAGCATAAAGGCATCTCCGTCTTCGCGGGCGTGGGCGAGCGCACCCGTGAGGGCAATGACCTGTACCACGAAATGAAGGCTTCCGGGGTTCTCCCACAAGCGGCATTGGTCTATGGGCAGATGACCGAACCGCCCGGGGCGCGTGCGCGCGTGGCCCTTTCGGCGTTGGCCGTCGCCGAGTACTTCCGGGATGAACAACAAAAGGACGTTCTGATTTTCATCGACAACATCTTTCGTTTCACCCAGGCCGGTTCCGAAGTGTCCGCCCTCCTCGGTCGCATGCCCTCCGCGGTCGGCTACCAACCGACGCTCGCCGTCGACCTCGGCGAGTTGCAGGAGCGCATCACCTCCACCAAACGAGGTGCCATCACCGCGGTGCAGTGCGTGTACGTGCCGGCGGACGACCTGACCGACCCGGCCCCGGCCACCACCTTCGCGCACCTGGACGGCACCGTCGTTCTGTCGCGGCAGATCGCCGAGCTCGGCATTTATCCGGCGGTGGACCCGTTGGACTCCACCTCCCGGATTCTCGATGCCGCCTACATCGGCGAGGAGCATTACCGCACGGCGCGCACCGTTCAGCAAATCCTGCAGAAGTACAAGGAGCTGCAGGACATCATCGCCATTCTCGGGATCGAGGAGCTTTCCGACGAGGACAAGGTCACCGTGGCCCGGGCCCGCAAGATGCAGCGGTTCCTCTCCCAGCCGTTCACGGTTGCCGAAACCTTCACCGGCAAGGCCGGGAAATATGTCAAGCTCGCAGATACGATCCGCGGCTTCAAGGAGATCATTGAAGGCAAGCACGACGACATCCCCGAACAGGCCTTCTACATGAAGGGCGGCATCGAAGAGGTCGTGGCGGCCGCAAAAGAAATGGCATCCGCATAATACCCGAGGGGGCGCTATGGCTGGACCTATAAGGCTGGAAATCGTCACACCGGAGAAGATCGTCGTCAGCGAGGACGCCCAGATCGTGATGGCCCCGGGCGTGCGGGGCGAGTTCGGCGTGCTCATCGGGCATACCCCCTTTCTGACCGCGCTCAAGGCCGGCGCCGTCCGCTACACCGATGCCCAAGGCGGTGAACACCTGGTTTTCGTCAGCGGGGGCTTTGCCGAAGCGCTGCCCGACCGGGTCACGATCCTGGCCGAGTCGGCCGAGCGGCGCCGGGACATCGATGTCGAGCGGGCGCGTGCCGCGCTGGAACGGGCGCAGAAACGGGTGGCCGAACAGCGGAGCAAAGAGGAGTTTGATTTCGTCCGCGCGCAGGCGGCGCTTCAGCGGGCGATGATGCGGCTCAAGGTCATCGAATACCGATCGCAGCATTGACGGAGATCCGTCGGGCGGATCTTGGTGTCCCATCGTTTTCCCAGAGGGCAGTCCCCAAAGGATCTGCCCTCTGGTTTTTTCAACAGAGGTCGATGGAAATAAGATGGATAAACGCGTAACGGTCGTCATACTGGCCGCCGGGCTCGGCAAGCGCATGAAGTCGCCCAAGGCCAAGGTGTTGCACGAGGTGTTAGGGAAACCCATGGTGGCGTATGTCGTCGAGACCGCCCGCAGCGTCGCCGGCGATGCCGTCGTCGTGGTCGTGGGAAACCAGGCGGAAGAAGTGCGCCGGGTGGTTTCCCGGGCGGCCCCGGTGGTGTTTGCCCACCAGGAGCAGCAGCTCGGCACCGGGCACGCCGTGATGTGCGCGCTTCCCTGCGTGCCGCTTGAATGCGAACAGGTGGTCGTTCTGTGCGGGGACGTGCCGCTGGTGGCCGAGACCACCCTCGAGGCCATGATCGCCGATCATGTGGAGGCGCGCCGCGATGTCACGCTTCTATCCGTGGACCTGGACCGTCCTTTCGGTTACGGCAGGATTTTGCTCGACGACCGGGAGCAGGTGTGCGGCATCGTCGAGGAGGCGGATACCACCGACGCCCAGCGCGCCATAACGACCATCAACTCGGGAATCTATTGCATCAACCGGCGTTTTCTGGCGGACGCCCTTCCACGGCTGACCCGCAGCAATGCCCAAGGCGAGTTCTACTTCACGGACATCGTGCGGATCGGCTATGACCTGGGCTGCACCATCGGGATTTGCCGCGGCAACGACCCTCAGGAGATCCTGGGCATCAACACACCCGAGGATCTGGCTCGGGTGGAGGCCATTATGGACGCGCGTCGCGCTCGCACCGCTTGAAGGTCCCCTAAACGGGGGATTCTCCGGGGTCGATTTGTTGATATTTTCTTGACTTTTTTAAATTTTACCGATTAGATACAGCTACTATACAAAGAGGTGGAAGCACTTGGACAACGAGGCATTTCTTGATCAATTCGCCGCTATCGAAAAAAAAGTTGAAAAGCTCATCGAGATCTCAAAGTCCCTTCAGGCTGAGAACCTGGAGTTACATCACAAGATCAAGCAATTAGAGGAGGAACTTCACCTGAAGAATGTATCGGAGAAGCGCCACGCTGAGGAAAAGGCGTCCATCCGATCCAGAATCGACAATTTGCTGGCCAAGCTTGAGGGCGTAACCCGTTCCTGATGTCAGGTGGCGGAGAGATGGTGGGGAGTGTGTTTGTTTGGAACATATGGTAACCATAGAGCTTTTCGGGCAACCGCATACGTTTAAAGCCGACACCGAGGTTGCCAAGGCCAATGAGGTTGCTGATCTGCTGAAGCGTGAGGTAGAGAAGGTTCAGGATCAGCAAACGGGCTCATCCACTCATATTCCTAAAATGACGATCTTGATTCTCGCAGCGCTGAACATGGCACATAACATCATTCAGTCGAATAAAAATGCGGACGACATCGTCGGCCACATCACCAAGCGCTGCGAGGCGTTGAACCGTATGCTCGACGAAGGGTTGACACAGTTGAAAGCCCTTCGCCATAATGGATGACCATCCGAAAAACCGAGCCATAACCCTCTCCCCCCTGGTGACCGGTTCCGCGGCCACGGAACATGGAAGGCCTGAGCCCGGACCTGCCACCGCCATCGCATTCCACCCGCGGATCGCACGTCGCCCTCCGGCGGTCATGCCATCGATTGGTTGCTCTTCAAACCGTGTGCATCGCACAGGGTTGCCGGTGCGACGTTGACGCACCGGCGTGCTTTTGCGTTTTTAACCCATGGCCTGAAATGCGAGACACCCGTTTCACGTGTGGTCGCCGGCATGGGGGCATTCAGCAGAGGGGATCCATCATCCGTCCGGCGCACCGCGTGGGTGCCTGACGAACCTTTCTTCTTGCTAACGGGCCGTTTCGGCCCTGGGAGACATACCATATGAGCGAAGCCATCGTATTTGGAATCGTCGGCGTGATCGCCGGCTTTGTGGTTGCGTTTTGGGTCAAGGGAAGAATCGTGTCGCAGAAAGTGAGGGCGGCCGAAAAACAGGCTTCCCAGATCGTTGAAGAGTCCCGACACAAGGCCGAGACTCTGCTTAAAGAAGCCGAAGTGGAAATGAAAGATGCGCTTTTCAAAATGAAAAGCGATTTCGAACACGAGGCCAAGGAGAACCGGGCGGAGCTCAAAAAGCGGGAGATGCGACTGGTCCAGAAAGAAGAGACCCTGGACCGAAAGATCGAGCAGGTGGAGCAGCGCGACCAGGAGAACGTGCGGCGCGAGCGTCAGGTTCAAAAGCGGGAACAGAAAATCGAAGCGCGGGAGCTGGAATACGACAACCTGATCGAGGCACAGAAGGCCCAGCTTGAAAAGATATCGGGGTTGACGGCCGAGCAGGCCAAAGACCTTTTGATCCGGGCCATGGAAAACGAAGCCCGGTTTGAAGCTGCCAAACTGGTCAAGAAGATCGAGAACGAAGCCAAGGAAGATGCCGACAAGAAATCGAAAAAAATAATCGCCACCGCCATCCAGCGGTATGCCGCGGATTTCGTGGCCGAGCGCACGGTCTCGGTGGTTCCCCTGCCGAATGACGAAATGAAGGGCCGGATCATCGGCCGGGAAGGGCGGAACATCCGGGCGCTGGAAGCGGCCACCGGCATCGACCTCATCATCGACGACACGCCGGAGGCGGTCATCCTCTCCGGGTTCAATCCCGTGCGTCGCGAGGTGGCGCGCTTGTCGCTGCTGCGCCTGATTTCCGACGGGCGGATTCATCCGGCGCGGATCGAGGATGTGGTGAAGAAGGTGGGCCAGGAGGTCGATCAGACCATCAAGGAAGCCGGGGAGCAGGCGGCCTTTGACCTTGGCGTTCACGGCATGCACACCGAGCTGGTCAAGGTCATCGGGCGCCTGAAATTCCGGACGAGTTACTCACAGAACGTTCTCCAGCATTCCGTGGAGGTCGGGTTTCTGTCCGGCATCATGGCCTCGGAACTGGGCCTGAATAACAAACTGGCCCGGCGCATGGGTCTGCTGCACGACATCGGCAAGGCCATCGACCATGAGGTGGAAGGGCCGCACGCGATCATCGGCTCGAAGCTTGCCAAGAAATACGGGGAGAGCCCGAAAGTAGTGCACGCCATCGCTTCTCATCACGAGGACGTGCCGCCGAATTCCGTCTATGCCTTTCTGGTGCAGGCCGCCGACGGGCTTTCGGGCGCGCGGCCGGGCGCGCGCAAGGAGCTGCTGGAAAACTACGTCAAGCGGCTGGAGGACCTGGAGAAGATCGCCAACGAGTTCAAGGGAGTGGCCAACACCTACGCGATTCAGGCCGGCCGCGAGCTGCGCGTGATCGTCGAGAGCGATAATGTCTCCGATGACGAGGCACTGCTGCTCAGCAAGGATATCGCCCGCAAGATCGAGGAATCCCTGAATTTCCCCGGCCAGATCAAGGTGACGGTTATACGGGAGACGCGGGCGGTGGAACTGGCAAACAAGTAATTATAGGGTGCAAGGGCGCAGGGTTCGAGGGTTCAAGTGAAAGGCGGTGCAGCGCGTCTCTCTCGCTTCTTGACTCCGCGACCGCTTGAACCCCGGAACCGTTGTTCGCTTCAGATAAGAAAAAAATCGGGCGCGCTTGCGCGTACCGCGGAGGCAAGCATACACCATGGCCGACTTGGTCGACATCCTGAGGCAGCGCGGGTTTATTGAGCAGACCACGCATGAGCAGGAGCTGAGCGATTATTTCGAAAAACACCGGGTCACCGGGTACATCGGGTTTGACCCCACGGCATCCAGCCTTCACATCGGGAGTCTGGTGCCCATCATGGCGCTGGCTCACATGCAGCGCGCGGGGCATCGCCCGATCGCCCTGGTCGGAGGCGGCACCGGGATGGTGGGGGACCCCAGCGGCAAGACCGAGATGCGCAAGATGCTCACCGTGGAAGAGATCGAGCAAAATGCGGCCGGCATCAAGCGGCAGCTGTCGCGGTTCCTGGATTTCAGCGATGGCCGGGCGCTGCTGCTCAACAACGCCGAATGGCTGGCGCCGTTGGAGTACATACCGTTTCTGAGAGACATCGGCCGGCATTTTTCCGTCAACCGCATGATAAAGGCGGAGAGCTGCAAGATACGGCTCGACTCCGAAGAGGGCTTAAGCTTCATTGAGTTCAACTATATGGTGCTGCAGGCTTACGATTTTCTCGAGTTGCTGCGGCGGCACGACTGCCGGTTGCAGATGGGAGGCAGCGACCAGTGGGGGAACATCGTCGCCGGCGTGGATCTCATCCGGCGCATGGCGCAGCAGACCGCCTTCGGGATCACCTTCCCGCTGATTACGACCAGCGCCGGCGAGAAGATGGGTAAGACGGCCAAGGGGGCCGTCTGGCTGGATCCGGAGCGCACATCGCCCTACGACTACTATCAGTACTGGATCAACACCGATGATCGTGATGTGGCCCGCTTCCTGGCGCTTTTTACCTTTCTGCCCATGGGGGAAATCACTGCGGTGACATCCCTTCGGGACATTGCGCTCAACGCCGCCAAAACGGTGCTTGCCTTCGAGACGACGCGGCTGGCGCACGGCCGCGCGCAGGCCCTTGCGGCGCTGCAAGCCGCGCAGCGCCTCTTCGGCAGTCGCGATTTGCCTGAAGACGTCCTGTCGTCGAGCGAGATCCCGCGCGGTGCGTCCGAAACGGACCCGGCCGCGGTCCCTTCTTCCACGATCCACCCGGATCGGCTGGCGGCGGGGGTGCCGGCGTTCAAGCTTTTTCACGAGATCGGTCTGGCCCCTTCCGGGGCGGCCGCGCGCAGACTCATCGACCAGGGCGGCGCCTATGTCAACGGGGAGCGCATTGACGCCTGCGAGCGGCTGATCACCACCGCCGATTTGACGCGCGAGGGGGCCATGGTGCTGCGTTCCGGAAAAAAACGATTTCATCGCCTGCACGTCGAAAAATAAATTCATATTTTTGTTGACAAACGTTTGAAGGCCATATAAATATACATGGTTTTTGAGCGGTGAAAGGGCGAATCCAGGCGATCGGTTTTAGCCTCCAAGAAAAATTAAAAAGTCCTTGACAACTCCGTCCAAAGCAATATATTAACAGGGCCGGTCTGCGGCTCTAAGGTTTGTTAGAGCGCCAGATAAATAGATTCTGGTGACCTTTTGATCTTTGAAAACTAAATAGTGGCGTCCGGTCGAATCAACTCCGTTAATTGCATGTCGCCGTTCATCGGCGGCATGATCCAGTTAAATTGGAGAGTTTGATCCTGGCTCAGAATGAACGCTGGCGGCGTGCCTAACACATGCAAGTCGCACGAGAACGTTTCAGCTTGCTGAGACTATTAAAGTGGCGCACGGGTGAGTAACGCGTGGGTAATCTACCTCCGAATTGGGGATAACACTGCGAAAGCGGTGCTAATACCGAATGATATCCCCGAGACTCTGGTCTTGGTGATCAAAGGTGGCCTCTACATGTAAGCTATTGTTTGGAGATGAGCCCGCGTACCATTAGCTTGTTGGTAGGGTAACGGCCTACCAAGGCTTCGATGGTTAGCTGGTCTGAGAGGATGATCAGCCACACTGGAACTGACACACGGTCCAGACTCCTACGGGAGGCAGCAGTGAGGAATTTTGCGCAATGGGGGAAACCCTGACGCAGCAACGCCGCGTG
>Ga0209450_10001091_pt1 | contig 13529 bp, 9 predicted proteins | sample FrelakmetLWP11LW_FD_187149 | JGI IMG/M metagenome (GOLD analysis project Ga0209450, IMG submission 187149) | Freshwater lake sediment microbial communities from the University of Notre Dame, USA, for methane emissions studies - LWP11 LW (SPAdes)... | ecosystem: Environmental > Aquatic >... | reverse complement strand
CGCCCCCCAGTTTGTTCCGCTGTCGGTGGAGCGTTTGTAGTAGATTTCATCGTTACCGTCGCGGGCATCATGCCAAACTATATGCACAACCGGGCCGGAAACTGCAATGGAAGAATACCAGGAATTGCCGGAGCTATTCGTCAGGCGTATATCCGCTCCCCAGTTTGTTCCGCCGTCGGTGGAACGTTTGTAGTATATTTCCCAGTTGCCGTCCCGGGCATCTTCCCATACTACATGCACAACAAAACCGGAGACTGCAATGGAGGGAAGCTCAGAATAACCGGTGTTATTCGTCAGCCGCACATCCGGCTCCCACTGACACAAACAATTAAAAATTAAAAACGAAGAATTAAGAATAACAAAAAGAAAAACGAAAACTGCAATTTTGGTTTTCATAATTTTTATTTTTATATCTTAAAAAATCATCCGGTATGCAACTCTTAACTCATTTTGTAATTACCTGATCTATGATAGACATCAAGTATCCAATAATTTATGAAAATTAAGTAAGTTTTATTTTATTAATCAAGTGGATTTCCAGCATATAATAATCCTGAAAAATTGAAAGTTAGAAGCAGGAAGTTAATAAAATTGAAAAAGGATATGGAAATCAGGAATTAGAATTTTTATTCCACTTCCTCGAATTTTCTATCGTCGAAGATTAACCGGCGGCAGAGTTCCCTTCCTTTTTCGTCGATTTTATACAGAGGCATTATTTTTCCTGCGTGGACTATTACCATGTCCAGTCCTGCTTCGATGGCATAATGAAGGAATACGGAATTCAAAACGTGGCGAATGTGAGGGCTTAAACCGAATGAACAATTGCTGAGTCCGAGAATAGTTTTGGATTTAGGCATTATTTTCTTAATTTCGCGTATAGCATTGATTGTATTCAAACCGCTTTTGCGAAGGTCTTCCTGACCTGAACCAAGCGGAAATGTAAGAGCGTCGAAAATCAAATCTTCCTCGCGGAAATTATGAACTTTGAAAGCGTGGTCGCGGATTCGTTTTGCTATTGCAACTTTTTTCTCAAGAGTGTATGCCTGCCCTTCTTCGTCTATTGACAGAGCAACGACTGCTGAGCCAAACCGCTTTGCGAGCGACAGTATTTCATCGGCTTTCTTAGTTCCGTCTTCAAAGTTAATCGAGTTGATTATTGCCCTGCCTGCATAATGTTTTAAAGCCGCTTCAATCACAGGCACTTCGGTCGAATCTATCATAAGCGGGATTGTAACGGCAGTATTAAACCTTTTAATTACTTCAATCATATCTTTCTTTTCATCCCGCCCTACAAAAGCAACACACACGTCAAGCACGTGAGCGCCTTCCCTGATTTGCTCTTTTGCCATATTTACCATCGAGTCGTAGTCATTCTTTTCGAGCAAATGCTTGAACTGCTTAGAGCCGTTTGCATTGCACCTTTCTCCGATTAAGACAGGCGCCGGGTCAATTGTCATAGTTGCCGTACTGTAGAGCGATGATACGGATTCGGTGTAATTCCATTTCCTTTCTGCAGGAGAAATTGTTTCGGAAAGGCTGCTAAGCGCCTTAATGTGCTCAGCATTCGTACCGCAGCATCCTCCCACAACATTAACGCCGATTTCTGAAGAAAACAGTTTCATCCATTTACCGAGTTCTTCGGGTGTCAGATGGTAATGCGCCTTGCCTCCGATATTTTCAGGTATTCCCGCATTCGGCATGCAGAATACCGGTTTAGGAGAATTATGGCATAAGTATCTTACATTTTCCTCCATTTCCTTCGGACCTGTTGCGCAGTTCATTCCGATAACGTCAATCAAATCATAAGGTTCAAGAGTCGTCAATGCGGCAGATATTTCACTGCCCATTAGCATGGTGCCCATAGTTTCAACCGTAACGGAAACAATTAAGGGCAGTTTTTTCCTTTTTTCTCTGAACAATTTTTCTGCGGCATTAAGCGCGCATTTTATCTGAAGCAGGTCCTGGCAAGTTTCGATGCAGAAAATGTCAGCGCCGCCGTCGAAAAGTCCGTTCATCTGACGGTAGAATGATTCCTGCATTTCATCAAACGAAATATGTCCGAGAGACGGAAGTTTGGTAGTCGGGCCGATTGAGCCTGCAACAAACCTTGGTTTTGAATTAGTAAAAAAACTCAGAGCACATTCTTTAGCAAGTTCAGCTGCTTTTTTTGACAAATCATAATCGAGATGCGGGATGCTGTATTCATTAAGTACTATTGATGCCGAGCCAAATGAATTCGTTTCAATAACGTCTGCTCCCGCTTCAAGAAAGTAAGTATGCAACTTATTTACAACATCAGGTCTGGAAATACAAAGATATTCGTTGCAACCCTCGAGTTCCTTACCGCCGAAATCATCAACAGTCAGGTTATACGTCTGCAGGTTCGAGCCAGTTGCGCCGTCGAAAACGATTACCTTATCTTTGAGTATTTCCAGAAAGTTTTTCATTTGATGCTTTTTTGCTTTGAACTTGAATTTATATTATTTTATAAAAAGAAAGAACACAAAGAGTTTCCTCTTTGTGTTCTAAAATTAACAATATTTTTTGATTAATAAATCCGAATATTATTCTCCGGTATATAATTTACCGGAACGCAGTTCTTCGGCAAGCCTCTTAATCTTATAAAGGTCTTTTATAACTTCTATAATACCTTCCGAGTCAACTGATACGGTATGAGGAACGTCAGTATTGTAAATATAATTATCATCAAGACTTTCGATATTGCCGTCAAATGCGAGACCGATAATCTCCGCATCTTTATTAATTACAGGACTTCCTGAATTTCCGCCGATAATATCACACGTCGAAATAAAGTTAACGGGAGTTGACCTGTCGAATTCTGCGGGAGGATTCACCCATCTCTCGGGCAATGTCCACGGGTATTGCTTGCTGAAAGAATAGTACCTGTCGTAAAAACCATAGAAAGTTGTTTTTGGTGGTGCGACTGTACCGTTATAATTATAACTCTTTATTACGCCGTCAGAAATTCTGAGCGTGAATGTTGCGTCAGGAGGAATCGAAGTACCGTAAACTTCATAAGAAGCTCTTCCTATTAATTCCTTGTTAACTGCAATTTTATTTCTTATTTCGTCGCTTTTTTTCTTCAGTTCACCTGACCTGGGGACAGTAATAAGAGCATATTTAATGAACGGGTCGTCGGATTTCATTATTGCATCCGGACTCTGTGAAAGCAGATTCAATGCACCATCTTTTGATGAGAGCACTGATGAACCAGCGAGCGATTCGGCGGAATTATCCCCGAACACTTTAACAGCAGAATTATCTTTGCCGAGTTTCTTTCTTATTGCGTTAAGTTTAAACTTAAGAAGCGCCATATCAAAATCTGCATCAAAATTCTTATATACCGCTTCGAGTTTTGCAGGTTCAAGGGTTTCCTTGTTAAGAACTGAACTTACAATCTTCTCGGCAGCAATGAACTGCACAGATGAGTTTCTTGCATTATTAGAGTATGAATATAATTCGGGATAGAGCGCGCCGAGTTCCTTGTTTGCATCCGCTATTTCATCCCATGCTTTTCCGTATTTTGATTTCAATGAAGGATTGGCGTCAACAGCTGCCCTGAATGTTTTTTCAAAATGCCTTTTCTTAGCCATTAAAACCTGGTCGTTAAGCGCTCTTACCATTCCCTTATAAACTTTCTGGGAATTTGCCATTGAGAAAAGAGTATTATTAAGTTCTTTGCCCTTCTCAGGATTCTTTGCAATTATATCAGTATAAGTATTTACGAGCATATCAAGCATCATCACTACATCGGGATTAGAATAATCTCTTGCAAATTCAAGCTGGGAATAAGTGTTTAGTCTTTCTGTCCTGCCGGGATTTCCGACAACAAAAATCGGTTCGCCTACTTTTGCTCCGCCCGGACTCCATTTATAGAAATGCTCTGTTTTTAACGGTTTCCCGGTTTCATCATACACTCTGAAGAAAGTCATATCAATATTGTATCTCGGATAAGTGAAATTATCAGGGTCGCCGCCGAAGAATCCCGCATTATCTTCAGGCGCGAATACAAGACGCACGTCTGTATATCTTTTATAAACATATGCAGAATAAACGCCGCCGTTAAAAAGAGTAACAACCTGGCATCTTAAACCGGTTTCTGCGGCAACTCTTTTTTCAATCTCGGAAATTTTCGCGGTTTTATTGGCGATTTTTTCATCGTTTGTTTTGCCCGATTCAACTGCTGCCCTGACTTCATCCGTTACATCCGTGATTTTCACGAGCTGGTCAACAAAGAGGTTTGCTACAGGCCTTTCATCTTCAAGTTTCATCGCGAGAAAACCGGCATTGTGCAAATCTTCGCCTTCTTTTTCAACCGCGGTAACAGATTCACGTCCGCAGTGATGGTTCGTCATAACAAGCCCGTCGCCCGAAACGAATGATGATGAACAGTATGTTGCAAATCTGATGGCTGCCATTCTTACATGCTCAAGCCATTCGGGAGAAGGTTTGAATCCGTACGCTTCGCTCCAGTAATCAACCGGGGGAAAATCAAAAGTCCACATTTTTCCCATGTCATACTTTGATGACTTTACAGTATCGAGATTAACACCGTATTGCTGTGAGAAACCGGCACTTGTATATAATACAAATGTCAGTACAAATACACTAAAAATTTTCTTTAACATAGTAATTTGTTGGATTAATATTTAATTAATTGTCTGTAATTTTTCCGTTCACGAGCTCCGAACCTATTCTTTTAAGTTTGTACATATCATTTATACATTCAAGCAATCCTCTTGAATCAACCGAAACAGTAGTCGGGACTTCTGAATTATAAATGAATTCACCGGGCATGCTTTCTATATTGCCGTCAAAAACCAATCCGACAATTTCAGCATTTTTATTTATCATAGGACTTCCTGAATTTCCTCCGATGATATCATTTGTTGATATAAAATTAAAAGGCGTACCGAAATCAAATTCCGGCGGAGGATTCAGCCACCTTTCGTGAAGCGACCACGGATATTTTTTCTCGAAAGAATAATACCTGTCGAGCATTCCGTAAAAAGTTGTAACGGGCGGGGCTGTTGTTCCGTTATAATTATAGCTTTTTACCACACCGTCAGAAATCCTGAGTGTAAAAGTAGCATCAGGCGGTATAGATGTTCCGTATACTTCATAAATAGCACGGCCGAGTAACTGATTATAGAAATCCTCTTTTGCCTGAAACTCCATTAGTTTTCTGTAAACATACCTGAAATTACCATTTTTGTTTTGTTCATATATTGCCCTTTTCTCTTTCATTAATTCCTCAATATCATTCCACGTATTTCCGTATTTGCTTTTTAATTTGGAATTCTTTTCAACTGCCTGCCTGAACTTCTTCTCGAAATCTTTTTTTCTCGCCATCAGGACCGGGTCGTTTAATGCCTTTACTGTGCCTATATAAACCTTCTGGCTGTTTGTATAGCTGAATAAATCATTATTGAGTTCTTTTTCCTTATCCGGATTTGCTGCTATGATTTTACTCAGACTGTCAACAAAATTATTGATGTAATTCAGGATTAACGGATAAGATATATCACGGTTAAATTCCAGCTGCGATACTGTCAGAAGCCTGGATGTCGAACCGGGGTTACCTATTACAAAAACAGGTTCTCCGGGGACAGCTCCGTTGCTGCTCCATCTGAAAAAGTTCTTAACTTTCAACGGTTTACCGTCTTCATCATAAACGCGGAACATTGTCAGGTCAAGATTATAGCGCGGATAAGTAAAATTGTCAGGGTCGCCGCCGAAGAATCCTGCCTGGTCTTCCGGAGCAAATACAAGCCTTACATCTTTGTATCTTTTATATATGTAAACCGAATAAACTCCTCCGTTATAAAGAGTAACAACCTGGCCTACAATGTCTTTGCCCTCTGAAAAACGCTTTTCAATTTCCTTGACTTTGTTGGTTTTAAACTCGTCTTTTTCTTCTATTGTTTTTCCTTTATCTGTTTCAGCCTGAATTTCCTTTGTAACATCGACAATTTTAATCAGCTGGTCAACGAAAAGTTTAGGGACTTTTCTTTCATCTTCAAGTTTCTGAGCAACAAAACCATCTTTATGAAGGTCTTCATTCTCTTTCTGAACTTCAGTAACAGATTCCCTGCCGCAATGATGATTCGTCATCACAAGTCCGTCTTCGGATACGAATGATGCAGAACAGTAATCGGCAAACCTGAGAGCCGACATTCTGGCGTTGTCAAGCCAGTCCTGCGTAGGCCTGAACCCGTATGCTTCCTGGAAATAATCAACGGGAGGAAAATCAAATGTCCACATTTTACCGTTATCAAATTTTTGAGCCTTAACGGTATCTAAATTGACACCATAAACTCCCTGCGAATAAAGATATAAGGGGCTGGACAAAATAATTGCCAGCAGAAGAATTTTTACGTAATTTTTCATACTTTTGAAGTTTTTGATAATTGTGAAGATTGCAATATTAAAGTTTTTATTCAATATAAAAACACAGCGGAGTATTTCTGCTCCGCTGCGGGTAAATGTCTCTTCGGCAGAAAGAGACGGTGTAACATTTGGAAAAAACTTAAATATTTTACTATTTTTCTGTTTTTAATCCAGGGAACGCCTCAAAAATGCCGGAGGCTGCACATCTTTTTCAATGCTTAATTCATCGATGCCAAAATTCTTAAGTTTATCAGCTTTTTTGGCCTCTTTATCCTCGCTCAGATCGCTGTTTATTTTAACATCCAGAACCCTTCTCTTATAAGCGGGAATATCCAGTTCTTTGAGTTCATTCACTGACTCCGGCAAAGATGTAATTTTACCTGCATGAAGCAGCTCTTCGTCAATAATCTTACGTTGAATATCTGCTTTTGTTTCCAGTATTTCTTCTTCCGGACGGTTAAATCCAGTCGCTATGACTGTTACCATTACTTCATCTTCAAGTTCCTTATCATCAACTAAACCGAAAATGTAATTTGCCTTGTCTCCCGTTTCGGAACTGACATGCTCGTTTATCTCGTCAATCTCGCTCATCAGTATCTGCCCGCTTGAACAGATATTGATAAGTACATTTCTTGCGCCTCTCAGGCTTATATCATCGAGAACCGGATTTGACAATGCTTCCATTACAGCCTTCATTGCCCTTCCTTCGCCTCTGGCAATCCCTGTTCCCATTATTGCATCGCCGGAATTCCTCATTACGGTCCGCACATCGGCAAAATCAACATTAATCTCACCGGTTTTTGTGATAATCTGTGAAATTCCTTTAGTTGCATTATAAAGGACTCTGTTCGCCATAGCAAATGCCTGTTCTTTTGTGCTTTCCCGCGGCATGAGTTCAAGTATTCTCTGATTAGGAATTATTATTAAACTATCCACATTTTTGCGCAATTTATCTATCCCGTCTTCTGCGAGCCTCATTCTGGGTTTTGCTTCAAAGTGAAACGGCTTGGTCACGATTGACACTACAAGCGCATCAAGGCTTTTTGCGATATGAGCTACTATAGGAGATGCTCCGGTTCCTGTACCGCCGCCCATTCCCGCTGTAATAAATACCATATCGCTACCGGCAAGAGCCTTAGTTATTTCCTCTCTGGTTTCTTCAGCTGCTTTTTCTCCGATATCATATTTCATTCCCGTACCAAGGCCTTTAGTAATACTCTTTCCTATCTGTATCTTAATATCAGCATTGCTTATTTCCAGAGCCTGCGAATCTGTATTCACAGCGATGAATTCGACGCCTTCAATGCCTTTGTTAATCATGGAATTGACTATGTTGCCGCCTCCTCCGCCAACACCGACGACTTTGATTTTTGCTCCGCTGCCTTCGTTTGGTAACAATTGAATAGACATTTGTTTACCCTTTCATTTAATTGATTATTAATATTTTAAAATTTTATAATTCGTCAAACCAGGTTTTAATTTTTGTAAACAGGCCTTTTGCTGTGATTTTGCTTCTACCGGTACCCGAACCATATGACTCCGGTTTACCTGCTTTTAAGGCTTTCATCCTGTGCAATATCAGTCCGACACCTGTTGCATAAATCGGACTTCCAACTTCCTTGCTCAAACCTCCGTCCACTCCCGTAGGTATACCGAGGTTGACATCCATTCCGAGTATTTCTTCCGCGAGTTCTTTTGTTCCTTTTATTAAGGACCCGCCGCCTGTAATCACAACGCCTGCATGCAGTTCATTCTGTATTTGCGAGTTTTTAATTTCAATTGCTGCAAGTTCAAATATATCCTGCATGCGTGCCTGAATAATTCTCGCCAGTATGCTCTTTCTCGTTTTCTTTGGTGCTTTCCTGTGAATTGATTCGACCATTATCTCATCGTCATTTAATATTTCAGCAAGTGTGGCATATCCGAATTCCCTTTTTATCCGTTCAGCTTCTTCTTCGGATATTCCGAGAGCTTCAACTATATCGTTTGTTACAAGGCTTCCCGCAATACCGATACCCGCAGTATATTTTAAAACACCTTTTTTAAAAACAGCCAGGTCTGTAGTGCCACCGCCGATATCTATCATTGCTACTCCAACCTTCTTTTCAGTTTCGTCGAGCACTGCATGAGAAGAAGCAATCGGTTCAAGCACTATATCATCTATATCAACTCCGCAGCTCAGAACACATTTCGACAGGTCATCTACCGACGATACCAGGCAGGTAATAACATTTACTTTGGCTTCGAGCCTAACACCGAACATACCTACCGGTGATTCATAGATACCGTCTTTTCCGTCAATGTTATATTCCTGAGGCATCACTGCTATTATTTTTGTATCGCTCGGGATTCTGATCAGCCGTGCCTGTTCAATCAAGCGGTCCAGGTCTTCGGTCTGAATAACTCTGTCAGGATTGTTTATTCCGATTGTTGTGGTTGTCTGAATGCACCTTATATGATGGCCTGCAATTCCGACTGAAACAGACTGCACAGGAACGCCTGAATTAAGTTCGGCTTCTTCAATAGCCGCTTTAATCGAATCGATTGTCTTTTGCGGATTTACGACAATTCCCCTGTGAAGCCCGCTTGAGGGTGATTTACCGATGCCGATGATATTGAGTTTATTATTCTCTTCTACCTTTGCGACAATAGCACAAATTTTTGTTGTCCCTACATCGAGACCTACAATTATATCACCATGTGACCCTTTGTACTTTTTTGATTTCATTATATTGATTTTAATTTTGCGATAATCTGGTTTGAAAATCTCAGATCAACATATTCGAATTTCAGGTTTTTTCTCATTATTTCTTCATCGAAAAATTTCTTAAAGAGATTAAGCTTCTCATTAAACATTTCTTTTTCATCACTTCCCGATTCCGCCCTAGGAAAATAAAATATTGCTGAATGATCGTTTGTATTAATTACAAGTTTTTCGGAATCACTTACATTTACTTCAGAAATCAGGTTCTGCAACGATTTTCCTTTAGAATAAGCTGCTTTTATCAGGTTCAAAGCTGACCTCAAATCTTTTTTATAATCAGGATCATTTTCCTGTTTAAGGCCATTTATCACCGGCAGGTCATATACCTTTTCGAAATTTTTAAAAGAGAATATTTCATATTCATCGTCGATTAAAAACAGTTCGGAGTTTTTAACGACTACTGCAACCGGCCTTTTTTCCGTTATTTCTATTATCAGTTCAGACGGGGATTCCTTGCTTACAACTACTTTTTTAACTTCAGGATGCTTGAGTATCCTGTCTCTTATGAATAAATAATTAATGTCATCGAGGTTTAACACAGAATCCCTTTTGATGCCCGCCGCTTTCAATATTTCTTCTTCTGAAATAGTCGTATTGCCTTTTACTGTAATCTTGTCAGCATAAATCTTATTGCTCCAGTTGTTTGCAAAATATATAAGCCCGGCCACCGCACTCAGCGAAATAATAACGAGCCATATGATTTTCCGCCTGTTCATTTATTCAAGATATTTAATAAAATTACTGCAAAAGTTTGTTATATCTCCCGCTCCCTGAAAAACTATAGTATCACCTTTTGTGTAAATGGTGTTCAGCTTCTCATACAAATCAGTTTCATTTTCGGCTAACAATGCGTTCTTTCCGGTTTTTAAAAGTCCGGATAATATCAAATCAGACGAGATTCCTTCAGGCTGCTTTTCCCTCGCTGCATAAACAGGCATAAGAATAACCGTATCCGCAATATTCAGCGAGTCTGAAAACTCTTTATGGAATTGAGCAACTCTTGAGTAAGTATGCGGCTGGAATACTACAACCAGTCTTCCCGGGCAGATTTCCCTGAGACTTTTAAGCGAATAATAAATTTCAGTCGGATGATGAGCATAATCATCATATACAGTAATTTCACTGTCGTATTTCTTCTCAAGCCTTCTGCTGACCCCGTGAAATCCGGATAATGATTTCTTTATTACTTCCGTTCCAATATTCAGTTCTTCTGCCGTCAGTACTGATGCCGCGGCATTATAAACATTGTGATATCCCGTCACTCCTATACTGTATTGAACACTGTTAAGCTTAAACTCTGATTTTGAATTATCAATTTTTACTTCCGAAACCGGATTTTCCTGTTCCTTTCCGAAATATTTCACTTTCATTCCTGGTGATATTATTTTTCTGATATTTTCAAACTCCCCGTTGCAAATGATGCAACTTTCTTTTTTGCGATTATTTACAAATTTGAGGAATGAATCCGACATTTCAGCCTCGTTTGCATAAATATCAGTATGGTCGAGTTCAATATTATTAATAATTATTATATCAGGTGTTAAAGTAAGAAAGCTTCTGTCGTATTCATCGGCTTCAACGACTGCGTATTTACTTTCACCGGCACGGAATGTTGCACCTTCAAGGAAATCCAGATTGCCGCCGATAAATACTGTGGGGTCAAGTCCTGCATCTATAAGTATCTTTGCAATCATGCCTGTTGTTGTAGTTTTACCATGTGTCCCGGATACAGCAATCAGATAATTATTATTTACAATCCCGCCAAGAAGCTGAGCCCTTTTCACACAATTTATATTCAGCTTGCGTGCTTCGGAAATTTCCGGGTGGTTATTTTTTACTGCTGAAGTATAAACAACAAGGTCGATACTAATATCTATATTTCCCGCTTCCTGCGTATAATTAATCTTAGCACCTTTTTCAGCCAGTCTTTCCGTATTATGAGTGGATACAGTATCGCTGCCGGAGATATCATATCCTTTCAGCATTAAATACTCAGCAAGTCCGCACATACCAATGCCGCCGATTCCCGTAAAAAATATTTTCTTTACATTTTTCAGGATTCCGCCGATATTTTCCACAGCATTATTCAACTTTTCCCGAAACTTTTGACAAGTTTTTAAATTCGTTTATTAATTTTTTTTCATCGTAAAATTCAGAAACACGAATCCTGAGCAATCTGTGCCTGTCTTTAAGTTTAATCCTTACTCTTTTTATCTCGCTTTTTTCTTCTTTGTACCTTTTCTTTTCTCTTGAAAATCTTATAGAAATAACCTCATCATTACGAATCTCCCGTGACCCGAACCTGTTTTTCAGAATAAACCTGTCACTGAGAAACTCAAGTTCTTTTCCCCTTATCAGAGCCGTAAGCCATGCTATCAAACCGATTACAAGAAAAAACATTGTCATATATATAATCGGGTCATGGAATGTCAGAGAAAATTCTCCGCTCACAAAACTGCCTTTAAGCATTGAATAAACAACAAGGAACAACAGATATATTGCAAGCAGTTTGTAATAAAAATCGAGTCTTGCTTTATATTTCCTAATTTGTTCCATAGCGTGTTATGTTTAATATTTCATTAACAATTTTTGATGGTGCTTCGAAATCATAAAAACCCGATATATTCATACTGAGAGCATTTAATTTTTCAGCATCATTAATCGTATCTATTATGGCATTTTTTAATTCAGTTCCTATGTCAGATTCTTTTATCATTATAGCAGCGTTCTTACTGACGAGTGACTGAGCATTTTTTTCCTGGTGATTTTCGGAAGCAAACGGATATGGAATAAGTATAGCAGGCATTTTCAGAAGGCTTAACTCCATAATACTGCTTATACCCGCCCTGCAGACAATGAGGTCCGAAGCAGAATACGCATAATCCATTTCATTGATGAATTCATGAATCCTGACATTCGGATATTTTTCACCGACTGAAGCAGAAATATTTTCAAAATCTGCTCTTCCTGTCTGCCAGATTATATTAATATTATTTCCGGACAATTCATCAAGTAATTTCATTATTACCGAATTATTCGCCCTTGCTCCCTGGCTTCCTCCGAAAACAAAAAGTGTTTTTGCCGAAATATTTTTAAATCCGAAATATTCCAGAGATTCAATTTTATCTCTTTTTTTAAGTTTGCTTCTTACCGGGTATGATATTTTCACTGTTTTGCATCCGGGTTTAAGATATCCGGCAGTTTCTTCAAAATTAATCACAACCTTATTCACTTTATCTGACAGGAACTTTGTTACAAATCCCGGATAAGAATTTCCTTCTTCTATCAATGCAGGTATACCGAGTTTTATTGCCGAATAAACAACCGGACCGGAGACATATCCGCCGGTTCCTATTACTGCATCCGGAGCGAATTCTTTTAATATTATCTTACTTGACCTTAATGCACCAATGAGTTTAAATCCCGTATTCCAGTTTTTAAGAATATTTTTTCTCCGGAATCCTGAAATGCTTATTGTTTTAATCATATACCCGTTATCGGGAACAATTTTTTCTTCCATTCTCCCTTTTGCGCCTACAAAGAGTATTTCGGTACCGTTTATTTTCTTTATCAGTTCATCTGCAATTGCAATGCCCGGAAATATATGCCCGCCTGTTCCTCCGCCCGTGATAACGAATTTCATAAAGAACCTCCTTCATCAGCAGAGTTTACCTGATTATTATTTACCTGTGATGAAATATTCAGCAAAATTCCTATTGCAGCTGAATTCAGGAAAATTGCCGTTCCTCCAAAACTTACAAAAGGAATCGGTACGCCTGTTGTCGGAAATATTCCGGTTGCAACTGACATATTAACAACCGCATATGTAACGAGTATTATCGTTATACCGAATGATAAATATTTACCGAACGGATCTTCGATTTTCTTTGATACCCTCAAACCTCTACAGAGAATCAGCACGAACATTGAAATAATTAAAAGAGTACCTATAAATCCGTATTCTTCGCCTACGATGGAAAAGATGAAGTCCCCGTATGATTCAGGGAGAAAGAATTCTTTTTGGACTGAATTACCCGGACCCACGCCGAGAAAACCTCCGTTACCGAGACCTATTATTGCCTGTGTCAACTGATGTTTTGCAGTGCCGGTTGAACTATATTCAGCATAACTTTCTATCCTGCTTATTATATATGACTTTGAAAGTACAAAAAGAACCGCCAACGGAATTATTGATATAATCGTTACAATAACATGCTTAAACTTTACTCGAGACAACAGAATCATGGAAAGAGATGCGGAGAAAATTATCACTGAAGTGGAAAAATTCGGCTGAGCGGCTACGAGCCCGCAAATTAAAAGTATATATCCAATCAAAGGTAAATAACCTTTATAC
>Ga0209450_10001090_pt1 | contig 13543 bp, 16 predicted proteins | sample FrelakmetLWP11LW_FD_187149 | JGI IMG/M metagenome (GOLD analysis project Ga0209450, IMG submission 187149) | Freshwater lake sediment microbial communities from the University of Notre Dame, USA, for methane emissions studies - LWP11 LW (SPAdes)... | ecosystem: Environmental > Aquatic >... | reverse complement strand
AACATCACACCCATGAACCGCGTTACTTCACCTTCTGCAGAATTTCCGGTCGCTATCCGCCGATCTACAACGTTAAGCGCAGCTTTAGCCCGGTGATGGCCATCAGCGATATAAAGCGACGGAACCGAGGAAAAACAGGTTTCAAGATGCTCAAGAGCTTTCCTGTCAGTGATCCGGAATATCTGGTGAATTATACCGGTATCCGAAGCAACCTCTGCATCCGGTGCGCCGGATTGTGCTACCAGCGATTCAATAAAGGAAAAAAGTTCCGCCGTATCCCGGTAAAGAAGGACTACAGGGCCGTTGTGCGCTTTCACTGCTTCTATATGCCGGGTACGGTCTTCTTCTTTATCATATCGTGTCTGTTCATGGCGGCGGATATTGTTATTCCGGTAATCCTCGACATCAAGGCAGCAACAGAGCCCCAGAAATGTCTCATTTCCCTGTAAAACCCTGTAGAGGTACATACCGGGTATGGGATCTTTTTTCATGCGCTCATCTGATAGCAGGGCGATGAAATTTTCACGTGCCCGCCGGTATACACGATCATCATAAGGGGGAAGATCTGGCAATTCCGCGTCAGGTCTGCTCACACGCAAAAATGTCTCGGGATTTTTGGCAATTATTGCCCTTACCTCATCGGCGGTCACGACATCGTAGGGAACAGCAGCAATCGCAGATGCTGCCGGACGATCGGGACGCACTCCAGCAAAACGATAGATCATGACCACGATATTCACCTTCCGGAAGTGAAAGAAACAATCTGTCCTCACTGTTGGGTGTGCTACCATATATTTTCCCGCCTATTGCAACGGGAAAATACTATGTACTAAAAAGATCTCATTGATGATACTGCTGAGCTGAAAGGAACAAAGAGTCAGAACGATGATCCGCCCGCATGATCTTTCCATTTACCCGTTACCCCATATCCGCCGGGCTGTTCCTTCAGATATCACGGCGATTGTTTCAATAGAGAAGGATTCATTTATCGATCCCTGGGAACCCGATGTTTTTCTTGAAGCATTTACCTGTTTTCCGTCAACATATTTTGTTGCGGTCTGTGACGGGATTGTTGCGGGATTCATTGTCGGGGGACTTGAAAACACCGGTGAAAATATCTATGGGCATTTATGCAATTTCGGGGTCCGCCCCTCTCACCGCCACAGGGGGATCGGGAGATTACTTTTACAGCGGATCGAACACCAGTTCACAATCGAACTCGCAACGGCAGTCCAACTTGAGGTGAGGGCTTCGAATACGGGCGCGCAGAAGTTCTACCGCCGCCAGGGATATCGTGATGTATTTCATATAGATGATTATTATTCCAATGGGGAAGATGCCGTTGTGATGATGAAGTGGTTCAGGTTTTAACCCCGCCCAAGCTGCTGGTGGGCGCGGGCCAGGTGCTGGGCAGCAAGGGCACCAAGCAGTGAGATCTCACCTGCCAATACCCCCGCTCCTATGATTTCTGCGAGTTTTCTGGCATTGGTTCCCGGGGGATTTCCTCCCCCGGCGACACCGATTATCCGGAGGCATTCCTGCTGTGTTTCCAGTCCCGTTCCCCCGCCAACAGTTCCCACGGGTAGCGAAGGGAGGGTCACTGAGACATATACTCCGGACTCCGTGAGATCCACAGTCGTGATGCAGGTACTTCCGTCAATCGCATGGGCTGCATCCTGCCCGCATGCGATAAACATGGCAGCAACGATATTTGCCGCGTGTGCATTGAACCCCATCGAACCTGCCCGGGCTGACCCGACAAGATTTTTCCGGTAGTTCACTTCGAACAGGCATTTTGCGTCAGTCTTTAAGATCTGGCTGATACTATCATGGGAGAGCGCAATACCGGCAACCACACTTCGTCCACGCCCCATAATTCCATTGATTGCTGCAGGTTTTTTATCGGTACACATATTACCCGAGAGGGCAATGAGCCGTGCACCAGTTCCCTGAGCGATCAACTCCGCCACTTTTGCGCTGGCGATGGTAACCATATTCATTCCCATCGCATCCTTGGTATCGAATTCAATCCTGACAAAGACACTTGTGCCAGCGATATATGTGGTAACGCCGGTCATTCTTCCGTGAGATGTTGTACTCTCTGCAGCCGCCCGGAGCTCATCATGATGAATTGCCACCCAGTCTGCAACATGTCTGGCATGCACGACATTGTCAGCGGCAAAAACTGGTGCCCGTGTCATACCGTCATGGAGGATGCGCACCTGCGCGCCACCTGCCTGAGTGATTGCGCTACAGCCGCGGTTAACAGATGCAACGAGTGCCCCTTCTGTTGTTGCGAGAGGCAGATAGTAACTTCCGTTCGCGTATTCACCGTCTACAAGCACAGGTCCGGCAATACCAACCGGTACCTGGACAGTGCCGATCATATTTTCACAGTTGCGTTTTACGACCCTATCGATATCGATAGAGAAAATACCCAGGTTTTCAAGTGTTGTCCCGGTTTCCTGTTCGATAAATGCCCGTCTCACGCGTATCGCGTCTATGGGCGGGAGTTCTTTTTCCAGCTCATAGAGTTTGCACGAACCATTTTTCAGCTTCGTATAAATGATACCTTCCTTCTCGGGGTCTCGACTGGATCCCTCTCCGCGGCGCTCCCCATCATCAGCCATGAATATTTATACATCGTATAAATTTATGATACAGGTGGTTACGGATGATGGTCGAGCAATGGAGCATGCGGGTACCGGTAAAGCGGGGTGAAGAAATCCGGCGGGCTCTTATCGAGGAGGGAGTGTTTGATCTCTCGCTCAAAGTGCAACGCGTAGGTTCTACACTCGTCCTGCCGTTAACCGGTCCCCGCGAGGGCGCAGAAATATTTAATTTTGAAACCCAGCCTGAACGACAGACACTTCCACGACATGAACTCGTCGGGGGTATCGCGGTGATGCTGGATCGTGACCCGGCCGGGGCAGCGAATATACTCACCACGCGCCCTTCAATTCACACTGTCGTGTATGCGGCAAGCGAGGTGTCGGGCGAGTACCGTACCCGCGAATTTGAGATCCTTGCTGGCACGCCCACTACCAGAACCGAGGTGATCGAGTACGGGCACAGGTTTACGGTTGACCTTACGGAGGCCTATTTTTCCGCCCGGCTCTCGACCGAGCGGCAGCGCATAAATAACCAGGTGCATAAAAACGAGACAATCCTTGATATGTTTGCAGGAGTCGGGCCGTTTGCTATTACCCTGGCAAAAAAGGCAGCATTTATCGTAGCATCCGACATCAATCCGCAGGCAATTATGCTTATGCTGGAAAATATCTCTCTGAACCGGGTGAAAAACATCATCCCTATGCTCGCGGATGCACACCGGGTTCCAGCCGTTCTGCCATGGAAATTCGACAGGATCGTCATGAACCTGCCCCTTGCAGGAAAGGAATTCCTGCCGGAAGCGTTCCGGATGTGCAAAACAGGAGGAAAAATTCATTTCTATACACTGGTGTCTGCCCGTGGTGAGCACACCGCCAGGATACAGGATCTGGGGGGGATCGTGCTCGATGAGCGGGAAGTCCGATCGTACTCCCCGGGGCAATGGCACACGGTATACGATATTGAAGTCAGAGGGGATCGACCCTGAATTGAATTCAAACGAATCCGGGTATTTTTCCCCGCGATGCAGCAACCGGATTACTGAATGGGTAATGTGTTGTTAATGGAGAGAACGGAAAATACCAGAATTTCGAAAAACCAGTTCAGGTATTATCTTAACCCCTGTTACGGTATGAAAACCCGAAAATGGCAAGCATTCCTGAAAAAAAGAGAGGGAATTACTCTGCGAGTACGAATTTTGTACCGTAGTGAATGATACCGCTCTCACCATCAGTCGCGATCCGGCGGAACACACTTTTCACCCTCAACCCAATCTTCACTTCATCGGGTTTGCAGACGATCTGGGCAGTCATGCGCGGTCCTTCATCAAGTTTTACGATAGCGAGTACATACGGTGTAAATGCCTCAAATTGTTCATTTGCCGTATGGATGACAGTATAGGTAACAATTGTCCCGAATCCTGCAAACTTGTGACTGACGATTCTCCCGCTCCTGCGGCAATCGGGACAGAATGTCCTGGGGGGGAAAAAGTGCTTCTGACAGGTTTCACACTTTGTCCCGATCATGTTATACCGCTGGGGAATTTTTCGCCAGAATCGTGCGACAGTCATTTTACACCCTCCCGAGAATATGTACGGCAACCGTTGCACCGGTTCCCCCGACATTATGGGTCATACCAATCCTTGCATTTTCGATCTGGCGCTTCCCCGCATCGTTTCTCAGTTGCTGAACAATTTCGTATACCTGCTTAATTCCGGTTGCCCCAACCGGGTGCCCGCAGGCTTTAAGCCCGCCGCTCGTGTTAACCGGGACCTTCCCGCCCAGGGCGGTTTCACCATCAGCGGTAAATTTCCCCGCCTCTCCTTTCCGGCAGAACCCGAGATCTTCGATCGCACATATCTCCGCAATCGAAAAACAATCATGGACCTCTACCATGTCGATATCCTTGTGGGTCACCTTTGCGAGCCTGAAAGCCTTTTTTCCTGCCGCTACTGTTGCATCGAGCGTTGAAATATCACGACGGTCATGGAGTGTTATGGTATCACTCGCCTGGGCGCTCGCCAGTACCTTAATGGGTGTATCAGTAAATTCTCTGGCCCTGTCCAGCGGTGCAACAATCACCGCAGCGGCTCCATCCGTTATCGGTGAGCAGTCAAAGAGTCGCAGCGGCTCAGCTACCATGGTGGATTTCAGAACGGTTTCAATGGTAATCTCCTGTTGATACTGTGCAATCGGATTTCTCGCACCATTGTAGTGGTTTTTGACAGCAACCTGAGCCAGTTGTTCCCGGGTCAGGGGATACCGGTGCATATAATCCTGGGCTATCATCGCGTAGAGTCCGGGAAATGTTGCGCCAACAAATCCCTCCCACTCACGGTCAGCGGCCCCGGTCAATGTATCGGTGCTTGCGCCTGGCTCAACATCGGTCATTTTCTCCACACCTGCAGCGACAACAATGTCTTCCATACCGCTTGCAACCGCGATCACAGCCTGGCGGAAAGCAAGCCCGCCCGAGGCGCAGGCAGCTTCGACCCTGGTTGAGGGAATGTGGTGTGTTGCCAGCCCGGCATAGTCAGCGATGAGCGCTCCGATATGTTCCTGTTCGATGAACCGCCCGGCACTCATGTTACCGATATACATCGCATCGATCTTTTCCCCGGAAAGCTGCGCATCCTCAAGTGCTAGCGCACCTGCTTCAACAAAGAGTTCACGAAAGCCACTTGACCATTTTTCACCGAATGTCGTGCACCCGGCCCCGATTACTGCAACGGCTCTCATAACTGCATCACGATCTTCCCCTTATGCACGGCATACCGGGCATAGTCCAGATAGATGGGATTTTTCAACAACTGTTCAACCGTGGGTGCAGCGTCACGCCGGAATTTATCCTGCAGGATCGCATCAGTGACCTGTATATCAAAAGCGTCACTCCCTGCACCGGAACCAAAGGAACAGACAAATATTGTGTCTCCCGGTTTCGCAATGTCCAGAGTTGCAGCCAGACCAATAGGCGAAGCTCCTGAGTAAGTATTACCAAGCCGGGGTACTACGAGGCCCGGCTTGATCTGTTCTGGTGAGAACCCGAGATTCTTTGCCACTTTCTGGGGGAACTTCGCGTTTGGCTGGTGGAAGACTGCATACGTGTAATCCTTCGGGTTTTTTCCCATCTGTTCGAATAACAGCATGCTTGCTCCTTCAACATGTTTGAAATAGCCCGGTTCTCCCGTAAACCGGCCGCCGTGCCGGGGGTAGTCCTGCCCCTCACGTCTCCAGAAGTCAGGAGTATCCGTCGTAAATGAGCAGGTATGATTGATGACAGCGATAGGATCGTCTCTCCCGATCAGGAATGCCGCTCCGCCCGCAGCTGCGGTGTATTCGAGGGGATCGCTGGGAGCTCCCTGAGAAACATCAGAGCCAATGGCAAGACCATATTTTATCATCCCGCTTTTTACCAGGCCCATACAGGTCTGTATCGCTGCTGTGCCTGCCTTGCAGGCAAACTCATAATCCGCTGCTGTCATATTTGGTGTGGCGCCAATCGCTTCACCGACAGTGCATGCGGTTGGTTTAACCGCATAGGGATGTGATTCACTTCCCACGTAGACCGCCCCGATGTCTTCCGGGTCTATTGATCGGCGGAGTAACGCGTTGCGGGCAGCTTCAACTGCGATTGTTGCAGCGTCTTCATCCAGGTCGGGGACTGATTTTTCAAAAACACCCAGCCCTCCTGAGATATCGGCGGCATTTGCACGCCAGACTCTCGCAATTTCTTCAACCGTAATCCGGTATCTCGGTATATACACACCGTAGGTAATGATGCCTACCATTCTTTTCCCCTCAATGTACTCACAATTTTGTCAATTTCCATAGTCGTGCACATAACGGTGATACGATCCCGTTCTGCCATCTTCTCCACTATTGGGTGGACATCGTTGATATCTATTCCCTGCAGCACCACAACCCTGGGCTTGAAAGGAGTAACACGGATCGCAACCATCGGTGATTTACCGGTTGATACATTGGTGAAAACCACTGCACGCTCTGTGCTCCATCCATAGATCCGGTTAAATTCATCAGATGAAAACTGCATAATTGCATTCAGGCTGTTCACAACGGTATACCCAAAAAGTACCTGATCTATGGATCCACAGAGCAGCGTGCACCCGATTGCCTCGGAGAAATCCTTGAGCGGAACTGCGGTCGCATACTCATGAATATCATAGATTACATCATCCTCGACATTGGAGAAGAGCATTGTTGAAAATTTCTGGATATGTTTGCCGTCATTTTCCTCGTCCATATCAAGGAGCGTGTCGACAATTTTCCCGACTATTGCCGTCCCGGGGCTTTTTCTTCTGCCGCTTTCGTAATCGCTGATTACCGAAGGGGAGACACCAAGCCGATCTGCAAGAATGCCTGGTGCTATCTCAAAGTTCATGCGCCATTTTTTCAGCGCATGCCCGGGTGAGTCCGACAGCGTTATCTCACCTGCCATTTTTTCAGCAAGCTGGTTCCGCAATCCGGATTTCATGCTCATTATAAAGAACCCGGTGTATTAAATAATTAACGAACGTGTATTCGACAGTGAACGAACTGTGACGGGGGGTGCGAGAAGGGCAACCCATAAATAATAAGCATCTCAATTTTGATAAGCATGATTCCCGCTGAGGACCTCCAGTGTCTCAAGGTAATAGCACTCAGAGGTGGCTGCAAAGGCCCGGTGTTTGTCTCATCGCAGACGATAGGTGAAATGCTTGCTATCAGCCAGCAGACGGCATCCCGCAGGCTGAAAGGGCTCGAATCTCAGGGTTTTATTACACGGACTATCGCTCCCGATGGCCAGCATGTCATCGTAACAAGTACTGGCGAAGAGGAGCTCAGGAAGGAGTACCAGGAGTATTGCCGGATTTTTTCTGAGCGCAATAATGGCTATGTTCTTACCGGAACGGTAGTCAGCGGAATAGGAGAAGGCAAGTATTATATGAGCCTGGAACCCTATCGGCAACAATTTAAAGCCCATCTCGGATTTGAACCTTACCCGGGAACGCTCAATATACGTCTTCCCTCATCGCGCCTTCCGGTGCGCAAAAAGATCGATGCACTCGACTGGATCCGTATCAAAGGGTTCTCCACTGATGGCAGGACGTTTGGTGACGCAAAGTGCCTTCCCTGCCGTATCGGGGATGTTCCCTGTGGTATTGTTGTACCGGGAAGGACGCATTACCCCGAGGATATTATTGAAGTGATCGCACCTGTTGCATTACGCCGGAATCTCGGTGTCGAAGATTCGGATTCTGTAACCGTTGAGGTGGGACAATGATTGATGATGCCCTGGCCGCTCTCAGGGAAGGAAAATTCATCCTCCTCTACGATTTTGACGACCGCGAGGGAGAGACTGATTTTGCAATCAGGTCTGATGCAGTTACCCCGCGCCATATTGTCCAGATGCGTAAGGACGGCGGCGGATTAATCTGCACCGCTGTGCACCCGATAGCCGCCCAGCGCCTCGGACTGCCTTTTGCCAGTGATGCCCTCAGAGCCAGTGCCGTGGCAGAACGGGAGGGCGACATTCCCTATGACAGAAAAAATCACTCTTCATTCTCGCTGTGGGTAAACCATCGCAACACATTCACCGGTATCACTGACAGGGACAGGACACTGACGGTAAATGCGATTGCAGAGCAGGTAAAAAAAGTGCTCAACGGGGGAGGCGTCAGCTTCCATGAAGTCTTCCGTACCCCGGGACATATGGCGCTCCTGCGGGCAGCTGATGGACTGCTCGATCAGAGGAAAGGGCAGACCGAATTATCTATTGCATTGGCACAGATGGCCGGGATTACACCCGCAATTACCATATGCGAGATGCTTGATGATGAGTCCGGTTATGCCCTCTCGAAAGAAGATGCCAGGCTGTATGCACGCAAACACCGGCTTGTGTTTGTCGAAGGCCCGGAAGTTCTTGAGCGGTGGGATCAGGAGCGCTCTTCCCGCTGATTCAATCGATTTTACCTGTCACGTTTTTTTTTCACAGATTATCAACGCAATTCATCATTCTTTTATCCATTTAATCCCAGATTTTATGATCATGAAAGTCCCGCTCACCGAACTTACCGACCGTCTTAAACGCTTCCGGACCCGGATGGACAAGACGCACCCTGACTGGGAGATGGCAGCCATTACCGGAAAGGTTCCTCTTTACTACTTCACCGGCACCATGCCGGACGGACTGCTTCTCATTCCGCATGAAGGTGATGCCATCTTCTGGGTGCGGCAGAGTTTTGAGCGGGCAGCTGAAGAGTCAGTCTTTCCTGACCTCAGGAAAATGAAGAGTTACCGGGACGTGGCGGCTGGCATGGGAAAGATCCCGCAAGAGATGTTCCTTGAGACAGACCTGGTGCCGATCGCCCAGCTCCAGCGGATGCAGAAGCACCTGTTGTTTACAGAGGTGAAACCGGTAGATTCCGTAGTGTCTGCAGTAAGAGCAAGGAAGAGCCGGTATGAACTCACTCTTATGGAGATGGCCGGAAAGATCCACTGCCATGTTCTCGAGGACTGTGTTCCGGACATGCTCACTGAAGGCATTGACGAAGTTACATTTGGCTGTGACCTGTACTCTCTGATGGTGAAGGAAGGGCATCAGGGAATAATCCGTTTCGGTATGTTCAACGAGATGCTGCTCGGCCAGATCGGGTTTGGCACCAGCTCCATCAGACCGATCTGTGTCGACACACCAGGGGGAGTCTCCGGTATGCACCCGTCAGTTCCGCAGATGGGCTGCCGGGAACGGAAGCTTGGAAAAGGCGATCTTGTTGTTATTGACATAGGGTGCGGGTATCACGGATATCAGACTGACAAGACCCTGTCGTACATGTTTGGCAGACCTGTACCGGATGTGGCAATTCGGGAGCATAGCCGCTGTGTGGAAATTCAGGATACGATGGCCTCCATGCTGAAGCCGGGAGCCATCCCAACAGAGATCTACCGGAACATCATGGCAGGTATTGAACCGTCATTCCTGAACAATTTCATGGGGTATGGTGATCGCAAGGTAAAGTTCCTTGGGCACGGGATCGGGCTCTGGATAGATGAAACACCGGTTATCGCGGAAGGCTTCGATGAGCCGCTCGAGGAAGGGATGGTCTTTGCCCTTGAACCAAAAAAAGGGATCCCGGATATTGGTCTTGTTGGTATCGAGAACACCTTTGTGGTCACACCGCAGGGAGGCCGGTCTATCACCGGCAGGAGCAGGGGACTCATTGAGGTATACTGAGGGTCACTCTCGTATTAACGCGGTCGGTTTGAATACCTGGGATCTGTTTTCCTGTAACTGCGCTTACCGTTTTGCCAGTTTCTTCAGGGTATCTTCCGGCAGCATCTTTGCAATGCTCATCTTTGTCGGGCAGCGCCCGAGTTTCAGCCCCAGTTTCTTTGCCTCTTCTTTGAGCACCTTTGTATCAAGGTCCTTTATGAGAACACTCAACTCTTTTGGCTCCATTGGTAGATCGGAGATTGATTAGTTTACGATAAATTAAGAGTTTGCTCAATAAAAAAAAATTAAATTATATTTTTATCTGTGCCAGTGCGTCATACGCCATCTTCCGGAACACCGCTGTGTCAATAGCGGGATACTGCTCCTTCGCTTTTACACAATCCACGGATTGACCCGTAGCCATTACCTCTATCCGGTCAAGCGTGCGGGCAGCAGTATCCAGTACCCAGAGATCGCGGGTTTCCTTATCGACAACAGTAATCGATTCCACCCTGACCGAGACCAGGAAAGCTCCATCCGGAGTCTGGTAAAGGTTGGGTTTCCCGATTACAGCGACAAATGCCGGTGTGTCTACTTTTGCCAGTTGCTGCATCGCTTCCGGCTGGTAGCTCCCTGCCATAATAAAGAAAGTCCCGGTCGGGTCGACAACGCGGCCCCGGTAAAATATATTCTGATCTCCCTGACGTTGTTTTTCCGTAAGGGTACCGACGATGAAGAGACGATTACAGCGCTCACCGGTGGGAAGCAGGACAAATGTTGGACTCTTCTCATCATCCCCCTCCTTGAACTGATAACGGCATTCCCGAAGCTCTGCGGCAAAGATACGTCGCGCCGGTTCACGTTCGAACACCCCCTCCCTTCGACCGACATCCCGCGGATTTATGCTCATGAAGCACTCCCGGAGCGGTTGAGCAGTGCTGCATGCGCACCGCTGTCAAAGGTCAGCTTTTCGCAGGCATTTACGAGCAGACGGTTATCGATCTCACGCCCATGGCAGGTGATATATCTCCCAAGTACCGCATCGCGCATCCTGAGGAACACTTCATCCATGCCAAGCGGATTATTTTCGGCAATTTCCTGTGCCGCTTCAAGTGTTATACCAGTGAGAGACTCAACAACTTCCCGCTGGAGCAGGATGTTATGGGTTTTTATACCGTCATCGAGCCACCCCTTGATCCGCAAATCGTAATGGAATTTTGGCTGGATTTCATGGACCGGGCAATAGTTCTGTCGTGACAGGGCACGGTTGCATCCTTCGACAGGACACCGCTTGATAATGCCGGAGCCGGGTGCAATATGTACAACAGCCCCCCGGACGTTCACCTCACCACCACTAACAAGGATGTCACCATCATCCAGCATAATTGTCGCAGTGTTCAGGTTAAGGGATAACCGCCCGTTAAATTCGTCTACAAGAGCGTAGAAGATATTGTAAACAGAGCCTACAGTGAGTTTTTCCTTGCCGGCTTCCTTCCAGATAACAAATTTAACAGTTCCTGTTTCATCACCCAGCAGACCGGACTGGAGCATCCGCTCATGAGAAGCATCCCAGTCCTGAATCACCTTAGCGCGAACACTTCCAACCCCCGTATGAAGATTTACTACGGGAACCGTACCGGGGATGAGAGGACCATCGACAATGCTTTCTCTAACGGTCGTTCCGGAGTGGATCTTCAGGCTGGCAATGCCCTTGAACTCATCTATTACTGCGGACTCAATTTTATACCATAAGCCTTCCTGCATTGCCGGTGCATTCGATTTTGCCCATGCTACAAACCGTATTGCTCCGGACTCGTCTGCAATAATCCCGCTCTGGGCAATAGCGGGTGATGCGGGGGTCGAGGTTGAGACAATTTTACCCTCGATAGTGACCCATTCGCCGGGTGCAACATCAGCAATTTTTTTCAGTTCGGCTGCACCACCGTTCTTTCCACCGCCCCCTGTACCCATCGCGGGAAGGTTGAACTCCTTGGCAAGTTCGTTGTTCACACTGCGTTCAGCTTCGGATGGCTGGACACCGAACTCATTGACGAGTCGGCGGAGCTTACCTTCGATCTTTTTCGGATCGACCTCTGTCCCTTTCTGGGAAAACTTTCGGGAGATTCTTTCTGCTGCTTCGGAAAAGTCCATTCATACATCTCCAGTAATTCATCGGTTCTGATCATGCCTATATATTGCGAAGTATGCATGGTGAAAGTGAAACACCACTATGGAGAGATTTATGTTTTACCGCGGTAAATTAGTGATACTATGGTTGAAATTACCGCTGACAGCACGATTTATGACCTTTTAAAAGCCAAACCCGAGGCAACCGAAGCACTCTTCAAATTCGGTATGGGGTGTGTCGGATGCGCGATTGCACGGGGGGAAACAATTCGTGAGGCTGCTGAAGCGCACGGGATACCCCTCGCCGAGCTTCTTTCTGCGCTCGGGATAAAAGAGTAATTATTAACCTTCTTTTTTACACTTCAGCAGACATTTCAGTTCCGTAAGTGAAGCCCCGGGGAATTTTATAAGGTAATCCGCAATTCCGGATTCGTGAAGGAGTGTGCATCCGGCACAGTTCCAGACCCTACCTCCATGAGAACTCTCTGCCCATTCCCCAAGATCGTTGTCCCTGCAGGGATAGAAAGGGCAATAACAGAAATCGCACCGCTGGCCAGGATAATGACAGGGGTAGTATGGGCAGTCGTGCGGTGACCATTCCACCCAGTGGTCACCCTGAAAGCGGCTGAAAATGAAAAAGGGTGCATGGTCGTACTGAACGCCGGAATCGTGACGTGCTATTGCCTGCGGTATACCGTAAAGAACAGCTTCCCGGATTCGTCTGCCGGTATCTGTAAGCCTCCCGGCATATTGGTGTTTTACCTCTCCCTCGCAACCAGTGAGTATTGCATCGGTGGGTGTTCCTGTCAGCGGGAGCCCCATTCCCAGAAGTGCTTCAGCTTTTGCTTCAGAAGCGACCATAATGGATTCGAGCAGAGCAGCATCTCCCAACCCTTCACGGCTGCACAGGATAATATTAATCGTGCCAGCATTTGCAGGGGGTTCCCGGCAGATACCCGCAGTAATAAACGCGGTGACGGAATCGTACTGGAGTACGCAGCATTGCTGAACCGGTACTGCTGTGAGCAACCCAAAAAAATCCTGGCCGATACCGGCACCCGCAGCTACAAACTCCAGTTCCTTTTTTGGATCCTCGTGGTTCCAACCGGGAGAAACGGTATGGTTTATCAGTGTAGAAACGGAACGGAGTCCCCCGGAAATACCGGTGCTTGCAGCGCGAAATACCCCGCAGATGAAAAGAGAGGTTGTATCAAAAAAGTATCTCATGCGACCAGATAGCGCACGCGGTCTTTGAGTTCCTGCTGTTTACTGGCGTTCCAGCCCGATACGTCCTGAAGGTAACCAGTGACCCTGCTGATCTGGGTGACATCATGAGATCCGCACTCCGGACAGACGGCTTTTCCGCATAACGGGCAGTATTCTATCCCTGAAATGATCTCATGGGTGCAGTGACAATGGTCAAGCGGGCACATGATCTCAAGGTGCGTCTCCCCGCATTTCGGGCATGGTTTTTCATCGACAATGAGGTGACAGGTGTGGCACTTGTATTTGCGCTCCTTTTCCGGAATATCGTCCGTCCGCTTATATTTTTGAGCCAATGTTCGTTGTTCTGCAGTCCAATCCATACTATATCAT
>Ga0209450_10001089_pt1 | contig 13543 bp, 10 predicted proteins | sample FrelakmetLWP11LW_FD_187149 | JGI IMG/M metagenome (GOLD analysis project Ga0209450, IMG submission 187149) | Freshwater lake sediment microbial communities from the University of Notre Dame, USA, for methane emissions studies - LWP11 LW (SPAdes)... | ecosystem: Environmental > Aquatic >... | reverse complement strand
CGTCAAACTGCCCGAAAAACCATTTGACGCGGGCAACGAATCCCTGGCTGATTACTTCACCGAGGATACGCGCAAATACCTGGAGAACAAATACGGCGACAATCTGCTCTACAAGGGCGGTTTGAAAGTCTTCACCACCCTGAATGGCGAAACCCAGCATTGGGCGGAAGATGCGCTCAAGGAAGGCCTGCGTGCGTTGGACAAACGCCGGGGCTGGCGCAGTCGCGACAAGTTGTTCAACCTGCCTGAAAGCAAGCTGGACGTTGCAACGTACCAGTTGCCGGGCTGGAAGAACATCCGCATTGAACCCAACCAGATTGTCGAAGGCGTGGTCATGGAGGCTGGCAGAACCAAAGCGCTGGTGCGGATCGCTGCCTACCGGGGAGAAATGCAGGCCAACGCCGCCCACTGGACTAAAAAATCTCCTTCGGCCCTCTTTAAATCCGGAGATGTCGCCATGTTCAGGATCCTGAAAGTGGATGTGGGGAAAAAGAAGCTGGAACTGGGCCTGGAGCAGGAGCCTGTGGTCGAGGGGGCCATTCTGGCCGTGGACAACAAAACCGGTGAGATCAAGGCCATGGTCGGCGGCTACGCGTTCGAAAAAAGCAAATTCAACCGCGCCATGCAAGCCCTGCGCCAAACCGGATCGACCTTCAAGCCGATCATATACACGGCGGCATTGGAGCACGGCTTTTCAGCAGCCAGCATCATCCAGGACGAGCCGGTCTCATTTGTCGATGAATGGACCGGGGAATTGTGGGAACCCAGAAACCACAAGGGAGATTTCAAGGGCCCGCTGACATTTCGCCGCGGGTTGGAACTTTCCCGCAATGTGGTCACAGCCCGTATCCTGGATGCCATCACCCCGGCTGTGGGCCTGGCCTATGCCAAGAAGTTCGGCATCACCTCGGATCTCAAGCCTTATATGTCCATGGCCCTGGGTGCCTTTGAAGTCTCCCTCAAGGAAATGGTCGAAGCGTATACGGTTTTTGCCAATTACGGCATCAAGGTCAATTCCTATTTCATTCGCAGCATCAGCGATCTGAACAATAATATCATCGAAGAGAATTTCCCGGACCGCAAACAGGTGATTGAAAAAGAAACCGCCTTTATCATGAATTACCTGTTGCAGGGCGTGGTCCGCTCGGGGACCGGCTGGAAAGCGCGGGCCCTGCCGGCGACCATCGGTGGAAAAACCGGTACGACCAATGATTTCACCGACGCCTGGTTCATTGGTTTTTCGCCTTCTTTGACCGTTGGCGTCTGGGTGGGCTTCGATCAGAAAAAAAAGCTGGGCAACGAAGAAACCGGCTCGCAGGTCGCGGCGCCGATTTTTGTCTCGTTCATGGAAAAATATTTAGCCAAACATCCGGAAACGGATAAATTCCGCGTTCCTTCCGGTGTATATATGATCACGATCGACAAGTATACCGGCAGATTGGTGACGCCCGATTGCCTTTATCAAATCAGCGAAGCGTTTCTGCCCGGCACCGAACCCCTGGAATTCTGCAATGACGAGGAACACCAGAAAATCGATAATTATTTCAAGACCGAAGAAGAGAGCGACGAAGATTAAAGGCAGAAATGACCCGGTTCGCAGGGTCTACTTTTTGACCAGGAAATAACCCATCAGCAATTGGTCGGCCTTGACCACCGTAATGCGGAAGTATTCCTGGCCTGTGACCAATCCTTTTTTTACCCGCTGCGGAGCGGATTTTTTACTTCCTGAACGAGCTTTAACAACGGCCATTTCTTCGAACAGCAACCCCTGCTCTGAATTGTATACGTTAAAAAATGGAACGTTGTCCTTTAATGTCAGTACCACCGCATAATTCCCTTTGGGGAACTCCGTGCCGGCGTGAATGTAAGGCTGCGGAAAATCGATCCCGCCCAGGCTGATATCCTGGCTTTGGGCCGAAAGCAGACAGGTGACCAGCAGTCCGCCGATCAAAAACACTTTTTTATTCATTCTGATCTCCTTAGCCGCATTATAAGTGATTAAAAAATATTTTGTCAACTTTTTCCAGGCTTGGAAAACAGAGCCAGCGCCCTCAAAAAAAAAGGGTCAAGTTTTCAACCTTGACCCTTTTTATGGCCAACTCCGTCGTGTGGCTAATTCAACGCATTAAAAAATATAGCGGAATCCCAGCAGCAGCTTGTGATGATTTTCAAAAGGGCGGTCCTTGGTGATGATCGGCGCACGCAGCTCGCCAAAGATCGATGCGCTCGAGGATTTGACCTTGAAAATATTGATGCCGAGCTCTCCGACCAGGTCAATGCCGCCTTTGCGCAGTTCCCGTTCCTTGGTGCTGAAGCCCAGGCCGGCGCCCAGGTAAGCCGGGCCGAGATGCAGGTTCAGCAGGGCATTACCCATGATAAAGGCTTTCCAGGGATCGCCGATGACCGGGATGCCGCCACCGAACGTCAGGATGAAATCAAGCCTGTCCACCACCAGGTTGAACAAAATTCCGGCTCTGGCCCAGAACATCCCCGTGTAGGTTCCCTTCAGCAATCCGGGGCCGGCTTCGACCAGGAAATGCAGCGGGTTCTTTTTTACAACAACCGGGGCGATGGGGACGATCGGCGGGGGTTCGCTGACTTTGAGCATGGTTTCGCAGGGGCTGGATTTCACCGCGTACTGGCCTTCGCCGATACCCACTACGGAGTATTCGCCGGCTTTGTCCAGTACGATCTCGGCGGAACAATTGTCCGCGGTCAGCTCGAAGGTCTTTACAACGGTACCGGCGGCATCGAGCACTTCCACGTATGATTTCAAGACATTCTGCGATGCGCACATATCAATGGTGACCGGTTTGCCTACTTCCACTTCGCTGGGGGTCACGGTCAGGGCGCAAAGCGGAGGCGGGATCTCCTGGGAATTTTTCAATGAAATGTTTCCGCAGATTTGGGGGACGATGAAGTCATATGTCTTGCCGTCACGGAAAATGGAAAACATGTAAGCGGGAACGGGTTTTTTCCCGGCAAAGATGACATCTTTCTTCACCTCAACCTTGCGGCCTTTCTTGAAAAGCATCCATTCCAGAGTGTCGCCCGGATTCAGTACGGTCGTCTTCACGTCGGCCTGCTGGATCTGTTCCAGGAAAGCAAACACCAATTCACCGTAGCCGGCCTCTTCAAATCCCTGCTTGACATCGCCGGCTTTGTCCACCGCGATCGTTTTCAAATCCCCGGGCTGGATATCCTTATCTTTATAAAAAGGATGCTGCCCCAGGCGGGTTACTTTCTCGGCAGCCGGGATGGAAAGCATGAAACAAAAAATCAACCCCACTAAAACTACTTTTTTCATTGATAATTCCTCCTCAATCTTATTGATTCCTTGACTATGTAAAAAATTTATAGTCCTATTGAAATAAAAAGTCAAGCAAAAAATCACTTTTCAATCCCGATCCGCGCCGGGACACTTTTCTGATAATAATGGCGGATTTCAACCATTTCGGTGATCAGATCGGCGCGTGCCAATATGTCCGCCGGAGCGTAACGCCCGGTCAGGACGAGTTCCAGAGCATCGGGCTTTTCTTCCAGCAACTGCAATACCGGCTGTACGGGAAGGATCTTGAAATACAGCAGGGTGTTGATCTCATCCAGGACCACGATCCGGTAAGCGCCGCTGGCTATGGCCTTTTTGATCGCCGCCAGTCCGGCCTCGGCCGCTTCCTTTTCGGCCTGGCTGACGCCGTTCTCCTGGTGGTGGAATTCGGGCAAGCCGAATTGTTCGATGACGATCAGCTCCGGCAGGAAACGCTTGACCGCCAGCAATTCCCCGTATTCCCCTTTTTTCAAAAACTGCCCGATGTACGTTTTCATGCCCCGGCCGGCCGCCCGCAGGGCCAAGCCCAGAGCGGCGGTGGTTTTGCCCTTGCCGTTGCCTGTATAGACCTGGATGGTGCCGCGTTCCTTCATGGGGCGGCCTCAGGTCATTTTCATGGAATACAACTTGGATACGCCGGGTTCATCCATGCTGATGCCATAAATGTAATCGGCCTCCTCCATGGTCTTGAAATTATGAGTAATGATCACGAACTGGGTCTTTTTTTTCAGCTGGTGCAAAAACTTCAGGAAACGCTGGATATTGGCTTCGTCGAGCGAAGCGTCGACTTCATCAAAAACGCAGAACGGCGACGGCTTGTATTCGAACAATGCGAAAAGGAAAGCCAGCGACGTCAGTGTCTTTTCGCCTCCGGAAAGCAAACGCATGCTCTGCAGCCTCTTTCCGGGAGGCTGGACCTGGATCTCCAGCCCGCACTCCAGCACATTCTGGCTGTCGGTCAGCAGCAGTTCCCCTTCGCCGCCTTCAAAAAGGATCTTGAAGTTCTTGACGAAATTTTCCTTGATGGCTTCAAAGGCCTTGAGAAAACTGGTGCGCGACTCATCGTCGATGCGGGTGATGGCCGTGTTCATGTCCAGGATGGATTTGACGATATCCTCTTTTTGCGAAGAAAGGAAATTGAAATCCTTTTCCAGTATTTCATACTCCGCCTCGGCGGAAAAATTCAGGCGGTCACTTTCACGCATGCGGTTCAGCTTGGTGACCATATCGTTCAATTGGGCGTCAAGCTCGGCGGTTTCGCCCTGCAGCAGGGAAGTCTCGGCCTCGATGTCCTTCAATTCCATGCCCAATTCCTGGGCAGCGATCTCCTCCAGCTGAAAAAGGTCTTTTTTTATCGCCGCCAGGCTGATCTCACTCTCTTTCTTGCTTTCACGCCATTCGTCCAGGATTTTCCTCTTGGCGGTCAGGTCGGCGGAAATTTTCCTGGCTTGACCGTTGAGCTCATCCAGTTCCAACTCTTCCTTTTTCAATGATTTTTCCAGGTCGGATTTTTCTTTCTCCAATCCCTTGCCAGCCGTCTTGATCTCCTTGATCTTGGCCGTGCTTTCTTCGATCTCCTTTTCCAGGCGCTGGACTTCCTCCTCGGCGCTTTGGATCTGCTGGCGGCGTTTTTCCTGGCGGGTTTGCGTTTCCTGCAGTGCGTTTTTTCGCGAGTTCATCTTTTCACGGATCAGGTTCAAGGCATTGTCGTGGTGGATCTTTTCCTTTTCCTTTTCATTGATCTGCCGCAGCAATTTTTCATTATCCCGGCCGGATTCCTCTTTGTCGCGTTCGAGTTTTTCGTTCTGTCCGTCCAGCAAGATTTTCTTCTGCTCCAGCTCGTTCAGGCGCTCCTTGAGTTTGCTCAGCTCCGTTCCCAGGCCGTCGATTTCGGCGCCGGTGCTCTGGATGCGGTTCAGGCTCAGGTCGCGGTTTTTTTTCAGCGCCTCCAGGCGGGAGCGCAGGGAAATGGATTCCTCTTTCCGGGAATTCCATGCAGCCTCAGCGGCTTCCAATACGGCGGCTTTTTCCGTTTTCAGTTTGGCTGCCTGTTCGAGGTTCGCCCGCATCCCGGCCAATCCGGCGTTCAAGGCAGTGATCTGATTGTCGATCACCTTGATCTCATCCAGCACTTCCAGGATTCCGCGCTCGCGGTTCTTGACCAGCACTCCGTTGGCGCCGATCACTTCACCCTGTTCGGTGACGATGTCCACCGCGTATTTTGAAAAGATGGCCAGGCCGTTCTTCAGTGAATCCACCAGTACGCCGTCGCGGAAGAACTTTTTCATCTCCCGGTCCTCCAGTTCGAACAGGTTTTTCACGAAGTCCTTGAACCCGGCTTCGCGGCGAATGGACTCGGGCAGACCGGCAGCGGGCGGGCGCTTGAGAAAGGCCTTGCGCAGGTCGGGCTGCAGGGCGGTCTCATTGTCCGCAAGGATCGGCGCATCCAGCTCGTCGAAGTAGAAACTCTCCAGCGCGGCGTGCAGTTTTTTTGGGGCCACCAGTAATTCCTGCAGGAAGCCGCGGTTTTTGCCCGTGAACGGCTTGCCTTGACTGCGGGTGATCTTCTCCTTGATCTCCAGGTATTTTTCCTTCTGGCGGCCGAGGTTGTCGATTTCGTTCTGGGCATCGCGCCCGTGCTTTTCCGCGGCCTCGTGAAGCGTCTGGGCGTTCTTGGCATCCACGGCGGCCTTTTCTGCCTCCTGTTCGTGCCCGCGCAATGTTCCGGCCAGTGCCTCGACTTCTTTTTCGAACTGGGCGATCTCGGGATTCTGGCTCTGGTTCTCCAGTTCCTGGATAATATGCCGGCGATTGCCGATATCCGCTTCGAGGCGCATCAGGCTTTTTTCAAGCTGTGTCGACTCATTGCGGTTGCGGGAAATCTCCACTTGCAGGTTAAACAGGGATTTCTTCAGGTGCCCGTCCTGGACATTGCGCTCGGAGATGCTTTTTTTGAGGCCGGCGATGGCGATGTCCAGTTCCTGGTTGCAGCCTCCCTGCTCGGACAATTGCCCTTCATACTCCGCCATTTCCACAGCCAGGGTCTTGTCCTGATCGCCGATTTCATTGATCTCGGCCTGGCTTTCGGCGATCAGTTTTTTCAGTTCCGTGATCCGCTGCTTGAGAAATCCCTGGCGCTGCTGGAATTTTTCGATCTCCTTGCTGCCGTTCAATATCGCGTTGTTGTGATCGAATATCCGCTGCTGGTTGTTTTTCAGGCTATGGTCCAGGTTCCAGCGTGTTGTTTCCATGTCGAGCAGGCTCTTGTCGAGTTCGCCGATCTCCTTGACCATCGCGGCTTCGCCGTTCAAAAACTCGACGATCTTTCCGCCCTGCAGATCGAAGCATTCCTTGAAGGTCAGGTACTTTTTTTTCAGCAATGCTTTCAGATACTCATTCTTTGAATTCTTGATCTCGCGGTAGCGGCGGGCGAAATGGACCTGATTCTTCAATTCGCGCAGCCGGTTGTTTTTTTCCTGCAGGACCATTTCCAGGCTGTCCAGGTTCTGCTGGGCAATGATCAGCTTGCCGGTCGTTTCTTTTTTTCTCTCCAGGTACTGGGCGATGCCCGCCGCTTCTTCGATCAGGATGCGGCGCTCCGTGGGCTTGAGGTTGATCATTTTTTCGACGCTGCCCTGTTCGAAAATAAAGTAGTTGCGCTCGCCGATGCCCAGGTCGAAAAGGGTGTCCTGAACGTCTTTGTTGCGGCAGAACTTTTCGTTCAGGACATATTTGCCTTCACCGGAACGGAAAAAACGCCGGGCGATATAAATCTCGGCTTCCTCATGGTTGAGGAAATAAGCCCCGACCTCGGTCATGCCCAGCGGTTTCTTGGATGCACTGCCGGTAAAGATCAGGTCTTCGTTGTTCTCGCCGCGCAGGTTCTTGATGCGCTGCTCTCCCAATACCCACAAAATAGCGTCGACCAGATTGCTTTTGCCGCAGCCGTTGGGGCCGATCAAGGCCGTGATGCCCTGGTGAAACTGGATGACGGTTTTTTCTGGAAAAGATTTAAAGCCGTGCAATTCGATTTTTTTCAGATAGGTGTTCATGACTCCGTCCGGGCCGGATGCGCCGGCCGCTATCAATTTATCACAACTTATCCCTTTTGTAAATTGGCTGCGGCTCAGCGGGCGGCTGGAGAGACGCCCCCCTGCCATTTTTCGCGGACAAATGCTGCCAGGTATTTTTCGATTATTCTGGCCTTGAGTTTCATCCCGCCATCATTCACGTGGATGGCGTCAACGAACAGTTGCGCATCGCGCATCCAGGGGAACAGGTCGATGATCGGGACCTGGATCTCCTGTGCCAATTCCTGGCCAATACGGTTGCAACGAAGGTGGGATTCGACGATGGCGCGGTAATACGGCTCCTGCATGTTGTCCCATTTCGGGTTCAGGGGGTGATTGATCAAAATCGGGACCGCTCCCAGGTCACGGGCCACCGCCACCATCGTCTTCAGATTGCGCCTGAAATATTTCCCCTTGGCGTTATGGCTGTTTTTCAGAGCCTGGTCGCCTGCGGGTGGGGGATACTGGACGAGCTTGAGCACATCGCCCGGGAGGAAGGAGCCGCGTGAAAAAAAGAGAACGCCGATGGTTCGCAGCAGATAGCTGGCGCGCATGGCCAGGCGAACCGGCGCGGGCAACGGCCGATAGTTCCAGGAAAATCGGAATCGGGTATTGTCCGGCCCGCCCTCGTCGGGATAGGCCTGGGCAAAGGCGTCGTTGGCGCCGCAATGAATCAGAACCATGTCCGGCTCCAGTTCAGGGACGAGCATGCAGAGGACCCCGAGGATCTCGTGGGTGGTGTATCCCGGCACCCCGAGGTTATAGACCTCGATGGGCAGCGAAAACCTCTTCTGCAAAGCACGTTCGACCATGGCCGGCCATACGGTTTCGCCGCTGGTGGCGAACATGCCGTATGTTGTGCTGGCGCCCAGGGCAACGATGCGCAGCGTTCCCCGGCTTTTTCGCCCGGGCCATTCCGGCATGCGGAAGCCGTGGGCATTGTAGGGCTTCCTTCCGTCGGGGTAGGTGAAATCGGGATTGAAGGTATAATTGAAATAGGGATGGGGCTTGTAATGGAGGGACATGGTGCCATATTGGAACGGCTTCTGCATGCCCAGCGTCAACTCGATCATTTGCCGCGACGGCTTCGAAAGCACGATGAAATAAAAAAATACTCCGATCAATTCCAATAGGGCCAGAACGAGTGCGCTTCCGACCCCCGCGAAAAGGGCCCTCTTTCCACGACCCGGCATCCGCTTGGGATTGCTTTGAGCGGTCATTGGCTTTTCACCGTGTTGCCGGGGATGCGCTGTCGGGCTTATTCCGCCGGCGGCGCAGGACACGCAGAGTTTCAACCAATAAAAACAGGCTCAGGACCAGCAGGACCATGCCCAGGGCAGCCGACAGCACACTGTCGAACCCATGGATGCCGGCCAGGAACGGCTGGATCAGCAGCAGCAGCGACCACAGGCTCATGACCAGCATGACCGCCAGCGGCAGCAGGACGAAACCGATGCGGCGGCCGCTATTCTTCAACCAGACAGCCAGGGCCAGCAGGGTCAGTGCGGCCAGCAGCTGGTTGCTGGAGCCAAAAATCGGCCAGGCCACCAAGTAGCCCTTTTCCTTGGTCGAGAGCAGAAACAGCAGCGGCAAGGTCAGGGTGCCCGCCGTGGCCAGCACGACGCCTGCTTTTCCCTTCAAACCGGTGAACTCCTGCAGGATGTAGCGTGCCAGGCGCGTGCAGACATCGAGAGTGTCGTAAACGAAGGTTGAAAAGGCCAGCAGGGCGAACGACAGGGCCAGGTTCGGGTCAATGCCGGCCAGCCCCAGGTAGCGGGCAATGCCGCGGGCATAGATCAGGTTTGGATCCTCTTTCAGTGCCGGGGAACCGGGGGTCAGGGCCATGACCGTGGCCAGGGCCAGCACCGCCACCATGCCCTCGAGCAGCATCGCCCCGTAGCCGACCGGCCGCGCGTCACGCTCGCGCGCCAATTGCTTGGAGGTAGTGCCCGAAGCGACGATGCCGTGAAAGCCCGAGCAGGCCCCGCAGGCGATGGTGATGAACAGCAACGGAAAAAGCTGCTTGCCATTGAGCAGGCTGTTCAGGCCGTTGAGGTTAATGGCGGGATAGGCCGCCGGGATGCCGCCGAACAGCGCTCCGCCCAAACCGGCGGCGATCACCAGGTAGAGCAGCCAACCACCCAGGTAGCCGCGCGGCTGCAGCAGCAGCCAAACCGGGATGACCGAAGCGAAAAAGCAGTAGCCCAGGAGGACAACGTCCCAGCCCTTGACCGGGATCGAGGCGATAAAATTCAGGATGGAAGCCGGCAGCTGCGGACCCAGCCAGATGATCAGCAGCACCAGGGGGAGGAATAGGAGGGTCGCCTTGCCGGCCGTCCAGCCGAAGCGGTAGAGCATCACGCCCATGATCATGGCCGCCAGGATATAGAAAATGGAGGAAGCCGCCACGCCGGCACCGAACGCTTCACCGCGAACACCTACGGTGCGGAAGGTTTGGGCGGTGATGTCGGTAAAAGCGGCGATGACATAGACCAGGCATAGCCAGACGAAGACCAAGAACAGGCGGTACGCGGTCGGCGACAGGTTGCGGCGCACGATCTCGCCGATCGAAGCGCCTCCGTTGCGCACCGAGGCAACGAGGCTGGTGAAGTCGTGGACACCGCCGATGAAAATGGAGCCGAGGATGATCCACAGCAGCGCCGGCAGCCAGCCGAACCAGATGCCGGCCAGGACCGGCCCGACGATCGGCCCGGCGGCGGCGATGGCGGAGAAATGCTGCCCCAGCAGCAACCCGCCCGAGGCGGGAACATAGTCCTGCCCGTCATTGACCGTCACAGCCGGCGTGGGCCGGGAATCGTCCAACTGCAGGCGCCGCGCCAGGAAGCGGCCATAGCTGAAGTAGGCCGCGACGAGGACAACGACCGAGACCAAAACAACCAGGGTGATCACCGCCGCCCTCGCGCCATATTAAAATTTGCCATGCCTGATTTTACCACCGCCGGAGCGCTTGGGCAAGGGGCCCGCGCGGGCCGCGGTAATGGCCTGCCGGTTGTCAGCGATCGCCGTGCGGTCGCGTTTCAAATTACTTTTTAGCGACGACCAGCATCTCGAAATCGTCGGGAGTCAGCCTGTCGGAGCGACTGAAGGCGCCGAGCTTGGCCCCATAAATATCGATGCTTTCGAAGTCCAGTGTTTTCAGCAGCCAGGTGATCTCGCTGGGGACGTAATAGCGCTCGTTGCAGCGCAGTTCCTTTTTTTTTCCATGATCATCCACGATGGTCGTGAGGTTGTGGTCGCGGAAGGTCATCAGGTCGAAGTGGTGATTCGCGTATTCGGCATTGCCCTCTTTCTTGTCCGCAGCGAAGAACTCGTCCAGAGGATGGAACAATGGGAACAGCCCGTTCAAAGTGGTAAAGATCAGCTTGCCTCCGGGCTTGAGCGCCTTGGCCGCCCCCTGGAGGATGCTGAAATTCATCTCGTCGGTCTCCATCAGCGGGAAGGCCCCCTCGCAGAGCATGATGGCCAGTTCGAATTCATTGTCGAAAGGCAGGCCCCTGGCGTCATGCCTGTGAAAAGCGATCCGCAGGTCCTGCGCCGCGGCTTTCTCCTTCGCCTTTTTTAGGAGTGCTGCGGACAGGTCAATGCCCATAACATTGTAGCCCCGGCGCGCCAGCTCCAGGGAGTGCCTGCCGGTGCCGCAGCCGATGTCCAGGATCCTTGTTTTTTTTTCGTTGCCGATCTCTTTTTCAATAAAATCGCACTCACCGATTGTCCCCTGAGCAAAGCTCTCGTGGTCGTATTTCTCGCCGTAGTCACTGAACAATTCTTCATACCACTGTTTCACGTTCGCTCCTTTCGGGTCAACTTGGCGATCATTTTCTGCCAAGCGATTCGACGAAGGTCTTGGCGTCCTTGAGGCTGGCACCGGTTTCTTCCATGAAGGCGCGCATGGCTCCCTTCTTATCGCCTTTGTTCAGCAGGTCGACGATTGCCGGCGATGCCTTGGCCGCCGGGGCGTCCTGGGTGGTGATCCCCAGCCGCCGGAACAGGAACAACAGCTGGGCTTCGATGCGCTCCAGCCGTGTCTGGATATCGGCTATTTCCCGTTCAAAATCGGTCATTTCGTCTCCTACTTGCGGTTCGGGTTGTGCCGGATCGGCTTGCCCTCGATGCGCTCGATCGGGTCGTTGACGTAAACCTTCCCCAGTCCGATCGGCGATGTGATCACGCCGCCCTTGCGGTCATCGCTGATGCCGTCGGAGTAGCCGAGGTCGACCGGCGTCTTGCCCCTGCCGCCCAGCGCGTCCACGACGTAGGTCGGCCGCAGGAAACCGGTGGTGCTGCCGCACAGATCGCGGCAGATCTCCTTGCCCCTGAAGATCGGAGTGCGGAAATGGCCGGTGCCCTCGACGAAGTCGGCATAATAAAGGTAATAGGGCCGAACGCCCATGCGTCCGAGCCCATGCACCAGGTCGCGCATGACGTCGGTGTCGTCGTTGACCCCTTTGAGCAGGACGCTCTGGTTACCCATGGGAATGCCCAGGTCGCGGATGACCTTGACCGCCTGGTAGCTCTGCTCGGTGATCTCGTTGGGATGATTGAAGTGGGTGTTGATGAAGAAATGCGGCTCTTTCAGCGACTTGGGGGTATGTTTGCGCAACATATCGACGAACTCGGCGTCCTCGGTGATCTTTTGCGGCCAGACGCAGGGGACGCGCGTGCCGATGCGGAACAGATCAAGGTGCGGGATTTGCCGCAGCTTGCCCAGGATCTCGTCGAGGCGCTTGGTGCCGAGCAGGAAGGGATCGCCGCCCGAGATCAGCACGTCGCGGATATCTTCATGCTCGGCGATGTACTCGATGCCCTTGTTGATCTCGTCCATGGGGGGATGCTTGAGCTCGTCGCCCACCTTGCGCTTGCGCGTGCAGAAGCGGCAGTACATGGCGCACTCGATCGAGGCGAAGAGCAGGACGCGGTCGGGGTAGCGGTGGATGATCGTGCGCGGGCCGCCCAGAGGGATATCGCCCTCTTCGTCGAGCGGGTCGGGCGTCAGGTCCATATAATGCTCGAGCTCCTCGACATCGGGGATGGCCTGCTTCCAGATGCCGTCGCCCATCTTCTCGATGAGTCCGAGGTAGTAGGTATTCACGCGCATGGGGTACTTGGCGATGACGTCACGCAGCCGCGGGTCGACCCGCGCTTTCTGGCCAATGAGCCATTTTTCCAGGTCCTCGAACGTCTTGATTGAATTCTTCAGAATGTCTTTATATGACATGGTTTGCTCCTGTGCTTCGGGAAACTTGATTATAAGTACAAAGCAGAATAATTTTCAATATCGCCGTCATTCAATTTGAAAAATGCGGAAGCCCACCCCAACCTGCCCGGTGCGCAAACCCGGGCCGGTTAGTCTAAAACTCCCAGCGCGAGATCCACGGCGGCGCGGGCATGGATCGTCGTGGTGTCGAAGAGGGGAATAGACCCCTGATCCTGCTGGACCAGCAGCGGGATCTCGGTGCAGCCCAGGACGATGCCCTGCGCCCCTCTGCCGGCCAGGTCATTCATTATGCGCCAGTATGCGTCCCGGGACTTCGGGCTGACGATGCCGCGGCTCAGTTCAGCCATGATGATGTGATGCACCAGCTCCCGGTCATTCTTTGCGGGTGTCAGCGAGGCAATGTTGTGCCTGTCGCGCAGCCGGCCGCTGTAGAAGTCCTCCTCCATGGTGAAACGGGTCCCCAGCAGGCCGATCGTGCTCACGCCGCGTTTCCTGATTGCGGCAGCAGTGGCGTCCACGATGTGCAGGATCGGGATCGAGATCGTCCGGCCGATCGGTTCGACGAACTTGTGCATGGTGTTGGTGCACAGCACCAGGAAATCGGCGCCGCCCCTCTCGACGGCCTGCGCAGCGGCGATCATGGCCGCCAGCACGTCATCCCACTCGCCCCGCTCCATATGGGGCTCGACCTCGGCGAAATCCACCGACACCATGACGCTCTTGGCCGAATGATTGCCGCCCAGACTCTCTCGGGCCATTTCATTGATCAGCTGGTAATACACCAGCGACGATTCACTCGTCATGCCTCCCAAAAGACCGATTGTTTTCATGGGCCGCCTCCTTGACTGCGAATCGTTTTTTGCATCGGTGTGACTAAGGGGCTTCCATTTCCAGCGTCAGTGTGTTCCA
>Ga0209450_10001088_pt1 | contig 13547 bp, 9 predicted proteins | sample FrelakmetLWP11LW_FD_187149 | JGI IMG/M metagenome (GOLD analysis project Ga0209450, IMG submission 187149) | Freshwater lake sediment microbial communities from the University of Notre Dame, USA, for methane emissions studies - LWP11 LW (SPAdes)... | ecosystem: Environmental > Aquatic >... | reverse complement strand
CGGATGAATTCCGCCGGCGACACCACGCCGCGCTCGGGATGTTCCCAGCGCACCAGCGCCTCGTAGCCGGCGATGCGGCCGCTGGCGATCTCGAGGATCGGCTGGTAGCGCACCTCCAGCCCGCCGTTCTCCAGCGCGGCGCGCAACTGGGTCTCGAGGCGGATCTTGTCCAGCGCGCCGCCGTCCTCGACCCGCGCGGCCGCGAGTGCCGCGGGATCGTCGCCGGGCGCCGGACCTTCGAGGCCCCGCAACCGGTGCAAGGCGCTGCGATAGCGCTGCAGCTGGCCGCGCAGCAGGGCGCGCACCACCGGGTCGGCGCCGTCGATGCGCTCCTGCAACTGGTCGCGTGCGACCGGGATCAGCACGCAGGGACTGACCGCGCGCGCGGTGGCGGTGCGCGATGCGGCGTCGATGACCGCCATTTCGCCGAGCAGGTCGCCCGGCCCGAGCCGTCCGAGTCGCACCTGCGTCGGACCGCTGCCGGAGACGATCTCGACCTCTCCCGATTCGATCAGGAACGCGGAGGTCGGCGGATCGCCTTCGCGAAACACCACCGCCCCGGCCCCGAGTTCGATCCGCGCCTCCGCCATGGGAGCCCCCGCTGCGTCGGGCCCCATCCTAGCGCGCAAGATCGTTCCCGGGGATGCAGAAAACGAAGGGCCGCCTCGCGGCGGCCCTTCGTACGGACGCAGTGACCCTGTGGATCAGGGCGGGCAGCCGACCAGCGCCGGGGTCAGGCCATCGCCGCAGCGGCGCGTACCCTGGATCGTCACCGTTCCGGTGAGGCCGGCATTGGTGGTCAGGTTGCAGGTCGAAGTGCGCGCGACGATGTTGACGCCGTCCTGCACGATCATGTTGGAGTAGGTCACCGGGATTGCCGCGCAGCCGTCCGAACCCGTGATCTGCGGCAGCACGGCGTTCAACACCGGCTGCAGCGTGACCGGCGCGGCCGGGCTGGGAGCGGTGCAGCTCCCGCCGATCGTGACGCCGGGACTGGGACCGCCGCCGTCGTTCACGCACACCGCGATGCTGGTGCCCAGGATCTGGTTCGGCAACGTGGCGAAGACCGGCACCGGGCTCGGCCCGATGGTCAGGATGCGCGTGCCCTGCTGCACGACCGGAATCTCGAGCACCTCGGTGCCGAGACGGAGTTCGAGCTGGCCCTGCGCGGTCGCACCGGGCACGAGGTTGGCCAGCACGTTGAGCAGCACGCAGCCGTCGGCGCCCGTGGGCGGCGTCAGGCCGGGCGGCGCTACGCCGTTGATCGAGCCGGTCGCCGGCGTATTGAAGGCGAACGAAAGGCTCGCGCCCGCCACCGGCTGTCCGGAGGCATCGCGCACGCAGACGCGCACGCCGGTCGGGCGGTTCGCGGTCAGCGAGCTCGGCGTTGCCGTGATGACCGGCGGGCCCGCTGCGGCGAACACCATTTCCGCGACGTCGCTGACCAGGCGCTGGCGTCCGTTGACCGGGGCACCGGAGCCCTGCGCCCAGACGTACACGCGCTTGCCGAGCCGGCTGGTCGGGTAGGTCAGGATCGCGGAGGCGACGCCGCTGGCGTCGGTGGCCCCCTGCGCGGAGATCGAACCGTCGCGCGCGCGACCGACGACGAACGGATACACGGCGCCGCGATCGACGCTGGTGCCCGAGACATCGTTCGGATTGAAGGGCTGGGTCACCGTCAACTGGTCGTTGGACACCACGCTGGCGACGATGCGGGCGGACTCCAGGTCGCGGTCGTCGTTCACGTTCTCGCCCAGCACCAGCAGGGTGTCGCCCGGACCGGCGGGACCGGAAAGGAAGTTGCCGCTGCCGGTGAACAGCGTGCCGTTCTCCTGCGGATTTCCGTTGGTGTTGGCCATGGTGAACTGGCCGTTCACCTGCGGCTCGTCGACCAGGCCGAAGCGGATCTCGGTGTTGGCCGGCACCGGCGTGCCGATGCGGTCCACGCCACGCGCGGTGATCAGCATGCGATAGGTCGCCGTCGGGCCGGAGTTGCCCGGTGCGGGGCCCGCGACGTTCTCGCTGACGGACTCGGACACCGTCTGGATCTTCAGCCCGAACAGCTGGCCGTCGGAGACGTTGAACTGGCGGGTCGACGTGACCGCATCCTGGATCCCGTTGGTGACGTTGTTGTCGGCACGGTCGGAGGTCGCGCGCAGCGTGACCGGCCCGGCGCGCGTTCCGGCCTCGAAGGCGGCGTTCGCCAAGCCGTTGCCGGAGCGCAGCGTGATGCTGTCGCCCTGCACCACCGTTCCGGCGCCGTTGACGCCACGCAGGCGTTCACCACCCTGGCCGCCGCCGACGATCTCGAGGCGGACGTTGTCCACACCGGCCGGCGGGTTCGGCACCAGCGAGCCGCCGCCGTCGCGCACATCGACCTCGACCTGCTTCGAGCGGTTGCCGTTGACCGAACTGATGTAGATCGGCGCGTTGTCGGTGCGGATCACCACCGTGCCTGGCAACTGCGGCGCGCCGTTGGAAACACGGAACTCGACGATGGCCTGCAGCGCTTCGCCGGTCTGCGGGTCGGTGCCGCTCGCGGCCAGGGTCGACGTGCCTTGCTGGTCGAGCGCCACGGCGTAGAACACCGAGCGGCCCGAGTTGATGCCCAGGGTCACCGAACGGCAAAGGCGGATGTTGCCGTCGTCGTCGATGCCCTCCGCGGGCAGCCAGAGGGCCAGCGAGTTCAGGCCGCTGCCGACCGCAGCGCCGGCGCCGGTGCCGCCGTTGCAGAACTGGTCGGCGCCGCTGCCGCCGCCGCCGGTGCCGGTGCCGGGCACCAGCGAGCCGTCGAGGCGCCGCTGGACCAAGGTCACTTCAGCGATGTACGGCGAGCCGAAGAACACGGCCTGGTTGGCGGTGAGATTCGGATTGATCGGGAGATTCAGCGACTGCACCTGCAGCACCAGGCGCGGGTCCTGCGGCGCGCCCGCCGCGACGCCGACCGTCGCGGTGCCGGTCACGGTGCGCTGTCCGGCGTTCGGATCGACCACCGAGGCCGTGAGCGTGGCCGTCCCGACCGCGCGCGTGTGCAGGCGGAAGTTCGCGAGGCCACCGCTCAAGGGCACGTTCACGAATTCACCGATCGGGATCGCGGCCGACGGGTCGCTGCTGACCGCGCCCGACACCAGGCCGACACCGGGCGGCGAGACCTGCAGCCGCACGCTGGTTCCATCCGCCAGCGGCGCGCCGCGCTCGCCGGTCACGCGGACGGTCACGCCGACCAGCGAGAACGGGGTGCTGGCGGTACCCGCCGGGCTGACGTTGACGGTGATGCCCTGCGGCTGGAACGCCGAGTCGTTGCCGCCGCCGCCGCCGCCGCCGCACGCGGCGAGCGCCAGGCTGGCAAACGCGCCGAACAGGGCCTTGGTCAGGACTCTCATGGGGTTTCTCCGGTTCAAAATGGGTTTCCTGCCTACGGGTCCGCGTCCTAGCGGTTGCCCTGTTCGAGGATTTTTGGGGTCACGAAGATGAGGAGTTCGGCCTTGTCGGAGGACGAACTGGTGTTCTTGAAGAAGTTGCCGACCGCGGGCAGGTCGCCGAGGAACGGCACCTTGCTCAGGTCCTGGCGGGAGCGGAACTCATAGACGCCGCCGAGCACGACCGTCTGGCCGTTCTCGACCAGCACCGCGGTGTTGATCTCCCGCTTGTTGATCTGCGGGACCTGCCCGATCGAGGTGTCGATGAACCCCGACACTTCGTCCTTCTTGACGTTCATGGCCAGGAACACGCGCTGGTCCTGCGTGATCGTCGGGGTGACCTTGAGCTCGAGCAGCACGTCCTTGAACTGCACGTTCGGGATCGGGATCGAGTTGCCGCCCTGCTGCGGGGAGATCGTGACGTAGCCGATCTCGTCACCCTGGCGGATCAACGCCTCGCGCTGGTTGGCCGTGATCACGCGCGGCGAGGAGATCACCTCGCCCTTGCCTTCCTCGCTGAGCGCCGACAGCTCGAGGTCGAGCAGGTAGTCCTGGCCGAGCACGGCGAGCGCGAAGCTGCCTGCCGGACTGACCACCGGCAGGTTGACGTTCAGCCGCTGACCGAGGCTGGGCACGAGGATCCCGCCGCCGGGCGGCGACGGCACGCCCACCGGGAGCGCGCTGGTGCGGCCGGCGCGACGGTTCGCGATCGCCTCGTTGAGCATGTTGTCGGTGGCGGTGACGTTGCCGCCGGTCGAGATCACGTTGCCCTGGCGATCCTCGTAGGCCCCGGTGAGACCGAAGCGGGCACCGAGCTCGCGTCCGAACGTCTGGTCGGCGATCACGATGCGCGACTCGATCAGCACCTGGTCGACCGGCCGATCGAGCAACCGGATCAGGTCGCGGATCTCGGCGACTTTCTCCGCCGTATCGTTGATCAGCAGGGTGTTGGTGCGCTCGTCGAAGGTGACGCTGCCGCGGTTGGAAAGAAAACCGCTGCTCTTCTGCGACGCGGATGCGCCACCGCTCTGCTGGGCGCCGCCCGCCTGCTGCGCGCGCAGCGCGTCGCTGGTCAGCAGTTCCGCGATGTCCTTTGCATTGCCGTAGTTGATCGGGATGTACTCCGAGATCAGCGGCGCGCGGTCCTCGAGCGCGATGCGCGCGTCCTCGAGGGCCTGCTCGCGCGCGGCGATCTCGGCGGTCGGCGCAACCCAGATCACGCCGCCGCGACGACGCTTGTCGAGGCCCTTCGCCTGCAGAATGATGTCGAGCGCCTGGTCCCAGGGGGTGTTGACGAGCCGCAGGGTGACGTTGCCGCTGACGCTGTCGGCGACCACCACGTTGAGCTGCGACACGTCGGCGATCAGCTGCAGCACCGAGCGGACCGGGATGTCCTGGAAGTTGAAGGTGACGCGTTCGCCGGTGTACTCCGGCTCCTTGAGCGCCTTCTCGGCCTCGGACTCGACGCGCTTGGGCGCGATCTCGACCACGTATTCGGCGCCGGTCTGGTACGCGAGCTGCTCGAAGTCACCGTTGACGCGGATTTCCATCCGGGCGCCGTTGGGCGTGGCGCGCGTTTCGACGGTCTCGACCGGCGTGGCGAAGTCGGTCACGTCGAGTCGCTGCGCGAATTGCGGGGGGAGCGCGACGTTGCGCAGTTCCACGGCCACGTTGCTGCCCTGTCGGCTGAGGTCGGCCGCGACACCATCGCTGGTGAAGGTGACGATGATGCGACCCTCGCCGTTCTTTCCGCGCCGGAAGTCGACGTTGGCCACTTCCGGGCGCCCGCTGACCGCCTTGGTCGGGTCGTTGCTGGCGACCACGCCACTGGCCATCGAGCCCCCATCGGCGCCGACCGACAGCACCAGATTGTTGCCGTCCATCCGCGTGGTGTAGGCGGTGGGCCGGACGAGTTCGACCACCAGGCGCGTGCGCCCGGCGGCCTCGATCGCCGAGATGGCGGTGGCCGCGCCGACGCCGACGTTGATCCGGCGCTCGGCCAGGCCGTTGCGCGTGTTGTCGAAGTCGATCGCGATCCGCGGCGGCGAATCGGTGGTGAACAGCTTCGGGTCGCTGGCCGGCTGCGCCAGCGACATCACGATGTCGACCTGTCCGCCGGGGCCCGGATTGACGGTCACCGACTCGAGGATGTTCTGCGCGGCGGCGAGTCCTGGCGCGACGGCGAGGACGGTGCCCAACAGCCGGGCGAGGAAGCGTCCGCGCGTCCTTGCGGCGTCGGGCCGGCGGGGCTGGTTCGCGATGGTGGTGCTCATGCCATGGTCCCCCAATGGGTTATTGCTCGCCGAGCGCGATCGAAGCGGGACGCTCGATCCAGCCGCCCACGCCGTTCGTGATGAGCTCGACGAGCTCGATCCGGTCCTCGTAAATGCCGGTGACGCGGCCGAAGTTCTGGCCCAGGTAGTTGTCGGGGCGGATCTGGTGGATCACGCCGTCCGGGTCCTTCACCAGCCCGGTGACATCGGTGGTGAGGCCGAGCGTGCCGACCATGTCGAGGCTGTCGAGCGGGAACGCCTCGAGCGCCTCCTTCGGGCGGTTCTCGTCCGGACGCGGGCCGGTCCGGGCGGTCGCATCCTCTTCGACCGGCGCGGCGAACGGGTCGCGCAGGGACTGCGCGTTGTACTCGAAGACCTCGAAGGTCTTCATCACCGGCAGCGGTTCCAGCGGCGCGCCCTTGATGGCCTTGATCTCCTCGATCTTGGCCACGAGGTCCTCGGTGCCACGCGAGCAGCCGGCCAACGCCGTGCAGGCCGCGAGGGCCGTGGCGGCGATCCGCGCCCGGCGGCGGATGTGGTGGTCCATCGTCAGCCTCCCCCGGCTGCGGCGGCGGGTGCCGCGGCTGTGCCCGACGCGGCGTTCTCGGCCGCTTCGTCTTCGTCGACGTACCGGTACGTCTTCACCGTGCCCTCGAGCAGCAACTCGCCCGGGGCGGCCGCGGCCGAGCCCGGCGCACCGGCCCCCTGCGGCCGCAGCGAGATGTCGTGCATGGTGAGGATGACCACGCGCGGCAACGAGGCCACGCCGCTGACGAACGAGCCGAACTGGTGGTAGGTGCCCACCATGCGCAGGCTGATCGGCTTCTCGGCGTAGAACTCCTTCACCACCTCGGGACCCGGCTCGAACTTCTGGTTGTCGATGCCGGTCGACAGTGCGGTCTGCGAAATGTCGACCAGCAGGTCGGGCATCTCGGTCTTGCTCGGCAACTGGCGCAGCATCTGCCGCAGCAGTTCCTTCATTTCTTCGAGCTGCTTCTTCAACTCAGGCAGGTTCACCACCTTGCCTTGCTTGAAGCGGAACTGGTCGAGCAGTTCCTGCTCCTTGGCCTCGTGTCCGGCCAGCGCCTCGCGCTTGGGCTGCACGTACAGCCACCAGCCGGCGCCGACGATGACGATGAAGATCAGTGCCGCGAACACCGACTTGACCGGCGTGGGCCAGGAGCCCATCCGCTGGAAGTCGAGGTCGTTCAGGTCGAATTCGCTGAGTTTCACGGTGCTGCCCCCCCGGTCGCCGCGGTCGCCGCCGCGGGATCGCCCTCCTGGCCTTCCTCACCTTCGACGGTGGGCTTCTTGAGGTTGACCCGCAGGGTGAACATGTAGCGGCTGCGCTTGTCCGCCCCCTTGGCCTCGACGATCTGCAGGTCGGGGTTGCCCATCCAGTCGGACACCTCGAGCTTGCGCATGTACTCGGACACGCGGGCGTTGGATTCCGCCGCGCCCTCCAGCGTGAGCTGGTCGCCGGCCTGCTTGATCGAATTGAGGCGCACGCCCTCGGGGATGGTGCGCACGAGGTCGTCGAACAGATGGACCATCATCGAACGACTGGACTGCAGCTGCTCGATGATCTGCTTGCGCGACAGCAGGCGCGAGCGTTCCTTCTCGAACTCCTCGACTTCCTTGATCTTGCGGTCGACCGCCGCGATCTCCTGTTCCAGCATGCGGTTGCGGGCCAGTTGCCCGTCGATCAGCCGGCCGTACTGGAACACGATCAGCAGCACCGCCAGGACGGCGGCGACGGCGGTCGCGCCAAGCAGGGTCTGCGCCTCCCGGTTGCGCAGTTTGCGGCGCTCTTCGCGCCACGGGAGCAGGTTGATCCGTGCCATCAGTCGAAGCTCCGCAGCGCCAGGCCACAGGCGATCATCAGGGCGGGCGCGTCCTGCTGCAGCGTCTGCGCCTGCACGCGCGACGACAGCGCCATCCCGGCCAGGGGGTTGGCCACGATGGCCGGCACGCCCAGTTGCTCCTCGACCATCTTGGCGATGCCGGCGATCGACGCGCAGCCGCCGGCCAGCACCACCTGGTCGACCTTGGTGTATTCCGAGCCGGCGAAGAAGAACTGCAGCAGGCGGCTGATCTGCTGGACCATCGCCTCCTTGAACGGCTCCAGCACCTCGATCTCGTAGCTCTCCGGCAGGCCGCCCTGGCGCTTGGCGAGGCCCGCCTCCTCGTAGGACAGGCCGTAGCGGCGCATCACCTCATCGGTGAGCTGCTTGCCGCCGAACACCTGCTCGCGGGTGTAGATCGTGCGCTGGTTCTTGAGCACGATCAGGGTGGTCATGGTCGCACCGATGTCGACCACCGCCACGGTGGCGTCCTTCGGCACCGACAACTGGTCGGCGATCAGCTTGTAGGCGTTCTCCATCGCGAACGCCTCGACGTCGACCACCCGCGCCACCAGGCCGCCGATGTCGAGCGCGGCCACGCGGACGTCCACGTTCTCGGTCCGCGAGGCGGCGAGCAGGACGTTCATCATGTCCGGGTTGTCCTTGACCGGGCCGAGCAGCTCGAAGTCCAGGCTGACCTCTTCCAGCGGGTAGGGGATGTACTGGTTGGCCTCGCCCTGGATCTGCGACTCGAGGTCGTCTTCCGACAGGTCGGCGGGCATCGGGATCACCTTGGTGATCACCGTCGACCCGGCCACCGCGGCGGCGGCGAAGCGGGTCTTGGCGCCCGAGCGCGCCAGCGCACGCTTGATCGCCTCGCCCACCGCCTCGACCTCGACGATGTTCTTCTCCACCACCGCGTTCGGCGGCAGTGGCTCGACGGCGTAGTGCTCGACCCGATAGCGGCCACCCGCCGGGGTCAGCTGAAGGAGCTTGACGGCCGTCGAACTGATGTCCACCCCGATCAGGGGCGGCGTCTTCGTGCTGAACAGGCCCACACTTTTTCCCCTTCCCACGGGCTCTTACGAGCCAAAGATGCGCACCTACATTAAATCCAATCTTTAACCGGTTATCAACGGGGCCCGTCGCAAGGGCGTTGCGACGCACCATCTGCTGGTCCCGGCCGGCCTTGCCCCGGAACGGCCATCCCGGTGGCGGGGCGCCGTTCTCGCCTCGATCTATACTCTGCGACCCGCCGTGGTTTCCGTGGCCGCACTCACACTCCCGCCCGCCGCCCGATGCGCTGGTTTCGTCGAATCCTGAAGTGGGGACTGCTGCTCGGCGTGCTCGCCGCCTTGATGGGCGCCGCAGCGATCGGGGTCGCCTACTGGCTGATCGCGCCGCGCCTGCCGGACGTTTCCGAGTTGCGCGAGGTCCGGCTGCAGGTGCCGCTTCGGGTCTACAGCGCCGACGGCAAGCTGGTCGCCGTCTTCGGCGAGACCCGCCGCACGCCGGTGCCGATCGCGGCGATCCCGGAGCAGGTCCGGCAGGCCTTCATCGCGATCGAGGATGCCCGCTTCTACGAACATCCGGGCATCGACGTGGTCGGCATCGCGCGCGCCGTGTGGCTGCTGGCGACCTCCGACCTCGAGCGCGTGCCCGGCGGCAGCACGATCACCCAGCAGGTGGCGAAGAACTTCTTCCTCAGCCCCGAGTACTCCTACACCCGCAAGCTGACCGAGATCTTCCTCGCGCTGAAGATGGAGCGCGAGCTGTCCAAGGACGAGATCCTCGAGCTGTACCTCAACAAGATCTTCTTCGGCTCGCGCGCCTACGGCGTGGTCGCGGCGGCCGACTTCTACTACGGCAAGTCGCTCGACGAGCTGACCCTGCCCGAGGCCGCGATGCTGGCCTCGATCCCGAAGTTCCCGTCGACCGCCAACCCGATCGCCAATCCGCCGCGCGCCCGCGAGCGCCGCGACTACGTCCTGCTGCGGATGCTGGAGGAAGGCTTCATCGACCAGGCGACCCACGACGCCGCCGTGGCCACGCCCGACACGGCCACGCCGCACGAGCCGCCGATCGAGGTCGAAGCCCCCTGGCTGGCCGAGATGGTGCGGCTGTTCGCGATCGAGAAGCTGGGCAACGAGGCCCTCACCTCGGGCTACGTGGTGCACACCACGCTCGACGGGCGCCTGCAGGAAGCCGCCAACCGCGCCGTGCGCGAGACCCTGGCCGACTACGACCGCCGCCACGGCTGGCGCGGCGCGGAGGCGCGGATCGAGGCAGGCGTGGACGCCGGGCCCGCGCAGTGGGACGACCTGTTGGCCAACTTCCGCCCGCTGGCCGGGCTGGTCCCGGGCATGGTGACCGAGGTGCGCGAGGACGCAGCGGTGGTCTACCTCGTCGACCGCCGCACGGTCGAGTTGCCGCTGGCGGCAATGGCCTGGGCGCGCCCCTACCTGAGCGAGAACAGCCGCGGTCCCGCACCACGCCGGCCGGCCGACGTGGTGGCGGTCGGCGACGTGGTGCGCGCACGCCTCGGCGACGATGGCACCTGGGCGCTGGCGCAGCTGCCCAAGGCCCAGGGCGCACTGGTGGCGATGTCGCCCGAGGACGGTGCGATCACCGCCCTGGTCGGCGGGTTCTCGTTCGGCGTGTCGAAGTTCAACCGCGCCGTGCAGAGCAACCGCAACCCCGGCTCGAGTTTCAAGCCCTTCGTCTATTCCGCCGCCTTCGAGCGCGGCTTCACCCCGGCCAGCATCGTCAACGACGCCCCGGTGGTGTTCCCGGACCCGTCGCGCCCGGACGGCCTGTGGAAGCCGTCCAACGACGACGACGAGTTCGAGGGCCCGATGCGCCTGCGCGAAGCGATGGTGCGCTCGCGCAACCTGGTCTCGGTGCGCCTGCTGGACGCCATCGGCGTGCGCTTCGCGCGCGAGCACATCATGCGCTTCGGGTTCGCGCCGGAAACCCTGCCGGAGAACCTCTCGCTCGCGCTGGGCACCAGTTCGGTGCCGCCGCTGGCGATGGCGCGCGGCTATGCGGCGTTCGCCAACGGCGGTTACCTGGTGGACCCGTGGTTCGTCGCCCGCATCGAGGACGACCGCGGCAACGTGGTGTTCACCGCCGATCCCGCGCGCGCCTGCGCGCGCTGCCCGGAACGCCTCGCCGAGGCCGGCGGCGCGACCGGCACTGCGCAGGACCTCGGCGCCCTGCTGGGCACGGTGGCGACTCCGGCACCGGCCGAACCCACCCCCACGGCAGACGCCGCGGCCACCGGCGCGGCACGGCTCGCGCCGCGTGCGATCGATCCGCGCAACGCCTACCTGGTGACCTCGCTGCTGCGCGACGTGGTCCGCCGCGGCACCGGCCGCGGGGCGATGGAGATCGGTCGCAACGACCTCGCCGGCAAGACCGGCACCACCAACGAGTTCCGCGACGTCTGGTTCTCCGGCTACAACGATCGCCTGGTGGCGACGGTGTGGGTGGGGCAGGACGACTTCACGCCGCTGGGCCGCGGCGAGTTCGCCGCCCGCACCGCGGTACCGATGTGGACCGCCTTCATGAAGGTCGCGCTCGACGGCGTGCCGGAAACGCCGCTCGAGGTGCCCTCGGGCATCACCACCGCGCGGATCGACCCCTCGACCGGCCTGCCGCTCGGCGCGCTGTCCGGCGACGCCGGCGTGCTCGAGGTGTTCAAGGTGGAGGACATCGCGCGCCTGGCCGCGCAGCGCGACACGCCCGAGGCGGGCCGCGTCGACGACCGCCAGGCGGTCGACATCTTCTGATGGCGCGCTCGCGCGGCAGGCCCGACCCGCAGGCCTTGCGCGCCCGCGTCGCCGCCGAGGCGGCGCGACTGCTCGCCCAGCACGGCGGCGGCGACGTGGCTGCTGCGCGCCGCAAGGCGGCGCAGCGCCTGGGCGCGCGCGACGAACGCGACCTGCCCGGCGCGCCGGAAATCGAAGCGGCGCTGGCCGAGCACCGGCGGCTGTTCGGCGGCGCCGCGGGCGCGGAGCGCGTGCAGGAACTGCGCGCCGCGGCGCTGGAAGCGATGGGTTTCCTCGCCGCCTTCGAGCCGCGCCTGTCCGGACCGGTGCTGGACGGCACGCCCGGACCGGGCGACGCCGTGCTGCTGTTCCTGCACGCGGACGACGGTGGCGACGTGCTGCGCGCGCTCGACACCCTCGGCGTGCGCTACGACGAAGGCGGGCGCCGCCTGCCGCTGGCGGACGGCAGCACGGTCGAGGCGACCGTCCTAGAATTCGAAGCCGGCGGCGTGCCGTTCGATGTCGTCGTGCTGCCGCTGCATGCCCTGCGACAGCCCCCGCTGTCGCCGTTGGAGCGCACGCCGCTGCCGCGCGCCTCGGCGGCCGACCTGCGCCGGCTGCTGGCCGCGGGGCCCTGAAGACCCCGCGCCTGCGGTCCGCCGGGAATCAGGCGCGCTCGGCGAGCGGCACGTAGTCGCGCTTGGTCGCGCCCGTGTAGACCTGGCGCGGGCGGCCGATCTTGGCGTCGGCGGTGACGTGCTGCTCCAGCCAGTGCGCCACCCAGCCCGGCGTGCGGCCGAGCGCGAACATCACGGTGAACATCTCGGTCGGCAGGTTCAGCGCCTTGTAGATCAGCCCCGAGTAGAAGTCGACGTTCGGGTACAGCTTGCGCTCGATGAAGTACGGATCCTTCAGCGCCGCCTCCTCGAGCTTCATCGCCACGTCGAGCAGCGGGTCGGACACGCCGAGGTCGGCCAGCACCTTGTGCGTCATCTCGCGGATGATCGCCGCGCGCGGGTCGTAGTTCTTGTAGACGCGGTGGCCGAAGCCCATCAGGCGGAAGCCGGAATTCTTGTCCTTGGCCTTCTCGACCGCCTTGCCGACCTGGTCGGGCGTGCCGATCTCCTCCAGCATCTTCAGCACCGCCTCGTTGGCGCCGCCGTGCGCGGGCCCCCACAGCGCGGCGATGCCGCCGGCGATGCAGGCGTAGGGATTGGCGCCGGTGGAGCCGATCAGGCGCACGGTCGAGGTGGATGCGTTCTGCTCGTGGTCGGCGTGCAGGATGAACAGCAGGTCCAGCGCCTTGGCCGCCACCGGCGGCAGTTCGAGCTTTTCGCTCGGCACCTCGAACATCATGTGCAGGAAGCGCGTGCAGTACTCGAGGTTGTTGCGCGGGAATCGGATCGGCCAGCCGATCGAATAGCGGTAGGCGGCGGCGGCGATGGTCGGCATCTTGGCGATCAGGCGGATCGCGGCGAGGTAGCGCTGCTTCGGATCGTCGATGTCGGTGGAGTCGTGGTAGAAGGCCGCCAGCGAGCCGACCACCGCGCACATCATCGCCATCGGGTGCGCGTCGTAGTGGAAGCCGTTGAGGAAGTGGCGCATCGACTCGCGCATCATCGTGTGGTGCGTGATCTGGTGCTCGAACTCGCTGAACTGCTTCGGATTCGGCAGTTCGCCGTTGAGCAGCAGGTAGGCTACCTCGAGGAAGTTGGAGTGCTTGGCCAACTGCTCGATCGGGTAGCCGCGGTACAGCAGCACGCCCGCGTCGCCGTCGATGTAGGTGATCGCCGACCGCGTGCTCGCGGTCGACATGAAGCCGGGGTCGTAGGTGAACAGCCCGGTTTCCTTGTGCAGCTTGCCGATGTCCACCGCGGACGGGCCGACCGTGCCCGAGACCAGCGGCAGGCTGACGGCCTTGTTGTTGGGGTCGGTCAGGACGACGCTGTTGGACACGGCGGACTCCTCGATGCGGTCGGGTCGGTGGCCGGACGGCCCCCACGGACGCCCGGCCGCGCACATCTGACTGTGCGCGAGGCCGCGATTATCGCATAGGGTCCGCGACAGCCGTCAGGGACCACCGCAGCCGAAAGACCCGCTGCCGCGGCGCGTGCTTTCGCGCCGCGCAAAGAAAAGCCTCTCTTGAAATCCGAGTGGGTAATCTGTCCCCGCCTGAACGGACCGCGGAGCATGCGAAGTGACGACCGGAAAGCTGTTCGAGGCTGCGCTGGGGGTTGAGGC
>Ga0209450_10001087_pt1 | contig 13549 bp, 15 predicted proteins | sample FrelakmetLWP11LW_FD_187149 | JGI IMG/M metagenome (GOLD analysis project Ga0209450, IMG submission 187149) | Freshwater lake sediment microbial communities from the University of Notre Dame, USA, for methane emissions studies - LWP11 LW (SPAdes)... | ecosystem: Environmental > Aquatic >... | reverse complement strand
TGCCGCGTCGCGCGAGCGCCTGCTCGAGGCCGAAGTTGGTCATCAGCGTGCCCACCACCGGCCCGCGCAGCCGCCCGCTGGCCTGCCAGTCGCAGGCCAGCACGTGCAGGATGTCGTCGCCGTCGACCAGCGCGCCGGAGCGGTCGGCCAGCACCACGCGGTCGCCGTCGCCGTCGAAGGCAATGCCGAGGTCGGCGCCCTGCGCCACCACCGCGCGGCACATCGCGGCCGGATGCGTGGACCCGCACTCAAGGTTAATGTTGAGCCCGTCGGGCTCTGCCGCCAGCGGCAGCACGCTGGCGCCGAATTCGGTGAGCAGGCGCGGGCCGAGGTGGTAGTTGGCGCCGTTGGCGCAGTCGACCACGATGCGCAGCCCGGCCAGGGAGAACCCGGCGGGCACCGTGGCACGGCAGAACCCGAGGTAGCGCTCGGCCGCGTCGGCCATGCGCACCGCCTTGCCGAGCCGCTCCGGCGCGACGGTCGCGAACGGCGCGTCGATCGCCGACTCGATCGCCTGCTCGAGGTCGTCGGACAGTTTCTCGCCCTGCGCCGAGAAGAACTTGATGCCGTTGTCGTAGTGCGGATTGTGCGAGGCGCTGATCACGATGCCGGCGCTCGCGCCGCAATCGCGGGTCAGCATCGCCACCGCCGGAGTCGGCATCGGCCCCAGCAGGCGCACGTCGGCGCCGGCGGCGATCAGGCCGGCCTCGAGCGCGCTTTCGAACATGTAGCCCGAGCGGCGCGTGTCCTTGCCGATCAGGATCGAACCGTCGCCGCCGGCGGCGGCCAGCACTTCGCCCGCGGCGCGCCCCAGGCGCAGCACGAAGTCGGCGCTGACCGGCCAAGTGCCGACCGTGCCGCGGATGCCGTCGGTGCCGAAGTACTTGCGGTCGCCCATGCCATTTCCCCGTTCGCGAGCCGGCGATGATGCCAAGCGCGCGTGAAGGGAGCCAGCCACCCGCGCGCGGCCGACCGGGCGGCGGGTGAACGATGGTGCCGCGGCGCGCTCAGTCCTCGGCCAGCAGGCGCGCGCGGCGCGCGGCGTCAGGGTCGGACAGCCGCGCCTCGCGCACCGGGATGCCCGACGCGACCGCCTGCCACACGGCCAGCGCGTCGCGGGTCGCCGCCACGTCGTGCACGCGCACGATCGCGGCGCCGCGCTGCACGGCGACCAGCGCCGCGGCGACCGAGCCATGCACGCGCTCGCGCGGCGCTTCGCGGCCGGTGATCGCGCCGATGCTCGACTTGCGCGACAGCCCGGCCAGCACCGGCACGCCGAGGGTGGCGAAACGCTCCAGGCCGCGCAGCAGCGCCAGGTTGTGCTCCAGCGTCTTGCCGAAGCCGAAGCCGGGATCGACCACCAGCCGCGACCTGTCGATGCCGGCGAACTGGCAGGCCAGCATGCGGTCGGCGAGGAAGCGGTGCACCTCGCCCACCACGTCGTCGTAGTGCGGCGCCTGCTGCATGCTGCGCGGCTCGCCCTGCATGTGCATCAGCACCGCGGCGGCACCCGCCTCGGCGACCGCCTCCAGCGCGCCGTCGGCGCGCAGGGCGAGCACGTCGTTGACCATCGCCGCGCCCGCCGCGAGCGCGGCGCGCATCACCGCGGGCTTGCTGGTGTCGATCGAGACCGGGACGCCGGCGCGGCCGGCCAGGGCTTCGACCACCGGCAGCACGCGACGCAGTTCCTCGGCCTCGTCGACCGCCGCGGCACCCGGCCGGGTCGATTCGCCGCCCACGTCGAGCAGGTCGGCGCCCTCCGCCACCAGCCGCAGCGCGTGGTCCACCGCGGCCTCGACCGAGTCGAGCGCCCCGCCATCGCTGAACGAGTCGGGCGTGACGTTGACCACGCCCATGATGCGCGGACGGTCGAGGGCGAGCGTCGCGCCGCCCTTCAGGGCCAGCGTGCGGTGGGTGTCGAACATGATCGCGGTCCTCCAGAATGCACGAAGCCCTCGGGCGAGGGCTTCGTCGTCACGCGCTGCGGCGTCGGCCCGCTCAGGCCTGCGGCGCGGGCCCGCCGATCGGACCGGCCGCGGCATCGCTGCTGCCGCCGCCACCGCGCTTGGGCGCTTCGGTCCAGCCCTTGGGCGCATCGGGCCGGCGGCCTTCCATGATGGCGTCGATCTGGTCGCTGTCGATGGTCTCGTACTGCAGCAGCGCCTCGGCCATCAGGTGCATCTTGTCGAGGTTCTCGGTCAGGATCGCCTTGGCGCGGTTGTGCGCGCTGTCGATCACCGCCCGCACCACCTCGTCGATCTTGCGCGCGGTCTCGTTGGACACGCTCTTGTGCTGGGTGATGCTGCGGCCGAGGAACAGTTCCTCCTCGTCGTCGCCGTAGGTCATCGGGCCCAGCTCGTCGGTGAGGCCGTACTTGGTGACCATGTTGCGCGCCAGCTGGGTGGCGCGCTGGATGTCGTTCGATGCGCCGGTGGTGACCTTGTCGGCGCCGAAGATGATCTCTTCCGCCGCGCGGCCGCCGTACAGGCTGGCGAGACGACTCTCCAGCTGCGTGCGGTTCTGGCTGTAGCGGTCCTCTTCCGGCAGGAACATGGTCACGCCGAGCGCGCGGCCGCGCGGGATGATCGAGACCTTGTAGACCGGGTCGTGCTCGGGCACCACGCGACCGACGATGGCGTGGCCGGCCTCGTGGTAGGCGGTGAGCTTCTTCTCCTGCTCGCTCATCACCATCGACTTGCGCTCGGCGCCCATCATGATCTTGTCCTTGGCGCGCTCGAAGTGGGCCATCTCGACCAGCTTCGAGTTCTCGCGCGCCGCGAACAGGGCCGCCTCGTTGACCAGGTTGGCGAGGTCCGCGCCGGAGAAGCCCGGCGTGCCGCGCGCGATGCGCTGCGGCTCGACGTCGTCGCCGAGCGGGACCTTCTTCATGTGCACCTTGAGGATCTGCTCGCGGCCGCGCAGGTCGGGCAGCGGCACCACCACCTGGCGGTCGAAGCGGCCCGGACGCAGCAGCGCGGGGTCGAGCACGTCGGGGCGGTTGGTGGCCGCGATCACGATGATGCCCTCGTTGCCCTCGAAGCCGTCCATCTCGACCAGCAGCTGGTTGAGGGTCTGCTCGCGCTCGTCGTGGCCACCGCCGAGGCCGGCGCCGCGGTGGCGGCCGACGGCATCGATCTCGTCGATGAAGATGATGCAGGGCGCGTGCTTCTTGGCCTGCTCGAACATGTCGCGCACGCGCGAGGCGCCGACGCCGACGAACATCTCGACGAAGTCGGAACCGGAGATGGTGAAGAACGGCACCTTGGCCTCGCCGGCGATCGCCTTGGCGAGCAGGGTCTTGCCGGTGCCCGGCGAGCCGACCATCAGCACGCCGCGCGGGATGCGCCCGCCCAGCTTCTGGAACTTGCCGGGGTCGCGCAGGAACTCGACGAGTTCCTTGACCTCTTCCTTGGCCTCGTCCACGCCGGCGACGTCGGCAAACGTGATCTTGACCTGGTCCTCGCCCTGCAGGCGCGCGCGCGAACGGCCGAACGACATCGCCCCGCGGCCGCCGCCGCCGGACTGCATCTGGCGCATGAAGTAGATGAACACCGCGATGAAGATCAGGAACGGCAGCGAGGAGATCAGGATGTCGAGCAGCAGGTTGCTCTGCTTCGGCGGCTCCTGCTTGATGCTGACGTCGTGCGACACGAGGTCGTCGATCATCTTGGGGTCGAACGGCGCGTTGGTGCGGAACGTGGTCCCGTCGCGCTTCTCGCCGGCGATGCTCATCCGGTCCTCGGCGATCGTGACCCGCGCCACGTTGTCCGAGCGCACCTCGCGCAGGAACTCCGAGTAGGTGAGTTCCGGGGTGCCGCCCGTGCGCTGGCTGAGGCTGGAGAACACGGTCATCAGCACGAGGCCGATCACCAGCCATACCAGCACGTTCTTCGCCATGTCGTTCATCAAGCCATTCCTGTCGTCATGTCCTGCCCTCTCCCGATCGTCCCTTGAAGCCGGTGCAGAGGGCGTAGACCTCGGGGCTGCGGGCCCGCGAGGCCTTGGGTTTCCGCATCGTGACCTTGGTGTACCGGGTACGCAAGTCCTTCAGGTATGCATCGAATCCGGCGCCCTGGAACAGCTTGACCAGGAAGGTCCCGCCCGCGGCGAGGTGCTGCTGGGCGAAATCGCGCGCCAGTTCAACCAGTTCCATCGAACGCGCCTGGTCGACCGAGGCCACTCCGCTCATGTTGGGGGCCATGTCGGACAACACAAGGTCGACCGGGCGGCCGGCGACCGCAGCCTCGAGCCGCCGCAGGACGGCGTCCTCGCGGAAGTCGCCGAGCAGGATCTCGACCCCGGGGATGGCCGGCATCGGCAGGATGTCGAGGGCAATCACGGTCGCCTTGCCGGGCAGCCGCTGGGCCACCATCTGCGACCAGCCGCCGGGCGCCGCGCCGAGGTCGACCACCACCATCCCGGGCGCGAGGATGCGGTCGCGGTCGAGCAGTTCCTCCAGCTTGTAGGCCGCCCGCGAGCGCAGGCCCTCGGCCTGCGCGCGCTGCACGAAGGGGTCGCTGAAGTGCTCGCGCAGCCAGCGATGGCTGCTCTTGCTGCGGGAGGGCATGGCAACGTCCGGCGCGGGGCGGTGGCCCCATCGCGCATGATACCCTCCGCGGCCCCTCGCCGCCCGTTCCGCCATGGCCTTGAGCAATACCCAGATCCGCTACCTGCGCGGCCTTTCGCACGCGCTGCGGCCGACCGTGATGATCGGCGGCAAGGGCCTCACCGACGCCGTGGTCGCCGAACTCGAGCTCGCGCTGGCCCACCATGAGCTGGTCAAGGTGCACGTCGCCGGCGACGACCGCGAGGCGCGCGCCGAGGCGGCCACGGTGCTGGCCTCGCGCACCGGCGCCGAGGTGGTGCAGAAGATCGGCAAGATGATCTGCCTGTATCGCCGCAATCCCGATTCGCCCGGCATCGAACTGCCGCGCGGCTGAGGGCGGGCGATGCAGCTGGTCGAACAGGACCGCGGCGGCCAACTGTTCGTGCGCCGCTGCGCGGCCGACCGGATCGTGGTGGTCGACCGCGAGTTCACTGCGTCCTTCGTGCTGGCGCTCGACCGGGTGCTCGACCCCTGGCCGGTGGCCTCGGCCGGCACGCTGGGCGCGGGCGAGGCCGCGCCGCTGCTGGCGCTGGATCCCGAGGTCGTGCTGCTGGGCACCGGCGCGCGGCAGGTGTTCCCGCCGGCGGCGTTCCTGGCCGCCTTCCTGACCCGCGGCATCGGCATCGAGCCGATGGACAACGCCGCCGCCGCGCGCACCTTCAACGTGCTCGGCGCCGAGGGCCGGCGCGTGGTGGCGGCCTTCATCCTGCCCGGCGGCTGAGCGCCGAACCCCGGCGCAGCCGTCCCGGCGTTCCATCGCCGCGGGACCACCGCCGGTCGGCCGGCCTGCCCAGGGCGGCGTGCCTGGTGCACGATGGTCCTGACGCCACGGCGTCCGCCGTGGTGCCCGACGACGGAGGATGAAGCATGGCCGAAGCACGCCTTCCGCTGTACGCCCCCCGCGGTCCCAGCATCGCCCGCGCCACCGCGCTGTCCGGGGCGATGACGGTCAACCTGCTGGTGCTGGGCGCCCTGCTGCTGCCCGCGGCGCTGGCGCCGACGCTGCAGGGCCCGCGCCTGTCGACGTTCGAGCCCGCACTGGTGGTCACCGCGGTGGAGGTCGCGGCCGCCGTGCTGCCGCCCCCGCCCGCGCCCGCGCCGGTGGAAGCCCCGCCGCGACCGGCACCGGCTCCGGTGCCGCGGGTGGTCGAAACGCCTCTGCCGACGCCGGTGGTGCCCGACGTCGCCGCGTCGACACCGGTCGCTGCCCTGCCCCCGGCGGCTCCCGTCGCCGCAGCCGTCCCCGCGCCTGGACCGGCGGCCCCGGCGGCGACCGAGGGCGCGCTGGCCTACGTCGAGGCACCCCAGCCCGACTATCCGCGCGCCGCGCTGAAGTCGCGCGCCGAAGGCACGGTCCTGCTGCGCGTGCGGGTCGGCAGCGACGGCCTGCCGGTGTCGGTCGCGATCGCCCGCAGCAGCGGACATCCGGCGCTCGACGATGCGGCGCGGCGCCAGGTGCTGCGCCACTGGCGCTTCCAGCCCGCCCTGCGCGACGGGGTCGCGGTCGAAGCGGTCGGCCTGGTGCCGATCGCGTTCCGCCTCGACCTGCGCTGATCGGGCCCTGCCAGCGCCATCCGCGGACCGGGTGGCGTCGGCGCCGGGCGGGCTCAAGGCCCTCCGAGGTCCTCGCGCAGCAGGCCCTCGGCGGCGCAGAAACGGCGCAGCCGCTCCAGCGCCTCGAGCTGGATCTGCCGCACGCGCTCGCGGGTGACGCCCAGCGCGGCGGCGGTTTCGGCCAGGCTCTGCACGGGCTGGTCGCCGAGCCCGTAGCGGCGCTCGATCACCGCGCGCTGGCGCGGACTCAGGCGCGCCAGCCAGGCATCGAGCCGGTTGTCGGCGGCGGCGTCGGCCAGCAGTGCCAGCGGCCCGTGTTCCGCCTCGTCGGCCAGCGCGCCGGCGAGCGCGCGATCGTCGTCGGCCGACAGCGGCTGCTCCAGCGAGGTCATGCGTTCGTTGAGGCTGAACAACTGCGCGACGTCGTCCGGCGACTTGCCCACCGTCTGCGCGACCACCTCCAGGCTCGGCGAATGGCCGAGGCTGCGCGTGAGTTCGCGGCTGGCGCGCAGCACGCCGGCCAGTTCGCGCACCACGTGCACCGGCAGGCGCACGGTGCGGCTCTGCTGGATCAGGCCGCGTTCGATCGCCTGGCGGATCCACCACATGGCGTAGGTCGAGAAGCGGAAGCCGCGCGAAGGGTCGAATTTCTCCACCGCGCGGATCAGGCCGAGGTTGCCTTCCGCGATCAGGTCCAGCAGCGCCATGCCGCGGCCGACATAGGCGCGCGCCGCCGACACCACCAGCCGCAGGTTGGCCTCGATCAGGCGCCGCCGCGCGTCGGCCTCGCCGGCGCGCACCGCGCGCGCGAGGCGCTGCTCGTCTTCGGCCGACAGCAGGGCGATCAGGCCGATCTCGTTGAGATAGGCGGTGGTGGAATCGCGCGACTCCGCGTCCTGCGCCTCGGCCGCGCCGACCAGCACGTCGAGGTCGGCGGGCGTCAGCAGCGGATCGGGGTCGGTCTCGCGGTGCATGGATGCCCCCGGCGGGGACGCTGATCGTATCGCGGACGCCGGGGTGGCCGTCAGCGCGGCGGCAGGAACTGCAGCGGATCGGTCGGCCGCCCGGCACGACGGATCTCGAAGTGCAGCGCGTCGAAACCGTTTGGCGCACGCCCCATCTCGGCGATCGCCTGGCCGGCCTTGACGCGCTGGCCCTCGGCCACCAGGCGGCGGCGGTTGTGGCCGTAGGCGGACAGGAACTCGGCCGAATGCTTGATGATGATCAACTCGCCGTAACCGACCAGGCCATTGCCGCTGTAGACCACCTCGCCATCGGCGGCGGCCACCACCGGCGCGCCGGCGCGACCGCGCACATCGATGCCCTGCCGCGCGGGGTCGCCGGCGGCGAAGCGGTTGACCGGGGTGCCGTCGGCGGGCCAGCGCCAGCGCACCCCGCTGGCATTGCGGCTCGGACCGTCGGCAATGCGCGCGACCGGCTCGGGCTCCGCGGTGGCCGGCGGCGCGGGCGTCGGCTCGGTCGGCGGGGGTGCGACCGGTGCGGGCGGCGTGCGCACGGGCGTGGGATCGGCCACGGCGCGCGCCAGCGCGCCGGCCGGGCGCGGCGCGGGCGTCGCGGGAGCGGCCGCGACCGGCGGTGCCGCGACTCCAGGCCCGCTGGCGCCGGGGCGCGGCAGCGGCGGCGGCATCGCGCCATCGGGCGCCGGACGCAGCGGCTCGGCCGGCGCCGTCGGGGACGCGCCCGGCGGGACCGCCGCCAGTGGCTGCTGCGGTGGCGGCGTGATCGCCGGCACCGGTTCGCGCTCAACTTCTGCGCCCGGCACGGGTTCCACGGCGACGCGCGTGGCCGCGTCGTCGGCGTCGATCCCGAAGGTGCGCACCTCGCCCGGCGGCACGGCATCGCCGGAATCGGGCGCCGCCAGCACCACGGTATCGCCCGGCAGTTCGATCTGCGCAGGCTCGGCGGCGGACGCGGGCGGCGGCGGTGGCGGCGCAGCGGCCACCGGCGCACGCAGCGTCAGCACCTGCCCCGGCCGGATCGTGAACGGCGGCGGGATGCGGTTCCAATCGGCGAGGCTGCGGTAGTCGAGCCCATGCCGGAACGCGATGCCATACAGCGTGTCGCCCGTGGCGACCACATGTTCGCCGGGCGCCGCGGCGCGGACCGCAGGAACGTCCTCGCGGGACGCCACGCGCGGCTCCGCGCGCGGTTCCGCCCCGGTAGACAGATCCACCACCGGTGCTTCGTTGACGGTGGCGCAACCGGCGAGCGCGACCAGCGACGCCAGGATCGCCGCGCGGAGGGACCGGATCCCGCGCATGCTCAGACGATGCCCCCGAGCAGGGGCACGAAACTCACCGGCCCGAGCACCTCGCGGCTGAAGCCGTCGGGCGTGCGCCGCAAGCGCAGCAGTTCCTGCTTTGCCGGCGGTCCGACCGGTGCCACCAGGACGCCGCCCGGCGCGAGCTGCGCCAGCAGGTCCGGCTCGATCGCCTCGCCCGCCGCGGTGACGATGATGGCGTCGAACGGCGTTTCCTCCGGCCAGCCGCGGCGGCCGTCGTCGTGGCGCGCCTTGACGTTGGTGATCCCCGCCTTGCGCAGGCGCAGGCGCGCCTGGCGCAGCAGGCTCATGATGCGCTCGACGCTGAACACCATCGGCACCAGTTGCGACAGCACCGCCGCCTGGTAGCCCGAGCCGGTGCCGATCTCCAGCACCTTGGCCGGAATGCCGTGCTCGATCAGCGCCTCGGTCATGCGCGCCACCACCCACGGCTGCGAGATCGTCTGGCCCTGCCCGATCGGCAGCGGCGAATCCTCGTAGGCGCGCGATTCGAGGCCCTCATCGACGAACAGATGCCGCGGCAGCGCGCGGATCACGTCCAGCACGCGGCGATCGGCGATGCCCTCGGCGCGCAGGCGCTCGATCAGCCGGTCGCGCGCGCGCTGCGAGGTCATGCCGAGCCCCTGCGGGTCGCGGCTGGGCGTGCGGAAGCCCGTCACCGGCCGTGCTCCAGCGTGCCGGACAGGCCGCCGACCCAGCCGGCGACGCGCTCCAGCGCCTGGTAACGCGTGAGGTCGACCTGGATCGGCGTGATCGAGATATGCCCGCTGCGCACTGCGTGGAAGTCGGTGCCGGGGCCGTCGTCCTTCTCCGGGCCGGCCGCGCCGATCCACCAGATCGGCCGCCCGCGCGGGTCGACCTGCTGCACGCAGGGCTCGGCGCGGTGGCGGTGGCCGAGGCGCGTGACCTCGAAGCCGCGAACCTCCGCCCACGGCCGGTCCGGCACGTTGACGTTGAGGATGGTGTCGGCGGGCAGCGGATCGGCGACCAGGCGCTTGACGATCTCGACCGCGGCGCGCGCGGCGGTCGGGAAGTGCATCGGCTTGTGGTCGCGGCTCGCCAGCGAGACCGCGATCGCCGGCAGGCCGAGGAACCGGCCTTCCATCGCCGCCGCCACGGTGCCCGAATAGATCACGTCGTCGCCCATGTTGGCCGAGTTGTTGATCCCCGAGACCACGATGTCGGGATCGCGCTCCAGCAGGCCGGTGATCGCGAGGTGCACGCAGTCGGTCGGCGTGCCCGCCACCCGGTGGTAGCCGTTGTCCATGCGCAGCACGCGGATCGGCTGGTCGAGGGTCAGCGAATTGCTGGCCCCGCTGCGGTCGCGGTCGGGCGCGACCACGGTGACGTCGCCGAGGGTGGAGAGGGCTTCGGCCAGCACCCGGATGCCGGGTGCGTCGACGCCGTCGTCGTTGCTGACCAGGACGCGCATGGGGACTCCGCAAAGCGTCCGATTGTAGCGCCTCGCGGGGTCGCCGACCGATCACGCGCGGGGCGCGCGCGCTCTGCTAGCGTCATCGGATGAACCGCAAGAGCGCCCGCGGCGCCCCGCCCGCCCCCGAGGACCTCGCGCTGTTCCGCGAGGCGGTCGGCGAAGTGCGCCCGGTCGGCCACGACCTCGCCGAAGTGCGTCCGCCGCCGCCGCGCCCAGTGCCGCGCCAGACCCGCGCGGACGAAGTCGCGGTCAAGCGCGAGCTGCTGGCCGTGCCGCTGGGCGAACTCGCGCTCGAGGTCGGCGACCCGCTGTCCTGGCTGCGCGCGGGCGCCAACCCGCGCCTGCTGCGCCAGCTCGGCCGCGGCCAGTACGCGGTGCAGGCCGAGATCGACCTGCACGGCTTCAGCGCCGCGGTGGCGGCCGAGGTGCTGTCGACCTTCCTGTCCGAGCAACGGCGCGCGGGCCGGCTCTGCGTGCGCGTGGTGCACGGCAAGGGCCTGAACTCGAAGGACCAGGCGCCCGTGCTGAAGAACCTCGTCGACCGCCTGCTGCGCCAGCGCGGCGACGTGCTGGCCTACCGCTCGGCGCGCGCGGGCGACGGCGGCATCGGCGCCGTGCTGGTCCTGCTGCGCCGCGAGCGCGAAGCCGGGGGCTGACCCGGCCTCGCGGGCGGCTCACGCGCCGCCGGTCTCTTCGCGCTGCCGTTCAGCCGGCGGCTTCTGCGGCGGATTGACCCACCACACCTTGTGGCCGCGGCGTTCGGCCTCGCGGGTGATCTTGGTCATCCGCACCCAGTCGACGTCGTCGTAGTAGGTCGACTTCGTCTGCAGGTTGGCACTGCCGGTGCTGGCGCAGCCGGCGAGAAGCGACACGAGGGCGAGGGACACGATGGTTCGGGCGGGACGCATGGGCCGGCTCCGGTTCGTGGCGGGACGGACGCGGCGATCGCCGCGCCTGCGCCACACTATATGCCGCGCCCCGCACCGGCGGGAGTGACGTTCGTCGCGCCGGCGATGGCGTCCGTCACCCGGTGGTCGCCAGTTCGCGCACCAGGGCGGTGGCGTAGGCGCCGGACGGCAGGCGGAAGGACAGCTCGAGCCGGTCGTCGTCGAAGCGCCAGGCCAGGCCGCCGACCGCGACCCGCAGGGCCCGACGTTCCTGCCGCAGGCCGGCGGCCGCCAGTCCCGCGGCCAGACCGGCGTCGGCCGCGGCCACCGCGTCTTCCAGTTCGCGCACCGCGCCGGCCGTGCGCGGGTCGCCCTCGCCCCACAGCGGGCCGGTCGGGTGCAGGTCCAACGCGGCACAGCGCGCGGCCAGGGCCTCGTCGAGCACCACCGGCCCGAACACCGACCCGCTCCCGTCGAGCTGCGCCACGTCGCCCTCGCGCAACCGGTTCCAGCTGCCATCGGTGATGCGCGCCGCCAGCACCCGGTTGAACAGCACGCTGCGGGCGGCGCTGAGCAGGATCCCGCGCTCGGCGCGATCGACCCGGGCGCCGGCGAACATCGCCCGCGCCCGTTCCAGGTTGCCCGCCTCGCGCCCGAAGCGCTGCTCGCCGAAGGCATTGGGCAAGCCCTCGGCGGCGATCCGCGCCAGCACCGCGGCCGCCGCATCACGGTCGCCGCGCAGCTCGCGCAGCACGATCCGGAAGCGATTGCCGGCCAGCGCCCCGCGCGGCAGCTTGCGCGCGTGGCGGCGGGCGTCGAGCACCCGCACGCCCTCGATCGGATGCGCGGCGAAGTCCGGCGCCTCACGCCCCGGCAGGTGCAGGCTGAACCACTGGCGGGTCACGGCGTGGCGGTCCTTGAGGCCCGCGAAGCCCACCCCGACCGGCCCGATGCCGGCCACGCGGGCCAGTTGCCGCGCCACCCATTCAGTGTTGGCGCCGCGCTTCTCGACCCAGAGCATCAGGTGCTCGCCGGCGCCGGAGGGCTCGAAGCCGAGGTCTTCCTCGACCTCGAAGTCCTCGGGCGCAGTGCGCAGCACCCCGGCCAGCGGCGGGCCGCCGAAGGCGAACGGCAGGTCGGTGGGCGACGTCACGCTGCGGGGACCAGCAGCACCACCGCGTGGGCCGCGATGCCCTCGCCCCGGCCGGTGAAGCCGAGCTTCTCGGTGGTGGTGCCCTTGACCCCGACCTGGTCGGGCTCAGCGTCCAGCAGGGCCGACAGCCGGGCGCGGATGGCCTCGACGTGGGGCGCGATCTTCGGCCGCTCGCAGACCAGGGTCAGATCGGCATTGCCGAGCCGGTAGCCACACGCCCGCATGCGGCCGGCGGCGTGTTCGAGGAAGCGCGCGCTGTCGGCCCCGCGCCAGGTCGGGTCCGAAGGCGGGAAGTGGCGCCCGATGTCGCCCTCGGCCAGCGCCCCATAGATCGCGTCGCACAGCGCATGGATCAGCACGTCGCCGTCCGAGTGCGCCTCCAGCCCGCGGTCGTGCGGGATCCGCTCCCCGCCGAGGATCACGTGGTCGCCCTCGCGGAACGCGTGGACGTCATAGCCATGGCCGATACGCATCGAGAACCTCGTGGGAACGGAACGGAAAGCAGGACGCGGAAGACCAGATTTGGAGATCGGATTAAAGGCGGATCGAGAACAAAGTACGTTCAACGGTGGCCTGACAACGATGGGAGATCAGACGAGGAACCGTGCTGGCGCAGCAGGATGCTCTCCGCCAAGGCGAGGTCGGGACTTGTGGTGACCTTGAGGTTCTCTTCGGAACCCTCGACCAGCAAGAGAAATTCTCCGACCGTTTCCAGCGCTGCAGCCTCATCGGTGGGCACGATCGATCTCCTTCCGCTCTCCTCCAGCGCGTACTGCAATCGTTCCCTGCGGGCCAGCTGCGGCGTCTGGGCGCGCCACAGCCGCTCCCTCGGCAAGGTGGCGGCGATGCGCTGGTCCGGGCCCGCCTGCTTCACGGTGTCGCGCACGCGCGCGGCGAGGATGGCGCCGACCGGGTCGGCCGTGCCCGCCGCGACGAGGTGGTCGAGGTCGGCATGGGGCACGCAGGGGCGGGCGGCGTCGTGGACCATGACCCAGGGCCCGGCGTCCGGCACGTCGGCCAGCGCGCGCAGGCCGGCGAGCACGGAATCGGCCCGCTCCGCCCCGCCAACCGCCGTCCGCACCGGCTTGCCGGCGACCGCGGTCCAGCCGGGCCACCAGGCATCGCCCGCGGCCACCACGACCATCAGGCCGTCGACCGCCGGATGGCTGGCCAGCCGCGCCAGCGTCCAGGCCAGCAGGGGCTGGCCGTGCAGGGTCAGGTACTGCTTCGGGGTGTCGCCGCCAAAGCGGCGCCCGCTGCCGGCAGCGGGGATGACGCACCACATTAAGGAGATCCTGCGTTCGGGGCGACGATCATCTCATGCCGGCCAGATCCGGCGCCCGCCGTCCCTCCGCGATCGCAGCGACTCGGCAGCCATCGCTGAACGTGGCGGAGGCCAAAGGGAGCATCGAAACCACCGTCCCTCGCAGCACGACACGGTCAGCCGAGACCAAGTGTCGGAGAATTACTCAACTTGTACACTCAACTTGTACAGGCAGACGAAAACGTCGCGGGTCGTGTCGCGAATCTGGTTGAAACTCGTCGAGGCGCGTCGCCAGCGGCTTGATGGTGGATCGGTCAGGCGGCGAGATCAAGCGGTGCGGGCGGCTGC
>Ga0209450_10001086_pt1 | contig 13567 bp, 9 predicted proteins | sample FrelakmetLWP11LW_FD_187149 | JGI IMG/M metagenome (GOLD analysis project Ga0209450, IMG submission 187149) | Freshwater lake sediment microbial communities from the University of Notre Dame, USA, for methane emissions studies - LWP11 LW (SPAdes)... | ecosystem: Environmental > Aquatic >... | reverse complement strand
AAGAAGGGCTGACCGGTGCCGCAGCCGCCGATTCTCGCGTTCGACGTGGGCGGCTCGTTCGTCAAGGCGGGCCTGGTGGACGCCGCGGCCGGACGCGTGGCAGGGGAGGTGCTGCGGCGTGCGACTCCGGCCGACGCGGCGCCCGAAGCCGTGATCGACCTGCTCGCGACGCTGGCGCGCGAGTTACCAGCCACTGGCCCGGTCGGGCTCGCTTTCCCGGCCGTCGCGAAACGGGGCGTGGCGTGGACGGCCGCGAACGTGGACCGGCGCTGGATCGGCACCAATGCGCAAGCGCTGCTCGAATCCCGGATCGGCCGGCCGGTCGCGTTCCTGAACGACGCGGATGCGGCCGGCGTGGCGGAGATGACGCTCGGCGCCGGGCGCGGCCGCGACGGGACGGTCATGGTGCTGACGCTCGGCACCGGGATCGGCACGGCCATCTTCGTCGACGGGCGCCTGCTGCCGAATACGGAGCTCGGGCATCTCGAAGTGCGCGGCGAGGAGGCCGAGCACCGGGCATCGGCGAAGGTGCGCACGGATCGTGGCCTCGGCTGGCACGAGTGGGCCGACGCGGTGAACGAGGTGCTCGCCGCCTACCACGCGCTGCTCTGGCCCGATCTTTTCATCATCGGTGGCGGCGTCACGGAGAACTGGGAACATTTCGGCTCGCTGCTGAAGAGCCGCGCCGAGATCGTTCCGGCGCATTTCCGCAACGATGCCGGGATCATCGGCGCCGCGATGGCGGCAGCCTCGTTGCGGAGTCACGTGGTCGCGTCATGAGTGTCGGCAGCGGCCGCGGGCTGGGATGGATTCGGGAGACACGCCGTAGATCCATCCCTGGAGGCTCGCACGCCGCGTCCATGCGGCGTGACGGTCTCCCGAATCCATCCCAGCCCGCGGCCGCTGCCGACGAAGCTGTCGCGACGTGCTGACGCTGCCCCCATCGAAGCTGCCGCGCGTCGGCACGACCATCTTCACGGTGATGTCGCGGCTCGCGCAGCAGTGCGGCGCGATCAACCTGTCTCAGGGATTCCCGGATTTCGATCCGCCGCAGCGGCTGGTCGAGCTCGTGACGCAGAAGATGCGCGAGGGCGTGAATCAGTACGCGCCGATGGCCGGTTGGCCGCCGTTGTTGCAGGCGATCGCTGCAAAGGTGGAGGCCCTGTACGGTCGACGGGTCTCGGGCGAGGCGGAAGTGACGGTCACGTCCGGCGCGACCGAGGCACTGTTCTGCGCGGTCCACGCCGTCGTGCGGCCGGGCGACGAAGTCATCCTGCTCGAGCCCGCGTACGACTCATACGAACCCGCGGTCGACCTGGCGGGCGGGCTCGTGGTGCGCGTGCCGCTCCAGCGCCCGCACTTCGGCGTCGATTGGCAACGCGTGCGTGACGCGATGACTTCGCGCTCGCGACTGCTGATCGTGAACTCGCCGCACAACCCGACGGGTGCAGCCTTTTCGGAGGCCGATCTGGACGCGCTTGGCGAAGTGCTGCGCGACAGCTCGGCGATGGTCCTGGCCGACGAGGTCTACGAGCACATCGTGTTTGGCGGCCGGCAGCACGCGAGCCTGCTCTGTCGCCCGGAACTCGCCGAACGGAGCTTCGTCGTCTCGTCGTTCGGCAAGACGTTCCACTGCACGGGCTGGAAGATCGGGTACTGCGTGGCGCCCCCGGTATTGACGGCCGAGTTCCGCAAGGTGCACCAGTTCGTCCAGTTCGCCGTCGCGTCGCCGATGCAGGCCGGGCTTGCCGAGTTTCTCGGGGAGTGCCCCGGCCACGCACTCGGCCTCGCTGCGTTCTACGAGCGCAAGCGCGACCACTTCTGCCGCCTGCTCGAGCGCACGCCGCTCACGTTCGTGCCGGCGGCCGGCACCTATTTTCAGCTCGCCGACTATTCCGGGGTCAGCGACCTGCCCGATGTCGAGTTCGCGCGCTGGCTTACGCGTGACGTCGGCGTCGCCGCGATCCCGGTCTCGGTATTTTCCGCCAGTCCCTCCAGCGAGCGACTCGTGCGATTCTGCTTCGCAAAGAGCGAGTCGACGCTCGATGCGGCGGGCGAGCGCTTGTCAGGCTTGCAGGCACTCGGAGGTACTCCATGAATTCCCATCTGCGCGTGACCTTGGTCCAGACCGAACTGGTATGGCAGGACCCGGCGGCGAACCGTCGCAATCTGGCCGGTCACTTCCGCGGGCTGGCCGGACACACCGATCTCGTCGTGCTGCCTGAAATGTTCTCGACCGGCTTCAGCATGGACACCGGGCCACTGGCCGAGGAAATGAGCGGACCGACCGTCGGCTGGTTGCGCGAAGAGGCCGCAGCCCTTGGTTGCGTGATCGCCGGCAGCCTGATCGTCCGCGACGCGGGCCAATGCTTCAACCGGCTGGTCTGCGCGCGCCCCGACGGCTCGCTCGAATACTACGACAAGCGGCACCTGTTCCGGATGGCGAACGAGCAGCAGTACTATGCAGCCGGCACGCGGCGCCTCGTCACGGAGATCAAGGGCTGGCGTGTCTGCCCGCTCATCTGCTACGACCTGCGCTTCCCCGTCTGGAGCCGCAGCCGCGGCGACTACGACCTGCTGCTCTACGTGGCGAACTGGCCGCAACGGCGTGCGCACGCCTGGGCGGCGCTGCTGAAAGCCCGCGCGATCGAGAACCTGAGTTATGTCGTCGGTGTCAACCGGATCGGCCGCGACGGCAATGGCACGACCTACGTGGGCGACAGCGTGGCGCTCGATTTTCTCGGCCAGCCGCTCTCCAGCGAGGGTGGCGGTGACCGGGTCGAGACGGTCGTGCTCGATCTCGAATCGCTGCAGTCCTACCGCAACAGCTTCCCGGCGCTGCTCGACGCCGATCCCTACGAGATCACGGCCTGAGGCCGCGGCGATGAAGAAGCGAACCCGCGTCACGCACCTGCCGGACGTGCCGCTGCCGCCCGACAACCGCCCGCTCGTGGCGCCGATTTACCAGTCGGTCAAGTTCAGCTTCGACGACGTCGCGGAGACGCAGAAACTCTGGATGCGACAGCGCGAGGGATTCTATTACTCGCGCGTTTCGAATCCGACGCTGCGGCAGCTTGAGCTCGCGCTGGCGCAATTGCAGGAGCGCGACGCCTGCCTGCTGACCGGCTCGGGCGTCGCGGCCATCGCGATGCCGCTGCTGGCGCTGCTGAAGTCGGGCGACCACGTAGTCTACTTCGCGGAGCTGTACGGCCCGACCCGGGCGCTCGTGCGACGGCTGCTGGGCCGCTACGGCGTCAAGAGCACCCAGCTCACGGTGGGCGACCTGGATGCGCTCGAGCGGACGCTGGCCGGGACGCCGACCCGAGTGGTGATCTTCGAATCACCGACCAACCCGGTGCTCAAGGTCGCCGACCTCGGGCGCATCACGTCGATTGCACGTCGCCACGGCGCGCTCACGCTGCTCGACAACACGCTCGGCGGCTTGCACAACCACGGCCAGTTCGACGTGGACCTGTATGCCCACAGCTTGACCAAGTACGCGTCCGGCCACGGCGACGTGATGGGCGGTGCGGTGATCGGCAGCGCCGAGTTGATCGAAGCGCTGCGTGACGACTTCTCGACGCTCGGTCCCACGCTCGATCCGCACGCGGCGTTCCTGATCCTGAGGGGCCTGAAGACGTATTTCGTGAGATGGGACGCCCAGTGTGCCAACGCACGGCGCATCGCCGAGTTCCTCGCCACGCGACCCGAGGTGAGCCGGGTCCGTTACCCCGGGTTGCCCGGAGATCCCGGCCATGCGCTGGCTTCGATACAGATGGAAGGATTCGGAACGCTGGTGACCTTCGACCTGGCGGCCGGGCTCGAGGCCGGCACACGGTTTGCAGAATCGCTAGCGCTGTTCAGCATCGCGGCCAGCCTCGGGTCGACCGAATCGCTGGTCGTGGCGCCTGCAATGCAGCAGCCGCGAGGATTCACCGCCGAGCAGGCAGGCTGGACGGACATCGGACCCGGCACGGTTCGGCTCTCGGTCGGTATCGAGGATCCGGAGGACCTGGTCGCGGATCTCCGGCAGGCCCTGGATCGACTGGCAGCCTGAAGCGATCGGTCCGCTCTGCTATGCTCGCCCCCACAGGGGACCAACGGTCGAGGGGTCATGGACGCCGCCGACCTGCGCGCGGGTTTCAGGCTGGGCGAGTGGCGCGTCGAGCCGCAAGAATTGCGGCTCTCCGGCCCGAAGGGAACCTTCGTGCTCGAGCCAGAGCACATGCAACTCCTGATGTGCCTGGTCGAGCACCATGGCGAGGCGGTGGATCGACGCACGCTTCGCGAGCGAGCCTGGCCGGGGCGCAACCACAATGATCAATTGCTTCGAGCCGGGATCCGTACCCTGCGCGAGGCCCTCGGCAAGTCTCCCAGCGACCAGTCCTACATCGTCACGGTGTCACGGGGCGGCTTTGCGCTGATCGCCCACTTCGAAGCGCTGGAAGTCGTCGCGGCGAGTCACGCCCGTTCGCAGAACCCGGATGGTCACCCGGAGCGACGCAGCCTGGTCGGACGATTGCAGGCGTTGGTCTTCGAGTTGCGTCGTCGCAGCGTGTTCAAGGTGTCCGGCGGCTACCTGCTCGGCATGTGGATCATGCTGCAGGTGGCGGAGGTCACCTTCGAGCCACTGCGCCTCCCGGACTGGTGGATGACGGCGCTCACGATCCTCGCGGTGCTTGGGCTGCCGATCGTCGCGACACTTGCGTGGTCGTACGAGATCACGCCCGGAGGCATCGTGCTCGACGTCGGTGCGCCGGAAGGCATGAAGCTGCCACGGGCGAGGCGTGCCGTCGCACCGGCCATCGTGGCAGGCGTTGCGCTGATGGCCGCCGTGACGGGCGCCGCCTGGTGGCGTTCGATCGAAACCGGCGGCACGGAAGCATCGCCGCAGGTCGATCCGGCGAATCCGTCCGTCGCGGTGCTGCCGCTCGTGGACATGAGTCCGTCCGGGGGCAACGACTACCTCGGCGACGGCCTCAGCGAGGAACTGTCGATGCGGCTCGCGCAGGTTCCTGGGCTGCGGGTTGCGGCAAGGACGTCGGCCTTCGAGTTCAAGGACCGCAACGTCGACGTGCGCCGGATCGGCCAGTCGCTCGGCGTGCGCCACGTTCTCGAGGGCAGCGTGCGCCGTGACGGGGACAACCTGCGGGTCACGATGCAGCTCATCGATGCGGCCACCGGCTATCACGTCTGGGCCGGCAGTTACGACCGCAGCTGGAGCGACGTGATCTCGATCCAGGACGAGATTGCCCGCTCGGTCAGCGAAGCGCTGCGGATCGTGCTCGTGCCGAAGGAGACCTCACCCCAGGCCGCATCGGTCGCGACGCTGGACGTCCGGGCCGTCGATCCGTATCTCGCCGGGCTTGCGATGCTGCGGCAGTCGGGAGACATGAGTCGCCTGCAGGAAGCGGCAGAACGCTTCGCCGCGGCGATCGAGATCGAGCCGTCATTCGCCCGGGCGTACGCCGGCCTGTGCCGGGTGGGAGTCCGGATCTACGATCGCAGCCGCGATCCCGCCGACCTCGCACGGGCCGAGGGGTCCTGCCGCCGCGCGCTCGAACTCGACGCCTCGCTCGTGGAAACCGAGAAGGCGCTGGGAGGGCTTTACCTGTCGAGCGGCCGGATCGCGGAGTCCGAGGCGATCTACCAGACGCTCGTGACCAGGAATCCACAGGACGCGGACGGACATATCGGTCTCGGGCAGGCACTGGCCGCCGCTGGACGGTTCGACGTCGCCGAGCGCAGCTTCCGGACGGCGGTGCAGGTCGAGCCCGCGTTCTGGGGTGCGTTCAATGCGCTCGGCGGGTTCCTGTTTTCGCGGGGCCGGATCGACGAGGCCATCGACGCCTATCGTGAGGTCAGTGAACTGACGCCGTCGAGCGCGAGCGCCTACAACAACCTCGGCGCCGCGCTACAAATGAAGGGCGACTTGCGCGGCGCCGCGGACGCGTTCCGCCGCTCGCTCGCCATCGAGCCTGCACGCAGTGCTTACTCCAATCTCGGCACGGTTCACTACTTCCTGCGCGACTTCGACGAGGCGGCCGCGAACTACGAGCGGGCGACCGCGCTCGCTGGCCAGGACCAGTCGCTGTGGGGCAATCTCGCCGACGCGGTCTGGCAGATCCCGGGACGGCGCGAGGAAGCGATCGGGCACTACCGGCAGGCAATCCGGCTGGGGCTACGGGAACTCGAGTCACAGCCCACGGACGGGCTGCTGATGGCGCAACTGGGGTATTACTATGGGCGGCTGGGGGATGCGGCGGCATCCGGACGCTACCTGGACCAGGCTGCGGCGAAGGGCGCGGACTTGTATGTCCAGTATTATTCCGCCGTGGCTGCCGCCGATCGCGGCGACCTCGAGAAGGCGCGGGAAGGCGCGCTTGCGGCCGTGCAGCTCGGGTATCCGGAGACGCTGCTGCAGGCGGATCCGTCGCTGGCGGGATTGAAACTGCAGAAAAAGAACACGGGGGATGAGCCATGACGACCCGGAGTGGCCGGTGCTGACTGACCACGCCGGCCTGACCCGTTTCGAGCGTCTGCTGACTGTCTTCACACGGGTGCGACCCGGCGAGGGCCGCAGCGCTTTCCTGTTCTTCCTGCACGCGTTCCTGCTGCTGTTCTCGTACCAGGTCGTCAAGGCGCTGCGCGAAGCGTTCATGCTCGCGAAGTTCTCGGCCGAGGTGCGCGCCTACGCGGTCGCGGTCATCGCGCTCCTGCTGATGTTCCTGGTGCCCGCTTACAGCGCGGTGCGCCGCCGGCTCGACGGCGAGCGGCTGCTGCGTGCCGTCACGGTCTTCTTTGCGTTGAACATGCTCGTCTTCTGCGCGGCGGCCTGGGCGGGCATGCCGATCGCGTTCCCGTTCTTCGTCTGGGTCAGCATCTTCGGCGTCATGGTGATCGCCCAGCTGTGGGCCTTCGCGGCGGACTCGTTCAACCTCAAGAGTGGACAACGCCTGTTTCCGGTGATCATGGTCGGTGCCAACCTTGGCGCTCTGGCGGGCGCGAAGACTGCCCAGCTGTCGGTTGCTGCCTTGACGCCGTTCGGACTCATGCTGGTCGCTACGGTCATCCTGCTTGCGACGCTGCTGGTCGCCGGCCCGGAGCGGCGCGCCGTGCCCGACGGTTCGCGACCGGTCGCGGTCGAGCACGGCGCGCCTGTGCCGCAACTGCTGGGTGGCATCGGGTTGGTGCTGCGCGACCGCTACCTGTTGCTGATCGCACTGCTGGTCGTGCTGCTGAACTGGATCAACACGACCGGCGAGTTCATCCTCGCAGATTTCGTGCAGCGCGACGCGATCGAGAGAGTGGCCGCGAGCGACGGGGCGCTCGACAAGGGCGCGCTGATCACGGCGTTCTACGGCAGCTTCCAGTTCTGGGTCACGTTCGTGGGACTCGTGATCCAGTTGTTCCTGGTCGCGCGCATCTACCACTACGTCGGCGTGCGTGGCGCGCTGCTCGTGCATCCGGTCGTCGTCGCCGCCGGGTACGGGTTGATCGCGCTCGCGCCGGCGCTCGGTGGGTTCGTGCCGATTTTCACGCTGATCCGGCTGGTCAAGATCGCCGAGAACAGCATCGATTATTCGCTGATGAACACCACTCGGCACGCCTTGTTCCTGCCGGTGGACCGCGACGCGAAGTACGAGGGCAAGACGGCCATCGATTCGTTCTTCTGGCGCTTTGGCGACCTGATCCAGGCGGGCGTCGTCTTCGTCGGCTTGAACTGGCTGGGCTGGGGCGCATCGCAGTTTGCGCTGCTGAACCTGTTGCTTGCGCTGGCCTGGATCGGGCTGGCCGTGGCGATCGGGCGCCAGTTCGGCCGCAAGGCGCTCGAGAATGCGATCAATGTCGCACCGGAGCCCGGGCGGCCGATCGCCGACCTCGCCTATGAGCCGGGCCGCCCATTCGTGCACGCGGTGGCTGAGGACGCGTTCCGCGATGCCGATCCCGGCGACGTGCTGCACCTTCGGGCCAATCTCGAAAGCGGCCGCCCGCTGCCGCCGTGGTTGCGGTTCGATCCGCGCTCGCGGACGTTCGCCGGAGTGGGTCCCACGGACCTGTTCGAGGAGATCAAGATCACCGTCACGGCGAGCGACGTGGACGGAATGCAGGCGCGCAGTTGCTTCGTCGTGCGGCGTCTGACGCGAGCGGCGGACTGACGATCTTCAGCGTGCTGCGGCTGCCGCCTGCGCCAGCAACGTGTTGCGGCGCTCGAGCATGGCCTTCCGTTCCCGTGGCGTGATCAGGTCCCCCAGCGCGGCCGAGAGAGTGGCATCGTCCAGCGATGCGAGACGACGCCGAAGCTCCGGTCCTGGCGACGGTGGCCGAGCCTGGAGGTGCGCCGGCAAGGTCCGGGCCGTGCCGAAGGACTGGCCGTGGCCGGTGAGCAGCAGCATCCACGCGCCGTCGTAAAGGATTCGATCGGCGGTGCGTGCCTCGTTGCCGATCAGCGCGTCGAAGCCGTACATCAGCTCGTACTGTGGCTCGAGTGCGCACCACCCGCCCACCCGCAGCTTGTCCCGTTGCACGTCGGCGAGTGTCACGATGCGATCCGGTCGTGCCTGCATCACGCCACGTTGTCCCTGGAACTCGCGCTCGACCGTCGCCGGGACGAGACCGAGCCGCAGCAGCCGGTCGACGCGATGGGCGGCGAGCTCGCGCCGCGTGTCGTCGCGAGTCGTGGCACTGAAGATCGCAGGTACCTTCTGGCCTTGGAGCTCGACCGAGACCTCGATGCTCCCGGGAGAGCGTGGTCCGACCAACGTGATCGTGCCGCTGGCGAGGGTTTCCGCGACGCGGGCATCGTCGAGCGTAGCGGAAGCGACGTAGAGCGCTTCGGCCGGAATCGCCGCGGGCGGCGCGCGGTCGTCGGCATAAGACACGCGGGCGCCGCCTTCGTCGAGCGTCAGGGCTGCGGGGCGGCCGCGGTAAGCGTCCCGATTCATGCCGGCGTCCAGTTTGACCACCCGCCCATCGAAACGGGAGGCGACGCGCGTGTCACGCGCGACGGTGTGACCGATCACCAATCGCCGAACACCGATGGCCGCGAGAAACGGGTCGAGCACGTCTGCCTCGGAGCACTCGTTGCATAGGGCCGCGCCGCGGTACCAGTTGGGGCCGTCGAGCTCGATCATCGGGTTGCGATCTGCAGCCGTGAATCTCTGCACTGCGTCCTTCAGGCGAGCGAGGCTGACGTCGTCGGCAGTGGCCACGGTGGCGAGGCGCTGCTGCGCCAGTGCCGGCCGCTCCGAGTACGGGTCCTCGGGCCGCACCAGTTGTGCCGTCTCGAGCGCCTCGAGCGCAACGAGATAGTCGCGCAGCGCGGCCCGGTAGCGCAGGTTGATCTCCTGCACCGAAAGACCGGCCAGGACCTTCGATGGTCCGCCGTGCATGAACACGGTGTCGTTGACGACGATGGCGACCGGCAGGCCGAGCAACCACTGTCCGTAGCGACCGCGAGGCGACAAGGCGGCCCGATGGCCGAAGAATCCCGCCGGGAACTTCGCGTCGAACGCGGCCACCGAATCCGGACCGTTTCCCGCCACCCACTCGGCACGCAGCGCGTCGCGCCGGTCGCGGCTCTCTTCGCCCGCGAATGCCGCGTATTCGCCCGGATCGACGTAGCGCAGGTCGCCGAGAACGTTCATCGCCTCGTGGTTGCCGAGCACGACGTGGACCCGGCCGCCTGCGGTTGCGGCCTCGTCCTGCAGCCGCATCAGCAGGTCCATGACCTTGCGCGAGTCGGCACCACGGTCGAGCAGGTCCCCGAGGCTGACCAGGTGCGTGCGGCCGCCGGTCCAACGCAGGTCTGCGTCGACGACGCCGACGGAGCGCAGCAGCGCAGTGAGCTCCGCGTACGCACCATGCACGTCCGCAAACGCCACGACGCGCTCGACTCCCTGCCATGCGACCTGCTGTGATTCCTCGGCGCGCGCGCCAACGGCCAGAAGAACGGCCAGCACGGCGGACCAGGTCGCCGCACGGAGTACGTGACTTGCGGGATTGCCGTTCGATCGGCTCGAGCACATGGTCCGTCTCCTGACGTCAGAACGTGGTGATCTGGCCGTCGTCGACTTGCTTGAGCAATCGCCCGAGCTGTCTCCCGACCTGGTCGATGTCGGCCTTCCTCAGCCCCAGCTGCACGATGCTTCCCTCTTTGCGGACGCCGCGCGCCGCCGCCAGGTTCACGCCCGGCGCCACCGCAACCCAGCGGTCGTCCTGCAGCTGCCACTGCGCCAGCACGCCCAGGCGCCGATACAGCTCTTCGGGCGTGATCTCGCGCAGGCGCTTCACGGTATCAGCGGGCAGCCGGTCGACGCGCATCTTCATCCAGAGCTGGCCGCGGTCGCTCTCGTTGAATTCGAAGGCGACGCCGTTGTCGATGCTGAATACGCGCGGGCCGGACTCCGCCCTCGAGATCAGGAAATTGCCGACGTTGGAGTCGCCGTGTTCGATCAGGAACGTGAGGACATTGAGCTGGCCGATGTGGCGGGCGTACTTCGGGTCGGCTGCGAAGCGCTCGGGATCGTAGACGTCGGCGATCACCTTGACTTCGTTCAGCCAGTACTGCAGCACGACGAGCACGTCGTCGGAGCCCTTGAACGTCGGCTTCGCCTCCGGTGAGTGCGGCCGCAGTTCCGCCAGCGGCATCATCCGCAGCGCGGTGGGTGGCACGACGTATTCGGCGTGATCCAGGAACAGCTTCTGCAGTTCGTAGGCGGCGAGGTCATAGCGGGGCCGATTGTTGAAATCTTCCGCGCCGGGTTCGGCCCGACGCAGCTTCACCCTGTAGGCGGGCGCTCCGGCGAACGAGACCTCGGCCTTGAGCGTGATGTCGCCCTTGGCCTTGGGTCGGCTGATCTCGGCGACCGTGATCACGAACGGCGCGTTCGCGAGTTCACGTTCGATCTCGTCGGCGGGTCGGGGGATATTGACGTCCGCCGCGTAAACCGAGCCGGCGAGACCCGCAATCGTCAGCACGATCGCCAGGTGACGAGCCGTCTGACTCATTGCACAGTCCCTTCTCTCAGCACCTGGAGGTTCCGCAGCCATGGCAGCGGCTGTCAAGTCGAATCCGGCCGTTCGCGCAGATACCGCTTGGCTCTACGTGACCGAGGGTGATATTGGACCCGTGGTTGCTGGCGTACAAGGTCCGGACCGGTGCACCGTAACGAGTTCGAGCGGACTACGCGCCGTGGAGTGAACCTCGGGCGCCTGGAGCCCTGATCACGAACAGGGCAATGCGGTTTCCGTCGCCATCGAAAACTCCGATTCGATCCGCTCGTGCGGCCGCGCAGTTCGCCACGCTGTCGGCGAACCAGCGCGCGCGGCTTTCCTTGATCGCGTAAACGTTGTTCTCGTGCTCCGCGATTTCCTCGCAGAGGGTCTCCTCCGGGACGAACCTGGATGGTGCGAGCGGCAGCGTGCCCGTCCGCACGCTCTCGATGTGCGCGCCCAGGTACAGTTGCAGTCCGTGGAAGCCGCGCATGTCGACGAACACGATCTCGTCGATGTCGTGCGGCTCGATGATCTCGCGGATCGCGCTGGCCATGACCCGCGCGTCGCGATCGGCCGGCCAGAACGCGGCCAGTCCTTTGAGGCCGATCAATACGGCGGCCGTCGCAGCCGCGGTGATGGCGAGTCGCCGGCGATCGAGCCACGGCCAGTTCGCCAGCGCCCTCGCCAGCATGAGCGACAGCGGCACGAACAGAGGCAGCACGTAGAGGTGCAGCCGCGACCGCGCCAGGAAGAAGACCACCAGAGGCACGGAGAGCCAGTAGACGAGCAGCAGCCACTCGAGGTTGCGCGCGGCAATTCGCGCCCGAAGCTTGGCGATCGCCGCGCGCGGACCACCCGCGCCGATCAGGGCCAGTACCCACCAGGGCAGGGCGCCGAGGATCAGCATCGGCAGGTAGATCTCGAAGGCCTGGTACCAGCGCGAATTCCGGGCATGCGTGCCGGTGAAAATCCGGTCGTAGACCTCGTAGCCGAGGAAATAACCCAGCCGGTCCGGGTGCTGGCGCACGATGAGCGCGAACCAAGTGAGGCCCACGACGGCGAACAGCACGAGCCCTGCGGCAGGGAAGAGCCCCTGCAACCTGCGCCGGTCATGCGCGACTAGCATGACGATCATCGCGAGCAACGGCAGCAGTGCCGGCGGCCCCTTGGTCATGAACGCGAGGCCCCACGCCAGCCACATCGCGAGCACCCAGCGCGACCGGGAAGCTCCGTCGCGCGACCAGGCCTCGACGAAGGCCATCATTGCCGCCGTCTCGAAGAACATCAGCAGCGCATCGGTGGACACGACGCTGGCCCCGATCGTCGGACCAAGACTCAGTGCCCAGACCAGCGCGGGCAACCAGGGTTGCGCGGGGAGCAGGCGTCGTCCCAGGCCGAAGACCAGCAACCCCGTGCCGACGAACGCCAGCGCGCCCGGCAGCCGGGCCGCCCACTCGTTGGTGCCCAGAAGTCCGAAGCTGACGGCAAGCGCCCAATAGACGATCGGCGGCTTCGTCAGGTGGGGATGCTCGCCATCGACCGTCGGCACGAGCCAGTCGCCGCTCTCGAGCATGTTGATGCCGGCGCCCGTGTAACGGCCCTCGTCCGGCTCCCAGATCGCTCGCGAACCCTGGAAGGCGAAGGCAACGAGCACCAGCAAGGTGACCAGCCACCACGGGGGGCGGGCGGATGCGGGCATCACAGGCTGCTGAAGACCCGGACGCGGTGCCTGTGGTACGGGAGCACCTCGAGCAGGTCGCCCTCGCGCAGCCGCTCCTGGATACCGCGCCACCAGTCCGCGGTCAGCACCTCGCGATGGGCGCTCAGGAAGACTTCCTTCAGGTGCGGCTCGAAGCCGAGGAAATTGATGAACGTCTCCGGGAATACGTCGTTGTCCGCGACGTAGTACCAGGTCTCCGCGAGCATCTCGTCTTCTTCGTAGCGGGACTCGGGAATCTCGCGGAACCGGCAGTCGGTCACCAGGCAGAGCTCGTCGTAGTCGTAGAAGATCACGCGGCCATGGCGGGTCACGCCGAAGTTCTTCAGCAGCAGGTCGCCCGGGAAGATATTCGTGACCGCCAGGTCGCGGATCGCCTGGCCGTAGTCGAGCACCGCCTTTTCGGCTTGCTCGCGCGTCGCGGTGCGGATGTAGAGGTTGAGCGGCGTCATGCGTCGCTCGATGTACATGTGGCTGATGACGAGTTCGTCACCCTCGTCGCGCACCGTCTGGGACGTCTCGGTGAGCAGCTCCTCGAGCAGGTCCGGCGCGAAGCGCGCCTTCGGGAACTTGACGAGCTTGAACTCCTGCGCGTCGACGAGCCGCCCGGCGCGGTCGTGCTTGAAGACCAGGTCGTACTTCTGCAGCACGTCCTCGCGCAGGATGTTCTTCTGGACCGGAAACTTGTCCCGGATCAGCTTGAAGACGACGTCGAACGACGGCAACGTGAAGCACACCATCACCAGGCCCTTCTCGCCGGGGGCCAGCATGAACTGGTCGTCCGAATGCTGCAGGTGGCGGAACAGCTCGCGGTAGCGCTCGGTCTTGCCCTGCTTGGCCCGGCCGAGCACC
>Ga0209450_10001085_pt1 | contig 13568 bp, 7 predicted proteins | sample FrelakmetLWP11LW_FD_187149 | JGI IMG/M metagenome (GOLD analysis project Ga0209450, IMG submission 187149) | Freshwater lake sediment microbial communities from the University of Notre Dame, USA, for methane emissions studies - LWP11 LW (SPAdes)... | ecosystem: Environmental > Aquatic >... | reverse complement strand
TCGCCGCTGCGGGTGATCGAACCGTCTAACTGCCTGAACTTGTCGAATATCTGCTCTTGATGCTCCTGGGGGATGCCGCAGCCGTTGTCAATCACAGAAATGCGTACCGCCACGTCCGTCGGCATCGTCGCACATACCGAAATCTTTCCCCCTTCCGGCGTAAATTTAATCGCATTGCTTAACAGATTATACAAAATCTGCTGTACTTTGCCGGCATCGGTTTGTAACAGCGGAATTTTTTCATCGACACCAATGTCAAGCGTCAAGTTTTTCTTATCCGTAAGCGGTAAAAAAAACGATGAAAGTCCTTCGCAAAGCTGCTGAATGCTGGTTAATTCGACATGAAGGATTAGCTTCCCTGCTTCGGCCTTGGCCAATTCCAGCAAATCATTAATCATCGTCAGCAGCGACCGTCCGCTGGTAACGATATTTTCCGCATATCGTTTTGTCTTTTCAGTCTCTGCGCCGGGTTTTTCACGAAGCAGTTCGGCAAAACCCAAAATCGAATTTAATGGCGTACGGAACTCATGCGACATATTGGCCAGAAATTCGCTCTTGAGACGATTTGCCTTAAACAATTCGATATTTTTATCCGAAAGCTGTACAATTTTAGCGTCAAGCTGCTGATTGGCTGTTTTGAGCTTATCCTGTGCCTCCATTAGATTATCCAGCATGTGATTAAACGCCTCAGAGAGTCGTTCATATTCATCGCCGGTCTTAATCGAACTGCGCGTATCGTAGTTGCCCTCGGCGACGTTGTTGACCATCGCCCGCAATTGACGAATGGGGCTTAAAATCACCCGCTGCGTAATCGTATAAAACGCGATCATTGCACCGGTAGCCGCCAGAAGTCCGGCAATAATCACCCACAACCGATTCAGTAAAATGGTTCGCGACCATTCCCTCGCTGAAGTCTGCACCGCCAGCACACCAATAGATTGATTTTTATTATACGGCGTCGCCGTGCCCTGCGGGTTATGACAGGTGATACATTTTTCGTCTGCCTCAACCAGCCGCAAGTAGTGGTATCGCGCCCGTCCATGACGAATACCAACCCATGCCATATCGTCAACAGCAGGGTCTTTTTCAAGCCGCTCCAGCCGTTTTTGCAATCCCGAATCCAGCCCTGCCGGCATCGCCTGGTCCTGCTCAAACCGAAACCATTGCGCCGTCGTCTCTCCGGTCGTCTGGACCATCCCATTTTCGTCCAAACGGGGCAGAGCGTTTTGTCCCTGGGAAGGAATACGGAAATGCTGATTATAAACCGTTTGGCACACCGCCCTGCCGGAATCGAGGGCGCTTTTTTCGATTAGTTTATTCATCCAGAAATACGGCACCAGCAGCGCAAGGGTCAGACTGAACAAAACCGCCCCGCCAAATTGCAATCGGCACTTTTCCGCCAGCGATAACGGCTTTAGACGCAGTTTGCGTAACAATTCATCCAGTCTTGTTCGCCACTGTACCGTCATACGCCCTCATTGTGAATACGATTTGATTCGATTACGATTTCTCGTTTTTGTCGTCCACCTGATGAAGATGTGTTTGCACCCGCAGATTCAGTTCATTTAGCTGCGACTGATCCACATCGCTGGGAGCTTCAGTCAGCAGGCACTGTCCGCGCTGCGTTTTCGGAAAGGCAATCACATCGCGGATATTGTCCGTACCCGTCAAAATCATCACCAGACGATCAAGCCCGAATGCGATACCGCCGTGCGGCGGCGCTCCATACTCCAGCGCTTTCAGGAAAAAGCCGAACCGATCCTGCGCCTGCTGCCGGGTAATCTTCAGTAAATCAAATATCTTCGCCTGAACCTGCGGATCATGAATACGAACCGACCCGCCGCCGACTTCTGAACCATTAACCACAAGATCGTATGCCTGAGACCGGATATTGCCGGGGTCAGTTTCTAATTTGTGCATATCCTCCGGCACCGGCGCCGTGAACGGATGATGCAGCGAATCAAAGCGATTTTCGTCCGCGTTCCATTCCAGCAGCGGAAAATCCACAACCCACACAAAAGCCAGCTTATTCGCTTCATACAGCCCCATATCTTTGCCCAGTTTGACGCGAAGCGGTGCCAGTGTTTTATTGACCGTCGCAGCCTGGTCGGCCACCATCAGGATTAAATCATCGTTGTTTGCCCCAAAACGCTCAATCAATTGCTGCTGCTGTTCCGGGGTAAAAAATTTGGCAATGTTGCTCTTGAGGCTGATTTTGCCCGTCGCCTCATCGGGGCCGACTTTAAACCACGCCAACCCTTTGGCGCCAAGCTCCGTAACGCACTGCGTCAGCCCCACCTCGATATCGCTGCGGGAAAACTTCGCCCCGCCCGGAACGCACAATCCCTTGACAATGCCGCCCTTTTTCACGGTATTGACAAACACCTGGAACGTGCTGGCTGCCGCGATATCCGTAATCGTCTTAAGCTTCATATCAAACCGCAGGTCAGGACGGTCGATGCCGTATTCCTCAATCGCCTGCGCATAAGTCATTTGCCGAATCGGCGTCGGTACCTCTACGCCAAGAATCTCCTTGAAAACCCGCACAATCAACGCTTCGTTCATCCGCATCACTTCTTCGGACTCAACAAAACTCATCTCCACGTCAATCTGTGTAAATTCCGCCTGACGGTCGGCGCGCGGGTCTTCGTCACGAAAACACCGGACAATCTGGAAATAGCGCTCCACATTGGAAACCATCAAAATCTGCTTAAATAACTGCGGCGATTGCGGCAGAGCATAAAAAGCCCCCTTCGAAAGCCTGCTGGGCACCAGAAAATCCCGCGCCCCTTCCGGGGTACTTTTACCCAGCATCGGCGTCTCAATCTCCCAAAATCCGTTCGTGTCGTAATAATCCCGCGCAATCTTCGCGACCCGATGCCGTATCCCAAGACGGCTGAGCATCCCAGGACGACGCAAATCAATATAGCGGTATTGCAGACGAATCTCCTCGCCCACATTGACATTCGAATCCACCTCAAACGGCGGCGTCTTGGACATATTCAGCACTTCCAGTTCCTCGACCGACACTTCAATCTGCCCGGTTGCCAGCCGGGGGTTTTCCATGCCCGCTCCGCGAGGACGAACTTTACCCTTGGCGCCGATTACCCACTCACACCGCAGCGTCCGCGCAACCTTGTGAATCTCAGGATATTGTTCCGGATCGAACACAAGCTGCACCAGCCCTGTCCGGTCGCGCAGGTCGATAAACACCAAATTACCGTGATCACGATAAGAATTGACCCACCCATTTAATATAACTGTCTGACCAACATCGCTCATTCGCGGCTGCCCGCACGTCTGTGTTCGCTTCAGCATAGCATTTTCCCAAATTCAAGTAATGAAGAATAATCGACTTTCAAAGGCTATAATTATAGCCAAAACCGACACCCAGTCAACAGCCATTCCACCCCGAAAAACCTAAAAAAAAGACCCCTGACTTGGACATCAGAGGTCTTAAATCTCTACTTTTTTTGAAAAATAGACTACAAGGCTTCATCAACTGCGGAGGTGAGTACATTTTTCTGGGTCAATCCGACCCACTTTTTGACCATCTGGCCCCCTTTGAATAGAATCACCGTCGGAATTGCGCTGATAGAAAACTGAATCGCCGCCTGCCGATGGTCGTCTGTGTTCATCTTGCAAATCACGGCTTTGCCTGCGTATTCATTGGCAATTTGCTCAATGACCGGCGTCAGCATCTTGCACGGTCCGCACCACGGAGCCCAAAAATCTACCAGCACCGGTTTGTCGCCGCCAATTGTCGCATTAAAGGTATCATCCGTCAGTTCTATTAGATTGCCTGCCATATCCAAATCCTTTCTTCGATAAAGGTCTCATTATTTTCCAGTAACGTCCGCATTTTATCGCCCAGGCTGCGGTCTGTCAATTGCGATAAATTTTTACTCGGAAAATCTGGATTTGTTTGGTTTTTCAGGCGCCGAACCAGAATTGAAAATAAAAAAGCCCGAAGCCTTGTCGACTTCGAGCTTTTATTTTTTATACAAACAGGGTTTTTATTTCTTTTTCCCTTTCGCTTCACCTGCCGATTCCTGCATACGCTGATTGCGCTTTTCCATCATTTCAGCTCGGCGCTTTTCGACCTCGGCTACCTGCTTTTTGAATGCCGCATCCTTAGCGTCAATCATTTTCTGAATCGCTTCGGCGGTTTTGGTCGCCTTTTCGCTTTCGGCTATCTTCTTGATCTCTTCCAGTTCTTTGATTGTCGCCTGATGTTCCTGCTTTCTCCGCTCAATGCCGTCCTGAACCATCTGCTGCATCGCGTTCGGGTCGCGTCCGCCCCTGCCCATCATCCCGCGTTCACGCATCTGAGCCGAACGAGGCTTTTCAGGCATAACCTGCTTCTGTTCATCCCCAGATTTCGCCTGCGACGCATCGTCCGCAGCCCAAAGCGACGCCGACAACGCCATTATCGCCACCAACATCCCTGTAATCATTGCTTTCTTCATTTGTTTGTTCTCCTGTCGAAAAATAAATTCTCATTCTATTTTAACACCACCAATGGGCGTTCCTGAAAAATAAGACGATTAAAACGCCAACTCTATTGCAAAATTATGCTTTGGGAGGGAATTTTCGATAGCCTAATCCCTCAAAAACTGCAAGGGATTGCCCCGTTTCATCGCTGATAGTTACCCGATAAGAACCAATCCGACCGTCGGGGCGAAGCTCACGAGCCTCGGCATAGATAGTTTTTGATTCAGCGACTTTTAAGTATGAAATATTCACATTAATCGCCACGGTAGGTACGCCCCCATAATTTGCCGCCGCCGCAAAAGCCACATCCGCAAGGGCAAACAGCGCAGCCCCATGCGGCATCTTCAAGCCATTCAGATGGGTGTCATTCAGAGTCAGACGGGTTTTGGCATAGCCTTCGCCAATGTCAATCAATTCAATTCCGCAGTAGTCCGCAAAAGCGTCGTTGAGAGCAAAATCCTTTTTCATTCAAACATCCTTGTTAGTGTCACCTTTAAACTCCCTTTTTTTCGAGGGGGTCTGCTGCGCGGCCAGATTATTCTGCCGCCTCTGAACCATTTTTCGCTGTGACCACGTCGCTAACTGGCGGCGTTACAACCACAGTCGTATCATCCAGTTTCAGGTCGGTTTCGACGCCTTCAAATTTCAGACTATCTTCATCCTGAACGGTAATACGGATCAACTTTTTGTCTTTGAATTTACCCCGCAGCAGGTCTTCCGATAGCGGATCTTCGATATACTTCTCAATCGCACGACGCAGCGGACGGGCTCCGAATTCCGGATTGTAGCCTTTGTCGATCAGGAATTCCTTGGAGCTGGCTTCCAGTTCCAGATGCAGCCCGTGTTCCAGCAGCCGTTTGAAGACCTTGTTCAGCTCGTATTCGACAATCGTCTGCAGGTTTTCGCGCGTTAACGGACGGAACACAATCATTCCATCCAGCCGGTTGATGAACTCCGGACGGAAATGCCGTTCGATTTCCTTGTCCAACAGCTCTTTCATCTTCTCATAGTTGGCTTGCTCGCTGCGCTTGCCAAATCCGAAACCCGACTGATTTTTAATCAAATCGGCGCCGATATTGCTGGTCATAATCAAAATAACATTCTTAAAGTCCACATGCCGACCAAATGAATCCGTCAGGCGGCCTTCTTCCATAATCTGCAAGAGCATATTGTAGACATCCGAGTGCGCCTTTTCGATTTCATCCAGCAGCACCACAGAGTATGGACGGCGGCGAATACGTTCGGTAAGCTGACCGCCCTCTTCGTAGCCCACATAGCCGGGAGGAGCGCCGATCAGACGACTGACGTTGTGCTTTTCCATATACTCGCTCATGTCAATCTGGATCATCGCATCCGCGTCGCCAAACATAAATTCGGCCAGCGCCCGTGCCAGCAGCGTTTTGCCGACGCCGCTGGGGCCGATGAAGATAAAGCTGCCCATCGGACGATTCGGGTCTTTCAGACCGCTGCGGCTGCGGCGAACCGATTTGGCTACCGCACTAATGGCCTCATCCTGCGAGACCACTTTTTTATGCAGTTCCGCTTCCAGTTCGAGCAGTTTCTGCACTTCTTCTTTTTCCAGCCGGGTCAGCGGCACGCCGGTCATCTTGCTGACCACCTCAGCAACCACCTCGGCATCAACATCCCCGACCACTTGATCGGTTTTTTCCTGCCATAGACGCTGAATCTCGGACTTTTCATCCAGAATACGCTGAATATCGTCACGCAGCGCCGCGGCACGCTCATAATCGGCGTTCCGCACCGCTTCGTCTTTTTCTAATTGCAGTTTTTCCACCCGCGACTCAAACTCAGATAAATTCGGCGGTGATTTCATATTTTTCAAACGCACCCGTGCGCCGGCCTCATCGATTACGTCGATAGCCTTATCCGGCAAACACCGTCCGGAAATGTAGCGCGTCGATAATTCCACCGCCTGAAACAGCGCCTCATCGGTGAATTTAACACGATGATGCTTTTCATAACGGTCACGCAATCCCTTGAGAATCAGTACCGCCTCCTCTTTGTTTGGCGGCTCAACGGCAATCATCTGAAAGCGGCGTTCCAGCGCCGCATCTTTTTCGATGTATTTACGATATTCATCAAAGGTCGTCGCGCCAATACACTGGACCTCACCGCGAGCTAACGCGGGCTTAAGAACATTCGACGCATCAATAGCGCCTTCGGCGCCGCCTGCGCCGACCAGCGTATGCAGCTCATCAATAAACAATATCACGTTGGCCGCACGGCGGACTTCATTGATAACCGCTTTGATGCGTTCTTCAAACTGGCCGCGATATTTTGTACCTGCAACCATCATCGCCAGGTCCAGCACCACAATACGTTTTTCTTTCAGAATTTCCGGCACCTGATGCTGGTCAATTTTCTGTGCCAGACCTTCGACAATCGCGGTTTTACCTACGCCCGCCTCGCCCAGCAGCACCGGATTATTTTTCGTCCTGCGGCAAAGAATCTGAATCAGCCGCTCAATCTCATTGCTTCGGCCAATAACCGGATCCAACTCACCTTTGGCCGCCAGTTCCGTCAAATCTCTGCCGAAACTATCCAGCGCGGGAGTTTTGCTCTTGCCCTTAACGCCCGCGGCGGCGGCATTGCCAAGTCCATTGGTCGGAGGATTCATCTTCATTCCCATCGGAGGGAAAGTACCGGTATTATCCTCGGCGCCTGCCCCGAGCAGATTCAATACTTCCTGACGAACATCTTCGAGTTTAAGCCCAAGATTCATCATCACCTGGGCGGCAATGCCTTCGGTTTCACGCAGCAGACCCAATAGGATATGTTCCGTACCCACATAGTTATGATTTAGCGAACGGGCTTCCTCAATAGCGAACTCAATGACTTTCTTGGCTCGCGGCGTCTGAGGAAGCTTACCCATCGTAACCATATCCGGGCCGCTCTTGACCAATTTTTCAATTTCAAGACGCAATTTCTTAATATCTACGTCCAGATTCTTGAGAACCTGGGCACCAACTCCGCTGCCCTCTTTGACAAGGCCCAGCAGGATGTGCTCGGTGCCGATATATTCGTGATTAAAACGCTGTGCCTCCTGATTGGCCAGCGCCATAACCTTTCTCGCCCGGTCGGTAAAACGCTCAAACATTATCTTATCCTTTATTCTAAGCTGCCTAAACTGCGTCTAAATTGTATTTGTCCCTGAGTTTATACACCGTATCCGAGTGCTTGTTCGCTCCGATAAAACGGTCGTTTCAACCCAAAAACTCACATTGCCCATCTTTCCACAACTTTTATCATAAAAATCCACTCTTTCTATCGACAAAACAAGGGGGATACTTTTATCCCAGCCTGCCAAAATAATAAAAAGACTGCATATAAAAGCTTAAATTTTTTCAAACCGGAACATATTTCCATCCGCATCGATGCGAATCGTGTCGCTTTCGACAAACTTTCCGGCAATCAGCTCATTGGCCAGCGAATTTTCCAGCCGCTGCTGAATAACCCGCTTGAGGGGACGGGCCCCAAATACAGGATCATACCCCTCGTCAATTAGCTGTTTTTGCGCCCGCTCGGTTACTTCCAAATGCAGGTGGCGTTCTTTAAGCCGTCCAATCAAATGTCGCAACTGAATAGCTACAATTTTCTCAAGATTTTCCCGTGTCAGCGAATGGAAAATAATCGTCTCATCGATGCGGTTTAGGAACTCCGGCCTAAAATACTGCTTTAGAGCATCCTTGACCTGAGCTTCAATTTCCCATTCGGCGCCTTGTCGCTGTCCCATCTCCATAATCTGCTGGCCGGCGAAATTACTGGTCATAATAATCACCGTATTCTTAAAATCGACCGTCCGTCCTTTGCCGTCCGTCAGCCGTCCATCGTCAAAGACTTGCAACAGGACATTAAAGACATCCCGATGCGCCTTTTCGATCTCGTCGAGCAGGACCACCGAATACGGTTTTCTGCGAACCGCTTCGGTCAGACGCCCGCCCTCTTCGTAACCGATATACCCCGGAGGGGCGCCAATGAGTCGGGCAACAGAGTGCTGCTCCATAAATTCGCTCATATCAATACGCACCATCCCGGACGGGTCATTGAACAGAAACTCTGCCAGCGCCTTGGCCAATTCCGTCTTGCCTACGCCGGTTGGCCCCAGAAACAGGAACACTCCGATAGGCCGATTGGGATCGCCTAAACCTGCACGGTTACGCCTAACCGCGTTGCATATTGACGTTACCGCTTCATCCTGCCCGATAACACGGTCGCGAATCTCTTGTTCCATATTCAGCAGACGCTCACGCTGGCCGCTAAGCAGACGCGCCACCGGAATCCCCGTCCACTTCCCGACCACCTGGGCTATATGCTCTTCGGTTACTTCATTATGAACCATAGAGCCATCGGCCTGCACCAGGGCTTCCTCGGCGGCTTTAAGCTGCTTTTGTAAACCAATAATAGTCTCGTATTTCAGCCGCGCAGCCCGCTCCAGATCGCCCTTTCGCTGGGCGTCTTCAAATTCCGTCTGTGCGGCGGTAATTTTTTCTTTGAGTTCCTTAAGCCCTGTAATCGCCTTTTTATCCGCTTCCCAATGCGATGATAATTCGGCGTCGCGTTTCTTTAGTTCCGCAAGCTGTTTTTGTGATTTGGCAAGCTGTTTGGCGCTGGCGGAATCCGTTTCTTTCTTGAGCGCCTGACACTCGATTTCCAATTGCAGAATTTTGCGGCGAATATCATCCAGTTCCGCCGGCAGTGAATCATTTTCGATGCGCAGGCGCGAAGCCGCCTCATCCATCAGATCAATCGCCTTATCTGGCAGAAATCGGTCTGCAATATAACGATTTGATAGTGTTGCCGCCGCCACCAGGGCTGCATCGGCAATTCGCACCCCGTGATGGGCATCGTAGCGGTCTTTGAGCCCCCGCAAAATTGCAATGGTTTCCTCGACCGTCGGCGGGTCAACCATAATCGGCTGAAACCGCCGTTCTAATGCAGCGTCTTTTTCGACATACTTGCGGTATTCATCGAGCGTTGTTGCACCGATGCATCGCAATTCGCCGCGAGCCAGCGAGGGCTTCAGCAGATTGCCCGCATCAACCGACCCTTCGGCCTTGCCAGTACCGACAATGGTATGCAATTCGTCGATAAACAGAATCATCTGCCCATCGGAGCCGATGACCTCTTTTAAGACCGCTTTGAACCGTTCTTCAAATTCGCCGCGGAATTTTGTTCCGGCAATCAGGGCCCCCATATCGAGCGCGATGAGCTTTTTGTCTTTAAGCCCTATCGGCACATCGCCTGCGACAATGCGCTGGGCGAGTCCTTCGACGATGGCGGTTTTGCCTACGCCGGGTTCACCGATCAGGACGGGGTTATTTTTCGTTCGCCGATTTAAGACCTGCATACATCGCCGAATCTCATCATCGCGGCCGATAACTGGGTCGAGTTTGCCTTTGCGGGCCATGTCGATTAAATCGATCCCAAATCGCTCCAATGCCTTATATTTACTTTCCGGCGATTCATCGGTTACTTTCGACCCGCCGCGAATTTCTTTGATTGCCGACTCAATTTGCTCTACGCCGATGGAGTTGACACTGAGAATCTCCTTGGCATCGCTTTTAATCTCTGCCAAAGACAACAGCAAATGCTCGACACTGAGATAGTCATCCCCCATCTTGTCGGCGCGGTTCTGGGCGTCGAGGATAATCTGGGCATATACCGGATCGGGCATCAGTTGACTGCCGACCGAACCTTTGGGCAGACGATTGAGTTCACTTTCCACCATATCTTGAATCCGCGACACATTGGAGCCGATTTTCTTGAGAATCTGACTGACCAATTCATCCTCATCCTGCAGCAAGGCGCTGAGCAAGTGGATTGGGGTTAATGTCGTATGACTACGGGCCATCGCAAGCTGCTGGCTGGTGGCCATCGCCTCTTGAGCTTTGACCGTGAATTTATCAAATTTCATATCGTTCTTTCCCTTCTATTGTGCATTTCTCCACACAACCACCTAATGATAGAGCAAACCCTGTGCCGCCGACAGAAAAAAACGATAACTAATTGTTTAAAAGAGAGTTAAAGGAAAATAATCAAATTCGCATTTATGCCATTTTGACAGGATAATGCTTGAAAACCACAATGGTGAGGCGTTAGCAAACGGGACTACGGCTCCACCCAGAACTGTGAAAGCAAGGCGAAGTCCAGCATATCGACACTGCCATCGCCAACCGCAGGGTAAATATCGCTGGCGGCAGTATTGGTCATCCAGCTATTGGCCATCGCCGAAAGGTCGCCTAAACCAATAGTGCCATCTCTATCAATATCATACACCGCCGGCTGTGCCTGGCCGCTGAGGATGACAGAATAATGTTGTATGATATTGGGGGTTGGCCAGGAGATTTCTTCATGATTAAATGTGATCGAAATTCGATATATTCCTTGCTCTGCTTGAGAGGGAGGAATTAAAACTTGTTCAATGTTATCTGTATCGTTTACTCCTGTTGTTGCGAGATTAGATGGAGCACTCGGATTAAGGATAAATGGATTATAGGTCATTGTCCAATTAGGGGCGATAATTTTCAGTTCCAGATTATGTTCCAGTCTCTTCACGGTAGAATCTAAGGTAGAACTTGCGGTTCCCGCAGGGTCGGTCCAGCAAAGTGTTGCTTTAATCGGGCTGATACCATCCCATTCAAATGTGAACTCATCATTCAAATTTTTTTCATTTGCTTTCCGCGATTGTGTTAGTGAATCCTCAAAAATATTTTTTGCGGTGAGGTTGGGATTTCGTTTATGCAGCAGAATTTTCTCCACCGCCGCTTCGGCATTGATCAGTCCCCATCCGAATTTATAATCCGGTCCGGGGTTCCCGAGATCGTCGGCGGTATGAATCATCAACGCCTTAAGAGTGCTGCTCCGCATATATTGACCGGGAAATAGCCGCCCATAAAGTTCGACCAACTGCGCCGCAACCCCCGCCGCCGCCGGAGCGGCATAGCTTGTTGCAGATAAAGTGGCGTATGAGGTATCGTTGGTTGAGTAACATGAAAAAATCGATGTGCCATTGGTTACTAAATCCGGCTTGACTCTACCATCATCCGTCGGGCCCCATGAGCTAAAAGAAGTCATCGCCGCATTGTTAGGATCGCGAAGCCCGCCGGTAACGGCGTCATTTACCCCGCCGATCGTCAAAACATTTTTCGCACACGCTTCCGGCATCAGTGTATCAAATCCGCCGTTGTCCCAGTTATCTGCTTTGGGGTTCGTCCCATCAAAAGTTGTTTCAGTTGCTCCATTTATATAGTAAGTCGTCCCCGCAGAGGGTCTGCCGTCGCCTCTATCATTTCCGGCCGCCTGAAAAGGAAGATAGTAGGGGGCATCATAACAAACTTCATCGATGTCTCTGACGTAGGCGTGATAAAGACCGAAAAAGTAGGATTCTGTATTCGAAATGGATGTGTCGCCGTACCATTCCCAGTGCGAGTTATTACTGTTGTAAAGCCAGCCGGAAGTTATCCCATATGAATGGTTAGAAAGCTGAATCTTATCCGTTTGTTCGGCTGAACTCCTCGCCGCAATAGCCATTTCAGTGGTATCATTATTCCATTCATAGCCCCAAATTTGTGCCAAAGGTGCCATTCCTTTTGCCAAGGTATTAATACCTGTTGCGGCAAGTACACCAGATACCATCGTGGTGTGCCAATAGGTTGCCGCAGCGGTGTCTTTGGAGATAACTCTACCGATCAGTTCCTGATGAGTTGGTCGGGCGATGCCCGCATCCCAGACGCCAACTGTAACGCCATTACCAGTGAAACCATAATAGGGATCATCGCGCACGATATCTGCGGCGATACTGATAGCGGAATTGGCGTTGCAGGTTGTATAAACAATAAACTGTCCATCTTCATCGATGGACATTAATTCACAGATAGATTGCCCATTTTTCCAGCGTTTGGGCTTGCCGGTACGACGGAGATATTCTGCCGCCCGTTCGATGCCCGGCCGTCGTCGTTGCCGAAGATTTTCCGCAAATGCCTGTCGCTGCTGAGGATTGTTCAAATCAAAAGCATGGTGATTGCTGGATGTAGGCTGTGCCGCAGACAGCACAGATACCCCTGCGAACAAAACCCACGCGCAGAGTATCCACTGAGGACTCAAACCAAGAAATTGTCTTTTCATCCAATCCCCACAATAACAACAACACTAAACGGTATTGTAGTGAAATCAAGGAGGAAAAGCAAATAAAATCTCTCTTCGTAGTCCTATAACACCGCTTTTTCTTTTAAAAAACAGAAAGCTGCTCAAATTCGCGATACTATAGGTAAATAAACAGGCCCGTTTTTTCACAGAAACATTGCGCCATCCCTTTGACCTTGCTCCCGATGGGCAGATCGACCTGCAGGATATCGCTGTGCTGGCAGCCAACTGGCTGTCTAAGGATATGCGCTACTTCGGATCGCCATAAATATGGATTAGAGACCTCGGCTAACGTGTTAGGAAAATTTTATCCTTAATTTTCTTGCAATACCGCCCTGTTTTATGTAATGTTAGTACAAATTTGTCGGAACGCTGTTTCCGACTTTTTTTATAGATGCCTTTGACGTGATTGACAGCAGCTATTTTAGCTAAATTACATCAATTTTAGCACAATTTGTCTTTTTGTAATACGTTAGGGCGATTAGCTCAGTTGGTAGAGCAGCTGACTCTTAATCAGCGGGTCCTGGGTTCAAGTCCCGGATCGCCCAGTCATATAAAGCCTTGTAAGTAAGCTACTTACAAGGCTTTATTGTTGGGTCATTTGACAGCAAATCAGGCCTCGTATAACTTTTCGTATAACCTATTTGCCTGCCTTTTTCCCTTAAAGGGGGAAAAATGGTTATCGAGCGATCTCGTGTTGCAGCATTATACCTTACACGATGCGGCAAATTACGGCTCTTTCATCCAGAATTGTATGAATTATCCTCAATGCCGCACTGGATAATCAAGAAAAAATGGGCAGAGGTGGATTCGAACCTAAATCTGTAAGTAATGATAATAAAGAACTTACGAAAAACACTGAACCCGGCACGGTGCAGAATCAGGTGCATCTATTGGAAAAATACCCCGAA